>Ga0213867_1000604_pt1 | contig 16094 bp, 16 predicted proteins | sample PICome_12_FD_160120 | JGI IMG/M metagenome (GOLD analysis project Ga0213867, IMG submission 160120) | Coastal seawater microbial communities near Pivers Island, North Carolina, United States - PICO540 | ecosystem: Environmental > Aquatic > Marine > Coastal | place: USA: North Carolina... | reverse complement strand
TCAGGGCCCGATTGCCCGAGCCGACCTGAGAAAAGACGGTGAGGGGCTCTCTTCCCGCGTCCCCGTGTTTGAACTCAACCACGAGCGCTGGCAGGCATGGGCCCGAGACACGTGGGCCGTGCCCCGCCTTCCTCGAGACCGAATGGAACGAAAATACACCCTTGAGGTCCTCGACCGACTTGCCACCTTGCCCCGACTCAGCGACGACGAGCACCCGCTCTCCACGAACGAGCGGCACGTGCGTGTTCGCGTGGGTGAAATCGACCAGACGGCTCACGCCAAAAACATCGAAACGTGGGTCAAGGGGAAGCGAAGTCGCCCCTTCATCCGAGGCGTCCACTTCTCGGAAAGCGAATCCGGCGAGGTTTTCATTCGACATCCTGCGTTCCGAACCGACATTCCGTCCCGGGCAAGTGAGCGCCAGTTGGCCATGTGGATCGGTGAGGACCACCCAACCTACGGTCCTCGTTTGGCCTGCCAGGCCATCGTCAATGCTCACCAAGATCGCCGATTGCGTTGGGCCGTCATTCCCGAGGGAAGTGTCTTGGGCAACAGCGTCAACCACATTGAACTTCATGAAGAGGTTGAACAGCGTTTGACCAACGACCACCCCTCCATTGAGGACGGTCTGCAATGGCTTTGCGACCATTTGAACAATCAAGATTTGGACGAGTGGGCGAGGGCTTGGGCTGCAAACAACAACGTCAACAACTACGAACTGGAGATGCTCCCGGTTGAACTTCCGGGATTCCTTCCGCAATTCGGTAGTCTCGTTGGCTGAACGGGAAAAAAGGCGTACTCGATTACCGCATGTGCGTCGTTTGGAACCGATAATTTATAGCAGAAATCCGATTGGTTAAATTCGCACGTTCAATTGGAGGACAGGAAGAATATGGGCATTCATCCAAAGATTGGCATCACGGGGCTTCCACGGAGCGGAAAGTCGGCCGTGATGGAAAAAGTGCTCGAGATGCTCTCGGATGAGCGCCAGCGAGAAATCGCCATGCGCGGTGGAATGAGTGAAAAACCCATCTTGGGCGGTTTGCGCACGGAGCCCCTGCTCGAGAACGGAGAACGACTTGGCTACAAGGTCATTGACATCGTTTCGGGCGAGGAGGGCGTCATCGCCCACAAAGCCATCGATTCACGCCTTCGTGTGCTCGGCTACGGCATTGACATTGACGAGCTCGACCGTGTGGCTCTTCCGGCCATCGACTACGCTCAACACCATTGCGAAGTTTTGGTGATCGATGAAATCGGGAAATTTTCCGTGGAGTCCGAAGCCTTCGTCCAAGCCGTACGAAGCGCCCTCGAGGTGGACATGCCGACCTTGCTAACCCTCCACAAGAAGAGTCGTCACCCCCTGCTGCAAGACATTCGACGAAGAGACGACGGGCGCATCCTCGAAGTCACGCCTGTCAACCGGGCGTTGCTTCCTTACAAAATTCACAAATTGATGCGGGAAACCTACTAGGTTCACCTCAGGTCATCGGTTCTTTCTTGATGTCCCGCCGCTTGGTCGTGTCATGCATCCACCCGCCGTGGCGGTCATTCGCCTCCTCAACGGAACCGGTATGGGGTTGTTGATGGGAGCGGGATTTGCGCTTCAAGCCGGTCGTTCCCCAACCGAACAGCCCCCGGTTCTCCTTGTTTTCCTCGGTTTGGCGGGCCTCATGTTCTTGATGGCCTGGAGCATCAACCGAGGAATTGGTCCGTTGGCCGAGCGCTTTTCGTACGAATCGGAAGCCGAGATGGCCCAGCGCGTGAGCGACGATATCAACGAAGTCCAACGTTCAGAATCCGTGAACGCCAAGTGGGCGAGACTGGAGGCGGACGTGTTGGCCCACCACCTCGGTGAGGAAGCCTAGGACGCCTTCCCATCGGTGGATTGATGAGCGTTCGGCATGTCCATTGAACACGAGGCGAGACCATGAGCGACGTTCCCGAAGGATTGTACTACACCAAAGAACACGAATGGATGCGAGTTGAAGGCGACACGGTGACCATCGGCATCACCGACCACGCTCAAGACATGCTCACCGACATCGTCTACATCGAACTGCCAGAAGCAGGCGACACCGTCGGCGACATGGGCGAGTTTGCCGTCGTGGAATCGGTAAAGTCCGCTTCCCCGATTTTTGCGCCGCTCGCAGGCACCATCACCGAGGTGAACATGGATCTCGAAGATGCTCCCGATTTGATGAATTCCTCGCCTTACGGCGACGGGTGGATTGTCAAGATGACGCTCGAGAACCCGTCCGCCGTAGCCGACCTGATGGACGCCGCCGCTTACAGAGCTGAAATCGGCGAGTGAGTCGGTTGGACCAAACCCCGCACTGGACCGTCTATGTGGACGGTTCGTGCATGGGCAACCAAAACGTCGATGCAAGCACGCCAGCCTCTTGGGGCATGGTGGTCGTGGTTGGCGATTCCGGCTTGGGAAAGGGTTCGGGCGAACTTCACCATGAAGCGGCGGGGCCGGTGGTGACGGACCGAGAAGCGGACGGATTCATCGGTGCAGAGGTCGGCTCAAACAACACCGCCGAGCTCAGTGGTTTTGCAGCAGCCCTCCGATGGTTGCTGGTGGAAGGCGGTGAGGAGCCGGCGATGATTCGTGCCGACTCCACCTATGCGGGGAACCTTGCCGCAGGCGTGTGGAAAGCAAAGGCAAATCGGGAACTGGTGGCGAAGGTCCAAGCCTTGTGGGACGAGGTACAAGCGCTTCGTCCGTTGGCTTGGTCGCACGTAAAAGCGCATCGAGGCCACCGGTGGAACGAGCGGGCGGACCATCTTGCTGCACGTCACATGATGGGGGAGATGCCCGAGCCCTTGACCTTCTGGAAACCTGGGCAGCGCTAATCTTCGAGCCGCTGGGTGAGCCACGCAGCGAATTCCGAGGCGAGGTCGGGTCGTCGAAGGGCGTGGTCAACTTGGGCTTGCAACCACTTGACAGGTGAGCCCGAATCGTACCATTGCGTGTCGGTCAACACCTCACCAAAGAGACGCCCTTGCCCCATGAGGTGCTCCAAGAGGGCGATGCTCTGAAGGTCGCCGTGGAGTTCGTAGGTGCACCGAGCGAGGATGGTTTTGGCGTCGGTTGGAAAGACGTACCGCCCGCACATGGCGAAGGTGCTGGGTGCAGCATCAGAAGTTGGCTTCTCAACGATGGCGGTGATGGCCTCGGCCTGCATCGCTGCGATGCCGTAGTGGTGGACTTCATCAAGACCGACGTCCATCAAGGCCACCGTGGAACCGTTGCGGTCGCCGTGAGCTTCGAGAAGGCGTTTGGAGGCGAGGGAGGGGCGGTAAGCGGTGGTCGGAGCGTGGTCGTCCATCAGGAGATTGTCGCCTAACATCACCAAAAACGGGCCGTCAATCAAGTGAAGGGCGGCTTCGATGGCGTTGCCAACACCCTTCGGTTCGAGCTGGACATGGGTGTGAATCTCCATGCCATCCGCAGCGTGAAACAACTGAACGTCCAAGTGCTCGCGCAGCGCTTGCAAGGATCGGCGATCCTCAAACATCCCGTCAAAGGACTTGGTCGGAGAAACCACCACGTGAAAGCGTTCGATCCCGGCCGCTTTGGCTTCCAGCACGAGGTGCGTCAGCAGCGGCACGTCGACGAGCGGAAGCGTTTCTTTGGGGAGAAAGGCGCTGCTGGGGAACATGCGCGTCCCCATGCCCGCGGCCACAAGCACCGCATCGCGAACCGCGCCCATACCGTGACGTAAGAGGAGCATGCTTTCAAGCGTCCCCCTCCAGCCAACCGCATGGAAGAGAAGCAGCTGGATGCGCTCCTCTTCGCCGCAGGGCTTCTCCTCGTGGGTCAAACCTTCACCGATCTGGCTCCAAACGGTCCGTGGGATTCCGCCTCCTTCAGCCGAGGGGTTCTGGGGCTCGCCGGCATGTTGGCCCTCTACCTGGCGTGGTTCAAGCGAACCTTCGGCATCTACGGCGTGGCACCGACCGTGAACCGTTGGGCTTCGCCCTCAACCTCTTGGTTGAACGTCATCGTGTTCGGCTTGGCGTGTTTGGTGGCAACACGCGTCATTCGCCTCGTTGACGGCTCGGGTTTTTTCCCCGAACCTGCTGGCCTCCTGCTCGCGTTGGTCGGTTTTTTGGCCTTGATGAACGGCGGTTATGTCTGGCTCATCACGGCAGGGCCGCTCAACGACGAAGAGGAGTGACTCAACCGTCCAGAGCGTTGAGCGCGTCGTCCAAGTCGGGAAGGTTTTCGGGCGCTTCCATCGTGGATTCGTGGATTCGCCGCTCGGTGCTTTCAGGGACTTCGCCCCGTCCTTCGAGCCAGGCTTTCCACGCCTCACAACGCTGTGAATGACGAATCTGCATCGGCTCCCACAACGGGTTCAAGTCAGCGTCCGCTTCGTACAGAGCTTTGACTTGATTTGCAAAATTTTCCGGAGCCACCTCGTCCATTCGCAGCAACAACTCTCGCAGGCGAATCCGTACCACCTCGTCACCGTCCTGCCACAAAGCGAAAAACAGGCCGCGCTGATCTGCGGGGTCAAATTCGATGTATTCCCGAAGGTTCGGCACAAGGTTTCGACGCACGATGGGCAAAGGGTGGTCCACCAGTTGCCGCAGTCGGTCGGCCCACTGTTCTTTGTCGAGGAATTTCACATCGCCGACCGTGGCGCTGGCGGCAGCCAATACGCCTTCGTCTTCGGAGGCGAGCATGTCGTCAAGGAACGGCAAAGCGTCCCAGGTCAATCGGCGAAAGAGACGGGTCAGCACATCGGCCATCGCTCGTTGCACCAAGGTCTCTTCCCGCTCGTGCAAGCGTTGGGCCAGTTGGTGACCAAAATCACGGTCCGCTTCGATGGCCTTGGCCAGACAAAGGGTGACTCGGTTCGCCACCTCTGCAACGGGGTCGGCGGCCCGACGCAACAAAATTTCCTTCAAGCCAAGAGGCTCGATGAGCGGCGGGCGTTCAAGCAAAAGACGAACCCATTCCAAGAGCAGCAAACGGCGATCAAGGTCGCCGCCCTCCAAGCGCTCCAGCAACCAGCGAGCGGCATCGACGCCGCGCTCGTGGGCAACGACGGTGCTGGTCATCCGAGGAACGACGGCGTGCGGGTTCCAATCCATGTGTTGCGGACCGGCCTCGGGTTGCGTGTGCCAGGTTCCGGGACGTTCGGCAAGCGCAATGGATTCGACCAGGTGATAGCCTTGGTGAATCGGCTGGCCGTGAGGCACCGTGGCCAAGCCGTTGATGAGAGCGATGCTGAGCCACCAACGGTCGGTGTTCGGTGCGTGAGGGTCAAAGGCCTGCGCCAACCAATCGGTAGCGATGTGAAACAAAAGGCGGTGCGCCACATCGTCCATTCGCCGACGGAGCCACTTCTGGTGAATCTCGAAGGGGTCGTCCGTGAGGTTCATCCGATGAGGAACGATGAGGTCCACCACCGTGTTCAGGTGGCGGTCAAACATCCCCCGGTCGATGGTGAGGATTCCAAGGCCTTCCTCAAACAGCCGATGCGGCGACGTTGGTGCGATAGCGGGGAAATCGGGGTCGCTCATGGGGGGCTCGGGCAAGGGCCAAGCCTCCGTGCCCCGCTCAAGAGCCTCCACAAGACCGGTGGCGACGCGTTCAAACGCTTCGTCTGAAATCACGGTTCGACTCTTGCTCACGCTCTCAACCTCCGGTTGTCTCGCTGTCTGGGCGAGCCCTCAGATGTCGAGTTCGATGTTCAGGTTCTGGATGAGTTCCTTGTAGCGGTTTCGAATCGTGACTTCCGTGACACCGGCCACCTCAGCCACCTCGCGCTGGGTGCGGCGCTTTCCGCACAACACCGAAGCGATGTAGATGATGGAAGCAGCGATGCCGGTTGGGCCGCGCCCGCTGGTCAGTTCCTTTTCTTGAGCGGCTTTGATGAGCTCGTACGCCTTGGCTTCGACATCGGCATCAAGGCCCAATCCTGAACAGAATCTTGAGATGTAATCTTCGGGGCCGGTCGGCATGATCTTCATCTTCAATTCACGAACCATGAATCGGTAGGTCCTACCGATTTCCTTGCGGCCGGTTCGGGATGCTTGACCGATTTCGTCAAGGGTACGTGGCACACCGCATTGTCGGCAAGCAGCGTAGAGTGAAGCGGCGGCTACGCCCTCGATGGAACGACCACGAATCAATCGCTTGTCAACCGCTTTCTTGTAGTTCACCGCCGCTGCTTCGCGAACGGATTTTGGAAGTTCGAGGCGACTGGCCATACGGTCAAGTTCCGCCAGCGCCATGGCGAGGTTGCGCTCGGTGGCGTTGCTGACTCGGCTCCGCTTCTGCCACTTTCGCATTCGGTAGAATTGCGAACGGTATCGGGAATTGATGGTCTTGCCCGAGTAGTCTTTGTTTTGCCAGTCGATGTCGGTGGACAGCCCTTTGTCGTGAAGCATCACGGTCATCGGTGCACCGGTTCGTGCGCGCTGGTCGCCTTGTTCGGGCGAAAACACACGCCACTCTGCGCCTTGGTCAATGACGTTGTCTTCCAGCACGAGCCCGCAGTCGTCGCAGACCACTTCGCCACGGGTTTCGTCTCTTGAGAGCGATCGGCTTCCGCAATCGCTGCATTTCACAATATCTTCTACTTGTTGTTCGTCCATATCATCCCACTCCAGTCCGCAACAATCGTACGAACCTATTTAATCCCTTTTGGCGTTTCTATTTATAGTTGATGACATTACAATTTGAGTGCAGACTGAAATATAAAATTCATTCATACAACACCATATACGAGGATTGAATCCAATAAAATTTGGAAATCCTTGACGTTTATCCAGGCGTTGATGAAGAGGCTTGAACCCCTTTCTTACCCCTCAATCACCGGTGGGGTTCTTGAGGGGTTGACCTGTGCATGAACTTGATACCATGACCGAAGGCACCGGAAGCACCTCGTTTTTCCGAAAGTGGGTGATGCGTCAATATTGGAGAATGCAAATGAGCCAAGCGGTGGTGAGCCTCTTGCTCTGGGGAACCACGATCACCTTGCTCGTGTGGCCCTATGTTTCGTGGCGATTTTCCGCTCAATGCGATGCTGGCTTCTGCTTCCCAAGTTCGATTGCCAACATCCCATCGACCTATTTCGGTCTCGTCTTCATTTTCATGTCGGTGATGCTCGCCGTCTTGCTGGTGGGTTATCTCTACGATCAGGTGTTCTCGCTGTGGACGGAATGGCGCAGCGTTGACATGGAGCGCAATCCGTACGTGACCTATGCACTCTCTCCAAACTGGGCCATGATGATCGCTTTGCAAGCAGAGACGTTGAAGCGGAACTCAGAGGGCGATGAGGCCATGATCGCTCAAGCCGATTGGTACCTCAAGTGGTGCGAGGCGTACACCGAAGGCGAAATGTTTGCCCGCGCCGTTCAACGATGGGACGTTGACATCGGCGAAACGCCGACCTTCTGGTTCACGAGTGATGAAGCCATGCAACGTGCTCGGGACTCCATCTTTGAAGACGAAGCCTGATCCCTGCCCTCGAAAAAAGCGATTCTTCCGACGATTCAAAGCTCTTCCAGAAGGCTCTCGAGACCGCTACGAAAAGCTGCCACCGAACGTCGATGGTCCACCATCCGGGTGTGTTCTTGAGCCAGCGCACCGTAGCGCTCGCGGTCGTCGTACACGGCCCGCAAGGCATCGATGACCGCATCAGCGTCGTGGCCATCGTCGACCAGAATACCGCCCTCGCCCAAGGCTTCCTTTTGCGAACCCACGTCCGACGTCACGCTTGGTACGCCGAACAGACCAGCTTCACCGATGACACGGCCCCACGACCCGGTCGTCTCAAAGAGAATGAGGTGGAGGTCGATGCCGGCAAAGAACGTCGCTGCATCCACGTGACCCAACACACGTGCATTCGGGTGGTGAGCGAGTTGCTGCGGGTAGGTGCTCCCGCCTGCGATGTGGACTTCCGCCTCTGGCCAACGCTCGTGCAACCTCGGGAGAAGATGTTGATACATCTGCAAGCCCTTCTCGGGCGTGACGACCATGACGCCGATCGTCGGGGGTGCTCCCTCCGGTCGCTTTGCCTGCTCGGCCGACCGCAGAGCGTTCACGTCGTCCATGCTTCCAAAACGGCCTCCAAAGTCGATGGGCAGCGGCACGCTGTGGCCCCGTTGGATGTTGAAGCGGGACCGAATGTCGTTCAGCAAGCCTTCTCCGGCTGCGCACACAAGGGCTGCACCCTCCATCACGGGGCGAAATCGCTCCTCAAGACGGAACACCGCATCGTCTCGAACGAACATGACGTAAGGCATACCGCGAGCCGAAAACGCCTGTGCCGCACCCGGTGCCCATTCCAGTTGGGTTAGGCCGATGCCCCCGGCGTGCTCTTCCCCGTCCAACCAGGAGCCAACCCGGGCGGCGAACTGGGCGCTCCGCCGAGCGATGTGCCGGTCATGGGGCCACTTTCGGCGTCGCATGCTGCCCTTTCGTTCCCGCAAGCCCCAAGCCACCTTCGACCAGAAGCCCTCGATGGGCAAATCGGTGGTGGTGAATTCCACTTCGGGCTCAAGCAGACCGATGGGCTCGCCTCGGTCTTTGCTTGCAAAGGCCCTCACCGTCCACGCAGGATGCGTTGGCGTCTCCTCGGCGGGAGTCATCGGCACGAAGGTTGGGGCGGTTTCCAGCGTGGGTCCCTCCGACGCAATACCGTTGAGCAGGGCTGCTAAGGAGCGCTCTGCGCCACCTCCGGGTGGGTCGAGGTCCCGCACGGCAGCAAAGAGGCGGCGGATGCCCATGTTCCAACCCCGGCCCCGGCACCTTTGAGCGTTGTGGGCCCCGTTGGGCGTTCTCGTTGGATTGCGTTCACCATTCGTTGGCACTCGCTGCGAGCCGAGGCACGCTCAGTCCGGATGGAAAAGGCAGAACGAGGCGACCGGCAACAAGCATCTACAAAAGCCGCCTCCATGGCTTTTCAACCATGACGGTGAAAGCCATCTTGGTGGCAGGAGGGCACGGTTCTCGCCTTCATCCGTTCACAGCCTACACGCAGAAAACCCTCCTGCCGCTTCACGAGCGTCCCGTAATCGACTATGCCTTGGGCACCATTCGCCGCGCCGGCATCACGGACATCACCATCATCTCAAACCGATTCGTCGGTCAAATCGCTGGGCATGTGGGTCAAGGCCTGGAGGGGGAGCGCATCCATTACGTCATGGAAGAGGAACCGTTGGGCGTTGCTCACGCCCTCAACTTGGCCCGACCGTACAACGAAAACGCTCGATTGATGGTCTATTTTTCCGACAACATCACGACGGTGGAATTTGGTGAGCACGTTGTTGATTTCGCCGCCTCGCCATCGCCTCCGGGTTGTCTCTTGATCGCTCGAGAAGAAGCCCATCCGGAAGCCTTTGGTGTCGCCGTGCTGGATGAACAAGGGGACATCTGTGACATTGTGGAGAAGCCGGAAAATCCACCGTCAAACCTTGCCATCGGTGGCATCTACATGTTTGACGAGCGGTTTTGGGACTACCTTGACGACGCCGTTGAAGGAAGCGACGGATCCTTCTCCATCTCGGACATCACCCGAAGGTACGTCAAACAAGGTGAGACGAAAGTGCTCTCGGTGGGAGAGGAAACCTGGGTGGATTGCGGAACGCCTGACGCTCTGCTGCAAGCCTCCATCATGGCCAAGGATGGAAAATTAAACCCGAACCCCCACCGCTGAAACGGAGGCCGTGAAGTGAAGATTGGAATCATTGGCGCCGGGATGGTCGGAGGAGCGATTGAACACTGCTTTGGGCACGCTCATGAGTTGTTTGTTCACGACCCGGCCCGAGGGACTGAACTCAAGGACGTCATCGACCATGTTGACATGGCCTACATCGCCGTTCCCACGCCGCCCCATCCCGAGACGGGCGCCTGCGATACGAGCATCGTTGAAGGGGTGCTCGACGAACTGCCTGACGGGTTCATCGCCGTCATCAAGAGCACGGTGGTCCCGGGAACCACCCAACGCTACCATGAGCGGTACGGTCATCTCAGAATCGCCTACTCTCCCGAGTTTTTGGTTGAACGGCGACGCCTGGAGGACTTCGCCAATCAGGACATTCTCGTCGTTGGGACCCATCACCGCGAGGTGGCTGAACTCGTGTTTCAGCAGCACAACGAAGCCGGCGTCATGCGAAAAGAGCAGTTTTTCCAAGTGACGCCGACCCAAGCAGAATTGGTGAAGTACACCAAAAACACGTTCTATGCGCTCAAAGTCACGTTCGCCAACCAGATGTACGATATTTGCGAAGGCATGGGTGAAGACTGGTACGCCATCCGAGACATCATCACGGCAGAGCAAGCTCAACCCATTGGCCCCTCGCATCTCGACCCTATATTCGGGCTGCGCAGAGGGTTTGGCGGCAAGTGTCTGCCCAAGGACAGTTCGGCTTTGGGCGTCTTGGCTGAAGAACTCGGCGTGAAGTACGCCATCATGGATGCCATGCAGGCTGACAACGCCGTTCTTCGGGACGTGTTGACGGGGAAACCGAGCGATGTCGTGACGAACGATGACTAAGCGCGTCATTGGCTCTTTCGCGTAGGGAATCGGCCCTGCCAACTGGATCAAGGCCGAGGGTGTCTCTGATGAGATAGGACACCAGATCGTCGCGTCGGTACCCTTCGTATCAACGGGTGTACAGAGGGGGCCCTTTGCATTTTTACGAATTTACTCGCTCAACCCACTCAAAAACAGATTTGAGAATTGGTCTCAGCGTTCTGCCTTTTTCTGACAAATCATACTCAACTCTTGCCGGGACTTCAGCAAAAACTTCGCGAGTGACGAGCCCCTGTCTAATCATCTCATCCAGACGGCGACTCAGCGTGGTTGCAGTAATGCCAATTTCTCGCTTGAGGTGATTAAATCTCACAGACCCTTCATTGCGGGACATGAAAAACAACATGTGGAGAACGTGGGATTTCCCCAGGAGTTCGATGAATTCTCGACTTTGAGTTTGCAAGCACAGAGGTTTTGTGTGTACAAGTGGTTGCATGGCAGTACCAAGTTGCTTCATTATATCAACCATCCAGTTTCAAAGCGGATACCATGGTCTCTGTATCGGAACTTTTTGTGCTTAATAGGAGGGAATGCTCCCCGTGTTAAGGAGGAATGAAACTCATGAGCAAATGTGGATGTGGAAGATCGCCAACCGGAATGTGCAAAGGATGGCACGGTCTTTCCAAAGAAGAATTTGAGCAAAAACTTGCAGAATACAAGAACGAAAACAAGGACGAATGAAAATGTCCAAAAATTGGAATACCATTCTTCGTTGGGTTCATCTTGGATTTGGAATGATCATCTCGGTGTACTTTGCCCGTATCACATTCACAGGAGATGTCAATGCCTGGGATGACAATCCTGGCTTCACCATGTTTGTTGGACAAACGGTCGTGGCCATTGTCTTCTGGACGGGCATTATCAAGTGGCAGTTACCTCGGATCAAGAAGTGGAATCGTAACCGAAAGAAATCGAAAGCAGCAGCAAATTGATTCGGATAAGTTGCAAGGGGTCAATGCATTCGCTCCCCCTGAGTCGTCCATCACGAATGTTATCAACCGCAACCCTGAGTTCGTCTCATGGGCTTGGACATGAACGTCACCATTTGTCCCAGCACCCGCGATGACCTTCCCGCGATGACCTTCCCGCCATTCAACAACGCTACGCCGAAGCCACCGCTCTTCAGGCCAGCAAAGGCATGACGCAATGGCCGGTGATCGACGAAGAAACCATCCTCTCCGAAGTGAGGGAAGGGCGTCAGTGGAAACTGCTGATCGAAGGCGAGATGGCGTGCGTATGGGTCGTGGCCTACGAGGACCCGCTGATTTGGGGCGACCGAGGTGACGACCCTGCCGTCTACCTTCACCGCATCGCCACCGCGCCTGCTCACCGTGGACAAGGCTTGGTGGGCCACATCGTCACTTGGGCGAAAGAGCAGTGCATTCGTGAAGGGCGACGGTACGTTCGCCTGGACACCGTGGGATACAACCCCGGCCTCATCAGGCACTACACCTCCCACGGGTTCACGCATCTTGGACCCGTCACGTTGGCGTCCACCGAAGGGTTGCCTGGCCACTACAACGACGGCGACACCTACCTGTTTGAAATCGACTTGGATGAAGATTGATGCTCGTCGGCCAACGTTCCTGTCGGTGCGCCCCTCAACGCCACACTAGACGCCCGAACCGGTTATGAACGGATGACGCTTGAACCGGCTTGAGGGGGGCGCATGGGAGACAAAGAACCGGCCAAACAGATTGCGCTCACCCCCGGGAAACGGGTCCTTTTCCTCACCAAAGATTTGGACCTCATCAAGCAACAGCTCTACGAGGGCTTGGACCTGCAAATGGAGGACCTCACCGTCGATGATTTGCTTGACGACATCAACACGGACGTCATGACGCCTGCATGGGTCTGTTTTGACCACGACCCCGCTGAAATCGCCAAGAACGCCTATGCCGGCTTGATGCACAACGGCTTGCGCGTGTTCAGGGAGAACGCCCTCAAGGACGGAAACTTCGAAGTCATCGTCTCCGGTCAGCGCAAAGGCACGGGTTCCAGCCGAGAAACCGCGGCACAATGCGAGCGATGGGCCGGCATCAGCATCGTCATCGCCGCTTCCTTCGCCCCCATCCACGAGCGCAACAACATCAATCTCGGCCAGTTGATGGGAGACCACGCCATGCTCGAACGCTTGCAGGCTGGCGAATCCATCGACCTTTCCGAATTCACCGCCAAGTACGATTCGGTCACGCAGTTGATCGTTGAGCGCGGCGGGTTGTTTCCGTTCGCCAAGTTGTTGAAGGCGGGTGACCTTGACCTCACTCCGCTGGACACGCCCTCTCGACCGATGACCCTGGCTGAGCGCATCATCAGCCGAAACCTCGTTGGCCAGCCCGAAGGTCAGTGCGTGCAACCGGGAGATCCCGTCATCGCTGAAGTTCAGGGAGGCTACTCCCATGAGTTCACGACGGCTCAAGTGCATTCATTCCTGCAGGCCGAATACGGCGAGGACTATGCGTTGCCGAATCCCAGCAAGTTCGCCGTCTTTGAAGACCACCTCCTCTACGCCCAGCACAACCCAAAGTTCGTGCCCTTCATGAACAAAGTTCAGACGTTGCGCGACCTCCAAGTCGCTTTCCAGCAGCACACCGGGGTGCGCGACTATTCCGCCGTTGACGGTGTGTCTCCGGGCATCTGCCACCAAGTGGCCCGAGAGGAGTTTATCGAAATTGGCGATTTCATTCTGGCAACCGACTCGCACACCTGCATGGGCGGTGCCTCGAACGCGTTGACGTGGGGCGTTGGGGCCACCGAGTACGCCAACCTCGTCAGTGCGGGTTTCACCTTCGTGAAGGTCCCCGAATCCATCCGGTTTGAGTTGGTGGGCGAACTCCACCACGGCTGCACGGCCAAAGACGTGATCCTCGCCATCCTCGCCGACCACGCTCGTCAGGAATTGACGTTGAACAGGAGCATGGAATTTGGCGGCCCCGGGCTCACATCCCTTTCGATCGACGAACGGGCCACGTTGTGCAACATGGCGACGGAGTGTTCGGGCCGAACGGGTATCTGCGAAGCCGATGATGCCTTGATGGCGTGGATGATGAAGGCGCAGCCGCACCTTTCGGAAGCCGAGCAACGCGCCCGCATGGTCGCTCCTGACGAGGGAGCTCACTACGATGGTGGCGTTCACACCATCGACCTCTCGACCATCGTGCCGATGGTTGCCCATCCCGGAGACCCCGACCAAGGCGTTCCCAGCGACCCCACCAACGGCGCCAACATCAGCGACATCGGTCAAGTGGCCGTTGACATCGCCTACGGCGGTTCGTGCACGGCCGGAAAGGAAGACGACATCGCCTACTACGCCGAAGTCTGTCAAGCGGCCAAGGCTGCTGGCCTTCGGGTGAAAGACGGGGTCGACTTCTATATCCAGTACGGCTCGGGGCAGGTCAAGGATTTGGCCGTTCGAAACGGATGGCATGACCTCTTCCTTGAGGTCGGTGTGAAACTCATCGACCCCGGCTGTGGCGCTTGCATTGGCGCGGGACCCGGCGTTTCCATCACGCCCGAACAAGTGACGGTGTCCGCCATCAACCGCAACTTCCAGGGACGTTCAGGACCCGGGAAACTGTACTTGGCCAGCCCGCTCACCGTGGCGGCATCGGCGTTCACGGGCCACATCAGCATGTGGAGAAGCGACCTCTTTGCTTGACGGGCATGCAACATCCGTCTGAAAACGGCCGCCGTTCATTCCCATCGGCCTGTTCTCTTATTTACCCTCATAGAACGGGGACGCTCATCTGTCGGCCCGACGTCGTCAAGACGGAGGAGGACCGAGGGAGGCGAAGACCATGGCAGGCACTGCGGAACGAATGGCCCAAAACCAAAAGCAAGTTGCAATTTCAGAGTTTTTTGAAAAGAACAAGCATTTTCTGGGCTTCGATTCCCTCGTTCGCTCCCTCATCACGGCGGTTAAGGAGGCCGTGGACAATTCCCTCGATGCATGTGAAGAAGCCCGAATCCTCCCCGATATTCGCGTGAAAGTCACCAAGGTGGACGACAAGAAGAACATCATTGAGTTGCAAACCGAAGACAACGGTCCCGGAATCCCGAAACGCAGCATCGAGAAGGTGTTTGGACAGCTTCTCTTCGGTTCTCGCTTTCACGCCATTCGTCAATCGCGCGGTCAGCAAGGCATCGGCATCACCGGTGTGGTCATGTACAGCCAACTCACCACCGGACGGAAGACCCACGTGCGATCGAAAATTGCAACAGAAACCTCCGCTGCCGTCGTTGACATTGGTTTGGACACCCGCAAAAACAAGGCGACGAAGACCAACGAAGACCGTGAAATTTGGGAATTGCCCGACGGTTCGCTCAAAGAGCACGGGTTGGAAATCACATGCCGCATGAAAGCAAAGTACCAGCGAGGGCGCCAAAGCGTCTACCAGTATTTGCGCATGACCAGCATCGTCAACCCTCACGCAGACATCACGTTTGAGGACCCGGACGGGGAAATTCATCACTGGCCACGCGTCACCGAGCGGCTTCCTCGGAAGGTCGAGAGCATCAAACCTCACCCTCACGGTATCCACTTGGGCACCTTGCAACGCATGTGCACCGAAGCGACCGACAATCGAATGACGTCGTTTCTCTACAAAAATTTCTCAGGCGTGTCCACGCGAGCCGCAAAAGAATTGCTGGCCGCCGCTGAAATCGATGAAAAGGCAAAACCCAAGTCGCTCAAAGCCGAAAGCTACCGTGCCCTCATCGAGGCCTTCCAGGGAGAGCGTTTGCTCAACGGGAAACCCGTAAAATTGCTGAATCCCCCCACCAATTGCCTTTCTCCAATTGAGGAATTGCTCATCAAGAAAGGCTTGTCGAAAACCATTGATTCGCGTTTCGTTACGACGATGACGCGAACACCAACGGTGACGCAAGGCAACCCCTTCCAGGTCGAGGTTGGCCTCATCTTTGGCGACGGCATGGCCGCTGACAAACCGGTCGAGGTGCTGCGATTTGCCAACCGAGTTCCCTTGATGTACCAGCAGGGTGGATGTTTGCTCACCAAGGCCATCGAATCGGTGGACTGGCGCCAGTACGGTTTGGACCAAGCGGGTGGACGGGGCGTGCCCAAGGGACCCGCTGCCATTTTGGTTCATTTGGCAAGCACCAACGTCCAATTCACGTCAGAAGCGAAAGAGGCTCTGGCCGACAACGAAGAGGTGCTGGATGAAGTCCGAAAGGCCATGCTCGAAATGGGGCGAGGGTTGCGCAAGCACCTGGAAAAGAAAAAGAAAATGGCCAAAACCCAAGAAAAATTCGAACTGGTGAACGACATCATTCCCGCCATTGCCGCAAAATCCGCGGCGATTCTGGACCGGCCCATTCCCGATTTGGCCGGGTCCATCACCAAGATCATGAGCGCCGTCATCGCCGAAAGCGAGACCGTCTGGAACAAGGAAACGAAACAAACCGACGTGACCATCACGCTGTTCAATTACACCTCCCGAGCCCGGGCGTACACCATTCTTGCGGCATGGCCTGAAAAAGACGGAGCGACAATGGAGGGCAACGAGCACGGTG
>Ga0213867_1000603_pt1 | contig 16102 bp, 26 predicted proteins | sample PICome_12_FD_160120 | JGI IMG/M metagenome (GOLD analysis project Ga0213867, IMG submission 160120) | Coastal seawater microbial communities near Pivers Island, North Carolina, United States - PICO540 | ecosystem: Environmental > Aquatic > Marine > Coastal | place: USA: North Carolina... | reverse complement strand
GTTACACTTTGAGGAGCATGGCACAAACCCTGCCCAGACTGAATACGAACAGGATATGAAGGAACTGTATTATGATGGAGATGTCTGGACAGATGAAGATATTAACATCATAGAAAGGGAGATGTACAAATGAGCAATCATGACAATGAAATGGTATTGGAACAATGCTATGAAGAAGTTATGGGTATGACAGTTGATGAATTTCTTGCTACATCTCAGGAAAAAGGTTTTTCTATACAAAGCACAGAAAATCTGATAAGTGATTTAACAGAAGAAATGTTTGTAGAAAGGGCAAAGTGATATGGAACTTCCAAAGATAAGAACCAGTGAGATAAATGGCTGGAACTATTCCTGTTTTCCGCATAATGGAATACTTGGGGAGAAATATACTTTCCAACAGCTATTCGATATGATAAAGATACTCTTCCTAGATATCAAGGAAGGTATAGAAGTGGCAGATATCCTGACCTATTACAATGACGGTATGGATTTCATGTCTAACACAAGAGCCAAGCCAGAAGAGCATGGCATAGAGGTAAAGTGGAGATATAAAGATGCGTAGTAATAACAAACTAATACTAAGAGCAAAGCTGATGAAGCAATACACTGAAGAATGGGTGTTAGACTGCACTGGTATGTCTGTTGATGATATCAAAGAAGAAATGAAGCAAGCCCATGTTGACGATAGAGAGAGTGTAGGCTGGGAATGTATAGCTGTAGCACTCGACCATTCAGAAATTCAAACGAACTTGGAGATTGTAGACAATGACTAAAAGACTAGCCTTAACAGGATATGAAAGAGGATATTTGACTGCCTACTATGACACTGTAGTATTTGATGCTATGGCAGATTGTTGTGATGATGATTGGTTTGGTGTTCAGATTGGTGACCGAATGTTTGATATAAATGTTTGGGCAGATGAAGATACTGGAAACATTACTTGCACAGTCTATGAGTGTGATTGGATTAATGATAACTGGCAGACCAATTGCGATTACAGTTGGATTATTACTGAAACAGATATAGCATCTTATGAGGAGAATTAAATGAACTGCTGGCACTGTAAAACAGAACTGATATGGGGTGTTGACCATGACGTATCAGATGAGGAAGATTTCTATAGCATGAGGACTTGCCTACACTGTCCAAAGTGTGGGTGTGATGTAGATGTATGGTATCCAAAGGAGAATGAAGATGCCTAAGTACAAAGTAATAGCAACAGAGTATGTGTTCAAAGATGCCTTGATTGAGGCAAAGGATGCAGAGGAAGCATACGAAAAAGCACAGGCAGATAATGTAGATTGGATTACAGTCGGTGGTGATTGGGAAATACATGAAGATATGACATTTGAGGAGAACGAAGATGCCTAATAATTTTGCAAAGACAAGAGACATTGAGAAGCCCTATGCAACCTATCGTGTAGAAAATCCTAGCAATGGTATGTACTTTGAGTGGAAAGTATTGAAGGCATGGCAGGGTAGGGAAGCAGAAAAGAAGAAGCCCTATGGCAGATGGTTCTGTGCAGTCAAATCACCTATGACCTATGGCTCATGGGAAAGAGGTGATGTGTATGCAAATGAAATACTAGAATTAAATCCAGAACTAATCCAAGCAGACCCTGAATGGGTAGAAAGAATGGAAAGCTAAATGGAAAAGAAAAAATATGAAATCATTGCCCATGAGGTAGTGGAGCACATCTACATCATAGAAGCAGAAGATGCAGATGAAGCTATTGACATGGTACAGGAAGAAGATTATGATGCTGTCCATGTAGAAAGTGTAATGAAAATGATAGACGAAGTTAAGGAGATTAAATATGTCTAACAAAAAGCCACAGTATGAACCAAGAAATGTAATGGTATCCGCATCAGATTTGTCTACCATTGTTGCCCATCATTGGGAGCTAGTAAACAAGCTAGAGGACGATGGCTTTGAATACATTGCCGAAGCAGTGAGAGATGTAGGTCAAAGATTTGAACAGAAGCTATACAAGTCTGGGTTCTGGGGTCAGTAAATGACAGAACTTTTTACCTTATTCCTATTGATATCTTATATCTTAGGATGTATAATAATTTTAATCTTATTATTACTAACAGAGGATTAGAATGTTAGAAACTATAATAGCTATAGAAGTAATAGTATTAATACTAGTAATACTTAGTCACTAAGAAAAGGAGTAATAGTTATGAGTGACAATCTTTGGAATAAAGACAGAAAGAAATTATTTAGAGAATTATACCACCAATATTTAGATGAGGGCTACGAGAACAAAGAAGCAAAGAAGCTTGCAAAAGAAGAGGCAGAAGAAATGATTGCCGAATCAGAAGAGTTTGCTATGAGCCTTGCCTATGAGGAGTTTGGCGATGACTAACTTGGTAGAGGACATAGTGGGTGAGAATGGAAAGGAAGCCACCATCTACGAGTTTGAAGAGAGCTATGAGGTTCTCTTGGCAGAAGGTGGAGAGATAAAACACAGAACTTTTTTTCCACTGAATGAATTTGGTTTAGAATTAGCAAGAGATTGGTGTAATCGTTGGGCGAAAGGAATTAATTACAATGACAATAACTCTGAATGAATATCAAGAACTAGCAATGAAGACTGCAATCTTTCCAGAGAGTGCTAAGTATTCTTATCCTGCTCTTGGTCTGGCTGGTGAAGCTGGCGAGGTAGCTAACAAAGCAAAGAAACTAATTCGTGATGGTGCAACACCAGAAGAGTTAGAAGAAAAACTGCTGGACATTGCAGACGAACTTGGTGATGTCTTGTGGTACATTGCAGCAATGGCAGATGCCTGTGGTGTCTCACTTGAACATATTGCAAAGGCAAATCTACACAAGCTTGCAGACAGGGCAGTACGTGGTAAACTAGGTGGAGAAGGAGATAAGAGATGACAGAAAAATCTTTTGAAGATATGACACAAGAAGAACGCATCCAGTATTGGAATGATAAAAGTGAAGAAGAAAAGATAAAGAGGTCAGATTCTGTAGATGGATTACAGCCTGAACAAAAAGAATCTTTGCGAGAATTGTACAAGACTTTGGACACAGTGTTAGATACTGCTCTTTATCCTGACATGGGTGGCATTAAGATGGTGACTGCTTATGAGTTACAGGAACTTTCCGATGCCTTTGAGACATTCCAGTTTCAGTTTAATATGAGAGGACATTAATTATGATTGATGTCTATATCACAACGGGGTTCGATGATAAGGTAGTAACTACAATACCTTACAACGAGTTAGAAGATTGGTTGATAAACAGAGAAACCTTGTGTAAAGCAATGGGGTATACAACAAAACGAACAAATCGTTTGCTACATGTGCTTGACAATGGCAGATTAGATACAGTATACTTCACCAGAAATTAAACAGGAGAAGAGATGGAACACACAGATTCAAAAGAAGTTTCCAGAGGAAGTTGCGAAGCTTGCGGCTCGTCAGACGCAAATATTTCTTACTCAGATGGACACACCTATTGTTTCTCATGCACAGCATATACGAAAGGGGATACAGAAGATATGCAGTACACAAAGCCAGCACCTATACAAGGTGTATATCACAATCAATTCACAGATGGTCAGGTAACAGGACTTGCAGACAGAAAGATTAGTCAACAGACTTGTCAATTCTTTGGCGTAAAGAGTGTCTCTTCTGGTGACCAGATTGTAAAACATATCTATCCATACTATGACGAATCGGGTGCTCATGTAGCCAACAAGGTTCGTCAGGTACAGAACAAGGGCTTCATGTCAGAAGGTCAGCTACCAAAGGCAAAGCTGTTTGGTCAGAACAAGTTTGGTCAGAAGGGTAAGTTTATTACTGTCTGTGAAGGTGAGCTTGATGCCATGTCTGCCTATGAGTTGATGGGTTCTAAGTGGCCTGTTGTGTCCATCAAGAATGGTGCTCAGTCTGCACTAAAAGATGTGAAACAAAGTTATGATTACCTTAACCAGTTTGAAACAATCGTTATCTGCTTTGATAATGACGAGCAAGGCAAGCTGGCTGCTGGTAAAGTTGCTCAGTTGTTTGAGCCTAACAAATGTAAGATTATGGATATGCAGTACAAGGATGCTAACGAGTATCTCAAACTAAATAAGAGAGAAGAGTTTACTCGTGCATGGTGGGATGCAAAGCAATACACACCTGCTGGCATCCACAACCTTGCAGACATATCAGACAGGCTATACCATGAAGAAGATGTGGAGACTTGTCTCTATCCTTATCAGGGGCTGAATGAGAAGCTGTTTGGTATTCGTACAGGCGAACTGGTGACGGTTACTGCAGGTACAGGCGCAGGGAAGTCCAGCATGATGCGTGAGCTAATGCATCACCTACTTATGAACACAGAACATAATGTGGGTGTCTTCTCTCTGGAAGAAAACATCAAGCAGACTGCCTTTCATCTGATGTCTGTTGAGGCAAGTGACCGTATCTATATCAAAGAGGTACGAGAAAAGTACAGCCTTGAACAGCTAAAAGAATTGGAACGCAAGACCATTGGTACTCGTAGGTTCTATGCCTTTGACCACTTTGGTTCTATTACTACAGACGAAATACTCAGTCGTGTACGTTACATGGTCAAGGCTCTGGACTGTAAGTTTATTATCATTGACCACCTGTCCATCCTTGTATCAGGCTTGGAAGGTGAGGATGAACGCAGAAACATTGACCAGCTTATGACCAAGCTCCGGTCACTGGTAGAAGAAACCAGATGTGCAATGCTTCTTGTCTCTCACTTACGTAGAGCAACAGGTGATAAGGGTCAGGAGCAGGGCAAGGAGATATCTCTATCTATGCTTCGTGGCTCACATTCTATCGCACAGATTAGTGATGCAGTTATTGCATTGGAACGTGACCAGCAAGCACAAGACCCAACACAAGCTAACACAACGGCAGTCAGGGTATTGAAGAACCGTTATGCAGGTGAGACAGGCGTAGCTACCTATCTTCTGTATGATAAGGACACTGGCAGAATGTCAGAGATTGAGAACCCCTTTGAGGCAGACAACACATCAGAAGATATAGGAGATTTTCTATGAAGGTAGCAAAGATTGATGGTGCATATAACAGGCGGTTTAGCCGCCAGAGTTATGAAGAGAATGATGCCAAGGCTAGAGAAGCCATTATGAATTACTTACAAAGTAATGGGCATGAAATACTTGATAGTCAGGAGAACTTTTCGTTTGACATCAAGAGTAAAAAAGGAGATAATACGTACTTCTCAGAGGCAGAGATGAAGAACCAATGGAAAGGTGATTGGCCTGATACATGGAAAGAAATCAGGATACCTTACCGAAAACATAAGCTTATCAATAGGATGGCAGAGTTAGGAGCAGACAATCATTTCTTTAACTTCTATGTCATTCGTAATGATTGCAAGGCAGCATGGAGAATCAAAGACTTTGTAGTTGCCGAATCAGAAGTAAAGAAGTTATTTAGTTATCGTGTAAAAGGTGAAAGCTTTTTCCACATACCCTATCAGAAAGCGGAGCTAGTAGAACTATGAAAAGAGTAGTGCTTGATATCGAGACAGATGACCTCAATGCAACGGTAGTCCATTGTATTGTGGCACAGGACTTAGATACAGGCGCAGTGGACACATGGTATGGGGAGTCTATCAAAGACTTCCCTGCATGGTCAGAGAGTGTTGATGTCTTTGTCATGCATAACGGTGTGTCTTTTGATGCGCCTGTTGTAAATCGTTTGACAGGCAGTAAGATACCTTTGAAGAAAGTAAGAGACACATTGATTATGTCTCAGCTTTTTGACCCATCTCTTGATGGTGGTCATGCACTTGAAGCATGGGGTCAAAGACTTGGCTATCCTAAGATTGAGTTTAATGACTTCTCTGTATTCACACAAGAGATGTTAAAGTATTGTAAGCAGGACGTAGTAGTTACAGTAAAACTATATGAACATCTACTTCCTCACATGAAAAAATATTCAAGTAAATCTATCCAACTTGAGCATGAGGTACGAGCAATTGTAGACAAGCAAGAAGAGAATGGATTTACTCTTAACATCCCTGAAGCTTCATGTCTTGTTGCAAGGCTCTCAGAAGAGGCTACAGAGATAGAACAGGAGATGCAAGCTATATTCCCACCTATCGTAACAGAAAGGTACTCAGAGAAGACAGGAAACCGATTAAAGGATAAGGTAGAAGTATTCAATCCTGCATCAAGACAGCAGATTGCTAAGAGACTACAGGAAAAGGGATGGAAGCCTAATAAGTTTACCCCTACTGGTCAGCCAGTGGTGGACGAAGGCTCTCTTAGTGGTGTAGATATTCCAGAAGTAAAAAAGATATTACAATATCTATTACTTCAGAAAAGAGTTTCACAGGTCAAGTCTTGGCTTGACGTTGTGGAAGACGATGGTAAGGTTCATGGTAGAGTAATTACCTTGAAAGCCATCAGTGGACGCATGGCACATAACTCCCCGAACATGGCACAAGTACCTGCCGTTTACTCTCCCTACGGCAAGGAGTGCAGACAAGTTTGGAAAACGAGCAGCGATAAGTACAAGCTGTTGGGTTGTGATGCAAGTTCACTTGAACTTAGATGCTTGGCACACTATATGGGTGACAAGAGATTTACTGATGAGGTAGTGGGTGGTGACATCCACACTGCAAATCAGAAAGCCGCAGGACTTCCTACCAGAGATGCAGCAAAGACATTTATCTATGCTCTAATCTATGGTGCAGGTCCAGCTAAGATTGGTAGTATTGTTGGTGGTGGTGCTAAAGAAGGACAAATCATTATGAAAAAGTTTATGTCCAATATGCCAGCTTTAAAAACCTTGCGTGATAAGGTAGACAGAGCAGCAACTACAGGACATATTCGTGGTCTTGATGGAAGACTTCTCAAGGTACGTCAGCAACATGCAGCCATGAACCTTTTACTACAGGGTGCAGGTGCTATCATTTGTAAAGAATGGTTGCGGCAAATAACTTTAATGGCGCAACGGGATTATGATTACAATCTTGTTGCGTCTATCCATGACGAGTATCAGTTTGAGATTCGTGCAGACCAAGCGGAACGATTTGGTGAACTCACACAGAAGGCAATGAAGCAGGTACAAGAAACACTGTCTGTTAATTGTCCTCTGGACAGTGAGTTTAAAATTGGAAACAATTGGGCAGAAACTCATTAATAGGTGTTGACATACTATTTTGTATGTTATATACTTTCAAAATCAGAAGTGGCTAAGACCACACAGTAACTTAAATAGGAGATAAATATTATGCCAGTACTATCAGGAAAGTCCCATTGGGCAACTATTGCAACACCTAACACAACCTTTGAACCAGTATGGTCTATTGACTTGGCGTTAGAGGGTGAAGAACTTGAGAAAGCTAAGAAGCTAGGCATGAGCATCAAGAACAAAGGTGATGAACGTGGAGACTTTGTAACCATCAAACGTAAAGTAAATCGTAAAGATGGTAGCCAGAACCAAGCACCTTCTCTTGTTGATGCTAACAAGAACGACATGGGCAATACTCTTGTGGGTAATGGTTCAGATGTCAATGTACTTCTCAAGACTTATGAGTGGGAGTACGCAGGTAAGAGTGGTGTTGGAGCAGAGCTTCAAAAGGTTCAGGTAGTTAATCTGATTCCTTATGGTGACTCTGAGGACTTTGATGTTGTGCCTGACGGTCATAGCACTGTGGATGACTTTGAAGACGATATCCCCTTTGGCAACACAGGTAGCTAAATAGCATAACATCAATAAGGGTGCTACACATATTGTAATATGGTAGTGAGATGGCTAGCGTAGGGTGGGTACGCCATTTATTAAGGAGTTAATATGTTAGACAAAGAGTATAAGGTTACAATGTCTGCTGAGTACTTAGACTTTGGAAATAAAACCACAGTAGAAGGATATGCAACTGACCTTAATGATATGTCAGATATTGTATTAGATTTTCTACGTGCAATGGGATATACATATATAGAAGATGTTACTTTCCACAAAGAGTTTGAGGATTTACTAGATGACTGACTATGTAAATAAACCACCACACTATCAGACGGGTGAGGTAGAATGTATTCAAGCAATTGAATCTGCCTTATCCCCAGAAGAGTTTAGAGGATACTGCAAAGGTAATGTAATAAAATATACTTGGCGAGAACAATACAAAGGTAAAGACCAAGACTTAGCTAAAGCAGTATGGTATCTAAATAGATACTTAGAAAAGGAAACAGAATGAAAAGTATAGATACTCTAATAGAAGATATATACAAGACATTAGAAGAAGGTATTAATACTTCATCTGTGCAGAACAGAGATGCTATTCATACTTGTTCTACTGAAATTGCCAGAGCACTTACACGTCAGCTTGGAGAAGGTAAACGTAGTAAGCAAACTACTTTACGTATGTCTCAAATAGGTAAGCCAGACAGACAGCTTTGGTATGATTTAAAAAGTACAGCAGAGCCAGAACCGATTAACGGTCAAACTAAAATGAAGTTTATTATGGGAGACATCCTTGAGGCTGTGCTGATTTTACTTACAGAAGTATCTGGACACGAGGTAACAGAGCAACAGAAGGAAGTAGAAGTAGAAGGTGTTAAAGGACACAAGGACTGTCGCATTGATGGTACTCTTGTAGATATTAAGACTGCTTCTTCTTATGCCTTCAAGAAGTTTAAAGAAGGTACATTACATAGTGATGACCCCTTTGGTTACATTGCTCAGTTGTCAGGCTATGCAGAGGCAGGTAATGACCAAGAAGCAGCCTTCTTTGCTATTGATAAATCATCCAGTGAGATGGCTCTAATGAAGATAGAACCTATCCACATGATAAATGCAAAGCAAAGAATTGGTAAGGTAAAAACATTCTTGTCTTCTGATTTACCACCTGACAGATGTTATCCAGATGAGGAAGATGGTAAGTCTGGTAATCGTAAGCTTGCCATTGGCTGTGTATATTGTCCTTACAAAGATGACTGTTGGAAAGATGCCAACGGTGGACAAGGCCTAAGAAAGTTTAAGTATTCTAATGGCATTAGATATCTTACTCAGGTAGCTAAATTACCTGACGTACAAGAGGTGACTAATGGGTAGGAAAAAAACCAGAGATAAGAACGAGCACAACTACCGTTCTAATTCAGAATTTAATTGTGCTTGTTTCTTAAATAAAAATAAGATTGAGTTTGAATATGAAACATTTAACATACCCTATTTATGGCAAGAAGATAAGAAATACATACCTGATTTTATTCTTCCTAACGGCATCATACTAGAAGTCAAGGGCAGGTTTATGTTGGAAGACAGGAAGAAACATTTGTTTATTCGTGACCAGCATCCTGAACATGATATTCGATTTGTCTTTGATAACTTTAACAGGAAGTTATACAAAGGTGGTAAGATGACCTATGGAGATTGGTGTGACAAGCATGGCTTTCTTTACTGCAAGGGTGGAGAAGGGATACCAAAAGCATGGCTAAGAGAAGATGCAAATAAAAGACATAATACTAGCAGAGGATGAACAGGTTGAGTTGAGGACATCAGAAAGGACATTGTTCCTTACTGTTCTTCTACAAGCTCTTCTTGACGCAACAAAGCCCCGATATGATGGTGAGCCAACTAACTCTATTATCGAAAGAGAAAGAGCAATAGCTTGGTTCTTTGCATCAGTCGGGGTGACTGCTGAAGACTTTCATTCTGTTTGTGATTATGCAGGAGTTAATCCTGTGTACATGAGAGAGTTTGCGTTTAAAGTACTCAAGTCAGGTGAGGTTGAGTATGTTAGAAAAAGAATTAATGCAGTTTTAGGACATGAATAGTATTGTAATAGTCTTCTATTTATGATACAATTCTAAGTTCAAACTCTGTTCAAGAAAGGGATATCAATGAACAATTTTTTACCAACAGATTACCAGAATTTTATTGCCTTGTCACGTTATGCACGTTGGAAGGAAGACGAAGATAGACGTGAGACATGGCCTGAAACAGTCAGCAGATACTTTGATTATATGTCTGACCACTTAAGCACAAAACATCACTACAATCTAAAAGATGGATTACGTAATCAGCTAGAAGAAGCTGTACTTTCACAGCAAATCATGCCTTCTATGAGAGCATTGATGACTTCTGGTCCTGCCCTAGACCGTTGCCATGTAGGTGGCTATAACTGTTCTTACATTCCTGTTGATAGCACCCGTGCCTTTGACGAATGTATGTACATTCTAATGTGTGGCACAGGTGTAGGCTTCTCAGTTGAACGTAGTAATATTGACAAACTACCTATTGTAAACGAAACATTCCATGAGACAGATACAGTAATCAAGGTAGGTGACAGCCGCCCCGGATGGGCTAAGTCACTACGTGAATTGATTGCCATGCTGTATGCAGGACAGATTCCTAAGTGGGATGTATCAGAGGTTCGTCCAGCAGGTGCAAGGTTAAAGACCTTTGGTGGACGTGCATCTGGACCTGCCCCTTTGATTGACCTATTCAACTTCTGTATTGATAAGTTCAAGGCTGCGGCAGGACGCAGACTATATCCTATTGAGTGCCATGACCTTATGTGTAAGATTGGTGAGGTTGTAGTTGTAGGTGGTGTAAGGCGTTCAGCACTTATCAGTCTGTCCAACTTGAACGATGACCAGATGCGTCATGCAAAGACAGGTGAATGGTGGGATGAGCCAGACAAGAATATCAAGCGTGAAGGACAACGTGCTCTAGCTAATAACTCTGTCGCTTACAAAGAGAAGCCTCAGATGGGTACATTCATGCGTGAGTGGTTGTCTCTGTACGAATCACATTCAGGTGAACGTGGTATCTTCAATCGTGAATCTGCAAAGAGACAGGCAGCAAGCAATGGCAGACGTGACCCTGCCCATGAGTTTGGTTGTAATCCTTGCTCAGAAATTATCTTACGTCCATATCAGTTCTGTAACCTATCAGAGGTAGTTGTACGTGCTACAGATAACCTAGAGACATTAGAAAACAAAGTACGTTTGGCAACTATTCTTGGTACATTCCAAGCTACACTTACAGACTTTAAATACATTCGTAAAATCTGGAAGGACAACACAGAAGAAGAACGTCTTCTTGGTGTATCTCTTACAGGCATTATGGATAACCAATTAATGTCAGGTAAGAGTGCTATGCATGGTATGAACATCAAAGGTATTCTTACTTCTTTAAAGGACACAGCCATTGAGACAAATGAACAGATTTCTAAGTCTCTTGGTATCCCACAGGCTGCAGCTATCACTTGTGTAAAGCCATCTGGTACAGTATCTCAGTTAGTAGATAGTGCATCTGGTATTCATTCACGTCACAATCCTTATTACATTCGTACTGTTAGGGGTGACAACAAAGACCCTATCACACAGTTTATGATTGACCAAGGTGTGCCGAATGAACCTGATGTAGGTAAGCCAGATAGCACCACAGTATTTAGCTTTCCTATGGCTTCACCTGCAGGGGCTGTGTGTCGTACAGACATGACAGCTATTGAGCAGCTTGAGCTTTGGTTGCTTTATCAGAAGCATTGGTGTGAACACAAACCGTCTGTAACTATTTCTGTCAAAGAACATGAGTGGCTTGAGGTTGGCTCGTGGGTATACGATAACTTTGACGATGTGTCAGGTATCAGCTTCCTACCATTTAGTGAGCATACATATCAGCAAGCACCTTATCAGGATATTACTAGTGAAGAATATGATAAGGCAATGGAAGGTATGCCAGCTAAGATTGATTGGTCTTTACTCTCAGAGTTTGAAAAGGAAGACACTACATCAGGTGGACGTGAGTTAGCATGTACTGCTGGCGTTTGTGAAGTAGTGGACTTGACAGCAGCATGATTTGGGAATACTGGTGCAAAGCAATGGGCAGCAAGGCATATGATGATGATGACAAAGCAAACAAAGTAGCAATACTTAGAACTGCTTGGGTTGTTCTTCATGTCCTTGCTTGCCTAGCCATCATCATGCACAATACGCAGAAGATGGGTTGGTGGTAAGAATAAAATATACGTTGGTACTTTCTGTAGACCCTTTAAATCAAGAGGCCACTTATTGAGTGCCGCAGCACCAGTGGTAGGGATAGGCCGGGAAAGCTAAGAGAATGGATGTGAGACTGCCAACGCATTATAAGGAGAATGAGATGGAAGATAATGATTGAAGGATTAGATATGCCTAACTGGTGGCAATGGTGGCTGCTATTAGCTATTACTATTAACACATCAATAAATATAGTTGTATTTTTTAAGCATAGGTTTAGAAAAAAAGATTGACAACTATAAATTGTTAAAGTATAATTGTATATAGTTACAATTGAAAGGTGTGTATTATTATGTTTACAGAAAAAAGACCAGTAATTTATATTGGATATGATGCAAGGGAGCATGAGGCTTATGAAGTATTACGTAAATCAATTCTTCAGTACAATGAAAAGTTTGACATCATCCCTCTCGTACAACCTGCATTACGTAGAGCAGGTCTGTATAGGCGCACTATTCGTTTTGATAGTAATGCTGAATCACCTGTTCGTATAGACGAATGTGATGGCAGACCTTTTAGTTCTGACTTTACCTTTACACGTTTCTTAGTTCCTGCTCTTAATCAGTATGATGGTCTTGCATTGTTTATGGATGCAGATATGTTTGTGCGTTGGGATATTGAAGAACTATTTAATACTTATGGTAAACGTGAAGAGTTTGCAGTACAAGTAGTTAAACATAACTACAGACCTAATGAAGGTTTGAAGATGGATGGACAAGTCCAACAAAACTATAACCGTAAGAACTGGTCAAGCTTTGTGCTGTGGAACTGTTCACACCCGTCCAATCTTAATCTAACTGTGGATGACGTAAACACCAAGACAGGTAGCTGGTTACACGGCTTCTCTTGGTTGTCTGATAATGAGATTGGTTCTATTGAACCTGAATGGAATTGGTTGGACGGTTGGTCACCAGAGAATATCTTACCCAAGAATGTACACTTTACTACAGGTGGTCCTTGGTTTGATGATTGGAAAGGCAAACGTAAATCAGACACTGAATATGCTGGTGAATGGCAAGCATTTAAAAGTAAAGTGTTTATGGATAAACTTGTAGGAGAAGTAATTTAATGTATATATTTGTAACCTCATTTAGTGAAAGTGGATACCATGAATATGCCAAGAAAATGTTGGAAAGTGTTACTGAAAAGTGGAATCCAAAACACTTTCAGTTATATGCCTACTACCATGACTTCAACATTGAAGATGTTGATGCCCCTATGGCTGATAATATTCATTACCGCAATCTTAACGACATAACAGAAATGACGCAGTACCGTGAACGTATGAAGACATATGACGGTACACATGGTGGAACACAACCATATAACTGGCGGCTTGATGCAATCAAGTGGTGTCATAAAGTATATGCTTTGTCTGACCTTGCATTTGAAATGATGGAACAGGAAGAGCATGACGAAAGTAACTGGATGATTTGGTTGGATGCAGATACCGTCACAACAAAAAGACTAGATGTAAAACAATTTCCTAAGTGGTTGCCAGACAAAGCAGACTTAGTACATCTTGGCAGAAAGGATGCAGACTATAGTGAAACAAGCTTTATTGGGTTTAACCTATCTTCTCATAATACTTGCAGTATCATTGCTGATTTTAGGGGGGCTTACACTATTGGAGAAACCATTGCATATAGAGAGTGGCATGACGGGTTCATATTTGAACGACTCCTCAACATCTACAAAGCACACGGAATGGTCACTAAAAACTTATCTGAACACGCCAAAGGACTAGCAGCATTTGCTCAGTCACCTTTGTCTGAATACTTTGACCATTTCAAAGGCAACCTAAAAAAGAAACTTAGCACTACAGAAGTTGCTCCTGATGTAAGAGGACCTAAACGGTACAAGCAACTTGCCGATATGGTACGTTTCTATAAGCCAAGTACCATTGTGGAAACAGGTACATGGAATGGTGGACGTGCAGTTGAAATGGCTCTGGCTGCTTTTGAACATACAGACAAGGTACATTATATTGGCTTTGATTTGTTTGAAGAAGCAACAGAGGAATCTGATGAATATGAAATGAATAGTAAGGCACACAACATGCTTGAGGCTGTTCATAAAAGACTAGATGATTTCTCTTATCGTATGTCTCGTACTGATAAGAAGTTTACTTTTGAATTATATAAGGGTGACAGTAAAGAAACTGTACCTGCTTGTGATATGGTAAAGAAAGCAGACTTTGCATATATTGATGGTGGACATTCTTATGAAACAGTAAAAGCAGATTGGGAAAACATTAAACCATATGTTCCTGTTGTTGTATTTGATGACTACTTCTCTAAGGACAATCAGGGCAATCTTCCTAAAGAAGAACATCTTGGTGTAAACAAACTAATGGGAGAAATAGAAGCTTATGGAAAAGTGGTATTGCCTAGCTCTGACGGTGTTCTTGGTGGTGGCATTACACATCTTTGTTTTGTAGCCAACAAAAAAGGATTACCTAAACTACCTGACGAACTAACTCGTGTACCTATTGTGGTTACACCAAAAGACTCACGACCTAAACAAGAAATTATTGACAATGTAAAAGAGAATAGAAAGTTAATCAAAGACTTTGATTGGATTAAGACAAGTAAAGTTAATGACGAAACTGCAATCATTGTCTCTGGTGGTGAGATTGATTTTGATAAGTTGAAAGAACGTATAGCTGCTACTAACAATAAAGTATTCTGTGTTAAGCATAGCTATCCACGTTTGATTGAGAATGGTATTCAACCATTTGCTTGTGTGATACTTGACCCTAGACCTATTGATGGTATCAGCACACATGGAGTAAAACGTAAGGACTTGTTTAAGAAGATGGACAATGAAACTATTTTCCTTGTTGCTTCTATGACTGACCCTTCTGTTACTAAGCATCTTCTTAAAAAGAAAGCTAATGTAAAAGGATGGCAAGCTTATTCAGATGCTCTTCGTGATATGGAAGTAAAGGATAAGATTGTAGTAGACAAAGAAACAGGTATTGACGAAGGCTCTACTCTTATTACGGGTGGTACTTGTGCAGCCATGAGAACACTTGCAATAGGTCATACACTTGGCTTCCGAAACTTTGAGTTGTTTGGTTTTGATTGTTCTATTCCAGAAGTTACAGAGGAAATGAAGAAAGAAACCACAGATACAGAGCAGAACAAGCCAAAGTATATGAAGGTAGAGTTAAATAATAAGCACTTCTGGACTACTGGTGAACTACTTGCTATGGCACAGGATTGTGAAAAACTATTTGACCAGATGGAAATTGATATGGGTGTACTCTTCCACGGTGATAATACACTTTGTTCAGAAGTTTGGAAGGCTTCCAAGAGAGGCCAAGAGAAACATTACTCAGAGTTACTAAATGTCGCAGCTTAATGAAAAGCAAGAACAGTTTTGCCAGAACTATGTCCTCAGTCGAAATGCTACAAAGGCGGCAAAGGCTGCAGGATATAGTCAGGCATCTGCGTATAACCAAGGGCATAGACTTCTACAAGAAGAACGTATCCAAGAAAGGTTAAAAGAACTTACCAATGAAATGGTAACTAACGTAGATGTTATCAATGAGATTGAGAAGCAATATGAGGTAGCACGAAACGAAGGACATGGTACAACAGCTTTAAAAGCTTTGGAGTTGTTGTCTCGTGTACGGGGTAATAATGCAGACGTAGAAGAACAGACAACTGAAAGCCTAGAAGAAGACATCAAAGGTATACTTCAAGCTCTAGGGTTTGACCAGTGCTTTCTTCTTTTTGCAGAAGCATTTCCAGATGAGTTCAATGAGGAAGAAGAGCAAGACGAAGAAGACCTACTTCTTACCGAAGAACTTAGTAGCACTACGGACACCGAAGCTAGCAGCGACAATGATGCCGAGTGAGTACTGATACCATTCAGGCATTGCTTCTAGCTGTGCAAATCCATTAGCTACTACTTCTTCCATCCCCGGAATAAAAGCTAAAATCAATGGGATTGAAAATAGTATGGTAAGCCATTCGTCCTTCCAAGACGATTGACTTCCTTTTGCCATTTCCAAATCCCAATCAATTTCTCCAGTGGCTTTCTTTTCCATAATTGTAGCTTCGGCTTTTGCTTTAGCTAC
>Ga0213867_1000598_pt1 | contig 16125 bp, 18 predicted proteins | sample PICome_12_FD_160120 | JGI IMG/M metagenome (GOLD analysis project Ga0213867, IMG submission 160120) | Coastal seawater microbial communities near Pivers Island, North Carolina, United States - PICO540 | ecosystem: Environmental > Aquatic > Marine > Coastal | place: USA: North Carolina... | reverse complement strand
GTTCTAAAAAAAAAATGTTTTTTTTGTTAAAATTACTTGTTATCAAAATTTTAATCAAGTTTACCATCATGAAGCTCTTCTAGATATTCCAAGTCTACTTCAAAAAAATAACCTCGTTCATCTTCAACTTTCAAGTTCATTATTTTTTCTACATTAGGTGTTCCATCATTGTTTAACCATGAATCTACTTGTTCAAATACAAAATCTCCTACAGGTAGAGGTTGACACATTGCATAACCTATTGTAGAATTTTAATTTAATATCAAATATGACTTAATTAAATCATACATACCATATTGATTTGTACAATCTACCATAGCAATAGTTTTGAATGGTTCATTCGGATTGAACTTTTTCTTGCCAGGCACATTCGCTTTGCTGTAGGATTCACAGACGGCTGAGAAACCACCAAATAGACCTAGGGAACAAGTTATTTTATTTTCCTTTGACGAATGAATAATATTATAAACAAACCTTTATCTATGAAGTTTAACATCTCTATGTCAGTCAACAATTCCAAAGTAATTCCTGTCATTTTAAAAGCTGCATTCCAACTCAAACTTGGTGCAGTAGGAAAAGCTGCAGGATCTAACCCATACCCTCTGAGAGATATATTTCTCCAATTTTCAAATATATCACATAACAAAAGGGTGTCAGTAATCAGGTAAAGGTCGTGATAGTCACCCATATTCTTACACTGGAGAAAAAAATGATTTAATGGTTGTGAAATTATATTTATTTTACCTCAAAGGTGTCCCACAAATCTTGTGCTATCTTGTATTGCTCTTCTGTCACATCTGCATCTTTTAATCGATTTTTGAAGGCTTCACGAGAAGGTAGAGATGTTTCAGTAAAAACATCTGGACCTATCATGTGTTCGTATGGGAACACACCTTTAGAGACAATTTTTTCAAAATCTAGCCATCTATAATTTTTCTTTTCAAGCCAATGTTTTTCATAGTAATTTCTAACATTTGGAAATAAATCTAGCAGATCTTGAATTGTCTTCGCTTCATTTTTTCTATTTCTAAAAATAATATTTGAACTATTTTATACTTTTATTAGATATATTTATTACTTCACTAATGTATCAAGAGATGAGTTAAGGAAATTTATACTGTCCTTGAAGACGAGTAAACCTGTGTCTATGCTAGTAAATTTCTCAAAAGTTTTCCCTGCACAAAATTAATAAAATAGAATAAAACCATCATCATCATCATCAATCATCAATTTTAAAAGTACTCACCGATTACTGAAGGCTTTTTAAATACATCTGGATGTTTTGATAAATGTTTTAAGAAAAAGTGGGTGTCATATTTACTTCCTATTGAAAATATACGTTCCGTTGGTTGTTAATGAATAATATGATTTAAGAAAAAAATGTACGTACGTACCATTATGCAAAAATACTGGAACTTTATTATCTCCGTGATAAAATATATTGCAGAAGGCGTGTGCTTTTCCTCGATATTCTGATGTCCAATGACAGTGATCCATTACACCTACACGTGTATATTTTTTTCTATTCAAAAAATATTATTTTTTTACCTGGTCCGAGTTCGTCTGTGTCAGATTTAAAATGAGGACGAAGTTGAGGTTTATAAGTCACAGTTCCGTCTGGGAGTTTTATTGAAGGTATTTCTTTCTTTATCTCTTCTTTTTGTTTTGTCCAAGTTTCCATAGTTCCTTCATAAGTGATTGGGCGTGTGCAAATGTGACACTTATTTGTTGAGTGAAATTGTTTTAATTGTTCATATGTTAGTGGACGCATTTTTTTTTGACCTTCTTTTTCACGTAAGTCTTCAATTTTATGTTGAAGTTCAATTAGAAGTTGAACAAATTTTTCTTCAGCCTGTTCACCTCTGTATATATAAACTGATTCAAAATGTGAACTTAGGATTGGTGGACATGCAACAGTTACAGCATAGCTGGCCATACGGTGCTTGTTAATCACACCAGAATTTTCTTCTATTTTTTTCAATGTTGCATCAATATCTTCTTTTGTAGTTATTTTTAATTTTTTACTACTCCACGGATGTTTCTCAGTACTATTATTTTTAGCATCAGCAGTAGAAATATTAACATCATCATCATCATTATCATCATTATCATCATCATCATCATCATCATCCTCATCATCCTCATTTATATTGTTTTTATGAAACATATTTATGTTCAAGTTTAAATCGGTGTCGTCAATTCTAGAATAATTGAAAAACTCATGAAGATGATTCAGTTCCATATTATCTTGTTGCTCTTTGAATGGTTCTTTTGTTTGATTGTTTGTATCAAAATGATTTTGTGGAATAAGGTAGGCTTCTGTATCAGCATAGATAGCGAAGGGTACTCTTTGTTGTTTACTATATGCTTTGAACTTTAGATTTTTATTTTTAGGCATTTCTATTTTAATTGTATTTTTCCTATAATAAAAAAATAGTGATAATAATATATTAAATCTCACTATATACTTTGAACAATCTGGACGATGACTGTCATATTTTTTTTGCTTATTTGGTCCTCCAAATCTAGTGTGACAATGAACACAGAAAATAATCTGGAAAGTAAAAACAAAAAATAACTACGATAAATCAAGAAAATTTACTTACTGAATGATTTTTAGATGGTTTCATCATACGGTTAATATTCTTAATGTAGCAGAAATGATATTCGTTATTCTAAAAAACAAAAAAAAGATAATTTGTTTGTTTGTTTGTTGAAAGAAAAATAAAATACCTTGTATATCATTAAAATATTGATTTGTTCTTCCCGATCAATGTATGTTGATGTTCGAACAGTTGTTAAATCTGTTACGCGTAAAAATTTACCCTTTTCTTCTTCTTCTTCTTCTTCTTCTTCTTCTTCTTCCGTAAAAGCTGATATATCTTTTTTTACACCTTTCCTTTTTCTTTTGGTTACTATTTCATCATTTTTATCTGCACGAGCTAGGAAGAGATTGAAGGCTAAAGTGGGATTATTCGCTTCAATAATATTCAACGCGTCAATTGTAGCAGGCCACTTTACTCCATCCCAATTGGTTTCATTGAGATAGGGATGATATGTGTCAGGATTTCGCCATAATGTATTCTTTTTACTTTTGTCATATTTTATACCACCTTGGAATATTCGTCCTAGAAAAAATTAGTGAAAATAATATTTTTTTTTAAAAAAATAACTAACTAACCACAAGTTATGACATCTTGTAAACATCGTCCTCCTTTGCTTTTTATATTTATTATAGCATTTTTAGACCTGAAATAATTTAAGTAATATCATATGTTAAAAAAATAAATCAATAATTTTACCTGATACATTTTTTGGGTTGTAAATAACGTCCCATGTCACCTTTAAATCTTCCTCCACCTCTTATTGGTTTGTATTTATTTACCAGTAGATCTATGTAGAGCAATTTATGAATTGTCCATCCTAAGAAAATGTTTTTTTGGTTAAAATTATTTGTTTTTTAAATTAACCAAATTTACCACTTCTTCCATAACAGTATCTAGATACTTTCTCGTAAAGATCCAGAATTAAGTTGTCCAACTTTAAATTCAGTTGACTAAAGATAAGAAATTTTTTAATTTTTTATTTTTTTAACAAATATTACACACTTTATATTTTCCACTAAATAAGATGTTGTTTTCTGTAAGGGAGCCGCATGTTCGTCTTCAATTTCTATTGTTTCGTCACCATTATTACTAATATAACTTTTTTGAAACTGAGCTTTGAGGAGAAGATTCATTTTAAAAGCTCCATGTTTATTCCAATATATAGTACAGTATCTTTTGATATTAGGTCTTATTGCATTAAAGAATTCAAAAATGATCACCGTATCTGTTTGGTTTAGAAATCTGTAAAAAAAATAATAAATATCAATTTTTTTTAAAAAAAAAAACGGAAAAAATTTATAAGTTCTTGTTACCTTTTATATTCACACGCTCCTCTAAAAGCTGATTTGTGAAAATCACCATTGTCAATTATTGCGTTTGGTTCATGATGTTCTGGACGATTATTTTCCCTTCTCTGTCTTGCTAGTGCAGAAGCACGTATATGATTTACATTAGACCTTCGTAACACTGCCGGTTCACTATCTCTATGCTCTGAGTTTTGATGTTGAATGAGATCTTGATAATGATAGAAGGTCTGATCACAGAATTGACATTCCTGAAGAATATGTCCATCTCGATGACAACAGTATAAATGTCTATTTAATTCGATTTGAGAAAAATACGTCGCTTCACAAAAGTTACAATTGTGTTGTGTCTCTGACATTGTTTTGGTCTATATGAACGTCTAAGCTAATCTGGAAAAAATTTAAACGTGTCAATCTATATATGTGACCACGACGCGGTACACAAAATATGCGCCCGCTCCGCGACCCGGTACACACTTTTAATCCTCTTGCCGCGACCCGGTACACATTTTATTCATACGTTGAAAGTGATAACACGTTACAATATAACATAACTACTATCATTATTGAAGACAATACTCTTTGTGTTACAGAGAAATCATTACGATTAATAATTAGCACATGTCCATCTATAGTAATTGATACGATCACATACGTGGACGTGGTGTCTAATATCTGTGATGAAAACAAACGTCTTTGTGTTTCATGAACAGGTGTTATGATGTGAATGTGTCAATAATGACAAATTGATTGTATTCGTTCAGGTCTAATGGTCAATTTAATTGTTTGAGGACAAGCGTCTTTGGGTCTTTGGTGGTGTGATTACATTAAGTATCATGTCTAATGTCTGTGTTGAAAACAAACGTCTTTGTGTTTCATGAACAGGTGTATGATGCGAATGTGTCAATGATGATAAATTGTTATTATTATTATTGATTGTAATCGTTCATGTCTAATGGACAATTTAATTGTTTGAGGACAAACGTCTTTGTATAAGTTGAGTGATGGTATGTGTGAGAAATAGATAATGATCATTCGACATTATTTATGTTATAGCAGATGTGGGGATAGAACAAACAAAGTGCGTATGCACGTCGTATCAAGTCTAAAATCATGTCAATTTTAAATAAGTGTAAATATTTTTTTGAAAATTATATTCTTTTCATCCCACACGTTGAGTTATCTTCCTATAAAAGTTGTAGTAACATGTCGATTTGTGTTTAGTCTTCTAAACAATGTCCAAGCTAAAAATTGTAAATATTAAAATTAGTTGTTTTTTTGATTGTGAATTATTACCGCAAGTTGTAAAACAAGAAAATGGATTAGTGTTCACAGTTTACAAACACAGTAAGATGCATATGAATATTAGCGGAATCAAAAGTGTAAATGAACTTTATAAATTTCAACAAATATTAAAATGTAACAAATTTAGAATTGATAATATAATGTTTGCAAGAAAATGTAAACAAAATTATAACATGCAAAAACTTTATAAGAGAATAAAATTATTGTACGGACACAAATATAATATTCAATATGATCAGGAAAATCAGATAACAAAGGGAATACACGTAAGACCTATACACAAACCAGGTTTTAGCCTTCTTATTTTTCGCACTGGTTCTTGTACAGTAATGGGGGCTAAATGTATACAAGATCAACGTGTTTGTGAACAAATGTTAAACGATATTTTTGTGGAAAGTTGTTTAATGTTATAATAAAAAAAAATGAGAATTAACCGAATTAACCTAAGTGAAACTAAACCAATGTATTTGATTACTTTTTACAAAATTGTTGTTGATTAATAAAATGACAACAACAACAACAACAACAACTGAGATGTCAAATCAAGATCTACTCTGGAGATTACAACAATTAAAAAGTTTTAAACGGGCTAGACACAAAGTCCATTTCCTTTGTAAATGTGATGACACGTGTATTTTTGTGCTAAGTGAATTAATGAAAAATTTTCTAGAGAAGAAATTTAAAATACGAAATAAGAAGAGGATAATTAAAAAATTATTACCTTTGAGATTTAGCCTAAGAAAGTTGGCTGATGAAACAGTTTCATGTAAAGAGAAACGACAAATTTTAATTGATATTGGAGTACGTGTTATTATATATCCAATATTGCAAAAAATTCTCATACCTATGGTCTTAAAGCTGGAAAAGAAAAAGAAGTAGATATGTCGATTGTTTACATTGTTGATAAAAAAATTTTCCCAGACAATTCAAATTGTGAATTTAAATCCATACTACCAAATGATTTTGATGTTAAATTATTATGTCCTGATAAAGTCTTATTAGTCAGTGTTCATCGAATTTGTTTCACTGTTAACAAACCACATAACCTTCAATTTATAAGTATTAATTCAGACATTTTGAACGATCATCAATTTGTAAATAATAAATTAAATCAACAACTATGGTCTTTTCGTTTACCAGAGTTAAATGTTAATGAATCACCACAAATATTTGAATTGATTAATGAAAATCCTGTTTATTGTGAAACTACAGTTAATAAACTTAAAGAAGCATCTTTTCAAATAATCGATTCACAGACAAATCAGAACATAAATAATATAATTGATCAAACTGTTCCTCTAGTTTTAGAAATTGCCTTCAAAACAGTGAAAATGGAAAAATATAGAAACATGAATATTTTTGTAAGAAGTAAATGTCCTGATTCAATGAAAATATTTCACGAAAATAATAATACGGACTTCTCAATTCTTCTTGCGAAAACAATAAAATTCGAAAATAAATGCTGGGGAGTACAATTAAAAGATTTTAGTATACCAAAGAATTTTGCTAATGTTCAAAAAGATCTGTTTTGGGTACAATTCGGGGATTATGAATTTACGGAAAATGTATCTTGCAACACTGCAGATGGAAATAATTGTAAAGTAAAAGTAAATATCACACACACACGAAAACCGAATACAGATAACTATGGTGAAATTTTTAACATGGATCCTGGTTTCTACACGCTCACAAAGTTTATAAAAGAAGTGAATAAAATATTTACTCAATGTGACTGTTCATGTAAGCTGATTGAACCATCTATTTTATCATATAGCAATGATAAAAGAATTAAAATAAATATAAATCCTAAAAGGCAAGAAGACGGGCAAATGAAAAGAAAAGAGCTGCGTATATCATATAGACTTGCTGTTGCTTTAGGCTTTATACTTCCCAATGAGAATCCAAGTTTTTCTTATGGTCTAGATGTAACACAATCAGGAACACAGACATTTAATTATCCAGTAAACATCAACTATTTCTATCCTCGACAAATTATTCTTAATTGTGATATTTTATCCAATTCTATCGTTGGAAATCGTCAGTGTCAAATGTTATATATTAAGAACGTTAGCGATGAAGAACTACAAAGTAGTGATAAAATATTAACGCTGAACAAGATAAACAACATAATCAGGGATATCGATATAAATGCTTTTAATAAAATAAGATTTTGGATAACAGACTTAAAAGGAGACAAATTAAATACTGCTAATCAAAATGATGATGATGATGATGATGATGATGAAACGATGATATCTTTTACTTTGTGCAAGTTAACCTAAGTAACCCCTCATTAGAAAAAAAATAGTAAAATATTCAAAAAAAAAAATGGCTGATAGCAGTAATGCAGTTGGTATTGGGGGTTTCCCATACACAGAAGACCAACTTATTGATGTGGAATCAGTATATGACCCTTTTTCAAAACCCAAGCAATATGATCGTGAACCTACTCCTTATCAACATATAATTAGACCATTCTCAGCCAGTGCTGGAGAACATGGACAGCCATACGATTTTAGAATTCCTGCAGATCCTTACCTATGGACAAATCTTCAGAATATTAGAATTGGTGGACAAATGAGAATTGTTGACGCTGACGCTAGTCTTAGCGATGGTGATACTTATAAACCATGTATGATTGAGGAAAGTGAAAATTTTGAAGATATTTCTCTGTGTAATAATTTTTATCAGTCACTTTGGGCAAAAGTGGTAGTTGAAATAGAAAATTGTGAAATCTCAGATCCCACAAATGAGCCATATCCCTATAAAGCTTATTTTGAAACATTATTAAATTATTCAACAGAATATAAGGAAAAAGTTTTAAAGACAAGTGGTTGGGTTGAGGATCCTCCTCATAAAGCAAAAGCATTATCATGCAATTCTCAAAACGGAGAACACTTTAATCCAGCTCTTGTTGAAAGACGTAAAGGTGTCCTAGGCTCTTGGGATGAGTTCGATATTATGTTGCATTCAGACATTGTAACAGCACATAAACATCTTCCTCCAGGATATAGACTAGCATTTAAACTGACACGAATGAAAGATGATTTTATCATTATGAAACCAACAGCTGGTACATGTGAAGTTGAAGTTGAATATGATGGTGAAAAAGAGGAAAAAGAGGTTTACATTTACGATACGGAAGACAATGGAAATATAAAATATAATAACACTGGACCAGTAAGGAAAATCCAAAAAATAGAAATAGCACCAAAAAAACGAGGTTGGATACAGAAAACAATAAAAGCTAATGATAAAAAATACAAGATTGAATTGAGAGATGTTCATCTTATTGTTGAACGACTTCATGCACCAGACAAGTATGTTCAAAGATTTAAGGCTAAAAGAGACACATTTGGCGCTTCAATTCCTTTCACAAGAAATCTACTTCAAACATATCCTATTCTAGAAGGTCAAACTGATTTATGTAGATTCTCTCTCATTGTTAGTGATCAACTTCCAGAAACTGCTCTTGTAGCAATTACTACTCAGAAAGCATACAACGGTTCAACAAACACAAATCCATTCAATTTTGAAGCTCTACCTATTAATAGATGTAGTCTTGTTGTTAATAGTGGTCTTGAACCACAGGAACCTTATAATATTTTATCAACTGACTTCAAGAGAAAAAGAACTTTTCATAGTTTCTTGGAGAATATTGGTGCATCACAGAGAGATTCTGTTTGTTGCTCCATAGACTTTGAAAAATATTATGGAGGGAGCCAAATATTTTCATTTGATAGGACAAACAAAAATAGAGATAAATATTACAAAATGGATGGAGGGACTCTGGGTCTTAACATACACTTGAGTACACCAGCTACAGAAAATTTACAAGTTATTTTTTATGCAACTTATTCCTCAGAGATAAGCTTAAAGAACAATAGAGTATTAACAAAAACATTTTAAGAAAAAATGACTTATGCTAGTACTATTAAATGTTGGTTGAATCAAGAAGAACATTTTATGGGATGTTTTAAAGCTAGTAAGCTACCAGCTTTTCCTAAGTCTTTCCCTAAAAGTCTAATAATTAATACTGAAGAAAATGAAGATGTTGGACATTTTGTAGCAGTTCTTTTGCAAAAAAAATATGTAATTTTCTTTGATTCTCTTGGTTATAAATTTTTAAATGTAAACATCAGACTATTTTTAAGAAAGTTTTATGATAAAGTATATTATTATAAGTTCCCGTTACAACATAATCTAAGTTTAAAATGTGCTCATTTCTGTACAATTTTTGTTTTACGTGTGAAAAATATGAAAGACTTTCAAATGTATTTAAATATGTTTTATAAAAGTAACCTTCAGAAAAATGATTACATTATTGATTTTTTAATTGAAATGTCTCAATGTAAAAAACTTAATATAAATAAACCTAAGAACGTTTAGATTCTTGTTTTATTCTAATCTAAAAAAATGACACCACCACATCCAGCACAACCATTTAATACAAATATATTTCCAAATGTAATTCAGTGTCCGCCTGAATTCTTTAAACTAAAGCGACATAAATGTCGCTTTTGTGATTACCGAACTGATCTTTTGTGGGTTAAAAAAAGACACGAGAAATACGTGCACAAAGCAACAGACGTAGACACAGTGAAAACAAAAGATTCTCCTAGTATCGCTCCTGTATCAGACAACACCAAATGTCAATTTTGTGCATACATAGGACGAACTCCAGACGATGTAAAAGAACATATAGCAGACATACATAATATCAATCGTTCAAATGTTATTATAGAAAAAGAAACAAAAAATAATGGAAAAGGTAGTAAAAATCCAAATTTTTCCAAAACAGAAAAGACACTTATGACAAGTGTTAAAAGAAAAAATGATGAAGAAAATTTAAATAATTCATCAAAACGTTTAAAATTAACTAATGATGGTGATGATGATGATGATGATGATGATGATGTTGATGATCCTTTACCAACATCATCATCAGACATACCTTCTGTTACATCATCCATAAAAAGAAAAAATGATGATGACAATGACAATGACACTTTTGCGAAACGTGTTAAAGTAAATGGAACATCCTCTACAAGTGAAAGTGAGAATGTTGTTACACCTGTGATAAAACAGGGAAATATCATACTCTCTTCCGGCAATAGTGGTATTGTTGAAAACGAACAAATTTTGGAAGGACCATTTAATCTTCAATTCGTCGAAAATTTTAAATTATCTATTTTTGGACCCTCAAGATCGGGTAAAACAACTTTTGTCAGAGATATTCTCATAAATCTTGAGGATATCACACGAAACAAAATAGAAAAAGTATATTATATTTTTTCAAAATGGCAAAATACGTTGAAAGAATTGAAAAAAGATGGTTTAGTGGACACGTTTATTGAAGGACATTCTGACATAGAATCAGAATTAAATGAACTTCAAAAACCAAATGAGAAAAGTTTAGTAATTTTTGATGATCAAGCCAGAGACAAAAAAATTACTAAATTTGCGTCGAAACTTTTTAGTATTCAAGCGAGACATAGTAACATGTCAGTGATTTGGATTAGTCAGTCTGTTTTCGATGGAGATGCTGTTAAAAATATCCGTATGAATTCGGATTATATAACATTATTCAAATGTCCACAAGACTGTCTACATGTGAGTAATTTATCAATACGTATGACTGCAAGCACAATAATACGAGATATTTATCAGTATGTAACTAATAATGACCCCTATTCATATATATTCATTGATGTTACTCAAGAAAGTGTAGCAAAAATTAAATATCGAAGTCATCTGTTTCAAAAAAAAGGTCTCATAACAACATACGTACCAAATAGACGGAATTAACTTAAACGAATCAAAAAACAGAAAATAAACAAACAAAATAATTCATATTTCATGATGTCTCGCATAAATAATTTCAGTAAAATGTTTCTTATATCTGAAAGTTATTACAATGATTTAAAAAACAAAAATGGAGAAGAAGAACAAGCAACAACAATGGAAGAAATACCTATACCACCAACAGACATTATATCATCTCCATCTCCATTAATCAATGATAATGATGGGAATGTTGAAAATGATGATGATGATGATGATGATGATGATGATGATGTAGGTGATAATATTGAGAATGATAATGTTGATGAAAATAAAAACGAGAAAGTAAATGATAATGTTGATGAAAATAAAAATGAGGAAGTAAATAAAGATGATGGTGAAAATTCAAAATATTCAGATGGAAAATATGAAAGTATTGAAGATAAAATTGAAAGTTTTAATTGTCCTATTTGTAATGAAGCATTCAAAACGAAAGAAGAAATGCTCAGCCATCAAAAAAAATATCACCCTGTTTATGAATGTAAACTTTGTTCAAAATCATTTAGAAATCAAAAAGCTCGTGATAATCACATAACAAATTTGCATGAATATTCTGATAATCATCTTCACCTTCCATCATCATCAAAAACTATTAAAAAATATCGTAAACGTGGACGACCTAGTAAAAAAATAATAAAAGAATATAAGGGAAAAATAACTGGTGAGAAAAATCGCGGACGTGGACAATCAAACAAAACAGAGATAAAGCGCGGTCGTGGACGACCTAGCAAAAGATTAAGAGAAGAAGGTGTTGGAGAAATACATAATGCGAAAAAAGCTAAAATCGAAAATAAAAAAAGAAAAAGAGAAGAAGGTGTTGGAGAAATACATAATGCGAAAAAAGCTAAAATCGAAAATAAAAAAAGAAAAAGAGAAGAAGGTGTCGGAGAAATACCTAATGAGAAAAAAACTAAAATAAAAAATAAAAAAAGAAAAAGAGAAGAAAGTGAGAAAGAGAAAATGATGTTTAATAAAAGATCACGAAGAGATTTAAAACGAGATGAAAAATTATCAAATAATAATAATAAAACTAAAGTAACAGTACAAAACCAACCTGATAATGAAATAAAAGATATTGTTGAATGTGGACGATGTTCACAAACTTTTAAAAATTTAGATGAATATCTAAAGCATACACATTAGTGCAGTGTGTAATGACGCACCTCCTATTATTAACTACTCACATTAGTAATTATATCTACTCACATTATTAACTTAAGACAGTTTAAATATAAAATTTTTTGTAACTTGTGTAATGACGCGCATTACATTTATAACTACTTTTGTTATTATGAATCAATAAATATTATTGATACAAAACTCATTCTCATTATTGAAAAGTAGTGACACGCATAGAAAATTAACCTAAGAGAGTTTAAACAGGAAATTTTTTCACATAAGATTTAAAATTTTTTTATCATGATTAGACACAAACGAAAAACATTAAAATTGGGAAGATCTCTTGGAAAAATGTATAGCTCTATTCCAATTGAAACAATCTCTAACTCTAAAGATACAGAAGATACAACTACAAATAAAAATGTTGTTGATAAAAAAAGAAAGATGTCAAAAAAAAAAGTGAAAAGTAATAATAATAATGTTAATAAAAAAACAAAAATATCAAGAGATAATAAAAACTCTAAGAATGACGATGATGATGATGATGAAACATCTAGTTCAGAAGAGTCTGAAACAGAGACTGAAAGCGAGTCAGAAACAGAATTTGTCTCTGAATCTGAATCAGACTCTTATTCAAATTCGGAGCTAGATGAAGACAATGACAATGATGAGGACAATGATGATGATGATGATGATGATGATGATGATGATGATGATGATGATAATGATGATGATAATGATATGATTGGAGCTGGTAAAAGAAAGACCCTCAGACTTATTAAGAAGAAGAAAAAGTATAAACATAAGAAAGCAACGATGAAAATTAAAACTAAAAAGAATAATAAGCTTAAAAAACTTAAAAAAGTAGGAAAGAAGAAGAAAAATCAAAGAAAAAATAAATGTAGCGGTTCGTGTGGTTCGTGTAGTCACGGAAAATATAAAGATAGATCCAGTCAAGATATTTTCTCATCTTTTCTCTAAAAATCTAAAATAATGACTGAAGACAATAATTTGGTCAAAAATTATGGACTGACCAAACCATATAGCTTTTCATCAACTTATCGTGTTCAAAAATATTATCCGACCAAAACCCAAAAATATATCAACGAACTTTTGTCCAAAAAATCGGACGTATATTCATTGTTTAGAAAAAAGAAACGCCCCAAAAAATTAAATCCTATTTATGTGAGACACCCGCGACAACTATTTCAGGCTGATTGTATATACTTTAATAATGATAAGTACAAACGAGCAAACAGAGGATATAAATTTTTATTAGTGATTATTGATTGTTATACAAAATATGTATGGCTTCGTCCGTTAAAAAACTTGCAATGTACAAGTACTATAGATGCTTTTAAAGATGTTTTTGAAACGTTACAAGACAAGCCAATAAAATTGCAAACAGATCAAGGAAAAGAATTTAAATGTGCTCTTATGAAAACATTTTTACAAGAAAATAATGTCTTTCATTACTTCAGTTTCGGAGATAGAAAATCAGCCATTGTAGAAAGAGTCAATAGAACCCTCCAAAATCTTCTCTATCAGTTACTTCATGAAAGAAAGACAAATAAATGGATTACACTTTTAGATGAATTATTGCATATTTATCATAACCGTTATCATAAAACAATACGTATGACACCTTTGGAAGCTGAACAGAAAAAAAATAGAAAAAAATTAAGAAGAATTTATAAAAAAAGATATGATTCAATACGACCACAAAAGCCAGTGTTTAAAGTTGGAGATAAAGTTCGTCTAAATTTGTCTTTATATGCAAATACAGATGAAAATAAAAAAAATCCTTCAAAGAGATTGAAAAGACGAGAATATCTCGAACAATTCACAAATGAAAAATTTAGGATAGCTCAAGTAAACACAGATATGCCAATACCTACGTATAGGGTGACTAAATTAGACACAGGAGAGCCTGTGAGGGGTGGGACATTTTACAAAGGAGAATTATCATTAACAGAGTAGTACCCTTATCTCCTGACCTGTCTCATGTTATTTCCTTTATTTTTTTAACTAATTATTTTGTTTGTACTCTAAAAAATAATATTATTGTTAATTGTACGTACGTGAAATAATGAATAAAAAATTTATAGATTCAAATTTGTTCGTTTTATTACACGATATATATTTACAGACAACACTAATTAAATATTATTTGTATCTTGTTCATAAAATAATTTTATTCAACTGTCACTCACTGTACTTGTACTTCTTGTCTTTCTTTTCTTTCTTTCGTTTGAGTATCTAAATGAAAAAAAAATGATCAATAATAAAACTTGTTTAAATTATCTATTGTATACCTCGACTTGGATCTTCAATTCAGTGTTTTCATTTTGGAGATTGGACATCTTTTGTAAAAGAGGCTGGATCATTGCTTTTTGTTGTTCATCAAAAGCTTCCTTGATCTAAAAAAGAAATTTATTTCTAAATATTTTATTTTGTTATTAACTTACTATTTTTATTGTTTCTTTAAATTTTTTCTCTTCCGAATCGAGTGATTCCTGCAATTGTTTGTTCACGTTTAGAAGATGCAGATAGAGAATCTATCAAAAAAAAATAATTAGTTATGATAGCTTTTCTAAAATTCAACTTTTAGATACTACCTTAAAAAAATTTGCTTGATGTTTTTGTCTCTTGATGTCCGGTATAAGATCCATGAGAATGTTGTAGAGATTAAGTTCATAAATGTTCTCGTTCTCTTCTGGAGATTTATCAACAAGTAGACTCTGTAAAAGTAGACTTAGATTAGAGCTGAACATTTTGTTTTTTGGTTTTATTCGGAAATTACCTGTTGTATATGTTTATTCACGTCTGTTCCGTGAATGTATCTCCCTATGCTGTTCTTAACATCATCTTTGAGATTAGAACCGATTTGTGCATTAATGACGTCTTCGGTTGAGTCAAACAACATATTCTTGATGTTCTTAAAAGTGTTTTCAATTTCGGCAGGGGTAGGCTCAGTCACTGTCACTAATATAATAATTATTGATTAAAAAAAAATCCCAACAAAAAACAAAATCAGTACTTACTAGTCTCATTTGGTACTTGATCAGGATTATAATCGATGACACCACTATCGTGTGTGTCATCGAAACAATCACTACTATCTTCACTTTCACTATTGTTTTTGTCTTCAATCTGTTTCGCAGGGAGAGACTGACGTGGACGTGTACGCTTATTCATATTATCACCTATCTCTTGATGTTTTTGATTTTTTGCACCGTGTGCTTCAATATCTGGCATTTTTGAATGCAAATTTATGGATATATTATGCTCGTGTTGATCTAAGTTGAATATCATAAGATACGATACTAACTAACAAATACATAGTTCCGATTCCTTATATATGAAACAGTCTGTCCGCGAGCCGGGATGAGTGTAGGGCGAACGGAAATATAGCATATCAAAGAGCTTTGTGTCTGTGTGTATGTGCGCGTGAGTGTTATCATATACATCAAACAAACAAACATTATTATTAACGATATACGATGAAAAAATATTAAAACACATCATAAACCATTGATTTTACGAGATTTCTAAAACACTTAACACTTCCTTATTTTCTTCCTTCTTGATCTTTTTAATCTCCATTCTACTAACCAATCGTACGAAAAACGGAAAAAAGAAAAGTCAAAAAATAATATTATTACTTTATTATGGGAGCAAGCTCCCGCCCAATGGCTCTAGCAACATACATACATTATTCACTACGGTTGAAGCTTGAGCTCCTTCTTGCTGAAACACGAACCCATGGGAAGACTTGTCATAAAACTGTTCTGCTACTGGTTGATTGTTACTGAGGTACACAGCAAAGCCATTTTTATATCACAGATATAGACAAATGACTTTGCTGTGTACCTCAGTAACAATCAACCAGTAGCAGAACAGTTTTATGACAAGTCTTCCCATGGGTTCGTGTTTCAGCAAGAAGG
>Ga0213867_1000597_pt1 | contig 16133 bp, 11 predicted proteins | sample PICome_12_FD_160120 | JGI IMG/M metagenome (GOLD analysis project Ga0213867, IMG submission 160120) | Coastal seawater microbial communities near Pivers Island, North Carolina, United States - PICO540 | ecosystem: Environmental > Aquatic > Marine > Coastal | place: USA: North Carolina... | reverse complement strand
ACGTCGCCAGTGCTGAAGGCATCCTTTGCGTGGAGAAGATTGCCGGACACGATGTAGAAGCCATCGATTACGGCAACATCCCCGGTTGCACCTATTGTTTCCCAGAAGTGGCCAGCGTCGGCAAGACCGAAAAGGCCTGCAAGGAGGAGGGCATCGACATCAAAGTCGGCAAATTCCCCTTCAGTGCCAGCGGCAAGGCCAGCGCAGCAGGTCACAAAGACGGATTCGTCAAGTTGATCTTTGATGCCAAGTACGGTGAACTTCTGGGGGCACACATGATTGGTGCCAATGTCACCGAAATGATCGCTGAGATTGTCGCCATCCGGAAACTGGAGACCACGGGGCACGAAATCATCAAGACGATCCACCCTCACCCCACACTCAGTGAAGCGGTGATGGAGGCGGCCGCGGCGGCCTATGACGAGGTCATCCACCTGTGAGCTAACCCCGCAATCAATACAACATGAAAAAGGCGCCGCTGGCGCCTTTTTCATTGGTTTGGTTCAGAGGGACATCAAATTCCCTCGACGTTCAGAGGTTTCAATCGGGGCTCATTGCGGTGCAACGGACGAATCTCTGCTTCCTTCTGTGGCTGAGTCAGCTTGCGCCTCGATTTCCGGTGCCTGCGTTCGCTGCGCTCGGCGTATTCAGCAATGCGGTCCATGTGGACCAAAAAGCGCACTGCACTTCCAAAAAACAGCAATCCTATGAGGCCCGCCACAAAACCAAGACCGATTTCGGCCATCCACAATTCAACGACAGACTCAGAAATCCTCCGGTAAGTCCCGTCTGCAATCAAGGCCGCCCCCAACGAAAGGAAGAGGAGCCCCACAAACCCATGAAGGGTGCACTGTTTCCTTGTTTTCTGTATATCCATCTGGTTGAAACGCTCGTGTCAGGCAATCTTGGACAAGCCCAAGCTACCTCGATGCGTTAGCAAAAAGGGGTAAGAAAAATCTGCGATTCTGTAGGTTATCAACTACAATTTCAAGAATCGCGAAGCCATCGAAGCGCCATTCTCCCCAAAAAGCACGATGAGGCCTGGCCCTTGGCTCACAAATTGGCCATTGTACACCCGACCTGATTCCATCGTCCGGCCAGCGACATCATAGCGCATCCAGGAATGGACATCAGCGTCCACCAAATGGGCGTGCCGCCCCTCCTCCAGAGGAATCACCCCCCAATTCAACTTTGGCTGCCTGACGGCAGGAGCGATCGAAGACAATCCCCCAGCATCGAACTCAGGGACCACAATGCTGTAGACATCGTCCATGAAGTCATCCGAAGAAACCCCTTCCGAAAACACTTGCAGATTGAGGTATCCCGAGATCACACCGTCCGTCGTGAACTGACCAACCAGCACTTTTAAATCTTCACCGGCCGTTCCGTTTGAACTGCCCAGCGTCACAAACCAGGCACCATCCACATCCATCACGAGGTCTTCACCGGCCTCAAATGCATTGACCCAAAAGTCGGTTTGTGGCGGGAACAACCCCACCGGGATTTCGCCAGCTACACCATTTGGTGCCGACTCAATGCCTATGGTCACCCAAGAATCCCAACGCAAGCCAGGTAGCAGATCAAACAACAGGGGATTGTTGTTGTTGGGCGTCGCCCAGCCGTCAGGGTGCTGATAAAAAGAAGTCGTCGTAAAGACGGCGCCCTCCATGTCGTCCCAACCCGAAATGGAGGTCAGGTAATCCGTGGGGTTGACCAGTTTGGCATACAACCTCGCTGTGGTCATGCCCGGGATGCTGTCTATGGCCACCACTTCCCATTCCAATGAATATGGAGCGGAAGAAGACTGCGAATGGGCCTTAGACAGAGCCATCACAGCACACAACAGGGGCAGAATACGGAACAGCGATTTCATGGAATGGCAAACCAAAGGCACAGCGGCACAACACAGGGAGAAATGCGATCAAACTTCAACGGTCAGGGGTTTCAACCACAACAAGCCCATCCATTCTTACCTCTTCAAACAAGTCGTCATACCCTGTCACCCGCCCTTTGACGCGCAACAAAGTACCCGCCTCGAGCAGAGGATGAGGCCGGATCGTGTCCCAAGAAGCCACCACACCGCCTTCAAACGTCGCCCTTTTTCCATCGTCAGCGTCCACGACAGCATAAAGTTCAACGACACTGTTGAGATAGGGCGCGGCCACAGAATCACCCTGCGACAACAGGCCCACCAATTCAGCTGGCACCATTTGGAAGGCAGGAGCCTCGCTGCCAACATCGCGGTGTGGCTGTTCCATCATCAGCCAACCGACACCGGCCAGCAAGCCCCCGACCACGGGAAGGACCACCCGCCATAATTTCCTGTTCTGCATGCTTCGAATCTATTCCAAAAAAAGACGGCCCGGTACGCGTTCGTACCGGGCCGCCAAACCAAAACCTGTCTTGTAATGCGCTGAGCGCACTGCCAATGTTCAAGAGTGAATGTGGGCAGGCCTGAGCCCCTTTAGACTGACCACCGTCAGTCCGCACGATGACTTTTGTCACCTACAAGACGGAGTTCCGTGGAGATCAAAGGCCTAAGCCCACGGTCAGGCCAAGCCTCCAACCTGGACCGCTATCACTGTTGAGGTATGCGGACCATCGAGAAGGATTGAAGAGCCGATCCTCGAGGCTGTCATCAACCAACTCTCTTTCGTCCCCCGACAATTCACCGTCATGGGTCCAACTCCTGGAGTAGCTGCGAAACATTGGGCCTGTATACATCTCGATGCTGATGCCATTGTCAGAATACCATTGGTATCCAACCATCACGCCTCCTCCCCAATGGAATTGACTGAAAGTGCCGTCGAGTTCTCCCTGGTATTGGGATTGAGAAATACCGCTCAGGTCATCGACATCTTCATCGAACTCCAAGTTCCATTGCTCCAACCGTCCCATGATGCTCACGAAGACCCCTTCAGGCATGCCACCATACACCCATGCGTAACGGCGCAACTCAGGGGTGATCCGCCACCCCGTATGGTTGACCTCCACGTCCGTCCACGAGTCCATGCCCGCGAAATTGTTGTAGTAGTAACGGCCATAGTCCTCTGAGGCTCCGATCCCCGCTAAGGCAAACTGCACCGAAGTCGATTCATTCAAGACGTACTCATATCCCAATTCGTAACGCGCGAAATACCAATCGCTCAGGTTCAACTTCACGAGGTTGCGGGTTTCAATGTCCTCGCTGACCTGCGCTTTTACAGAGGTCAGCATCATCAAGCCGACCATGACCAACAGAACGGACCTCATTGACAATCCTGCATTGTGTATGTAACACCTGAAATGAGCCAACGGCCTTGTTCGCTCTTGACCAACTGAAAAGCGTCGTGACCGCAATGGCTCAACTCCTCACCTATTCTGAATTCGTATGCCGTCCATACGCTGGCCATGGCATCTGAATACTGTACAATGGGGTTCTCAATGCTCTCAATAAGTGGTGGCCCCTTGTAAGCCAATTCATCCAACCATTCGGCAGAAGGTGTCAACTTCATTGTCATGGAGTCCCCCCTCAAATCGATGCTCGTCAACATGGCATCCGGGTGCAAAACACGCTGCAGCCGAAACTTCTCACGGGCTTGGAGCGCCTGCAAGAAATCCTGTACCGAAGTCAGGACAAGCTGGGTTTCCTCATTTTGGGCAGCATCTTGCTGTCCTCCCTCCCCACAACCGGCAAATGTCAGGGCCGACAAGGCCAGGCAAGCGATGAAAATCTTTCGCAACATCATTGCATCCATGTTTTGCGTGAAAATACAACCCCTGATTCGGTCACAGTATGGGCGATGACCAGCCCTTTGTGCGTGCAATGCACACGGTGTTGACCCGCCCCAAGGCTTCCTTCATAGAGTAACCGCCCATCCATACTGAGGAGGGTGGTCGCGTGGGCTTCAAAACAATCCACGGTCAACTGACCTGTGGCCGTTTGCATCAAGGTGAAGCGCTCATCAGCGAGGGTTTCCACTCCCGTCGTGCCTTCCGTGAAAACAAACTGCGCAGCCTCGGGACTGTCACCGGAAGACACGCCATTTCCATTGGCTGTCACTGAGGCAACGTACACACTGACCGGACCACTGCCCGCTTCAGGCGCCACCCATTCTACCTCGAAAGTCCCAGAAGAACACAGGTCGTTTTGCTCGAAAATGTGGCGCCCTTCCACCTCATCCAACCAGATACAATCATTGGGGTCCTGGTCATTGAAACTGCCCGCATTGGACCCATCTGCCAGTACGGCCGTTCCATGGACGCCATACCCCATTGGAGCACCCGTTGATGTCACATTGATCACGAGCATATGGGTTCCCCCAGGGATGTATTCACCTGGCAATTCAACATCGCCGTCCACCACCAAAAAGGCACTCAATTGTGGCGCAAAACTTCCACCTGCATGACATTGCTCGCAAGTATTGTCGCTCCCAGGAGCGCCAGTGCGGTCTTTGTTTTGCTGGTGTGCCACACCATTAGAATTAGAGAGGAAGGTGATGGCAAACACCCCCAGCATCAGGGCAGAAAGAAGACGGAATTTGTATTGCATGTTATTGGAGTCGTATTGCAAACTAAACCATCCATTTTGGACCACAGTTGCAGGAAAGTGACACACATCATAAAAGTCATTGACAAACGTCATTGGCATGGATAGATGCTTCCCCCATTTTCAGGGGGCTTCTCCGATTCACACCACCAGTTACACCGAATTGCCATCACCATGACCAGCGCCCCTACCACCCTGCCCAATCAAATCGACCAGATGTGGGCCGATCGCCTGACACCCGCCCTCAATGCATTGTTGGCTGATTTTGAAGTATTTAGGTTCAACCTGCGCGGGGCGCTCTGGAATGGTTGGGGCGAGCAATTCACGGTCATGGTCGATGTGCTGCCCAAGTACATCGGGCATGCCGAAGACGCCGTAAGCGCGCTCGGCCGCAGGGTGCGCTGTCTCGAAGGCCACCCTCCCAGCACCATGGAAGCCATGATGGAGCTGGCGCAGCTCCGCGCGCATGACGGCACCTTTCACCACAGGGCTTGCATGCGCATGATCAGGGAGTCGCTGTCTCACCTCTTAAGGGCTGAGCGGGAGGTCCTGACCTCCGCACAACACGCAGGCGACGAAGTCACCGCGCAGTGCATCTCACAAATGATGGAGTTCCAAGAAGAAGCCCTGTGGCATTTGCGGTCCTCCTTGCGCCGAAGCGCATTTGAGTCCAATTACCTCCCGGGCGACCCTGCCTGATGGGTTAGCGCAGGATCATCAGCTGGCCCGCGTGCTCTTCGCCTTCCGGCAATTGCAGCACAAAGTAGTGGGTGCCATCGGCAGCCCCTTCTCCTGACCAATCGTTGTCGTAGCCCGCAGCTTCGTACACCACCGCACCGTTGCGGTTATACACCGTTAAGAGGTTCTCCGGATACAGCTCGATGTACTTGAAGACCAAGCGGTCGTTCTTTCCGTCGCCATTGGGGGTGAAGATGTTGACCAGTTCAACCGCACAGGAAAGGATCTCAAGCACATGAGAGTCCGTATCACCACAAAGTCCTTCAAGGACATGATTGACCGTCACCGTGCCGACACCAGCGGCTTCCAAATCCAACAGTCCGGTCACGGGGTCTATGCACTCATTGCTCGAGGCACTGCTTGCGCTCCACACACCACCGGCCCAAATCGAACCCAGCTGCCATTCTTCCACGCCGATGCACAACTCATCGTTGGGCACATCGACCAAAATCGCCGCATCCCGCTGAGGCACGACGGTGACCTGCACAGCATCGATATCGGAACAGACATCCGTGATGGTGTAAGTAACCGTGTAGTTTCCTGCACCAATTCCGGGGTCAAAGCTGCCCGCAGGGGTGATGCAATTGCCACATGACGCCGTCCAAGTGCCACCACCATCGGCAGCACCAAAGACCTCAGTGCCAGATGACTCACAGAGGTCTGGAATGGCATCAATGGAGGCATTGACAGCGGGAGCCACCAGGATCTCAATGGAGGCCCCTGTGCTGCAACCCACAGGGTCATTGTAGGCGATGGAGACCGTATGCGTGCCTTCACCAGCGTCTCCTGGATCAAATACACCATTGCTGTTGAGACATCCACCACAGTCACTCGTCCACACCAGGTTGGGCACATCCGACCAGATGGCCTCAGCGCTCAAGTCCACATCTGAGTTCAATGCGCCACCAGAGTTGTTGACGCAAAATGGATCTTCCTCTTGCAGTGTGACGCTCAAAATGGGCAACACCTCCAAGGCGAAGGACGCCGAATTCGTACAAGCCCCATTCTCAACGGCGTAATTCAAAACATTCACACCGAGCGGTGCTGCTCCAGGATCAAAACTCGTTCCAGTCAATCCTGTACCGGATGCTGTCCAAGTCCCGCCGGGGACATCTGCCTCAAGACTGAGTGCCGCAGCATCCACACATACAACGTCGGGGACGTTCGAGGAGCCAATGGGCAAGCTCTCATCCACCGTGACCGTCGCTCCACTTTCCACGCCACAACCCGCACCGGGGAGGAAATTGACTTCGTAAGAACCCGGCCCAGGGGGCGTAAAGGCCCCGGAATTCTGGATGCAACCGCCACAGTCGGCCGTCCAGGTTCCCGCTAAACCGTCTCCATCCAATTGAATGCTGCCAATCGACTCGCAATAATTGACATCCTCCAAGGCGGCAGACACCTCCTCTCCCACATTGACCGCCACGGTTCCCGTGGAGGTGCACAATGTGCCAAAGGTGTACGAGGCCGTATAGGCGCCTGAGCCCGTAGATGGATCAAACAAACCGTCAGGGGACACGCACCCACCACAGTCGGCTTCCCAATTGCCTCCCGCAGGGGTTCCCACCAACTGCACAGGGTCCGCAAAAGGACACAGACCACCTACACTACCCGTATTGATATTGGGCGTCAGACCCACCTGAATTTCTTCGACCTCGGTAACCTCGCCGCAATCGCCAAGCAAGGTGTAGCTCACCTCCAAAATGCCCGGTGGCGTCTGGGCTGGATCAATGGTGCCCCCTTGATCAAGACAGCCAATACAGTCTGCAGCCCACGTGCCACCGGGTGCATCCGGAGCAAGCGTTACAGGCTCATCTCCGCTGCAAAGGACGTCGAGCGGATTGCCCTCCACATCGAGAATGGCAAATTGGGCGTTCTGGGACTCGAAGGTGAATTCCACCATAATCGTATCAGACGCCATGAACTGAGACGTATCAGGCTCCTCAGGCTCGAGGTTACACAGGTAGAAGAGGGTGACAGACCCCTCAAAATTGACGTTCGCACCTGAACCACCCCAGGCGTTTTGCACCGTCAATGTCCAGTCACCATCGCCCTCCAAAAGGTTGCCAGGAACAGCAAAGCACGCTTCGTAAAACCCACCAAAAGTGGTGTTCCAGTTAAAGGGCCAATCTCCAATCAAAACACCCGGCAAATCGAAGCTGAATCCCTCAATGACGCCGCATGACCCCGAAGGATCACAAATCGACATGGACATGTCACCAGGCCAACTTCCGCCCGCTGGTGTCCAGTTGTTGGTCACCGCAAAGCCCAACAATTCGCCATCAAAAGGAAAATCAAAAGAACCCGTCTGATTGGCGTTGAGGTTGAAATCATACCCCATGACCGTATCACAGGCCTCCTCCGGGATCGCATCACAACTGCCTGCCACAGGAGGAGGAGGCAAGATCTCTGGGAAATTTGCGCCAATCACAAGCTCAGTGGTCCCTTCGATACACAGTGAGATGCTGTCTCCCTGGCCCACGATTTCATCTCCAAGGAGGTATACCAACTGGGTTTGGGTTGCACCATTGGGTGAGTACTCAAAAGCCACATCGGAAATCGTGAACTCGCCGGTGTCATACTCCGCAGGTCCAAATGCGCCTTCACCAGAGCCTCCCTGGATGCCCACACAGGCAGTAATCCCCAGGCAAGACTCAAATTGACCAATGTGCATCTCCACCTTATTGGAAGTCTCGTGAAGCACCACTTGCGCCAGCAGTTCATTGGAACCACATCCCGTTTGCGGCAAATTCTCCCAACTGATGACAAACTGCCGGCAAGGGAATTCCCCGATTGTAGCCGTACGAATCTCCCCCCCACTGTTGCTGATGTAGGCATACGGGGCCATGATGGAATTCGGAGGCAGCGAACCCGAGCCAAGGCTCTGGTTGGGGTAATTGTACGTCCCTGTCAAGCCTGTGTTGAAGGTCAAGAACCCCTTGCGGCTCACCTTGATCTCAAAGAAGTCTGTATCAAAAAAGCTGAATCCAAAAGGCAGGGAAATATCACCTGTAAAACCGTTGGTCGCAGAAGACTGAACCTCTCCACTGCCCAACGCCAGAGGTGGGGCATAGGCTATGGAGTCCACGTCATAACCCGTGGTCTCGGCGGCACGTTCGAAGTCAGGAGCTACCCAAACACAAGAATCAAGACACCCGGCGGTCAGTCCCTCCGGTCCGTTGAGGAACCCACAATCCGTCTGGGCTGTAGTGACAAGAGAGCCCAGGACAAGGACGGCCAATAGGCTGAAGCCGCGGCTTCGAGACACCAAGGACAAGAAATTGCGCATGCCGAAAATTAGGGCAAAGACAGCTTTAATCTACTGACCTTCACTCACACGAATCCCCGTAGGATGCCAACAGCTCAAGAATATCCCCCACCCCTACAATACCGCTGCCGTCCACGTCACCTGCAAGGTTGGCCCCCATTTCCCCGAAATCGGACAAGGTCTCCAACAAATCAGTCGCCCCCACCACGCCATCACCATCGATGTCAAGCGGACAAGGAACAGGCCCTCCAAAGTAACTGGACACCTTGTTCAAGGTCATCTCAGCCACCTCCAACCCCAACTGTCGTCCGGGAAAATCATCTGCTGGAGGATGAATCCCTCCCCATATACGGGACAAACTGCACTGATCGGAAGCATCGCGGTAAGTGGCCCATTGCAGACTGAAAGTTTGGCTCGGCCCATCCTCAAACACCAAAAACTGGTTCTGAAGCACTTCAAACTCCCCCATTCCTCCTGGAAAGTATGCGCTGCCTGTTACCGCTGTCAAAATCTCTGCCGCAGCACGTGAAAATGTGCTGTGACCACTGACATATCCAGCAAAGGGCGGCGTCACGAAGCTCGGCCTCTGGTAAGGCCACCATTGCTCTGCCAAAATCCAGCCGACCTCGGCTTCGTCCCAAGTGGGTGAAATAATGGCATCAGGCCCCTGCCAAGCCCACACTTTAATCTTGCCCTCATTCCCTCCTGCAGCCAAGGGGTCTCCGGCTTCCACCAGTTCGATCCGACCCTCCACCAGCGGAAGTCCTCCTGGATCATATGAAGGCAGGGAAGCATCACTGCGTTGTCCCAATTCCGCCATGTATCGGATCGCCGACACTGGACGGATATAGTCATACAAACCTTTGTGCGACCAAGCCGAGATGGCCGCATCATGCATGGCCCCGCCCAGCGTGAGGTAGGCACGCACGGTATACTTCAGGGGGTCCAAGTCTTCCCCTTCTCCCATCCATTTCGTGGTAGAAGCCGGGTGGTCCATGACACCATTCAACAGAACGAACCAGTGACCTGGAGGCGTTTCACTCTCTGGACCATCGGCCCAGAACTCCGCCAACACGCGCGCATAATCTCCACGTGGCACGATGTTGTCCTCATAGGGAGCGCCAGTGGCTGGGTTCTCAGTGTGGCCTTCACTAAAGTCACCCCCTTCCAACCAATTGTAGAAGGTGTCCATTTCTTCAAAACTGTCGGGTCCGGTCGAAGCCAGATTGCCAAGGTTGCCGGGACCGATGTCCATCATCACACCATCCGAAGGGTGCAAATGCGCACTCCACAAGGCCACCAATGAAAAACCCCATGCGTAAGCGTCTGCCAGACCTCCTATCTCTTCCCCTTCTCCAAAATATGGCGGCGCACCACAGTCCATGTAAAGCGGCCATGTGACTCCGTTTCGTTCAACTTCAGTCAACACGGTATCAGAAAGCGCAAAAGGCAGAACACTGCCCCATTCTGCACCTTGAAAGTCCGGGGTCTCACTGAGCACATTGCCCGACTGATCGACAAAAACCGGAATCGCCAGAGGTTGCCATGCATTCGGGTCCACCAAACCAGGGTTACCCGATCCTGCCAACTCCAAGTCGGGGTTGACCGCGGCGTAATACTGATTGGCATAGTCGTCCGCTTCATTTGAGCCATCCTGAAGACCAAACGCAATCAGCTGCTCTCCAAGATAATTGCCGATGGCGGCAGGGCCCTCCGCGATATTAACGGAGGAGTAGCCTGGACTGTATCCCAAATTCGCCATGAAATTGGTGAATGAGAACAATACCTCAATGCCTCCGGGGCTGTCCGCGAACCGGTGGTTCAACACCCTGAATACGGCATAGCTCATGACCGTTTCTACTGCGGCTTTGCGCAAGGCTTCATCCTCAGGGATGTCGATGAGCGACGTATCCAAGGGGCACTCAAAGCCCTGCCACGTCTTGCCCAGAAAAACGGTTTCGTCTTCCTCATCGTAGAGGGCATGGGCATCATACATCGCAATGGACGTATGAAACAGGTTACGCGCATGGACAGTAGGCCTCGCAAAGTCGGAGCGAATGGCCTCGAGCAAGAGCTCATTCCATTGTCGTGCCAGCGTCTCTTCCACCGCCTGACTGCGGGCTTCTACTGAGGACCCGTACCGTGTGGTGGGCACAGATGCACCTTGCGACAACATGTCGAACGGCAACAGCATCAGCAAGCCTAAAAAGACGGAAAAATGAAAGCGCACCATGGATAATTGAATATAACAACCCCTCATTGCACCTTGGGTTCGATGCCCCGTCAAATAAGGCAATGGATTTGTAATTGGCGGCCATAAAAGCCGCTAATTGGGCATCAGTCGCCCTCCCCCAATTCGTCCAGCACCTTTTGCACCTCTCCTTCCGCGGTCCGCAGTCGGTCACCGCAGAACGCAATCAATGCTGCGGCGCGCTTGACTTTCTCTGCCAATTCATCCACACCGATCTCATCTTGTTGAAGCCCTTCGAGTATGGTTTTCAATTCTGTAAAGGCCGCATCATAGCCCTCAGGTGTTTCCGTTCCGCTCATGTCAATTTTCCGTTTGTCTGGTAGATGTAGCGTCCACAGTGGATTCCACGGTGCCGCTGGCGAGGTGGGTTACAATATTGTCACCGGGTGAGAGTTCATCGGCCCTGCGCACAGCTTTTCCGTCCTTTCGGGTGATTGAAAATCCCCTGCGCAAGGTCGGCTCAGGCCCCAGCAAAGAGAGGGTCTCCTTTACCCCTCCCATGCGCTGCTCATGTTGGCGAATTTGCCGTGTCGCTTCCTGCCGGATGCGCTGCTCCACATCCACAAGGACCGCGCGTCGAGACAGGGGGAGGCTGGTGGCATGGGCCGCAATGCCCGCCCGCATTTGTCCTACTTGGGCCGACTCATCCGACAGCCTAGAGCGCGTGCTGCGCACCACGGCATTGGCACCCACATGGAGCTGTCCGCGCAAGCTGCGCAACAAAGCCAAAGGCCGTTCTTGGAAGAAGGTCGCGCACTGACCAAGCCAGCCCTTGTTCTCCGAGAGTTGTGCGCGCGATTCAGCGGCGATGGCACGCCCCTCTCTTCCCACTTGCCCCTCAAAGTCCACCAGACGCTCCACAATGAAGTCGGCCACGGCCGTTGGGGTCTTGCAAGCGGTGTGAGCGACGACTTCAGCCAAGGTGTTGTCAGTCTCATGTCCAACCCCCACAATGACAGGGACATCCATGGCCGCGATGGTCCGACACAGGGTCAGGTCATTGAAGACATCCAAATCCAACTTGGCACCTCCTCCACGCAGCAGGATGACGGCATCCAAGCGTGAACGCAATGCCACGCGGCCGGCCTTGTGCAAAGCATGAACCAACCCGGTGGTGGCGTCTTGGCCCTGCACAGCCGTATCAATGACCCCTATGTCCACTTGGTACCCCCAGGCATTCTTGTCCAGGTGGGCCATAAAGTCTGTAAAACCAGCCGTACCTGCCGACCCGATGAGGATGACACGCTGGGGCACCGCAGCCAATGGCAGTTGCGCATTTCGCCCAACCGCGCCTTCCTTTCGCAACGCTGCCAACGTCGCCTTCCTACGGCGCTCCATCTCGCCCAGCAAGACATCCAAATCAATATCCTGGATGTTCAAGGCAAACCCATACACCGCATGAAATGACATATGGGCGCTAAACACAATCTCACGACCAGGCTTGAGGACTTCATCAAACTCTCTGCCGAGTGAGCGTCGGATGGCCTCCAGCCTTCCCGACCAGATGGTCCCCCTCAGTTGAGCCATCCTATTGCCTGCTTTTTCCTCCACCAAATCGAGGTAAGCATGCTTCCCTGAGAAACTGCAATGGCTGATCTCGGCCCGAACCCAAAACAACTTGCCCCCAGCTTGCTTGTCGAGCATCTGCCCCACCGCCTCCGTGACCAAACTCAAGGGATAAACCTTGCGTTCAGGCCCCTTGGGCAGGGAGGAAGAATGGAGGTCTGTAGTCGAAGTCATGGACACCGGAAACTTACCCATAAATGAGCGCCCGCAAGAATGTCCAAGAACGCTTCTGATGAGGTCAAATCCTACCAAAAGCAGAAGGCCGCCCCTTCCGGGACGGCCTTCCAAATTCAGTGTTCCTCAGCGGGAGATTACTCGCTGACGAGGAGCTTCTTGACCAACACGTAGTCATTGCTCGACATGCGGATCTGGTACATACCGCTAGACAATGTGCTAGCGTCGATGTCCATCACGTATTGCACATCCTCGCTGGCGTTGCCATCGAACAACTCGGCCACGTATCCACCGCCCATCGTGTAGAGGTCGATGCGGAGGCGCATGTTGCTGTTCACCACAAACCCGAGCGTAGAGATGTCGCTGGTTGGGTTTGGAGAGAGGCCCGTGATACGGATTGGGTCCTTCAGGTTGCTCGTACCTGCAGTGAGATCCACAGGTGAGTGACCACCGCTAACCGTGCTGTTTGCACTGTTACCGAACGTACCCGTTCCGAGGTCGGTGTAGGTGAAGCCGTTGGAGTTTCCGCAGTCGTCCACAACGTTGTAGCTGTAGTCGATCTGCCATCCGAGGCAGCAGTCGAGGTCCATGAAGATGTCACCGCTAGAAGCCATGGCTCCTTGGCTAGCACCATCGAGGACATACTCACCGGTCCAGAAGAACCAAGCGCTAGCACCGTAGTTCTCGTTCTTGTTGTTGGCGCCTTCACCAATCTGCAAGCCATAGTAGGCATTCAGAGGCTGGTGCTGGAGCGCGAACTCAGAACCTGCGAAACGACCCGTACCGCTCATGGTACCACCGTCCATCACGTAGTACAACCACTCCGTCCAGATCTCAACACCGGGGAAGATCTCTGCACAGTCTTTCTTGTAGTTGTGCAAGCCTGGCAAGGCGAGCCACTCATTCCAGTCGTGTGCACCTTCGTAGATAGCGTCGAAGATGAATCCGGCATCACCTGCCTCGTTCTGTACTTCGAGCACGATGTGCATAGAGCTGTCCTGCATGACCTCAACGATGCTGCTGCCGCCTTCTACGAGGGTGAAGGACTCACCTCCAGAGAAGTTGAACAAGCGGATCGCTTCAGGAGCGCGGTCGTCACAAGTCTCACCGTTGGCGAGGGCTTCGACATCACTTGGCATGCAGTAGTTGGCAATGTCGCCTGTGGGCACGTAGCCCATCGTGTCAGCCGTCATCGTCAACGCCACGTCGCTGTCGCAGTTCTCGATGTACGAAGGAGCGCAAGCTGCGGGAATCTCCGTGAAGTCGAGAACGTCATTCACGCCGTTACCGTTGTCATCAGCACAGGTGTACTCCACCGTCTCGCCATTCTCAATGTCACACGTGTTGGTGAACTGAGGAGCGATGGTGTCGAGCACCACGATGTACTGGTAGGAGTACTCCGTGTTGGAGTTGCCGCAGTCGTCCGTCACTGTAGACGTCCACACACGTGGGAAGACATAGCTTCCTTCGATGTTGTCGTCGTCGCCCGTACAACCGTCGCCGAAGGTGATGGTCCGCAGCTGCTGCTGGCTTCCATCTCCTTGTGGGAAGATCTGAGCGAAGATCTGACCGTTCAGGTCACCGTCAGTGGTGACTTGAGCAACCAACACCTTGCCGTCAGCATCAGCATAACCATTGGTTGCGCCGTTGAGCATGTAGAAAGCACCGCCGAAGAGGCTGCTGATCACTACATCTTCTCCGTTCTCGAAACGCGTGAACCACTGATCTCCCGCAGTTTGAATCGCAGCAACAGGCTCCTCTCCGAGGGCTGCATTTGGAATGGAGTCCAAACCAATTGTGATGTAGCTGTCGTACTCCAACTCTGGGAAGGTCGTGAACAGGTCGTGGTTCAGTTCGTTTGGCGTATGAGAGCCAATCGGGTGCTGGTAGAAGCTCGTGCTCGTGCGGATCTGAGTACTAAATGAACCCTCTCCACTGACTGAGCTCAAGAAGTCTCCAGCAGCAGGAAGCACTGCATAGATGCGGTAGGTGCTCATACCAGCGAGTTCGCCAGTTGTGTGCACGGCCACTGTATCAATTTCAACATTCGCTGAACCGAAGAGGTCGTCGAAGTTGGCAGGATCATCCTCATAAGAGACCTCAATGGCGACATCGCTGTCACAGTTGTCTGCAGCCTCCACACCTGGCTCCATCGCTGGCGTCACGTCAGCCATGCAATCCAAGTCGAGGTAGAGCGTGTCCGTAGGCAGGGTAGCCAAGGTCTGCGTTGGAGCCGTGTCGTCAATAACGGTGATGGTCTGGTCGCAGGTCACACTGTGGCTGTTACCGCAGTCATCCGTTGCTGTAGAAGTGAACGTACGCACGAAGCTGTAAGATCCGTCGAGCTGGTCGTCGTCACCTGCACAGCTGTAGCTAGGAGCAGCGTCTGCATAGGTGATTTCAATCGTCACCTCGGAGTCACAGTTGTCAGTGCCAGAACCTGTCGCCATGCCGAGAGCATCGGTGCTCAGGTCAGCCTCACAGTTGGCATCCAACATGACCGTTTGATCATCAGGACAAGAAATGCTCGCCTCAGGTGCAATGTTGTCTTCTACCACGATGAGTTGATCACAAGTCGTTTCAGAAACGTTGCCACAGTCATCAACAGCAGAGGCCGTCCAAGTACGAATGATTTCATAACCGCTCGTTCCACATGTGTAGGTCTCAGCACCATCGCTGTAGCTGTAGGTGATGGTCACATCCGTGTCGCAGTCATCCGTCGCCATGGCGAAGGCACTTCCTGTGATGGACGGATCGAGATCGGCCATGCAATCTGCATCCAGCTGGACCGTAGCCGTGTCTGGGCAGGTCAGCGAGATAGTCGGACCAGTGACATCGAATGTGTTGATCACCTGCACGCAGACCTCTGTCGTGGAGTTGCCATTACAATCAATCGCAGTCACCGTGAAGGTCCGGACGAAGTTGTAGCTACCCTCTGGATTCGCATCCACACCAACCAAGCTGCAGTCAAACTCAACCTCATCGCTGTACGTGTAGCTCACGTCCAGGTTTTCATCACAGTTGTCTGTGGCGACCCACTCAACCTCACCCAAAGCAGCCAAGCTGGTATCCAAGCTCGCGAAGCAAGTACCAATGAGGTTGGCACCGTTCGGGCAATCAAGCGTCAACGCTGGAGCACTGTTGTCAATCACTGTGATCACCTGATCACCTGAAGCAAAGCTGGAGTTTCCGCACAAGTCGATCACCGTCACTTTCCAGGTACGGGTGAAGGTGTAGGTTCCCGTCTCTTCACCACACTCGTAGGTAGGAGGACCGTCGAGGTAGGAGATCACCGCATTTGGATCAGGATCACAATTATCGGAGTACTCGATCGTTCCATAACCAATGGCATCAGGACTCAGGTCCGCTTCGCAGTGATCGTCGAGGTAAACCGTAGTGGTCGTTGGACCACCTCCGCTTCCTTCGACCGTGAACTCCATGGACACCATGTTGCCGTCGGTGAAGTCAAGTGATCCTTCTGCACCACCTGAGATGACCAAGGCATCCAAACCGGTAGCAGGATCCCAGGCCCATCCGTCGCCCCAACCGTCAAGCAGGGTGATGGTGTAAACGCCAGGATCGAGGGTCAAGGTCTCTGTAACTACGTC
>Ga0213867_1000593_pt1 | contig 16224 bp, 11 predicted proteins | sample PICome_12_FD_160120 | JGI IMG/M metagenome (GOLD analysis project Ga0213867, IMG submission 160120) | Coastal seawater microbial communities near Pivers Island, North Carolina, United States - PICO540 | ecosystem: Environmental > Aquatic > Marine > Coastal | place: USA: North Carolina... | reverse complement strand
TTCTGTAGGGGATTGTGTGACCTTCATGTACTTTTCGTTGTGAATAATCTATGCACCTGTACACAGTTTTCAATTTAATATACCTTTTTGGGGAAATTGGCAAGTGAGCTATTACGAGTTTTTTTTCATGTATTCCTGAAAACTGACAAGAAGGATGTTGACAATCTTTAGAATACGCTCGTAGATCTACATGTATTTAATACCGGTAGCCTCTAGCGTATTTTGTATTTTTGATAGAGAGCGGACCAAGATACGAGTAGAATTTATTTACATGTAGAGAAAACTTCAACAACAGCTGACAAAAAGTGATATCGGTACAATGTATGATATGTAGAGGTAGAGGGTAGAGGAACCTTAGTGTAGGTGGGACTTCTGAAAAGTAATAATTAGCTAGAGACGTTACATGATGTACATGTCAAGAATTATTTGAAGATTCAAGCTGAGCTTCCAATACAGTGTAGCGAGACGAAAATTAGCGTAATACGTGTACCGTAATACCTAATACCTCTATTATATAAAAAAATACGAAGAATAAAAGAAGCTGTAACTCAGGCAGCATGCGCTGGAAATACCAGAGGATATCATTCAGAATATGGGAATTCATGGTTCAATAAAAAGGAAAACGATGATGCGTATTATATGTTTCAACAATAAAACAACTCTTCCGAACCTGTAACTGATGAAGAAGATGAGTTATAACTACAAAGTAATTCATACCTAGTACAAGAGTAGTTTATAAAATAAAAGCATATACTTCAAAAAATACGAAGTCATTATTTTATTCTTTAACCCTTTAGAAGCTTAACCATTCCAAGTACCCTATACTCCTTATCATGGTGTTTTTGATGTATCTGTAAACTTTTCATTAATGTAATTCAGCAAAAGTTGAGATTTTCTCGAATAACCGATATATAGCTTTCTACAAGAAAATTAGGTCAAATAGAAAATGATTTGTGGAAAAATAAACTATCATCTATGTTCTGGATCGACTCGTCATTCAAAAGTTTTATCTTTAGTCTTTGTCAGGAAAGTGTCGATTAAGTGATAGCCTGTTTCTATCGTGAGATAATAAGTGTTGAAAACACCACATTTTGGCAAAATTGCGCAATATTTGCGCTATGTCGCGCAGAGCACTTTTAGATTTTCTTTCTACCAAGCTCAAAAACACCATTCTAAGTACACAATTCTTTCATATTAAGTGTAAGTGATTTGTTTGTATATTTATTGGTTATCATATAAAGTAATAGGTGAGAAATAGGGTAATAGTCCACCATCGAAATATGTCAGTGATCCGTCAACCCATAAACCAAATCATTACCATCAGTATCAATAAATCCGTCACCCATAACCCCGGCTCTTCCGCTAAAACCATCTCTCAAAAAATCAAGAATCCCCTCTTTAGCAGGGATTCTTCCAAACTCTCCACTATCTTGTGTCCTATAGCAGTCGGTATTATCATCTGGATATGGACTACGAAAACCTCCGGATTCCTCAATTACAGGCATATTATCCGTATTTTACTCCAATTGCTTAGATGACGTCACTATGTCGTAGATGAGTGTAAACGGTTGTGTGGTATATTTGTTTTTGAAAAACGGTTAAGTTAATGATTTTATATCGTGTGTTGTTGTGTAGGTGTTGAATTCTTTTTTCTTGCAAATTCAGGTCCTTTTCAGCATCAATTATGATGGTTTCATTAGTTCCCAGTGTCAGATCTTGAAGTTTACTATTTTTAATTGATATGTGTGAGAAAAAGATGTCATAATCAGAAAAGAGACCATCTGTCTTTACAATGGTAATTTCCTCAAATTGTACCTATCTGAGGCTAAGGGGTCATCAAATTCTTGCTAGTGAGATTCATCATCCACCACTATACTAAATAATGGACGAGGGGATGACATGGTTGTGTATGAAATATAAAGTTATTTTATTGAGTGCAAGTATGTTTTCAGAGAGGTGCACGATGTTGTGTTCTTTCAATGAGAAGTTTTATTGCCAAAAAATCAAGTCCCGTGGGTAGAATTTTCTGCTTTAACACTTACTTGTCGGGAGATATATAGTTTTGGTGTATTTTGTACTTTTACTTCCAGAAACTTAATTTTCACTATTCCAAGTACACCATGACCCTTACCATGGTGTTTAAGATGTATCTACAAATTTTTAATGAATGTAATTATGTAGAAGTTGGGATTTTCTCGAATAACCGATGTATAGCTCTACTATCAAACTGTCAAGCTATCAGGCAGTACACTGTCCGCTCAATTTTGACTGTCAAGCTATCACAAACTGGCAGTGACTTTTTGTTCGAGCTTTAGGCGTGTTATTCGCATGGTTCAGGAGAGCAAATAGCGGACGCAGCAGAGCTGACGTGCTGACGACAACAGAATAGCTTTGTAGTCGCGTACTTTGCCCACAAAAAGATTACATCAGAAGACATCGACAAATAAAGAGAAGGAGAGATATTTTATCGAGTCAATACCTTTATTCCTCATTCTGAAGTGCTTTCAGTTCAAAGGAAATTATTTTGTCAGGTTTCTGCACGACACATGACTCAGCGATCTACAAACTCATGGGTCAGTGCTTCAGTTTGAAGAGTGAAGAGCTATCCACATTTAACGAAATTCGTATTCATCTTCCTATTCGTCTTAGAGATCTCGTGGTTAGAGAACTCGGTCATTAAGATATGCAGAACTTTTCGGAGGAATTATGGATGGAATACCTCCTCTACTACCTCAGACTCAGGATGATGGGGAACTACATGGGTAATGAAATAAGCTTTATGTGGAACACTGGATAGAAAAAAACTGCCATATAACCGAACATGGTTCGTGGAGCACAATGAAATCGTTCTCGGGTACGGAATCAATCTCGATTGAGCTCGATGTGCAACGAATATCACTCGATGATCCCAGATCACGAATCACGAAACGAACTTATCATCAATTTATGTACTATACAACGATTCGAACTTTGCTGGATTTACGCTGAATGGAGAGATTAAGTATGGATCAATTACCCAGAGCCAGGCGAAAGATCAAGGGGACGTAGCGAAAGAGCATCTAGATCGGATCTACACCTAAAACGAGGAAGGTTGCTTCAACCATAGCATGGAGCGTCGCTCATTGTAGACGAGATCAGCAACCAATGCCTACGAGCTCTTCCGAACAGAGACACATTTTTAAAGAATGACGTTTTCATTGAAGCCGTTCGTTGTATTCTAGGCATAAGAAGTTACATTTTTAAACCTTTTGCAGATGGACAGGACTTCATCGAGCGTAATGCAACAGTGATCGACGCATATTGCTTATGGTAAAGAATGCGATGCTAATCAATGGTGACTACCATCGTATGCACGACAGCATTCAAAGTCTTATCATCGATGTGTTTAAGAAAGCCAAAATATGGGCTATTCGCGAACTCCAAACATGTTTCAGGGCCTTGTCCCGGCTAAGATTCTCAAAGAGTATTTCGACCAACATTTGACTAAAGAATTCATCATTCCCGACATAATGAATTACGACCATCCACATCGAGAAAGGTCTAATTACTCCAAGCGACGTGAATAGAAAACATTGGAGTTCGAGTGATGTCGTAGGAACTAGGTGAATCAAGTGGAAACCAAGGCGTATCTTTGGCTGCACAAATTAAAGTAGAGTTATGCAAAATCTGCATTACCTGAATATAAAAGGGAAAGATAAGTCGAACCAGTTTTCCATCTTTAGGTTGAAAGTTCATCTTTGATATATTTATCTCGCTTGCGTTTCTCGGGACACACTCAAAGTATATATATTGGCATTCCCTCAAAGTCGATGAGATAGCATAGCTCATACTACATGATGTTTTTGGCAGATACGATTATCGTGCACCGTTAGCTCGCAAAAAGTACTCTTAGTCGTATCAGTGGATTTGGAACGACGTACGCGATATGCAATGGCATTTGCATCATATCGTTGAATATATCTCCGTGTTTAATAAGGTGAATCTTTAATGTAATTTCGCTGATTTTCCCGTCCACCTCCTCTGCCTTCTTTACCATCGCCTCGAATCTATTATTCCTAAGGTTGTACTGAGATAGGGTTAAGATCGTTAACCTTCCATCACGGACACGTTTTATAGCAAGTAGCTAATTGGTGCTTTAGTAACTCCTAACACTCTCCTTAAGTGCCCTTCATTAGTGAGATAATGTTAGTAACGTCTTGGGCAAGTCAGGACTGTACGCAACTTGGTAAAACCATTAACGTATACCCATTACATAGATTGGGCATTAATAGGCTGGTTTACTAGAGAATAGCTTCAGCAGCGCATGCACCTAGTTTAAGTCGCATCTCACCTAAGGAAGGGGCATTTACTCCTGGATTGACTGTTATCTGCATACCTGGCTTTCGCACTGCCGCGCAAAGGTTGTGGATTTCCTTATCATTAAATTCTTGGAAGACTCCATAATCATCATTAAGACTAGCGTCGATCAAAGCGTTGATGGTGTCGTCGTTGTCAGCATTGTTGTTATTCCTGAGGATCGCACGCATTATCTACACATTGACCATGTCAAAAAATATTTTCAAAAAGGCTTACAAAGATGTTGACAAAAGAATGTGACAAAGTTATCCAACCATAAGGTGACTCATTAACGGTCCCATGAGTATGTCAATGCGATGAGATGTTGAGAAGTATTAGGATTACATAATGGAATTTTAAATTTTTACGGTACATGTATTTCTAGTATTGAATGGTACGAGCACAGTTCAAAATAAAGCCTCAGGGCATGCGCACCATAAGCTCGATGTGCCCTGGAATAAATGTTGAGCTCTTATGATTTTTGAAGAAAAGCAGAAAAGCTAACAAATAGAAAGTTCAATGTTTATGCCGAATGATAGGTGTTCGTTCCGTAGAGAAAGCTCAACGAAAGTAACTGAGTCCACCCACTAATATAAATATTTTCGAGCAGCTTTGCTGTTCAGTGGTTTATATTTGGGAAAGATGTTTTTGCAATTTAAATAAATGTGTAAACGACTTATGTTTGTAAGACGATCAATAGATACATTCGATTCATATAGAAGGGATCTACCGATTCAAACGAATTATCTCTAGAGGGTCAAATTTGAAAATCCTCCTTAATTCACTGTCATCATTTTCATGATATAGCCCTCCAATTAGGCTTATAACGTCAGAAGTTGTAACGTCTATAGTGAAGTTTTTTCGGAACAAATCTTCATCAAAAATGACTCCATGCAGAACAGAAAGCCTCACTATCAAAATCTCACGTTCGTTACGGTCTAGAACACTGTTTTTTGATCGATCACTTAGTAAAACAATTCGAAGTATTTCTTGTGCAGATTGCGCCTTGAGGATTTCCCTCATCTCCTCCAACACGGCACTATTCTCCTTTATGGAATCGGCAAGTTCGTCCATAGTCATTCCACTATTTCTTACATGATCGTCTAGTTGCTGTTGCATTCTATTTACCTTTTCAGCCTGAGATGACAACATATTTATAGATTGTTTAAGCTCTTGATTTGTATCATGATATTTATTAGCTGACTGTCGCAACCCATTAATTACTTGTCGCACTGATTCCTTCGAAGTAAGTTGACGTTGACGCAACATCACCATGGGAGAACCAATCATGCCGAAAAGCATCGCAATAACCACGATCATAGATTCAGCTATGATCATATTGATAAACGATATTAAAAAAATAAACGCTGCTATTGCAATAACCACTTTCTCTTTTTTCTTCATGAGCTGCGCCTGCCTTCGTGCGTCTTCTTCAACAGAAAGGCTGTATCCAAAGTTTTGAGCTGCATGGTTAATAGAATATCCTGCTGCTGCCATCTCAACATCGCCCAGCGACAACGATGCGGATGCATCTCTAGACGATTGAAACATACTTTAGGTACTTTTCAGAGCTGATGGCTGTTCTTTAGACGTCGTTGTGATAAATTTCGAAAGTAAGAGAGAAAGAAAAGTATCTCACAGAAAAAATGTAACAATGTCCATCACTGAAAACACCGAAAACACTTCATACAGTGCGCAAAATACTAAGCGAACCACAACTAAATATATTATCAAACGTGCTTGACTGGCTTCTAAAACCTTATAGAATAGTTCCGAAGTCATTCGCTGAAGAGATAAGTAGATCTATTAATACGTGTTGTTTGTATCTTCAACTGAAAGCTGCTACAGCTGTAGCTCTCTTCTTCATAGCGGCACTTATCTAGCGCATAACACACATATTAAAATATATATGTAGCACCCAATATTATTTAGCACACCCAATATTATTTCATATGAGGGGATATTCGTGCGCGCAAAGATAAAAAATAACTGGAACCTGAAACATGAAGGAACGCCTTGGCTTCGTGTTGTATCTTGAATATTGTAATAATACAATAATAATTCAATGCCGATAACAACACGAGAAAACATCCCAGAATCCTTAACTTATTGGTAGATGAGCAGCAAAAGAAGGAATCGATCCGACGTGTTTGCACGTGCTTTCAAGTCGAGGTGTATTATCATACTGGGAGTTATTTTGTCATATAACATAATACCCGATTTCGATCCTGGTCATGATGTGGTACCATTCATACCCTTTCGTGATGTTCGCGACCACTGGGGCGTTGCCTTAGTTGGAGGGTTCACGCGGTGGGATGCTGCGCGCTTTCTGAATTTGGCATGGGATCCGAAGATTCGGTCGAATGTATATCATCTTGGAGATGGATATCCAGAGAGGAAGGGTAGGGAGGGGACAGGTCATTACTATTTGGGAAGAAACATTGTTTTAGATGAAATTCTTCAACATAGTACTGTCAGAAATTCTGTGTTGTCGTATTTCCCGAAAGTGTATTACGAGAGAAGATGGCACAAATTGATCCAGGCAGAGGAAGCGCATGCATTCTTTCCTCTTTGGCCGAATACTATTCGATTCTTTTCATCCAAACTATTTGCATCGCATTCAAACTCCAAGATTTTAGAAGCAACATTTTACGTTGCTGCAGCTATTGCTGTAAATATTTGTTACTTTTGTCTCGCTGCAATATGCCTCGACGAGCTCTGCAATGATTTGCTTCTTTATTACACGCGACAAAACGTCAATTTACCAGCTAATTTGAATTCTACTCTGTATTTTACTGAGAATGAGCTGCTAGAAGCTGTGAATTATTTCATTTGGAATCCCGCAAACGTGTTTTTTGTGGGTTGTTACTCAGAAAGCTCTTTCTCGTTTCTAACTTTTGCAGGCTACATGTTTCATACGAAAAGTATAAACAGTAATTCATTGAAAATGATTTTCCTCTATCAAACTTTGGTTCTGTTAACTTTTGTGCTCTCTGGTTTAACTCGGTCCAATGGCTTCTTCTGCGTGGGTTACTTTGTCATTTATATCATAATGATAGCGATTCAACGATTAAATGGAAATGCGAATTTAAGGCGGGCAGCCCATTTTATTTGCTGTTTATCGTCGGTTGTATTACTTTATCCAATGTGGTCGCACAATTGCTCAGGGTACTACCATCTATGTACAAAGGCTGTTCACTCGAGGGAATATTGTAAATCATCTCCAAAATTTGACGTGTTTAACATCAGTACAATCTATTCCTTCGTGCAAAAGAAACACTGGGGGGTTGGTGCCTTTCGATTCTATACTTTGAAACAGGTTCCAAACTTTATGCTCGCATCGCCAATAATCTTTATAACTGTTTGTGTGGGATTAATCCATCTATCTTATTTGAAGAATCAGATCTTTAGATCAAACCTGAAAACATCGCTTCTTAGGTGGAGCTCGGACATCATACTTGCGCATTCTTCAGTATTAGCGGTATCGTTGCTAGTTTGCTTAGTATTTGCGCACATTCACATAACGACAAGGTAATACTATCTTCATGACGTTTTGAATTCCTAAACATTTCTTACTTGAGCAGCACAACTTTTAAAGGTTTCTTTGTTCCTCGTGTCCCATACTGTATATGTACATCGCAAAGTTCCTCTCACGCGGGGAATTCGAAAAATATTATTCTACATACGTTAATTTATTTACGATCCTTGGCATTGTTATGCATCCAAACTTGCTTCCATGGGTATGAGCGAAGATTTAAAATGCTTGATCATCTTACCAATGTTCATTGTCACTGAAAAATGATGTAGCCCAATGAAAGTTTTCTATGGTCATATGTATTCGCTGACATCTTCAAGTATTGCTTGTGTAAGCGTCATCAGTCCATCCTTAAAGTTTTCCTCCATTTTCAATTATGTTTAGATTCTTTCACATCAGCCGCCGTGGAGCTAACGTTCTTTGAGAGGAAGCACGGTATCGTTAAGACAGTAAGGTTCAAGTCGAGAGATATTATCAATGAAGGTGAGATCCTCTCTTCGAATCTTGGTTTTCTTTTAGATGAACCTTAGTCAAGACTATAAAGTTAAGATTATTGGGAACAACATAAGTTTACGTTACTGGTAAAAAGTCGTGACCTGCAATTAATGGTTACTGCTTTGTAAGAGTCAGAGACTATCAACTGGAATTGTTACCCACAGAGAAATATCGTCATCTTTTGTTTTAAGAGCAATATTACAATATAACAGCAACAACTTTGATTGATATTCGAAAGGTATGATCCAAGAAGCCTGATAAATATCCTTCTCCTTTCCGAGACTTGATCCACATAAATAACTTTTCTTACTTTATCTGAAAAGGTATAGCAGCAGCTTTTTGTGTGTCGTTGAAATATTCGATCGGTTTACACTTACATATTCATCTACCGGTATTGCTCTCGACTTAGTGTCGATGCATAACACGTGTACGATAATCTTTTGGAAACTTTTTATCGTCATAAAGGAACTAATTAAGAATTGATCCTTACAGAGTTATAGGTTATCAAGTAAAAATAGTCACTGAAACACTATACCCGCATCATATCTTTTCAAGTAATAAATCATTATTTCTGCTAATTCTTCACCATTCCCGAAACATCAACTCATCTAGGAAGGATGACTGGAAATTCGCTGATTTTATATTATGTATCGTACGGGTTCGAAATAAAATTGAGTTCTGGAATCTACGCGATGCCGGTATAAGTTGAACTATCAAGAGCAGAAGTGCAAACTCAATGTCGAGACGAGGTGGTGTTGGCTCTAAACGATGAGCATATCAGGATATCGATATGTGAAAAGTCGACAACCATATGGATGCTTAGAGCTTTCGTCGCCTCAGGCTTAATTTTCATTGCGGAAGTAACTCTGGATATCGGTCAAGGTCTTCTTTGTATGCTGAAGGTAGTTCCTTCAGTGAATATAATCATTATAAACACTACCACTACGATTGACGATGTCATAAGCCTTGATGATGCAATCTTAATCGGGTCTAATTTCGAGCATGTGCTTCCTCTAGTCTTTAGTCATTCCTTGACGAAGACTTCACTTCCGATTGGAACTCCATAAGATCGAAGGCCAAATTACCTCGTCCCATCTTCGCCTTCTGTAAATCCCCCCAGAATATTAGCTGATAGTAGCAAATATTTCATTTTTATGTAGTTGAGCTTGAGACCGATTGATGCGGGTCTTTCTTCATGAAGCTTGACTTCTGGAAAAGTGATCTCTGGAGATCCAAGTATGTGCGTATCATCAGCACCATTCAAGATAACACCGCCCTTTTCTTGCAGCGAGTCATATGTGATTTTGTCGACTTGGTCGATACCTATACAGAAGTTAGCTATGGCTTTCATGTTACCCTTCATCCATCCGATATGTTGCTGCCTTCATGAATTTGCCGTAACCTAGACTTATGAAGCCAGAAATCATCATATTACGGAAGTTGCAGTACCATAGAGGTCGAAGTTTGGTATTTTCTCATAGCTCTTCTAAGATAGAATATCGTTGGATCTCATTAAATACATTCGAGATGTCTAACGTGATTACAACCCAGTGTGGATTAGCTTCCATAAAAGTGTGTTGCTGTGATAAGTTGTGATCCACCTTCATTCGTCCCAACTTAAACTGACTGGGTTCACACCCATTTTGTTCATGAAGGGTTTGTATAGAGCCTTCGTTATCACTTTCCTCATCGCTTGGGCGACAATCCATGATTTCGTCGGTTTCTAGATCAATAACATCCTTCTTGTTAAGAATTGTTAGGCTTGATCCATTCCAGATCTAGTAGAACAAGAAGGCAGTCGGTCCTGGATGATGTCATTAGATGGAGAATGGAGTTCATCGAAGGCTTATTTGGCGAGGTCATCAGCTTTAGAGTCTTCATTGAAGAGGATTGCTTGCAAGTGTTCATAACGAAATCCGGAGAGATCCTGTGATATGTGACTCGTGAGTTGCATCATTGTTGTCCTCACAAGTTCTCTATCAATGCTTGCACGCTTTTCATTTCATTATGTTGATGGTACGGTCATTTTTGGGTAGGAAATTCGCTCTTCATTTGTTCGTCATTTGCCTCGTTACTGTCATTGTCACTTATTCTTTTCGAGAGTAACGCCATAGACCCCACGGCTCATCTGACCTTCACTAATCAGCTCGATTCCACGTCGAATGTTGAATGCTTGAAGATCCGGTGCAGACTTCGTGTTCGGAGTTGTGGAATCAGTTGTGCGTCCGTGTACACGGACTTTGTCAGCTTCAAAGTCCTTAACGAGTTCTCTCCATAGATTGAGTTTCCAGTGCCAAAATCTCGTCCTCAGGTAACTTCGCAGCTTGCCGTCACTTTGATTTCCTTAAAAGAGTGCAGATAAAATGAAGAACATCTTGATACACCGCTCCAATTCGTGTGCTTCCTCAGATAGCTCCCTGAAGACGATTGCACCATACTCTCGCCCACTCTGGCTTTGAAAACGTCAATTTTCATTTAGCAACAGGTTTCCAGAGAAATATGATCAATTATAGCGAAGTCCTCGTCTCTAATGTCGGAGGGAAGAGCTCTATCTCGGGAGGGAGGAAGAGATGTTTCGTTCGACAGAGGCATATCGTCAAGGCTCCTCTAAAGTGGAATCCATCGTTGGTGCCTCCAGTATTATCATGAGCGTCATCAAAATTGCGGTAAGGTGAAGGCTTGCTATCTGAGACATTATCATTAGCATCTTTAGCGTTGCTGTTTGAGGGCGAGGTAACATCTATTCTTAGATCAGTTATAGATTTCTCCATATATTACTTGTCCTCTACACTCTTCACTCTTCATCAACCATTGGTTCGGAAGAGAAAGAGGGTGAGGAGTACCGGTAGCAGGGAGTGGGGAATAGGGAGTAAGGGAGTAGGGAGTAGGGAGTAGCAGTGTTGTTTTCTTCAATATTCCGACTATGCGAACCTAGAAGTACGCACGACCGCAAAGATCGAGGATCGTAAATGCCAAGATGCCCGATTTGAAAACTTTTAGGGGTGGGTGGTGGGTGTGTTATTTTTCGAGCAAATTTGTACACAACTACAACTTCTGCAACCTGTCGAGTCAAAAACTTGGGTAGATTGTTCATATGCAGAGTATTTTTTCCGAAAACTTTGATCATAGTTGTAAACAAAATGAGGCCTTCATTTCTCTTGACATGTTCGGTTTTTTTCCTTGATTTCGGTTCAAGGCATTTCTCTTTTGCTTCCTTCATACCGAAAATAAATAAAGAAAACGTTCGATTTAATTCATTGAAAACCGACGAAGCATTACCGAAAAATGTCGATGATATATTTGACTCATTCGCTGAATTTCTCACGGATGCACAGACTGAAATTATTGCTGCAATTGAAGCACATGAAAGCAACGCTGACAAAGTTCAATTCTGCAGTGATGCATGGACGAATGATGAAACTTCCAGTAGGGGGCTAACACGAGTTATTCAGCCTACAAAAAATGAGGATTGTTTTATTGAAAAAGGAGCAGTTAGTACAACATTCTTGGAAAATGGTATTCTTAGCGCAGAAAGAGCAAAAGCTATACAGGGGCGAAGGGCAAAACAGGTTAAGTCTGGAGAAGGAGATTCGTTTACGCCCGCAGAAGGAGACACCTACAAAGCGGCTGCTTTGAGTCTTGTTCTTCATACGAGGTCTCCGATGGTTCCTACATTTCGATCAGACGTTCGAATTTTTGTAGTAAGGTCAAAAGAAACCGGGCAAAGCCTAGCTTGGTTTGGCGGTGGAGCAGACCTCACACCATATTATTTATATGATGAGGACATTAGAGAGTTTCATGAGCGGTACAGAAATCTTTGTAATGATCATTTCGAAGATAATGGAAAGACTTACCACGATATGAAACAAATGTGTGATAACTACTTTTATATTCCCGCGAGAAAGGAACATAGAGGGACCGGGGGGATCTTTTGGGATGATATGATAGCCACATCCAAGACATATGCTTTCACTAAAGCCGTTGCAAACGAATGGATGCCCAGTTGGCTAGGCATTGTAAGCAAAAGAAATAGTTTACCTTACAATGATCAGCAACGGCAATGGCAACTGCTTAGAAGAGGCAGATATCTTGAGTTCAATCTACTTTAGTAAGTTCGTTTAAATAGTCAAAATTGCTCAAAACAAAATTTTGCCCACCCTAATTGAATTGTTTGCTTGTATCACCATCCATAGTGATCGAGGTGTAAGATTTGGCCTTGTAGCCCCAAATCCACGAATCGAAGGAATAATGGTGTCAGCACCACCTCTGATTGCTTGGGAATATAATCACGAAATTGATGAGGGCAGTGACGAGGCGCGTATCATGGAAATATTGAAAGCACCAAAGAACTGGGTTTCGGTATCTCAAGAGTAATTATTCAAAAAGATCTGTCACCATAAATGCATATTTGATGCGTTGCACGTTTGAAGTGATTATTGTCTCAAATTTGAATGCGGGAGTACAACTTGAAATGATCCTTTTTTGCTGGGTGGGCTTCGCTCGTAAACCTAAAGAAGAATACACTTTGATGAACAGTCTAATTCAATAGAGCGCGTACGAAAGCATTTAGAAATATAAGTTAACATTTAAATAGATCATGTATTTATTGGCGTGAACTTAGGTGGTATAGAGCTGCGAAAGCAATTTGGGCGCGTTTGGGGACGATAAATGAAGACACATTTGTCATTTTTACGATGTGTGTTACTGATTGAAGAAATCTATGGTTCACTCGCCGTTGGAACTAACGTTTTCGTCTCGTATTCCGTAATGACTTTTGTCTATCCTCAATCAAGCGTGATAATTTGTCAAGATCATCAATCGCCCCTGACTTTCCAAGAGGCAGTCTTTGTTGTTGATCAGAGAAATTTGTTAGATCTTGGTCAGTTTTGGTGAGCTCATCACTTGGAACATCGCTCGGCGGCCCTGAATTTGTCATCCACGAACTTTTCCCTCGATTGTACACAGATTTCTTGCGAACATTAGAACTATATTGTGACGACATCTGCTCATAACTTGATGTTGCTTGATAAGATGGTTGAACTCCAGAAGTTTTGGTTTCAATCTGTTGATCCTGTACGTAAAGTGTATGGTTATTACGTCGAAAAAAACTCAATGACATCACATTTCCACGAAACTTACGAAATCAGTACTATCGAGAGAAATCATAGATGGATCTATACTTGGATCCAAGCTCGCAAACGTATTTTCACTTCTTTCCCTACTTTTCATACTCATAGACATTTGTGCCACTGGCCTCCCAATGTTGAAAAATTTGTTTGATTTTTTGTCAGTTGTTGGTGGGCTTGGCTTCCTCGGGGGTAGAGAGTTTTGTAGACCCGCCTTCATCGTATGATTACTCGATACTTCTGGTGCGAGTGGTGCACCCCCTACTTTTGAATAAGTCCACACGCTACCGTCATCTTGATCGATTTCAGCGTCCTCGACATAAGATGCGATCGATTCTAATCCAATAGATTCTTGCTGCATAATCTTATTTGGAGATGGGGTTTTCGCTTTTTTGGATACAGTGTTATGTTGTTTTGGAACCTGGATTGAGCCGAGTGTCATTTCATCGATATCTGGAACCACTTCTCGTGTTACAGTACCAGCAACAAGGCTCATTTCGTCTTCATATTTAGTTCGATTGGCGAGGCTATATCCGTCCATACTATAGTCATAACTTTTTCCTGACATAACCGAATGGCCCAACATCGACTGACTTTCGCTTATGACCGACTGAGTCTCTTCATTATAATTTTTATGATTCACAACCACGGGTTCAGCATGCACGTTGAGCGTATTTTTACTAACAATACCTTCATCTTCAGTGTCAAAAGGACTTGGGGACGCCATCGCTGACACGTCTGTTGTATCTCGAGTATAGACTGTTTTTGGCGCATTCCGACTCTTCCAAACGTACACAACTGTCAAAATTACAACTACAATCGCTGCGGCTGCTGCAATGCCGCCAAATATAAGAGTATTATCATCTTCATCTCCACCATCGTTATTTCCGCTGTCAGTTTGGTCATCATCAATAACGGAAGGTTGTCTAATCGTCACAATAGCGACATCGGTGTTTTGTAATGCCGAATTAGATGACGCCCTCAAGAGATCTTCATAAGACGACAATCCCTCATTAGTAAATGCGCGCTTTTGAATATCGTTCAACGCCTCAGTTGTTGGTGTCGCACTCGATTCACCAAAAAATATTGCATAGGACACAAACGTTGCTTCACTTGCAATTCCGTCTTGTAAACGCCTCCCCCGTTCATTAGTCCCTTCAGAAGTCGTATCACTAGAAACTAAATCTTCTTGACGAAAAGATTGTATACTTAAAGAGATAAAGCCGAAATTATCTCCACTCACATTTCCTTCAAGTTCATTTTCAAAATAACCCGTCACATGCAATGCCGTAATCCGATCCATTTCATTAATAATAGTCGAAACATCGTCTTCATCTGGAACATTACTAATTTCAATTCTAACATCAAATTTGTCCAACGCGATGGATACCGGCGACTGATCAGAAGTTGATTCGCCATCCCCACTGACCATCGATGGCGATAAGCTGGGCACGATATCAGAAAGCAGCTCATCGGTAGTCGGTTTATTACTACTGACCATCGACGGCGATAAGCTAGGCACGATACTAGGAGTCGACGCAGTTTTTCGGAGTCGCAACTTTCTCGCTTTGGTAGCAGTTAGATCAGTTAAAGCTGTTATAGAACAAAACCATTCTCGGCTCAGAAGAATTGAAAATAAATACAATCGTAGGGAACCCATTTCTTTTGCTGCTAGATTTTGTTGCTGCAGAGTGTTTGTTTTTGATTTTGTTTTTCGAAGAGAAAGTAGAAATTTTTCGTTTTGGTGCGGATGGTTTTGTGTTTTATCTGTCCTTTGTCGTCGAAAACGGGCGAAGAAGTTTTCATAAAATTCGTTGTGTAAATTATATTTAAGGACGAGTCATGTAAGTTCTATATCTAAACGTTTCTGCAAAATATTGTCATATATGTCTGAAGGAACGATACACCTTTATGTGCACGCAATTGTACGTACGGTACTTCGAAGTACGATAAATGATAAGATACATGTACAATGTACATGTATCAAATCATGTCGAATTGTATACTGATTTACTGTTGTGAATAATAATAGGCTCGTGAGTCATGTAATAAAACCATATCGAGTATACCTCTTCGCGTCCGGCAAAGTTATCTCTCTACGAGTATGTTAGATTCTATGTATCATTATCATGATGTAGATCGTGATGTATTAAAACCATATCGAATATAAGTCTTGGAGTTTGACCACATTATCTCTCTAGATTAAATTCTTTCTATTATCCTTACTCTGGTATATTTGGTAACCATAAGGGTGTCATGAGCAAGTGCTAGCGACGATTGACATTAGTTGTATAAAATTGAAAAGCTAGCAAGATTTTCTCCTCTTCATTCCCATATCCTCCTGGAACCTGACGCGATGGTCAACTATTCTTGACTCGTTCACTTCAAAAGGTACGAAAGGATCATTACTATCGTATTGCCGATTGCCTTCATACTGCTGCGATGGGTTTCCATTCAATAGTTGATAATTTTCGTATTCATGTTGCATATGACGCATCGCCCAATCATTGACTTTTTCAGCACGATCTAAGCCTCCACTAAACATGGAATGTCGCCGTCCCATGCGAGAGTGTTGCCTACCATCGTTTTCAATCGGTCCTCGAAAACTTAGTCGATTAGTGTTTCCTTCCATGAAAGACTTATCCTCTACCTTGACATTTACGCGACTGCTTGCAGCGTATTGTGAAAATAGCCGATGACCTTCATGGTGAGGTAATTGGTCGCTTTTCATTG
>Ga0213867_1000587_pt1 | contig 16310 bp, 11 predicted proteins | sample PICome_12_FD_160120 | JGI IMG/M metagenome (GOLD analysis project Ga0213867, IMG submission 160120) | Coastal seawater microbial communities near Pivers Island, North Carolina, United States - PICO540 | ecosystem: Environmental > Aquatic > Marine > Coastal | place: USA: North Carolina... | reverse complement strand
TCGCAAAATCGCTATGCGATCACCTTCGGTGCCCCATCTCCGCTGCGCTCCGTCGAAACATCTCATCCCTCATTCGCTGCGCGAATAGTTTGATTTGGCTTTGCCAAATGGCGGAGAGAGAGGGATTGGTTTTGCTTCGCAAAATCGCTATGCGATCACCTTCGGTGCCCCATCTCCGCTGCGCTCCGTCGAAACATCTCATCCCTCATTCGCTGCGCGAATAGTTTGATTTGGCTTTGCCAAATGGCGGAGAGAGAGGGATTCGAACCCTCGGAACCTTTCGGCTCAATAGTTTTCAAGACTACCGCATTCGGCCACTCTGCCATCTCTCCAAACCTGCGACAGCTTAGAAGGCTTTTTTGAGCAAGTGCAAGCAGTTTAGTGAGACTAATAAAATAAATTTCGGTCTAAACTTCGATACTGAATCGCTTCCAGCAAATGCTCAGTGGCAATGTGATCCGCATCGGCCAAATCGGCAATCGTTCGCGCTACTTTGAGAATGCGGTCATAGGCTCTGGCGGAGAGTGATAGTTGTTCCATGGCTTGTTGCAGTAAGTCACCTTGGGCAGTGTCTAGTGCGCAATGCTCGCGAATTTCTCGATGCGTCATTTGGGCATTACTGCGTGTTGCAGCGGGGGCGTCGGAGTCGAAGCGTTGTTTTTGTCGTTTGCGCGCCGCAATGCAGCGAGCGCGAATCATTGCTGAGGATTCGCCGACTTCAGAGCTGCGTAATTCTTGTATTTGTAGTGTGGGGGCTTCAATGTGCAGGTCAATTCGATCCAATAGGGGACCACTTATTTTGGAGCGATAGCGTTGAATTTGAGGCGCACTGCAACGACAGGTTCTGTTTTTGTCGCCTTGATAACCGCAGGGGCAGGGGTTCATGGCTGCCACTAGCATGAGATTGCTGGGCAATGTGATTTTACCTGCGCTACGAGAAATGCTGACTTGCCCATCTTCCAGAGGCTGTCGCAAAACTTCCAGTGCCGAGCGCTTGAATTCAGGGAGCTCGTCTAAGAATAAGACGCCGTTGTGCGCTAAGGAAACTTCGCCTGGTCCAGGTAGGCTTCCTCCACCCAGTAGGCCCACGTCGCTGATCGTGTGATGGGGGGATCGAAAGGGGCGTTGCAGTTGGGTATGCGCATTTTGAACCTTCAGTCCAGCGGTTGAGTGCACGCTTAAGATTTCTAAATACTCCTCAATACTCGGGGGCGGCATAATACTGGGGATGCGTTTTGCGATCATGGATTTTCCAGAGCCCGGGCTGCCAATCATTAGCAAGTTGTGTCCACCGCTCACCGCAATTTCAACCGCCCGCTTGACTCCAGCTTGTCCCTTGACATCGGCAAAGTCGAGTTTTTCGAGCTCGTTGCTTTGATGAGTCGTTTTAAAGCTGGCTGGCGGTAAGGGGGCGAGGGCTATCTCATCGTTGATGAAGCGGACGGCTTCGTCTAGGCTGTTGACTGCATAGCAGTCGATTCCATCAACTAGCGCAGCTTCTTGGGCCGATTCCGTTGGAAGGATGATACCCGATTTGCCCATCATTTTGGCTAATCTTGCCATCGGGATGGCGCCTTTTATGGGGCGCGTTTGGCCGGAAAGGCTGAGTTCGCCAGCAACTAGAAATTCCTTTAAGCGCGGGGCATTACATTTTTTCATAGCTGCTAGCAGGGCCAGGGCCACGGGTAAGTCGTAAGCTGGGCCCTCTTTTTTGAGGTTACCGGGAGCTAAGTTGATCGTCGTGCGCGTAGTGGGTAAGCGAAAGCCCACATTTGCCATCGCAGAAAAAACGCGATCTTGCGATTCTTTGACTGCTGCGTCGGGGAGTCCCACCATAATAAAGCGTAATTCACCGATCTCGCCGGTATTAACTTCCACTTGAACAGCTTGCGCTTCTACGCCGATGAGTGCGGCGGACTCGGTTACAGCTAACATAATTTAGGCTTTAATGTGCGGCTTTTGACTGTTAAGTCTATGTTTTTATGGCGACATACAGTATAATTTACAAGGGGCGGATTTGAAAGTCGGACTTACAGGCGGAATTGGGTGCGGGAAGTCGACTGTATTAGCTATGTTTAAAGCTCATGGTTGGCAGACCTTGCAGGCCGATCAGATTGCCAAAGATTATTTGCGTTCTGATCGAGAGATCCAAATCCAGATTAAGCAGCGTTTCGGTTCGTCGATTTTGGATCCGGAAGGGAATCTGGATCTCCAGGCTTTAGCAGCCATTGTTTTTAGGGATTTTTCCGAGTTGGATTGGCTAGAAGAGCGCTTGCATCCCTTGGTACGAGCTCATTGGCAAAAGGCCTTGGAAGTATCGCCTAGTGAAAATTACGTGGTGGAGGTCCCGCTACTCTTTGAAAATAAACTTGAGGAAAACTTTGATTTGACAGTCTGCGTTGTATGTCCAGACATTATAGCCGATAGACGTATTGAATTACGAAGATTGACCTCTGCGGCCACAAAACAACGCCGACAGCGGCAGATGATTCTTGAGCACAAAGCAGCTCGTGCTGATCGTATCATCGACAATTCTGAATCTATTGAACATCTGAAAAAACAAGTACACAAGCTGATAGAATTTTTAGCCCAATCTGGGGCTTCATAAGCGTAGAATTTTCCCATGAGTGAAGAAAACCTTGAGTTAGACCAGTCTGAAATGAAGGATGTGGTCTCTAAGCCCGCAAAAAAGGCAAGCAAGCGAGTGACCAAGAAAGCGACCAAGCGGGCTGCAAAGAAGGCGACCAAGCGGGCCGCAAAGAAGGCCGTCAAGCGGGTCGCAAAAAAAGTGGCCACTATAGTTTCTGAAACGGCAGATGTTCAGCAAGCTGATTTATTTGATGCTCCAGAAGTGATTGAGAAAAGCGTCGACACCTCAGCGGCGCCGACTCCACCGGAGGCGGCAGCTCAATTAAAGTCTTCAGCAAGTGATGCGGTGGGTGATTCCAAGCAGGAGATCAAACGGCAAGATTCTGTGGTTGAGGCGAGCTCCAAGACGAATGGACCGCGTCCAAGCCATGATCGGCCTAATAGATCTAATAAGTTTAATAAAAACAAACGTCATAAGCGAGGGCCGAATGGTCGAAGCCGTCCCGGTAAGCGATTGGGCGCTGCTGAAGCCTTTGTTGCGGATTATGCAGCTATGGCTGAGGCAGAGCATTCTGCATCGATGGATCAGTTGACTCAATTTGCAGCGACCGTATTGGATCCTCAGCAAGCAGAGTTTGATTTTTCTGCGATTTATGAGCACAAGCAGGCGGAGCTCTATCAATTAGCACGTGAAATGAAGGTGGATTTACCGGATAGCCCCAACCGCCAGAAGCTGCTATTGGCCCTGATGAAGCAGGCCAGTGAACAAAAGCGGGGTATTTGTGTGCGGGGCGTTTTTGAATTATTGCCCGATGGCCAGGGGGGGCTGTTGGTGTATCAGTCGGACAATTATCGCATTAAGCCACTGAGTGCTTTTGTGCCCAACATCCTAGTCCAAACTTACGGCCTGCAGCGAGGGCATATTGTCGAGGCGATTGCCAGGGCACCTGCGCAGGAAGATCAACTGCCCGAGGTCTTGTCGGTCGGATCCGTAATGGGGCGTGATCCGAGCTCGCTGAGTGAGTTGACACCATTTACCGAGTTAGTACCGTACTATCCTTTGGATCGAATTTTATTGGAATCTGAGGGCGAGAAAAAATGGGATAACCTTTCGATGCGGGTGGTGGATTGCTTGACACCGATTGGATTTGGACAGCGTGGTTTGATTGTTGCACCCCCTCGTACGGGTAAAACAGTGCTCATGCAAGGGATGGCCAATGCGATTAAAAAGCGCTACTCACAGGCACATTTAATGATCTTGCTGATCGATGAACGGCCGGAAGAAGTGACAGATTTTAGGCGCCAAGTTGGCGGAGAGGTGATCAGTTCTACATTTGATGAAAGTGCAGAAAGCCATGTGCACGCTGCCGAAATGGTGATAGAGAAAGCACGTCGTATGGTCGAAGTGGGTCAGGACGTGGTCATCTTGTTGGATTCGATTACCCGTTTGGCGCGGGCTTACAACACAGTAATGCCCAGCAGTGGTAAGATTTTATCGGGCGGCGTTGAGGCGAACGCCTTACAGCTGCCGAAGCGCTTTTTTGGCTCCGCTCGCAATATCGAGGGCGGGGGAAGTTTGACTATTTTGGCGACTGCGTTGGTGGAGACCGGCAGCAAAATGGATGAAGTTATTTTTGAAGAATTTAAAGGCACTGGTAATATGGAGCTCCATCTCGATCGTAGCCTATCTGACAAGCGTATTTATCCTGCACTCAGTTTGGATAAGAGCGGCACACGGAAAGAAGAGTTGCTGTACCATCCAGATGAAATTATTAAAATTTATTCATTGCGGCGCGCGATGAAAGGCTTACCGTCAGCTGATGCGATGGAAATGCTCATCCAAAGAATCAAGAAAACAAATACGAATATTGAATTTTTGATGAGTGTTGCTCGCTAGTGAATGACCACCCAGCCCCTTCCACCAAGACTACCCTAAATTGTGACATCATCTGACGACTTTGTTCTGCAACTTATCATTGACCGTTCACTGGTATCCCATGATGCGGTGGATACTCTGCGCGCTGATCTAGAGGCGACTGAGTCCATTGATTCGATTGATGGAGCCATTATTCAAAAACTGTTGGAGGATCAGCAGCTTTCTTCGCTCCAGTTGGCAGAGCTTTTGGCCGAAGAGAGTGGGGCCGAGCTAGTGCGTTTACAGGATGTTGCGCCTCAGGCTGCCGTACTGGAAGCGCTCGACGTGCAAGTCGTCAAACGCTACAAGGTTTTTCCATTGGAAATGGATGACTACGAGCTCAATGTCGCGGTTTTTGATCCACTAGATATTGACGCGATCGATAATATTAGCCATCTAGTTGGTCGCTCTGTGACGACGAGTGCAGCGCCTTTGGATGAGATTGAACAGGCGATTCAAAAATTTTATGATGCAGTGGAGAGCACTTCTTTCTTTGACGAAAGCAGTGCCGAGCAACCTACCGAATCAGAAGATGAATATGCTGATAGTACAGCAGATGCATCCGAGGGTGAGGAGGCCCCGATCATTCGTTTCGTGCGGAAATTGATCGGGGAAGCCATGAAACGGCGTGCTTCCGACATACATTTAGAACCGCTAGAAAACCGTTTTCGAATTCGCTATCGAATCGATGGAGTTTTGCACGAGATTGAGAATCCCCCAAAGCGCTTACAACCTGCTATTATTTCTCGTTTAAAGCTGATGTCGGACGTCAGTATCGCAGAAAAGCGGGTCCCGCAAGATGGTCGGATCAATATCACTATTGGGCCCAAAGTGATTGATTTGCGGGTATCGACTTTGCCAACGGCATTTGGTGAGAGTATTGTAATGCGTATTTTGGATAAGGAGTCTTTGCGCTTAGGCTTGCCTGAGTTGGGCTTCTTTAGTGACGATCAAGAAAATTTCGAACGTGTGATTTCGCTACCAGACGGCATCTTTTTGGTTACAGGACCAACGGGATCAGGTAAGTCGACCACACTGTACTCGGCTCTCAATTGCATCAACAATCCAGACCGTAAAATTATTACGGTCGAAGATCCGGTCGAATACGAGCTCAGTGGGGTGAACCAGGTGCAAGTGCAGCGCGATGTCGGCATGACCTTTTCTGCGGCATTGCGCTCTATGCTGCGACAGGCCCCCAATATTATCATGGTGGGAGAAATTCGTGATAAGGAAACCGCGGAGATCTCAGTGAATGCATCCCTGACCGGGCACATGGTTTTCAGTACCTTGCACACCAATGATGCTCCTAGCGCTGTGAGTCGTTTGGTCGATATCGGCATCAAGCCGTTTTTGGTGGCTGCCTCGGTGCGTGCGGTTTTAGCGCAACGTTTAGTCCGAAAGAATTGCCCACATTGCAAGGAAAGCTATCAGCCCTCCGAGCGCTTACTCGACTCATTAGGCTTACGGGCATCTCAATTAGCAGACGCTAATTTTATGCACGGAACTGGTTGCGAAAAATGTGGATCGACAGGCTTTCGTGGTCGAGTGGGTGTTTTTGAGTTATTCAACGTCAATGAAGAACTCCAATCCATGGTTTATGAGCAAGCCAGCCTCGTTGCGATGCGTAAAAAAGCACGTGAAATGGGAATGCGCTCAATGCGAGAAGATGGTATTCGTAAAGTGCTCGCAGGGGTGACGACCCCTGAGGAAGTGCTGCACGCCACCGTGGTGGATTCTATATAAGCAAGCGGTCGCCGTTTAAAATGAGTTACGAGATAAATACTTTGTTGGATCAAGTGATTGAGCAGTCGGCTTCGGATCTGCACCTACAAGTTCAGCAGCAGCCAATGTTACGAGTAAGTGGCGGATTGAGAGCGGTCGAGGGACCTGCTTTGACTTCGGACGATACGGAGGCGCTGATGGCTGCGATCACGCCTGCGAATTGCCAAGAGCAGTTGAAGCAGCGTGGGGGAGCCGATTTTGGTTTTTCTTACCGCAATGATATTCGCTTTCGGGTCAATGTGATGCGTGCCAAGGGTTCCTATGGGATGGTGCTGCGACAAATTCCGAAAGACTTACTATCTTTTGAGCAGATTGGTTTACCGGCGGTCATCAAGAATTTGATTACGCGTCCGCGGGGCTTGATTCTGGTTGCGGGACCCACAGGATCGGGTAAATCAACAACCCTGGCCTCGATGGTGGATTGGATTAATGAAAATCTCGATGGTCATATCATTACCATTGAAGATCCGATCGAATACTACCATGATCACAAAAAATGTTTAGTGACGCAGCGCGAAGTCGGCAATGATGTCCCTTCTTTTGCTGATGCGATTCGTAGTGGACTGCGACAAGATCCAGATGTGATTCTAGTTGGCGAGATGCGTGATCTGGAGACGATCGAGGCGGCTGTGAGTGCAGCGGAGACCGGGCATTTAGTTTTCGGTACTTTACATACGACGGGTGCGGCTAGAACAGTTGATCGGATTGTGGACGCCTTTCCCGCGAATATGAAGGACCAGATTCGCACACAACTGGCATCTTCAATTGTGGCGGTTATTTCTCAAGTGTTATGCAAGCGCAAGGGAGGTGGTCGTGTTGCTTCTTTCGAGATCATGGTTGCTAATAACTCGATCGCTCATCTGATTCGTGAGAATAAGACTTTCCGAATTGCATCTGACATCCAAACGGGCGCCAAGCTGGGGATGGTCAGTTTAGATGCTCATTTGTTGCGTCTGTACAATGCTGGTGAAATTACGGCTGATGAGGCACTCATTAAATCACAAGATATTCATGCTATGCGAGATAAGCTGAGGCAATCAGGTGCAGTGTTGACTGATTGAAGGCCACTTATTTCTACTTTTTGACTCCAAACTCTACCCAAATTTATATATGTTCGAAGATCATAATGATAGCGTTTATGAAGCGGTGCGCAGCTCAGGCTTGATTGATCATTCCAGCCTTGAGGACACGAATGAACAGCATTTACATTCCGGAAAATCACTTGCGGAAGCACTAATTGATGCGGAACTGACGACGCGGGACGGCCTTTTGCAGATCATGGCAGAATTTCTGGGCTATGAGCGGATCGCTAATTTGCCGACAGAAGTGGATGCAGAGGTGTTATCACTGGTGCGTCCAGATCTGGCTCGCATGTATGGAGTCGTTCCGATCAGAGCAGATGAGGTTTCGATCTCGGTACTCGCTAAGGATCCATGCAACCACAGCATCATTGATGATCTGACGTTTGCGCTGAATCGGGATATTCAGATTTTAGTGTGCGATCCTGATGCATTGGATGCGCTGCTCATAAAGTCTTATGGTGAGGAAACCAGCTCGATTGATGATGTGCTCGGTGAGCTGGGAGATGAGTTGTCTGACTTAAGCGGTGAGGCGTCTGATTCAGAATTGGCGGATGCTGCCAATCAAACACCGATCATTCGCTTCGTCAATTTAGTGCTCCAGCAGGCGATTAAGGATAAGGCCTCAGATATTCATTTCGAGCCCTTTGAAGACGAGTTTCGAATTCGCTATCGGATCGATGGTGCGCTCTATGAGATGGCCCCACCGCCGCAAAAATTGGCGGTGCCGGTGATTTCGCGAATTAAGGTTTTGTCGAGTATGAACATTTCGGAACGACGCATTCCGCAAGATGGACGCATAAAAATGTCCATTGCAGGCCGTCCGGTCGATTTGCGGGTGTCGACCTTACCGACACGCTTTGGGGAGAGCGTCGTGTTGCGTGTCTTGGATAAGTCTGTGGTGAATCTCGATCTGGAGGCGCTCAGTTTGCCTGATGATATCATGCAGACAATTCGCGATATTGTGGCGCGGCCCAATGGGATTTTTATTGTGACGGGTCCGACTGGATCGGGTAAAACGACGACTCTTTATAGCGCGCTAGGTGAGGTCAATGATGTCGAAACGAAGATTTTGACGGCGGAGGATCCGGTCGAGTACGAAATTGAGGGTATCATGCAGGTGGCGGTGAATCACCAAGTGGGCTTGGATTTTTCTCGCGCACTGCGTGCTTTCTTGCGGCAAGATCCTGATAAGATCATGGTGGGGGAAATTCGCGATCTGGAAACCGCACAAATTGCGGTCCAAGCTTCGCTGACGGGCCACGTGGTGCTGAGTACGCTACATACGAACGATGCGTCGGGTGCGGTGACTAGGCTGATCGATATGGGCCTAGAGCCCTTCTTGATTTCGGCTTCTTTGGAGGCGGTCTTAGCGCAGCGCTTGGTGCGTCGGATTTGTACCAGCTGTCGTACCGCTTATGAGCCGAGCCAGCAAATTATCGATACACTCAATGTGGATCCGCTGGAAATCGCCGATAAGGACTTTTACTACGGTGAGGGCTGTCCTGACTGTAGTCAAACGGGCTACCGCGGTCGAGTGGGCCTATTTGAGATGATTACCGTGACCGACTCGATTCGCGAGTTGATCAATGCGCGTGCGCCCACTTTAGCTATCAAACATAAAGCACTCGAGCAAGGCATGCGTAGTTTGCGGGCCGACGGCTTGCGTGCAATTTTTGATGGCAATTCAACGATTGAAGAAGTCCTCAAATATACTTAACCCCAAAATTATAGACGGATGGCTAAATACTCCTACATCGCAATTAACACGGACGGTAAGCAGAAGAAGGGCACTTTGGATGCCAGTAGTCAGCAAGATGCCAATGCACAACTCAATGCCAAAGGCCTGATGCCGACAAAGGTGACCTTAAGTGATCAAGGTCAGGTCAAAGCATCTCAGGAATCGACTAAAAAAGCCAAAAAAGCTTCGGGCTTTGGGCGGGTCATCAAGTCCGAGGAGTTATGTACCTTTACGCGGCAGTTGGCGACTTTGATTCAGGCCGGTCTGCCTTTGCTTAAAGCACTGGAGGTGATGATTCGTCAGGAGAAAAATTTACGCTTTAAGGAGGTGCTGGAAAAAATCTGTGAGCAGGTTCGCTCGGGGAACACTTTTTCGGATGGCTTAATGCAGCACCCAAAAGTCTTTGATCGTCTTTTTGTGAATATGGTGCGAGCTGGAGAGGCTGGCGGCGTGTTGGATGTGGTGCTGGCTCGGCTGGCGACTTTCATGGAGAAGGCGCTCAAAACACAAAAGAAAGTTAAATCTGCGATGGTGTACCCCATTGTCGTGGTGGGGGTGGCCGTTTTGATTGTGACGCTGTTGATGGTGGTCGTGGTTCCCAAATTTCAAACCATTTTTGATGACATGCTGGATGGAGCGGCATTGCCAGCGCCCACCCAGTTTGTGATCGGGATTAGTAATTTTGTGCGGGATAATATTTTCTTAACGCTGATCTTATTGGTCGCTGCTTACTTTGGATCTAAGTTCCTGCTCAAAACCAAGGCGGGATCTAAGTACTTTGATTTACTGTCGATCAAATTACCCAAAGTGGGTGACTTGGTGAGTAAAGTGAACATCGCTCGCATTACCCGTACCTTTGGAACCTTGCTCTCCAGTGGGGTCCCCATTTTACAAGCGATTACCATTACTAAAGACATTACCGGAAATTGCTATTTCCACGATGCGATCAGTCGCGTCCATGATAGTGTACGTGACGGCGAAGCATTGGCAGTTCCCATGGAGCGGGAAAACGTCTTTCCCAACATGGTGACCAGTATGATTGATGTGGGCGAGGAAACCGGCGAACTCTCTCAAATGTTGAATCGGATCGCAGACAATTATGATGAGGATGTGGACAATGCGGTTGCGGGCATCACTTCAATCATTGAGCCGGTTATGATTGTCTTTCTGGCGGTTGTGGTCGGTTTTATTGTGATCGCGCTCTTCTTGCCGATTGTTGAGATCATCAAACAATTGACGGGTTGATCACTTCGTCACGGCTGCGGCTTAGTGGCTTCGGATCACAGCGCTTGGCAGCTTTTTAGCTGGATGGCCTGTTTAGGGCATCATTCCGCTGGAAATTGTTGCAGCTTTTTTAGCTGACCTACACATTTCGTGATCGAGTTAAACTGCACTTTTGTGTGCGCTTTTAAGTCTTCAAGAATCCAGTGAGCATCGTTATCAGATTCGAGTACGCTTAAATGGTAACGAACGCTTTCGGGCTGGGCGATGATGCCGATGCCGCAGCGCTCCAAAGCACGTTGAGTCCAGATTTTTCGTAGGCCTGTTGCGTATAAAGAAACCTGTAGGCTGCCTTGCTGGGGTGCCTCCCATTGTCCGCTGTGAGGGTCCCACTGCAGCTGTTGCTTTGAGAATGTTTTCGCTAGACGCCCATCGAGTGCAAGTGCTTCCGGGATGCCTTGCTCAATATTATTTTCGTTTGTGATCAGCCAGAGCTGATCGGCGTAGCGAAGCGCCAGATCCAAGTCATGGGTCGAGAGCACGGTGCCGAGTCCAGATTGGTGTGTGATGCTGCGCAGTTGTCGCATCAACTCGACACGACCGCCGATGTCTAAAAAGGCGGTGGGTTCATCCATCAGAAATATGTTGACTTCTTGTGCCAGCGCGCGGGCTAGGCTAATGCGTTGATTTTCTCCATCACTCAGTTCCCGCACCGGTCGCGGGGCCAAGTGGGACGCGGCGACGGCTTGGAGCGCCTGCTGGATTTTTTGATGGTCATTCGGATTCAATTGTCCAAACCAATTGGAGTAGGGCTGCCGACCCAGTGCCACATAGTCATAGGCGGATAGCGCACTGTGCCGCAAGGGCTGCGTTTGCACTAAGCTCAATCGATGGGCGCGCTCGCGCGGTGATAAAGCTTTTAGATCATGCCCCTTAATTTTGACGGTACCTGCTAGCGGCTTTTGGATGCCGGCCAGTGTCCGCAATAAACTCGACTTGCCACTGCCATTGGCGCCTAAGAGGCACACGAATTGGCCCGCCCGTAGTTTGAGTTCTAGCGAAGATAAACACAGGGCTTGTGATGTGGAGCTTGCATACCCAACGCTCAATTCAGTTGCGCTGAGTAAAACTGTTGACTGGGAATTCATCGTAATGCGTATGCAAGCCTATTTTGTCGCAATAATGCGCTGATGATGATCGGTGCCCCCACCAGTGCAGTCAGCGCGTTGAGGGGTAATACCAAGTCCAATCCGGGGGCTTGTGCCACCAAGTCGGCCGCCAAGGCCAATAGGCTCCCCATCAAAATACTCGCTGGCAGCAGGTAGCGATGTTGTTGGCTGCGAAAACACGCCCGGCACAGATGGGGTGCAGCCACTCCGATAAAGCCGATCGGTCCACAAAAGGCTGTCACTGATCCTGCCATGAGGGATGCGGCCAGAAGAGCGAGAAGACGTGTCCTTTGGACGGCCACTCCTAGGCTGATTGCGAAGGCGTCTCCTTGTTGCAATCCATCCAAGGCTTTCACCATCGATGCACTTAGCAGCAGTCCAGATATAAGGATCGGCCCCAACAATATTAGCTGCTGCCAGTGGACGCGACTAAAGTCTCCAAAAGACCAAGCGATGAAGCTTTGCAAGGGCTCAATTTGGCTAAAAAAGAGCACAATGCTGACGGTGGCCCCGATGGCATAACTCAGCATCAAACCCAGCACCAATAATGTGAGGACGTCCACTCGGCGTGCTAGGAATAGAATCAACGATAAGCTGAGGCCCGCACCCAAACAGGCCGCCACTAAGGTGCTGGAGTTTCCCCATAGGCTGGCTGCCCCCCATTCAATTTTAAGTGGGATAAAAAGCAAGAGCAGCAGCGCCACGCCGAGACTAGCCCCGGAATTGACTCCGAGCACAAAAGGGTCGGCCAGTGGATTGCGAAAGAGCGTTTGCATTAGCAGCCCCGCCGAACTCAAGGCGGCCCCGGCGAGTATGGCAGTCAGAATGCGGGGCAAACGAAAGTCCCATAGGATTTGTTTGAGCACCGTGTCGGCTTGCTCAGGCTGGAAGAAGATGTGCGCGATGTCTGATAATGCCAGCGGCTCAGAGCCCAACCAGAGACTGAGTAGAGCCAGCGCACATAAGGCGACCCCCAAGAGAGCCAGAAGTATCCGGTCTCGTCGTCGCGTTGTGAGTATGAAATTAGGTGCTGGCATGTTCTTTAGCGCAAGCGCTGGTAGTAGCGCGCTTGGTGATCGGGCGCTAGGCTAGGATGAAATATATGGATCAGGTCGGCCAGTACCTCGTCCGCATGCACGACTCCGCGTTCCCAGATATCGTTGCCACCGGCTGGGCGCGTGGATCGCGTATAATTGTAGACGGCTTGGGTCTGAAAGGCTCGAAAACGAGTCAGCCGAGGATCGATCTGAGCGACTTGTTGTAACTGTGTTGCAGCATTCGGGTGTAACCAGACGGCAGCATTGGCCGCTCGGGTGTAGACTTGTTCCAGGCCTAAAGGAAATGCGCCCGTTTGCGTCTGGTAACGCCATAAGTAGTCGCCACCGGCATCTGAAATGAGTTGAGCGGCATAGCTCTGGCCACCTGGTAAGTGCCAGATCCCGGCATAGGGAGCGTTGCAGACCACCGTCGGGCGCTCAGTCAATGATCTACATGCGCTGGCGAGCTGATGGTAGCGCTCCCGAATACCCTGATAGATTTTTTCTGCTTGCGCTGATCGCTCAAAAAAGGCCGCCACAAAGCGCAGCCATTCGGCGCGCGCTAGGGGGTGTGCTTCTAAATAATCTGTAGTGATGACTAGCGGCAGTCCACTGCGCACGAGTTGAGGGTTCAGAGCCAATGCATCAGCAGTGGTCCCATTGCACAAGATCAAGTCTGGCTGTAGCTTTAGCAGGGCTTCAATATTCAAGCTCTGCCCAGTTTGGACCGATAGCGTCCGGCCTTGCTGGAGCTGTTTCTGAACTAAAGGATGGTAGATGTGGGTCGCATTGGCAACGCCCACGATGTTTTGGGTGCAGCCAATAGCCCCCAAGTAGCCGATAAAGGGCGTCGCTAGTGTGACGACCCGTTGAACTGGTGTACGGATCAAGCTGCAATCTGGCGGTAGCTGCGGTCGAGCGGCTTGTCTTGGGACTAATGCATAGCGGCGCTGGGCGCGTGTGCGGCCGTCGCTCACGGTTAATAATTGATAATCAGCCGCTGCTGTGATCGTGAAGTTTTGAGCCGTATCTAGCGGAGAGACTTGCGCAGTGAGCTGGGTGCCAGACAGCCAGCAGACTATCAAGGCCTTGAAGATGCCTGATGCGACACCAGAACGGATCCAAATTCTACGCACGAGTGTGACAAAAAAGATGCTTGCCGAGAAGGCAAGCATCCAAGTGAGCGCTTGCTGCTTGAGTTTACAGTACGATCATCTAAGGCCGTACGCGTTTCTCAGGGTAGCTTGAAGTTCAGCGAGTCTAAAAATTATAGCGAACCCCAATATAGCTGGAGAGGCCTTCGACCACGGCATAAGCTTTATTGTTCCATGTATCAAAAAGGGCAGTATAATTTCGATCGAACAGATTGTCGACGCGGCCATAGACCTGCCAATGCTCATTTAATGAATACGTGCTAGCTAGATTGCAAACAACGTATCCTCCAGATGGGCTTGCTTCACCTTCAGCATTAAATTGACCCCCAATATAATCGACAGATAGCAGTGTGTCTAATCGATTGGCCAAGGACAAGTAGCTGACAGAAGCATGGGCCGTGTGCTGGGGCGAAAAATTAAGTGTTTTGCCAGTCGTTTGATCTTCGGCATCCAGCCAAGTATAATTAAAATTCAAAGCAAGGCTGTCAGTGGCTTGATACTGCAAAAACGATTCGATGCCTTTGCTGCGCGTTTTGTCTACATTGACGACTTTAAAGCTATTATTCCATGTGAACTGATCTTTAATATCATTTTGGAAGTAGGAGATGCCGTACCACAGACGCTGATCCAAGCTGGTTTGCTCAAAGCCCAGGTCAAAGCCACGAGACTGTTCGGGCGCTAAATTGTCATCGGCTCGATTTAGGTAATAGTAGACATTCGGTGCATTATATGCGGTTCCATAATTTGCTTTGAGACGTGTTGCTGTCCCTGGCAACAGATAGCTGATCGAAGATTTCCAAACCAGTTTATCTCCGAAGTCATCCGTATCGACATAGCGAAGCCCAAAGTCACTAAATAGAGCCTGACCAGATTCGTAGCGGTACTGAGCGTAGATCGCTTGCGATTCAAAGCTATGTCCAGGATTCGTGCCGCGTTCTCCGGTATCTTTATTGTATTCAAGTCCAGAGTGCATACTATGAGCATCGTTGATTCTAAAATAGTTCCTCCATTCGACAGCCTGTCTGTTACCAGTGTTGTCGTACCATTTATGATTTTTGTTATAGTTGACATAGGTCAGGCTTAGGAGGCTGTTATTGAGGCCAGAATCGTTCGAGTATCTCAAAACGGTTGAAATGGATTGTTCTGCACTTTCGTCAGATTCGCCACCTGTGCTTGCACTATTATCCTCATCGGTATTCGTTTCAATGGCTGAAACATAAGCGTTCACGTCGAGGTGTTTTGTGAGTTGTTTGCCGATGTTTCCACGAAATGCGAGCCGTCTGTAAATATCATCATCTGGGTCGTTGCGTGCAGCCTCACTTTCTTGATCCAAAGACTCTGCAGCAAATGCGTAATCAAAGCTTTTCTCGCTACCATAGATAGAAATACTAGCGGATTTGGTATTATAGGCCCCTGTCATCATATCAATGGATCCACCCAGCGGTTTCGTTGCCTTTTTGGTGGTGATGCTAATAACGCCGCCAATGGCATTGGAGCCATAGAGGACACTCTGTGGACCACGTAAGATTTCAATGCTTTCGATGTTGGCGAGGGAAATGTTATGCGCAGCTGCTCCGTCAGGACTATTTGAGTTATTCAAGCGGACGCCATCCACAATGAAGGCGGTGTGGCGGGCTTGGGTGCCGCGTAAGCTCAGGCGCGCCTCTTGACCGTTAATTCCAGTCGCTTGGTTGACGTGCACGCCAGGCACTTGCTTTATCAATTCGATTAGAGAGTTTTGATGACTGCGGGCAATGTCGTCTGCGCTGATGACAGACACACTAGCACCCGTTTCAAACAATGAAGTCTCAGTGGTGGTGGCTGAGCTCGTGTAGGGCTCGAGGATATACGGGGTCTTTGCATTCTCTGCGCTAGCATCGAGATCCTCTGTCTGCGCAGAGAGCTGAATGCTGGCTACAGCTGCGATGACTGTCGGCCAATAGTGATGAAGTTTATTGATTTGCATATTTTTGAGTGCGAGCGCGGTCGCAAGCGAACTCAATTTTATGCTAGGAACCGTCCATTATTTATGGATGAAAGTTGCACGCAATTGGAACTCGTGACGACTGCTGACGCGGCAGTTGTGTGCTGGACTCATGAATCCAGCGAGTATGAGATCGTCTGTCAGTGGCAGGACTCCAAGTTTGCAGCTTCTGATGGGAAGCAACCTAGTTCTATTCTGTTTGTGAGAACTGTGCCAGCGACCAGCTAGCACAACGAATTTGTGACTTGTTACCTTAGCGCGACTGTCGCCGGATTTAACGGCGTTTCCTGAGTCAGACGTATGAATTATTGTAAGAACATATTATCAAATCATGATTTGATAATATGTTCTTGAGTTCGATTTTTTTCAAAGGCAAGCTTTAAAGGGCACCTCTGGAAACCTCCCATGTGCCGAGATTGCCGATTTGCTGTGATGCAGGCAAGGCTCTCTCGCCAACGGTTGGGCTGGAAGCCCTGCCTTGGCGAGAGCAACGCCGCCAGCGCACAGCAAGTGGCAAGTCTTTCAAACCGATACACTTTTGGTTCTGAGCTGCGTTGATCTGCGCACGAAGGGCTTCCAGCCCTCCTGTGCGCAGAATCGCCTTGCTCAAAATCAAAATTGTATTCGTCTCGGTCTTGG
>Ga0213867_1000586_pt1 | contig 16322 bp, 9 predicted proteins | sample PICome_12_FD_160120 | JGI IMG/M metagenome (GOLD analysis project Ga0213867, IMG submission 160120) | Coastal seawater microbial communities near Pivers Island, North Carolina, United States - PICO540 | ecosystem: Environmental > Aquatic > Marine > Coastal | place: USA: North Carolina | collected... | reverse complement strand
GTATGCCGCACCATACACTAGACCACTAGTTGTTCCATACATGGTCGCGGTGTTAGCCACCATCATATCCACAGTGGTATCGGTGGGATGATTGCTTAAATAATCCGGGACGGCATCCCAGTTCTGAGTCCATCCATTTGATTGCAGGGTATTTCGATTGGTCCATCCAGCGCTCCCATCATCATTGGGGCTGTAGTGGTAGTTGGGGGTATCGGTTACCACATTCATTGAGCCGTATTGGCTAGATGCATAGGCGGTAAACGCGGCGTCATTGATAGCCGACAGCTCACAGCAAATAGCCAAAGAATAGCTAAATAATGAAATGACAGCCTTGGAGTAGGTTATTTTATGTATTTGGTATTTTTTCATCGATGTGTAATTAATTATAGTATGTTGTAATGTGAAATTCACGACCGACAGCCTCATAGCAGGTCGACAGAAAACTCTTGGAAAGCGGTATTTTCACCGCCACCAGCCTCACTAACTGGAAAGACTGCCCAAACTATCCAGCGGTATTTGCCGAGCAACTTATCCGACCGCGCCCGCATGGATGCGGCAGTGAAAGCGCTGCTTCGCAGAGCCCAACCAGTTGTATCAATAGTGCCTACAACGGCATACTGCGATAAATCCCAGCCGGGATCACTCTCTGAATCGCTGGCATAGATATTCAATTTGAGCTTACCGCGCACACCAGACATGTTATACGTCCAACTCGTAACAGCTTGAACAGGCTGGACAGCTCCCAAGTCCAACTTATAAAGACCATTGTAAACGGAGTTCGCAAAGACCGGACCAAAATTTTTAACGAGACGGCCATCCAAGAGCGAGTTAAGCGGCTCATTATTTGATTCTAGGTTGGTGCTCAGTGAGCCAAGTGTAGGTTTTGTGGGCAAGGTTAAACGGCTAAATCCATTTGGCTGACTGGAGAATTCGATGTGCAGGTCTCGGTCAGGTACAACTGGGACTTCTATCTGCCTCTGGTCGCGAACTAGAGACAGAAGATAGCTTTCCTCTATCTGCCCAGCCAGATAGTGCGTCAAATCTGCAACCGAAACCAAGTTGCGGCCATTAATTTTTTGGATCAAATCACGATTTTTAATGCCGGCACGCACCAGAGCGCCATCCGCTTGCAGCATACTCACCGCTAATCCGCCAGACTCTTTACTGACACCATAAGCTGAAAATTCTTCACCGCTTAATTGACTCAATGTAGCCCCCAGCCAATTCACACGCGTGTCGATTTCAACTGGTTTAATCTTAATAGCCGAATGGGCAGGCAGAAAGTAAGCTGGCAGCAAAGGTGTGCGAGCAATCGCTTTGAGCGAAGCTTTTTTCACCCCAAATTGATCCATAGGAAAATTTTCGAAGCCCATCTTCAATGCGGGCGAGCCGTCTTTGACTCGATAATCACCTGACTCAGGATTTACGAAATTGGGATCCCCGTAGATCGATTGACCGTCCCATGCTAATACCTTTGAAACATCTAAAACCGATGCACTATTCGAGGCAAAAAAGTTGCGATCAACACGGGTCAGATCGTCGTAAGGCACCGTCATTTGTGCCACCGCATGTGGTCGCATGAAAATGTTACTGTACACTTGATCTTGGCTGCGCTGAAACCAAACGTGGGGGTAGAGGCCACTGTTTACCGTGATGTTATTCCAAGCATGGCGCCCAAAGCCTTCTCGTAACTTTAAGCCCCCCTTGAGCATTAAGTTATTGTATATATGGTAATTGCTAGAACCATCATCTAAATCGATATCCCAGCCATGGTCACAACGCCAGCGACTATTGCGAATAATTGTCGTCTGGAATGCATCCAGAAAAGGGAGTTCTGGCTCGACGTTGACGGCCTTTTGTGATGCCGATAAATGATCAGCACGCCAGAAGCGATCGCGCCCCCATGAGTTAAAGGATCCGTGATCATGGGTCTCTAATACGGTGTCGAAAACATCCACACGCTCGATGAGATGCCCCCCCCAGGTTCCCTCACTCACGTTGATACCAGCTCGTGCAGTATCGTAAACGGAGGTGTCTCGAACAGTGATCCCCATAGCCATCGAAATTTGTACCCCTGCTGGCTGACGCTCTGTACGCCCAATTCCATGAATCAAACAATCCTCGACAAAACAATCAGCAGGGTAATTGTTTGTCTTGGGACCGACTGTGCGATCCACTGTAGACAGATCGTTTCGCTGCCCATATTCAAATAAAGGATTTCGCACCGCTGCAGGGTCTCCAACAAAAGCCACACCACTGCCGCCGGTGTTATGAATGTGACAACCACGGATGGTCACGTTGCGGTTGTAATTACTTACAAAAATTGCATTTCCACCAACTTGGTCAAACTCAGTATCGAGAATTTCAATGTGCTCCGTACCCGTCAGCAAATAAGCACCCCCTCTATAGATCGTCCAATCAGAGCGCAACAAGGGCTCTTTGGTATCCATAAAAGTACGCGCCGCATGGCGTACAACGAAGCCTTTGAGAGTTATATATTTAACCGGATTTTTTTCTGTACCGCGAAACTCAATCAAATGCCGTAAGCGGACAACTTCCACCTTTGCTTTTTGTAAATCGGTGCCAGCGCCTGGCTTAAAATAGAGCTTATTGGATTGAGTATCGTGATACCACTCATGGGCCGCATCCAATTCTTCAAACACATTCTCTACCATACGGTGCTCTTTATGCATCCCCATCTGGCGATTATTTTGCCAACCGCCCTCGTAGATAACTTCACCCTGAGCGTCCTTGCCGGTAATGCGGTAGTGGTAGCCACCCCAACCCGCACGATGCATCGCATGGATATAGGCTCCTACCGGATTGCTCCAATTTGCAGCTCGCTCTTTAGAAAAAGCATCTGCCGAGTAACCCTGATAGGGCTCGGCTTTTTTTTCTGGATCATGGTTGGGATAACGAGCCATGCGTTGGTTGCGGCCATCTATAAAAAGCTGGTCAATCACTAAACCCTCAGGTGTCACTGCCTGATAAATTCCGTCTTTATAGTGCGTCCACTCCAATTGAAGTTCAGAGCCCCCACTCAATACGGCACCCCCCTCATTTTCGGCTTGGTAAGTGATCGGCATATTCGCTTTACCAGAGTCTTGCGAACTCAACACCAGCGTTTCTGGAAGGTAATAGATCCCATCAGCAAAATATACCGTAACGGCTTCTTTGCCTGCATAGGAGCGCGCTAAGTCCTGTGCACGCTGTAAAGATGCCACTGGCTCATTTTGTGCACCAGTGGCGAGGTCGTCCCCATCTGGGCTGACATACACGTCAACCGCATGTAGCTGGCACGACAATTTGAGCATGCACATCAGCGCTAAAAATCCTGACATTATCTGAACTATGTTCATATAATTGTATATTATTTAAAACTAGCTTTTTTATTTTAAGTTGACCGCAATCTATCGTGACTTTACCAAGATTTGAATTTCCGCTGCACCGGCAGTATTTGTGCCTTGAACGCCGGAATCCACACGGATACGCAGGTAGCGAGCGCTACGTACGTCTTCAAAAAAGACGCTACGCTCACTCGGATCATTGAGTAGATTACCAAAAGTAAATCGTCCCGCATCACGCCATGTCTTTCCATTTCGACTGATCTCGACAAAACCACTTTCCACAAGGCCCTCGGCTGTTCTACGATCCTGCCGTGGGAGGTAGGTAATCCCTTCAATTAAGTAGTTGGCTCCCAAATCAAGTACCAATTGATGAGGCTGCTGCGGATGCGGCGATGTCAACCAGTGAGTATCCACAAGCCCATCAATGGCATTTGCTGCGCTATGATGAGGCGCTTGCTCACTCGAATAGTTGACCAGTCTAACAGCCCGAGAATCCATCCCTAAACGACGACTTGCGATTGGCCCAGGGTTCAGCCCATCGTAGCTCCGCGCATTTACTACGCCACCCAATGGGAGCTCAAAAGGTTTACTGTAAATCGCGGAATCAAGCTTCGGCTCACTTCCATCAAGGGTGTAGCGCATAACAGCACCTGTCGGGACTGATTCATGTGCCGTCGTCTTTGTCTGGATCGCAACCAATCCTTGCCGATCTCGTTTGATTTCCAGCGCTTGGGGTGGGCTTTGGTAATAGTGGGCAGAAAAGTTACAAATCGTCGGCGCTAAGCGAGAGCCCAATATTCTGACCCGAAAACGATCTGTTGTTACGGGAGCAAAGCGTAGGATTTTCTTATAGCCAATCGTCGTCCCCTGGGCGATTTCATTCCACTGACCATCAATCCAAGCGTCTAATGCATGCGCGCGCACACGCTGACCCACGGAAGCAATATTTTCCTGCAATAAAATACGGTTTATCTTCTGAGCAACGGGCAATTGCACCTGAAACGCACCACGCTCGCCGTCAGGCTGCCAGAAACTAGACATTCGACCATCCAGCACGCCGGCAGCATCCGAGTGCGCGCCTGCGGCTAAATTGGTGGCATATGTTGAAGAAACTCGACGGCCAACTTCTACCAAGGTAGCGACATCACGTGCTGCAAATTGCCCCTGCCGATTGGGCGGGATATTTAACAAAAAGGCCGCGTTGCCACCAACTGAGCGCTCATACATATCGAAGACATCATCGGCATCCCGCACCATCTGTTCCGTATCGTTTCGATAGAACCATCCTTTCCGGATCGAAACATCAACCTCAGAGATTACATAGTAAAGATAGTTAGATTTGAATTTTTCTCCATATACCTCGTATCCACCAGCCAGTAGCTCGGCATCCGTGCCGATGTTTTCCACTGGTCGATCATATCCAGAGGTGGCGTAACTATCCATCGGGAGCACATTCCACTCGGATTGACGCGTGCCGCCGTGCTCATTGCCACACCAACGAACATCTGGTCCCCCAAAGATAGCAGCTTCTGGTGCCAACTGGCGAATCATATTAAACCATTCCGCTCGAATATACTGCTGATTGCCCTTACGTTTTGGGTGTGCACCGTCGAACCAGACTTCATGTATGGGTCCATACTCGGTGAGCAATTCATACAATTGATTCATGAAATAACGGTTATAGTCGTCAGCTTTGACCTGAAATTTTGGCAAGCCCTGAATATCTGTGCGCGCCTGCATGGGATTCGTCTTAAAGGATGATGGGTCAGTCGGAATCACGCTATCGACATACGGGCTCTGATTCCCGTAAATACCATCCTGACTTTCAATTTGGTACAAATCCGCCGGCGATAAATAAAATCCCAGCTTTAGCCCATATTTTTGGCATGAGGCTGACAATTTTCGCAACACATCGCCTTTACCATTCAGCCAGGGAGACTGGTGAACAGAAAACTTTTTATTGTAGCGAGTCTGCCAAATGCAGTAGCCGTCGTGATGCTTAGCAGTGATCACCACTTTACGCATGCCCGCCGCCTTCATGATACGACACCATTGATCGGTATCGACAATAGGTGGATTAAAAATCGCTGGATTTTCCATCCCATTCCCCCATTCCACTCCGGTAAATGTATTCGGTCCAAAATGAATAAACCCATTAAACTCATCCAAATGATGTAAGAGCTGTGGCTTGTTGGGCGTTAGAGATGCCGCTTTACTAATAATAGTCTCATCGCTATCACTGGCATCAATTTTAATATGATGTACCGCAGCGATAGAACTATTCAAACTAGATAGAATGATGAGAGCTAGGTGTAATTGTTTTAAAGACATACAGTGAATGCTGTGTTAGTGATCGTTGGCGGTAGATTAACGAAACAATGAATTTGCAGTAACGGATTGATGGCCCCCAATTGCTCGATAGTTTACTCCTGCAGAATCAAAGCGATTCTCCTGCACTTGCATACGCTCAATAAACGAATTGAAATCTTTTTTCTCTTGTGGGATCCAAACCAATTCAGCCAGCGCGCACGCACGGGGAAATGCCATATATTCAACTTGATTTATACTTTTCATGTATTCCGTCCAGAGTTGCCCCTGCGCTCCAAGAACATGTTTTAGCTCCTGACTTTTTAGTTCTTTCAGAGCGGGATCAAAATGATACACCTTCTCCAGAGGGAGATGCCCACCGATGGCAAAAGGCTCACTATCCTCATCATCCGACTGATAATAGTCAAAATACAGGTAAGAAGTGGGCGCAACAACCACATCATGACCAGATCGAATTGCATTTAAAATCGACTTGCGTACCGCACTATTACTGGGGCCCCCTCGCCACCATGTAATCGCTGCATTACGTGCAAGCCCGCCTTCAGAAATTTCATCCCAACCGATCAGTCGACGCCCATTGGCGACTAAAAAATCATCTAATTGCTTAATAAACCAACTCTGCATTGCGTGCTCATCTTTTAAGCCACGCTGCCGAATCAACTCTTGCACACGGGGACTCGACTTCCATTGCTCTTTAGTCGCTTCGTCACCTCCGATGTGAATAAAATCCGAAGGGAATAAGGCCATCACTTCAGTTAGTACATTTTTAAAGAACTCAATCGTCGACAGCTCTGGATTCAAAATATATTCACTCACTCCCCAACGCGTCATAACGTCCACAGGCTCAGTAGTACACCCCAGTTCGGGGTAAGCTGCAATTGCAGCTTGCATGTGACCAGGCATGTCGATCTCTGGCACAATCGTCACATGCCGCGCAGCTGCGTAAGCCACAATTTCACGAATGTCTTCTTGCGAATAATAACCACCATGCACCACGCCATCATAGCTAAACGGCTCGCCGTCACGTTTACTCTCTAAGCCATGACCAATCAAAGTCTCTTGGCGCCACGCACCGACGGATGTCAACTTAGGGTACTGCTTAATTTCAATTCGCCAGCCTTGATCATCCGTCAAATGCCAGTGGAGCACGTTCAGTTTTAAGGCGGCAATCGTGTCGATAAATTTCTTAACAGCATCCTTGGGCATGAAATGACGAGAGACGTCTAAATGCATCCCTCGCCATCCAAAGCGAGGGATATCGCGGATCCGAACATTTGCGACTTCCCAAGTATTGTGAACAACCTGCTTCGAATAAATGGCCGCCGGCAGCAATTGACGCAGCGTCTGCGCCCCATAAAATAACCCCGCGGGCTCGTTAGCCTCGATTAAGACATTCGATGCAACCTCCAAACGATAACCCTCCTGCTTTAGTGACGGATCGATCAAATCACGCAGAATTATGCTGCCATTAATTTCACCCATCATATGCTCCGGCAAAACTGGCAAGCGATAGCCGGTAGCAGCTCGCAACTGTTTCGCTAAGACTTCAGCAACTGGCTTTGACTGGGTACCAGAATATAGAATCTTAGCCCCCGATTGCAGATAAAAACTGCCTGCTGTTTCTGTCAATTCCAAGGGCATGGGCACCAGCGAGGGACTGGCTGTAGCGAGGGAAGCTAAAAATGATAAAACTGTTAAAACTTTTTTCATATATTAAGGGGCAGGAAATCCAATTATTGTTATAATAGTATGTACCCATTCGAATTTCAGCATCTATACACTCGACTGCTCTTTTTAATAAATTTTTAGCTTTCGGATTTTTGTTGGAGACACGCGACCGCCTATTACGCGCTGATTAAAACGCATTGATTCGCTGAAAGGTGGACGAAAATCAGGCTTCAAAATTTTGTGGGCATCCAATTTAATTTTTGCACAAATACAGTGAAAGTGCTAAAAACCAATTCATCCAAAACAGCTCCGCCAATAGACTGGCGTAGCTTTAGTTGACATGCTTTTGCTAGACGATAAGCAGATCAATAACACGCGTACATACCATTTACCATTGAAAGCATCCCAACAAGCCGCATCCATAAAATTGAAACGTATAGATGCCCCCCGGTCTTTGTCGCTGCAATGGCCAGCGGAAGCAGCCCAGAATGAAGTCGAACTCTACCTGGGCCACATACGACCAGAATCTTCAACACACCACCCGAAAGTGCGGGTTCGATTATCTGCGCACACGACCGGCATTCGAGCACTTTTTCGTATCGAAGATCGCTATATGCTCGCGCGCGACCAAGGATTCCAAGCAATGGTGTGTCGCGATAGCTGTGTTGAAATGTTCATTAAACCACCGAGTGGAATCGGATACATCAACTTTGAATGCAATGCGCTTGGAAACTTACACTGTTCCCATATTAAAGATCCAAACATAGTCAAAGGTGGCTTTGCGAACTACCGTATGCTAACGCAAGACGAGGCCAATCAGGTATCCATTCTATCCAGTATCAAAGATGCCATTGATCCAGTAGATCCCGAACCACGCACTTGGACTTTGGCATTAGAAGTGCCATGGGGACTGTTTAAAAAAATTTATGGGGAAACAGATCTTCTGGGAACGTGGCGAATCAATTTCTACAAATGCGCAGATGAGTCCACCCATCCCCACTGGTTGAGCTGGTCACCTGTTCGCGAGTTAAACTTTCACGCACCCGATCAATTCGGTTACTTGCATATAATAGATTGAGAGGGCACCTCTGAAAACTTCCCACTAGGCATGATTTCTGTGATGCCAGCCTAAATCTCGCCTCGGTTATGAAAAGTTTTTAAAGATCCCCGATCCATTATTTCAACTACATAGTGGGGTGAACTATCCGCATTTAATCCCTCTGGTAACGTCCTTGTCGAATATCTTGACTTAACTCACGAGGCGTTCGCCCTGATATGCGACGGATAAAACGAGTAAATACTGATTGCGAATTAAAGCCACTCAATTCGGCAACTGCCGACAAAGAGCAAGCGGCGTCGCGCATGAGTGACAGCGCGATGTGAAATTGGTAGTTTTGTCGAAATTCACTCATAGATATCCCCATTTTCTGTTCAAAACGCTCCCTTAAATGTCGCTCCGAAAAACCTGCTTTTTTGGCGACCTGGGCCAAAGTCCAGCGCTCTTTTACAGAGCGTATAATTAAAGATTCTATTTCCATTATCCACTCATCAGATGGTCGTTGGCATATGGTATCCGATCCATGCGAGTGGTCCCCAATGAGCACTTGTAATTGCGTCAAAAGCAAATCCAAGGATGGCAATAATAAAGCTCGTTGACTCGCGGATGCAGTCGCCCACAAACTGACTAGACTTTCCCAATGTTTCGCAGCTACAGCATCCATCCGCATACGCCGATAGCTCAATTGTTCCAACTGAGATGCACCCTTTTCAAGCTCAAAAGTCACAAACAACCAATGCAAGCGATCGGAAGCTAAATCCTTGTAATAGTGAAACTGATGCGGCTGTACGAGAAGGACATCACCCACATCCAATCGTAGGCTTTGGCCATCAACACTCACAACTCCAGCCGTCTCAAGCACTCGCATTAAGACATAGCGGTGATGCATACGATTGGCTAATTGCTGCTGCTGAAGCGTTTTACGATCACAACGCTCAAATATAATAATATTCTGACAGCGAATACGATCAGGCTGAGAGTACCCATTGTAATAATTTAATGGTTCTCCTAACTTTAATTGATCGATGACTTGTTTTTTTTGAAAGGCTTTCACCGCCTAAATCATCAAAAAAAACACCGATTGAAGCAAGATTTTTTCAAATAATCCAGAGTATACTGTATATTATGGTTCAGCATGATACTCAGTTTACTCAATTTGAAAAAATCCCCACCCACATTTATGATAATGCCGATGACGCATGCAAAGTTGTGGCTGACGCCATCACTAAGTTAATCCATCAGCGAAAAGCGGAAAACAAATCAGCCGTACTCGGCTTGGCAACGGGCTCAACCCCGGTGCGCCTTTACCGTGAGCTCATCCGTCGCCATCAAGAGGAAGGCCTCTCATTTGCGAATGTAATCACCTTTAATTTGGATGAGTACTACGGCCTAAAAAGTGACCATCCGGAAAGCTACCGGAAGTTTATGCAGGATCAACTTTTTGATCATGTTGATTTAAAACCGAATCAAACGCATGTGCCTGATGGGATGATTGATAGCGCTGAGGTTTTTCAAGCTTGCAAAGCATATGAAGAAGCAATCGCTGCAGCTGGAGGAATCGATATCCAGATTCTTGGGATCGGCCGCACCGGTCATATCGGATTCAATGAACCGGGTTCCGGTCCAGAAACACTGACACGCTTAGTCACCCTCGATAGCCTGACGCGCAGAGATGCTGCTCGCGACTTTCTAGGCGAAGGCAATGTCCCTCGCCATGCCATTACTATGGGCGTCGGTACCATCTTAGCGGCCCGCGAACTCTTTCTGCTTGCTTGGGGGGAAGCAAAAGCACCCATTATGGCAAAGACCGTTGAAGGGACGCAAACTGAGGCAATCCCAGCCACCTTTTTACAACAACATCCAAATTGTAGCTTTTGTATTGATCAATCCGCGGCCAGTCTACTCACACGAATAAACCGGCCCTGGCTCGCTGGACGCATCCAATGGGATACGGAGACTACGCGCAAAGCTGTACTTTGGCTCGCTCAAAAGACAGGCAAATCATTGCTAAAGCTCGTCGATGAAGATTATACCGAAAATGGGATGTCAGATTTACTGATCAAGTATGGATCCGCTTATCAACTCAACATTCTCTTATTTAACACCACTCAGCATACCATCACTGGATGGCCAGCCGGAAAGCCAAATGCCGATGATTCCAATCGTCCAGAGCGGGCTTCACCCTTCCCAAAACGTTCACTCATTCTGAGTCCCGAACCGCTGGATGATGTCAACTGCCTCGGAGGCACCATCAGTCGTCTAAAACAACACGGAAACGATGTGACGATCGCCTACCAGACCTCAGGCAATCTGGCCGTACCAGATACTGAAGTCCAAAGTGCGATCGAACTCATCCTCGATCTCAATGCCGCAAAAGAGTATGCCCAAAAAATCGAGAACCAATTAACAGAAAAAGGCCAATACGGGGAAGATACCCCAGAAATTCGACGCGTAAAAGGCTTGATTCGACGCAGCGAAGCCCGCTCTTCCAGCCGCACACTCGGTATGGATACGAAAAACATTCATTTTCTCGACCTTCCTTTTTATGAGAGTGGGCGCTATCGGCGCTTTCACAGCACTGAGACGGACATCACCAAGATGTGCCAACTACTCAACCATGTTCAACCGCATCAAATCTTCGCGACTGGCTACGGACACGATCCGCTTTCAGTAGCTGCCATCTGTTTTGAGCTCTTAAAAATTGCGCTCGAAAGATGTGCACACAGCGATTGGATACAATCGTGCAATATTTGGCTTTACAAAGGACCTGCAGAAGAATGGGTGGCCCATGAAATCGATATGGCCGTGCCACTCTCACCCGACGAATTGGAAACCAAAATCCAAGGCATCTATCAACACCAAAGCCAACGTAGCCAGAGCCCTAGTCGCCAAAACAATAAGAGCCACAACTCCTGGGACCTCACTCGAGACATAAATCGTAATACGGCAGCCATTTACGACAAACTAGGCCTAGCAGATTACGAGGCGATCGAATGTTTTAAACGTTATAAAAAATAATCTTATGATAAAAGTCACACCACTTTGCAGGCCACAACTCGACCCTGATTTCATTCCAGCAGCCCTCTGGAACCGAGCTTACCGCTCAGCCGTAGCGGAATCACAATCTAGCCGCCAAGTAAAAATGGCTATCGCTCGTCCAGATGGAGTTACATGGATTTACGAGACCCGATTATTACCCAATTCAGAGGTATTTGCTGCGGATACGCTCCGTTACTGTGAACGGATCGTGAAATTTCTACTATGGGCCTGGGGTGGCTCAAGCGTGCGCATCAGCAATGCACCAGAAGTCGTCGAACAACTACAGCGGATGTATGAGCCTAATGGCCCGCGTGCCTTTGACCATGCATTCATGGGTTCAACCTGTTTTGATCAAGACTTCTCGATCAATCAAGCAGAAGATCATGAGCTTTCTGAAGTCTTACCTAAAAGTACAGGAGGGCTGGGCTCGCTTAAGGGCAATCGACTTGGCTTCGACCTAGGCGGTAGTGACCGGAAGTGCGCGGCCATGATCGATGGTAAAGTTGTTTTTTCAGAAGAAATCAAGTGGAACCCTTATTTCGAAACGGATCCTCAGTACCACCGAGCTGGCATCCAAGATAGTCTGGAACGTGCTGCGGCTCACTTACCCAGTATCGATGCAATTGGTGGTAGTGCCGCCGGCATCTATATTAACAATGAGCCGCGCGTAGGTTCACTCTATCGGGGTATCAGCCAAGAGGACTTTCATAAATCAGTTCGTCCGCTCTTTAAAGAACTGCAAACAGACTGGAATCACATTCCTTTTGAACTCGCTAATGATGGTGATGTTACGGCCATGGCCGGAGCAATGGCCATCCAAGATAATGCGGTGCTTGGCGTGTCGATGGGCACCAGTTTTGCCGCTGGCTATATAAATCCGAATGGCTCCGTAACGGGTTGGCTTAACGAATTAGCCTTTGTACCTGTCGATTATCGAGCAGGGGTGGCTCCTGATGAGTGGAGCGGAGATCATGGTTGTGGCGTCCAGTATTTCTCGCAACAAGGCGTCGGACGTTTATTGCCTCTATCTGGTATTGAACTAGATGATCGACTCGGCCTTCCTGAAAAACTTGAAATCGTTCAAGCCAAGATGGCGGAAGGCGACCACCGCGCACATGCGATTTACAGCACAATTGGCACCTATTTCGGCTACTCGATTGCTCACTTTGCAGAATTCTATGAGCTTCGCCATCTTCTATTCCTGGGGCGTGTCAGCTCTGGACAGGGCGGCGAAGTGATTATGAATGAAGCCCGCCGTGTATTAGACTTAGAATTTCCGGAACTCTCGCAGCGCATCACCTTCCAAACTCCCGACGAAAAAACCAAGCGTCACGGCCAAGCGATTGCCGCTGCCACATTGCCTAAAATTGATTAAATTGAATTCGAAACAGACATCCACGATGCAACCAAGCTCCACTCTACAATTTTCTCATAAAGACGCAGACTATTATGTGCCCGATGGCAGTCTTGAAGCATTTCTACGAACCACTCATCTCGCCGTGGGGGCACACCAAGACGACCTGGAGTTTATGGCGATGCATGGTATTCTAGAATGTTACGATAATAAAGATCTGTGGTTTGGTGGCGTCACTTGTACAAATGGCGGCGGCAGTGCTCGCAGCGGTGAATATAGCAAATTTAGCGACCTGGAGATGCAGAAAATTCGCGCAGAGGAGCAATGTGAGGCAGCCCGAATCGGCCAATTCAGTTTCATCGCGCAACTAGCGCACCCCAGCTCTACCATTAAAGATTCCAATAATCATCAAACCGGAAGCGACCTGCTTCAAATTTTGTCGGCCACTCAACCAGAGGTTGTGTACACCCATAACTTAGCCGATAAACATAGCACCCACATTGCAGTGGCCTCGTCTCTGATTAAGGCCATTCGCAAACTGCCAAAAGATATCCGACCCAAACAACTCATCGGCTGCGAAGTATGGCGTGATCTAGACTGGATGCCTGACGACAAAAAGATTGTTATGGACGTCAGTAAGCACCCGCAACTAGCAACAGAATTAAATGGTTTATTCTTATCTCAAATCAGCGGTGGTAAGCGCTACGATTTAGCTGTTGCCGGTCGGCGTCGAGCCAATGCCACCTTTTTTGACAGTCACTCAGTCGATCAAGCCGATAGCGTGGTTTTTGGTATGGATTTAAGCCCTCTAATTGAAGACGATACCCGCTGCCCTGAAGATTACGTACTCAACTACATTGATGAATTCAAAAACGATGTCCGAAAGCAAATAAGTTATTTCTTTCGTTAGAAAATACTCCCTAAGCAGATACGATAAAAAACTATGCCAATAGCCTCCATAACCCTCGCTCCAATTGACTGGACCATCATAACTCTCTTTTTCGCCATTGTTCTCGGGATTGGTTTTATTGCTTCAAAAAGTGCAGGTAAAAGCTCAAAAGACTTCTTCCTCGGAGGCCGTCACATGCCGTGGTGGCTGCTCGGAATCTCGATGGTCGCTTGTACCTTCTCATGCGACACTCCTAATCTTGTGACGCAATTCGTCCGCGAGGACGGTGTCGTCAAAAACTGGGCCTGGTGGGCATTTCTGATTACGGGCATGGTGACGGTATTCATTTATGCGCAATTATGGCGTCGATCGAACGTGATCACAGACTTGGAATTTTACGAACTTCGCTATAGCGGCAAAGGTGCTAGCTTCTTAAGGGGCTTTCGCGCAATTTATCTCGGTGTCTTTTTTAACTGCTTAATTATGGGATCCGTTTCATTGGCTGCCATTAAAATCGGCGGTGTGATGCTAGGGACTTCTCCGCTCACTACCATTGTAGCCGCTTCCATTTTCGTGGTTATCTACGCCTCACTCGGAGGCATTAAAGGCGTCATTTGGTCTGATTTTTTTCAATATGGAATCGCCATGATCGGCGCAGTCTACGCCGCCTACGTTGCAGTCAATTATACCGACCCCTCTAGCGGCATAGAGGTTGGAGGTCTAAGTGGCTTACTGCATCACGAGTCTGTCATCCCTAAACTCAGCATCATGCCTGACTTCAGTAACTGGATGTCCTTTATACCGCTACTGATCATTCCAATCGCCGTACAATGGTGGGCGGTCTGGTATCCCGGGGCAGAACCTGGTGGAGGCGGCTACATCGCACAAAAGATGCTCTCTGCTAAAGACGAAAAGAACGCCGTTGGAGCCACTCTTCTATTTAATTTTATGCACTATGCAGTTCGTCCTTGGCCATGGATTCTGGTGGCCCTTGCTTCATTGATCATTTTTCCACAGCTCTCTGATATTAAGGCACAATTCCCTGAAATTGACCCCATTTACCTGAAAAACGATATCGCCTACCCGGCCATGCTCGCCAAAATACTAGGACCTGGATGGCTTGGTATTGTCGTGGCGTCACTAATCGCCGCTTACATGTCGACCATCGGCACCCACCTCAATTGGGGCTCTTCGTACGTCGTCAACGACTTTTATAAGCGATTCGTCAAAAAGAATGCATCCGAAAAAGACATGGTTCGGATGGGCCGTTTGTGCACAGTGGGACTGATGATCTTTGCGGGCACACTTTCGCTCACGGTTCTTGATTCTGCACAAAAAGGCTTCGAACTACTCTTTCTTTCTGGCGCTGGTACCGGTGCCATCTATTTGCTACGATGGTTCTGGTGGCGCATAAATGCGATCACAGAGATTGTTGCGATGATCGTGGCGACACTAGCTGCAGTTTGGCTGGTATTTGGACCAGGTGATAGCGGGACAATGCGTTGGTTTATCTCATCTGATCTTGTGGCTCCAAAAGTCTTTAAAGTAGAAGATCCCAAGCTGATCGCATTCATAGATGCCGCACAAATTGAAGGGGCTGATACCTTAGAAGCCCTCAAGAAAAAAGTTGAGGCTGCTGCCGAAGCGTGGAAAGCCACCTCAAAAAGTGACCAAGATGCGCGTATTGAAAAACACGAGGCTTATTCAAGAATCTATAAGCATCTGGCTGAAGTCAAAGACTCACTTTCAGTCGCAGCCCTGACCGATGCCTACCACAACCTGAAATTCGATAATTCGCACGAACCAAAACACTTAAAATCAGAGGATCCCAAACAAAACATCGCATCCGTTAAAGCAAACGACGATGCGATGACAACCATCGAAGCTATTATTAGTCGGGCTTCACGATCAGAAGCAGTTGACGCAATCGACTTTCAGCCAGACTGGATACATCAACTACAAGCATTCAAAATGGGTTTTCGCCATGAGCTACTGAGCAAGATAAACAGCACACTCCAAACTCGCAACAAAGCCTTAAAAGATCTCTCCGCCGCGCAAATCCCATTTGGAGGAATCGTTAAAGGCGACACTGTTTTCATCTACCACCCTGAAGTTGGTGGACTTACATTTTCGGTTAAGCTCTTAGTGATGGTGCTTCTCGTTACCGTGTCATGGATCGTCGCCACATTCTTAAGCAAGCCAGTGGCTAAGGAAACCTTGTACTCCTTCTATCGGAAATGCCATCCGGGTGGGCCCGGCTGGGCATACATCGTTCGACAAGCCAAACTTGAACGTGTAAATCTACAGGGCACAGACAAAAGTGACTGGCAAATAATTCATAAGCTCAGCTGCGTATTTATGGGTACGCTGATGATTTATGCCTGCCTATTTGCGATTGGGAGCTTCATCTATGGAAATAGCGCCATTGGATTCTGCTTAGCCACAATTTCCGCAAGCTGTTGCTACGGTATTTTCAGAGTTTTTGGAAAAATTCGCACATCCTAGCAACCGCCCCCCCCTAAAACAGGTGCTATGATGTGTCCACTTTTCTCAGGACACATCACTTTTTCAAGCTAGGTGATACAGAGCATTGGCGATTTAACCCGAACTATGTAAACAGACTCTTTGAGCAGTAGGATT
>Ga0213867_1000584_pt1 | contig 16334 bp, 19 predicted proteins | sample PICome_12_FD_160120 | JGI IMG/M metagenome (GOLD analysis project Ga0213867, IMG submission 160120) | Coastal seawater microbial communities near Pivers Island, North Carolina, United States - PICO540 | ecosystem: Environmental > Aquatic > Marine > Coastal | place: USA: North Carolina... | reverse complement strand
TTCAAATCTGCTCTATCAGCATAAATGGCTGCGGTATATCCTGCTGGTCCTGAACCAACGATGATGCAATCGTGTTGTTCCATGTAAGGTTGTATTTTGCGTCCTCAAATTTATAGTCTGCGTTCCGATTTCAGTATCCACAATGACTATATACCAATAGACTTTATTAATGAGTTATAAACCATTGACAATGGTACGAAGTATCCTAAGTCTTGCCGTGATTTTTCTCGCAGCAAGTTGTACGCCCACAAAGATTGTGGTGCCATTAGAACAAGGGCAGTGGCAAGTTGGGCTTACCCAAGGCCGCCCGCAGATTAATGAGGGATTTCTCCCTGTTTTAGGCGGCTATGCGGCAAAAGGAGTGTCCGATTCCCGAACGAATTATGGCGGCATTCAATTTTCAAGTTTGCTCTTAGGTGCGGTTCAGCTCGAGGGTGGCCAAGTTCGCTCTTGGATCCCGCAAGATGGATTCAAGCCCGGCATTTCTTGGAGTTATGGCGGTCAGGCATTTATGAGCACGCGCGATTACGCGTTCCGATTCTACCCAGAAACCGGCATCAATGCCTATTGGCAAAAAGGACCTCATATCCTCAATGCTTCGGCCAATACCTGGGTGGATCCCACATGGTTTCTCGCAGATTACAATCGCGGTCAAATCATTGCTCCTTCGCTTTCAGCAGGTTACCGCCTTCGCTATAAATGGATCGAAGCGCAGGTAGAATACAAAATGTTGAACCCAATCCGTGAACTGCACATCCCACAGGCCTACATTCCAAGTACGGCAGGCTTAGGAGGGAGAGGGGTCTACTACGGAATCGCAATAAACTTTTAAACCATGAGATTATTCTTTGCACTTTTTGTTTCCGCCTTGCTTCTGCCTTCTTGTGCCGACGTGAGCGCTGCTATGTTTGCGGGTGGTGATGGTACGTACGATTTCAAGAATGAATGGCTCGACCCCGAATACCACGTCGATGAATCCAAAATTCATTTGATGAATTTTCAATCGGACGATGATACTATTTACGCTCTTTACGTGGGAGATATCGCACAAATTGCTACCGATACTATCATTCTTTACCTCCACGGTAATGCGAGCTCCATGGACAACTTTTGGGAGACGGCAGGATTGTTCGCCAACCTTGGCGGTGCACACCATTTTGGTTTTATGATGTACGACTATCGAGGCTTTGGATGGAGTACGGGCCGCAGCACAGGAGCCGAATCAATGGCAGCGGACTACGATGCTGTTGTAGCATATCTAGAATCTCAAGGCCTCACAAGTGACCGATTGGTCGTTGTCGCCAATTCACTCGGTTCACTTCCTGCTGGGCCAGCTGCCGCAGGAGGTTCAAGAATAGCCATAAACAAACTGGTCATGGAAGTCCCTCAGAGCACTTCAAACGTGATTATGCAGAATGCCACAGGTTTAAGCTTGCCATCCTCAATGATCACGAGCTATAAGTTCGATTTAGGTAAAAACATGGCCGACTATAGCGGTGAACTCCTTTGGATGCATGGTACAGCTGATGCTGTAGCACCATTTGAAACCGCCGAGGCAGCCATGCAACAGCATAATGGATCCTTTTATCAAGAGGCCATTTATCCTGATATGGGACACGGTTTACGTTGGGACATTGGCGATGAAGAATGGGCCGGAACCATATTGGATTTTATTCGCCGATAAGCAAAACTCAACATTGAATTCGCATTATATTTGCGCCCCACTCGGGATGTAGCTCAGGTGGTAGAGTACACGTCTGGGGGGCGTGTGGTCGCAGGTTCAAGTCCTGTCATCCCGACTAATATTTAGCTGATAATTGGCTAAATGCCTGTAAATAGGTGCATGTCACTGCGATGGGTTAGCGTTACTAATGCCAAATCACGCAGGTAAATGCAAATTATTGGTGTCCATACTGGTGACCATGAAAAATATGGTCACCAGTTGACACGAATCCTGAAGCACTAGTGGGTGCAAGGATTTGCAGGAATCAACAGATATGGAATTTGAACAGTTCTATCTACCTTTCCAAACGCAAAACGAGGACATAACAGATCGATTCTAGATTCGGTCACAACACTTGTTGTTATGTCAACAGTACAAAAGTCGTTTAGAACGACGTTTTTTCTCAGAAACGGACGAGCTAACCAATTAGGTTCGCCCATAATGATGAGGATTACCTTTAATGGTGAACAAGTGAATTTCGCCATTAATCATCGAATTCCACAGAAATACTGGAATGCGAAGCTATCCAAGTCATCCAAAGGATATGAAGGCTCGAAGGAGTTGAACAGATTCCTTCAAGACTTACAGTTTAGAGCTTTTGATGCTTTTACCACCCTTGAGAGGGAGGAAGATGATTTTACAGCTAAACGTATTCATGATGTTATGAATGGGATTGGAGTGGAGTCATCACGATACATCTTAGACTTATGGAAGGAGCAAGTTCAGGATGTAAAAAGTCGAGTAGGTAAAAACATAGCCCATACCACTTACAAGAAGTATATCACGTCTCAAAGGCTATTTACATCGTTTTTGCTTAACACCTACAACATTCGTGATCTAAGAATATCCAACCTTAAAAAACATCACATTGAAAGCTATTACACATATCTAATCCGTGAAAGGGAGGTAAGTCATAACTACGCCATTAAGCACCTCTACATCTTTAAAACACTGGTGATAAAAGCTATTGATAATGGATGGCTCAAAACGAATCCATACTATAGGTTCTCAATGGCTAAACGCCCTGTAGAAAGGGAGTTCTTATCAATGGACGAGATTAATCGAATCGCCGAACTGAAGATTTCAATTTTAAGGCTTAACAAAGTGCGTGACATATTTCTATTTGCATGTTTTACCGGATTGGCATTCGTAGATGTTCAAAATCTAAAGCGCTCAGAGATTCTGCAATCACCGGACGGAACCTGGTGGATTAAGACGCTTAGACAAAAAACCAAAATTCGATCTACAATACCGATCTTGAACCTACCAATGACAATAATAAACAAGCACGCCGATCTTGATACATTATTACCAGAAGAAAACATATTTAGTGTTTCAAGTAGCCAAAAGGTAAATAGCTACCTCAAGGAAATAGCCGATCTAGCGGGAATTCACAAGAATCTTACATTTCATATAGCACGGCACACCTTTGCAACAACTGTTACACTACAAAATGGAATTCCTATTGAGTCAGTAAGTAAAATGCTAGGCCATACCAGTATAAAAACTACCCAACATTACGCGAAAGTGTTGGACTCAAAGTTGAAGGAGGATATGGCGAGGTTGAAGTTTTAAGTGCTTGGCGGAATATAGTTAGGATATGAAATAGGAATGAGAGAAGACCTATGCCCGCAAGCAAAATGCCGGTTATCCTAATGATAGAGTTTTCCAAAGGTATTCCAATCACTAAATAAACAATTGAGGCAAAAATTGAAATCAAGAATACATCTGCTGTTGAAGTCCATAGGATTCCATTAGAATATGCTAATTGGCTATTAGCAATAAGGAAAGCATCTTTGTCTACGATATTGTAAAAAATGTGCTTTAATTTTTTTTTTCTTTAAAAAATTTATTTGCTACTGAGTGAGTTTCTTAGTGTAAATTTTTAATAACGAACTCGTTATGTTTAAGTCAATTATTCTATTCGAATAATTTGTTATAAAAAATCTAATGTCCAGCATATTGTAAACTGCTCCTATAACTACTGCTGATATAATTAATAGGCTGTAGGCTAGCCACCCTTCTCCAATCTTATATTCTATCCCCATTTGATAAAAAAGTGGGAGAAATGTGAATATTAAAGTGAGGCCTGGAACTAAGAGTCTCAAGAATTTTAAAGTTTTTCTTTCCATAGTTTAATGGCTTACAACGGTATAGCTATGGTGCGTGTCCCGAAGGGCATGCACTATAGCTGTTGTTAGGCCTTGTTTTTATTTATTTCTTTTATCATTTGTAGCTCACAATGAGATTGCAAAGAATTAATGATCGTATTGGAGTTTTTATGGAGTTCGTTCCAAATGCTGATAGGCATTAGCTCTTTAAAATAGTCATATGTCGGCTCACCTCCATGAAAGAATTTGTTCCTAAAACGGTAAGATATTTCAATATGGTCCAATTCAAATTTATCTTTTCCATTCTGACCGTTTATTGTATTTCTCTTGCTCTTATCTCCATACAACATATATCGAATCTGATCTTTACTTCCTTTATGATCTGCCATTTTATATGAATTCGACATTGCCTCCAATACGCCAAAATAACGAGCAATCCTAAACAAGGGGTTTCTCTCATGATTTGCATCATAAAGAAGACTTAAATAGTATTCTTGGTTAAGGGATATTTTTGAAGCTGTTTCAAAGAATGATTGCGATTCATCTTTTGAAAAGAAAATCTTTCGTCGCTTTCTACTTTGCCAAGGGGTCATCCTGAAGTAAGTCTGGCCATCATTTTTTATCAGTCTTGCAAACTCAATCAAAGGATCACCGCTAATAAACGATGTAATAAGTTTCAGCTTATAAATCTTTTCTTCAGCAGACTCTTCCAATTCATCAGGCCTTCTGAAAATTATTTCTGATGTTGAAATAAGAGCAGTGACCGGCCTAGTATCTTTAATATGTTTATGAAGTTCTTCCAGATTTTGGCGATCAACACTTATCTGAAAATCCTTACAGGTAACTGCAACATAATTTACAAGGCATTCCTCATAAACAGGCTTCATTGGCACCAAGAATTGACCTTCACCAATGTTTACTTCCTGTTGAATGAAAGCACCGTAGCACAAAGAGGCTACATAAGATTTGCTATTTAGATGTTCCATTTAATAAGGCCTAACGGTTAGTATATGAAAAGTAGGCGATTTCGAAGCACGAAACTTTCGGTTAAGCTCGAACTTTGATACAAGCCAAAAGTCTTGATTTTATTACTGTTTCGCCTATTTTTTATATACATTGTTATGCCTTCGCCCTTTTTCTATTCGGTATTTTCGTTAATATTCATCATCATATTGTAATGTCCTTCGTGGTTGGTTAAAAGGAATATGTCCTTAAAAACCTTTTTATAAGTTTCAATAGTTCTGTCTTGTAATTCAATATATAAATCGTCATTAATACTGTGCGAGCCATCATTAATCCAGCTTATTAAAGACCTGCAAATTTCTTGTTCTTCTTTGGTTTCAAACTTTTGAATTAAGTCGTCATCTCCGTATTTTCCAAGTAGCTTGAAATAATTTTCTATTATTCTCCGCATTATGTTTTGTATTGTAAGGCTTGAAATCGGACTTTCAGTTTTTAGCTCTTGCCATAAAAGTTCATAAGAACTTAGTATTGGATTTTCCATTAAAAAACTTTGTAGCGTTGTAACTTTATCACTCTTTCTTAAAATCCAAAAGTTGGTTTTGTTACATTTTTGTGTTCTACCGTCAATGAGTGAAACTTCTTTGTGAAAATAAACATTGTGGGTCAACAATATTAGTTGTTTGATATTCCCAGATTCTAATTTTATTTCTTTAATAATCTCTTTGATTAAAGTACTAACAACAAACAGTACATTGCTGTCCAAGCTTGAAATAGGGTCGTCTACTACTATAATTCTTTCATCATTTACCGACTCTTCTGAAACACTCCCTTTTGCCAATTGTAAATAATAAAGGAAAGTAATAAATGTGATTTCTCCTTCACTTAAAGTTGTTTCAGCAATAGTTCCGTCTTCTCGTTGAATTTGATAAAATCCTTCTTCTGATGAAGGTACAATTTCAAAATTTAAAAAGCCGTAGGATTTAAGCAGTCTGTTGATTTCATTTATAGTTGGTTGAATACTTGTAACGTTCTTGCTCAAATTTTTGATTTCCGCATCTAATAAATTGAACTCTGATACTTTTGTGTCTATTTGAGTTTTTAATGCTGTAATCCCAGCTACTAAACCATTTTTGTTGGTGTTAAATTGCGTTATTTCAGTTTTGTATTCTTCAATTAGGAACTTCCAAATTGCCTTAATTAGATTGTTTTTTTCTGTATGAAAGTTTGCAACTATATCATTATGAGCTTTTATTTCTGCATTTGCATTAACAATTAACTCTGAAATTAAGTCCAATTGTTCTTTTAAAGAAATCAATTCAATGCTTCTGCTTGGTTCCTTTATTTTGTTGTTCAAGAACTCTGTATTTGCAGTATTTTGACTAATTAAGGTTTTTAATAATGATGAATATCTGTCGTTATTTAGTTTTGAATTATTAAAATTTTTTTGATTTGTTTCTGTAGAATTGAGTTCGTTGATTAAATTTTGAGTCAGAGAATTATACTCTTGCTTCAATTCTTTAAGAGACTTTATGTCGCTCAAATAAGTTTCATCAAAGAAATTTTCTAATTGATTTTTAAAATTTAATGTTATTGTTTTAGCTTGACAAAATGGACAAGTTTCATCTTCTTGAAGATAGTCTCTTCCTTGATTTACCCAGTCATTAATATTTAATTTCTGAATAAGTTTGGCAATATCTACATCAGCTTTACCTACAACAATTTTCTTCCAGATTTCATTGTTTTCGATTTCAGTAATCCGCTCAAAATCAATTAGATTAATTGGTGATATAGTTTCTGGAACTTCTCCAAATATTGTTTTTGCTTTCTCTTTAAGATTTGCTAAAGTTTCTAATGTGGCTGTATTTGTTTCAAATTCTTGTAAAAGTTTGTTCTTGAAACTTTCCTTTTGTAAAGTTCCTGTAAATGCTTCTTTAAAAAAAGGTTCGTATTTCTTGTAAACTTTTGTCCAAGTCGTTACTTTAAAATCGTTTTCTAATGTTTCCTTTTTTTGAATTTGAGAAGCTTGTGTTTCTCTTTTTCTTGTTCGTTCTGATTTTAGAACATTTAGTTCTATAGTTTTATCTGCAATATCCTTAACTTGTTCTGCTGTTGCTTCTCCGAGCGTGAATACTCCACTCAATTTACCTTTTCCAAAATTTCTTTCCCGAAATCCCTTGTTATAAACTAATGTGTTTAAAGGAATTTCACTTTTCCAAGCTAATGAGCAATTAGAAAATATTTCGTCAGAGTTATTGAATAGGAAGTTTGAAATAGTTGTTTTACCACAGCCATTTGCACCATAAATGAAATTCACTTTTTTTAAGTCAGTTAATTGAATTCCGCTATTGTCGTAAGTAGCAATGTCTTTTATGGTAATATTTTCTATCATTTTAGCTATTTAAATCCGATTGTTTGTTTTTTGCAGTTCGTTTTTTTTGGGTGAGGCATAACAGTGTTTAGTAAAGTAATAATTGACTAATTCAGGTTACCCGGCCAGGAAAAAATCACTTAAATATTCCCTTTGCTGGTTGATTTCTAAAAGATCCAATTTTTAGTTAAGGGTAGGAAGATAGGATATAGATCCCATGAATGAAATGGGCATATTGTATCAAGGAATAATGGATTTTGGCTATTGGGCGCGGTGGGACAGTGGAGTTTTTGTCTGGATTTTCGCTATAAGGTCTGATACTATGCAATTTCTGGAATGTCGCCCACCTAACGAATCAGGGTGATTGCCGGTCCGAATCGTCCACTGGCTTTGATTTCTTCAGGACTGACTTCCACGATGACATCTACTTCGTGTGCATAGTGGTTACCACCTCTGAAACGCCCATCTTTGGTTGTATGAAATATGTAGATGAAGCCGATTTTAGGATGGTCTTCTTGTAGTTTGATCAAGTCTTCAATTTCAAGTCCGCCTCTGGAAATTGAATCGATAAATACAAAGTCCAAACCTGCTAGTGTTAACGGCATATTAGCGGCGAATGAGAGGTTACTTGAATTTGCCCCAACGCGTTGGATTTTGTCTTTTAAAGTATAACCGAAGCCTTCTTCAATGGCTACATAGAGTGTTTTTCCATGGTGTACGGCCAGGTACTGGGCAAATTCCATCATGAGTGTAGACTTACCACTTTTTGGTTGCCCAAAAACCATCATAGAAAACCCTACTGATGGGTCGCCAATAAGTTCCTGCCATTTACCCCTTAGGCCAATGGTTTCAAACTCCATGGCGAGCAATTGTTGGGAGCTTATGACCTCAGGTAGTTTTCCAAGTTCTTGGGTTGTTGGAGATACCACGGAGTTTGCCTCATCGCTATGTTCAAGGTAGAAAGAGAGTTCCTTGCTGATCTTTTGAATGGAGGCGTAAAAGGGGTTATTCTTTATAAATGCCGGGTTTTCGATGAGGGTTTTGACCTTCACTTGGAGTCGCCTTGCTTTGTCTTCAACACGGTCTTTCCCTTGCAAGAGAATGTATTGTTTTAGGAGCCTTACGGCGTCATTGATTTGTTGTGACCTGGCAATGTCACAGTAGTTCTGCTTACGTTTCGGGTCTATAGAGATTTCAATTTCCTCAACATTAAGTAGTGCTAACTCGTAAAGGCTGGACTGAATGTCTTTTATTTCCGCGGCGTAAGGTGAGGATTTGCGAATACGTCTTTCGATTATTGCTTTTTGAAGAGAAAACAGAAGGGTTTCAATGCTTTTTTTGGAACGCACTTTCCCATCAAGCCAAAGAAATCGGCGAATAAAGGACACCTCTTCAGAAATCTTTGGTACCTGGCCAATAATGGGTTTGAGGAGTTTCGATTTTGGCTTAATAGAGGCTTTTCGTGGTTTTTTCTGCTTGGAAAGGACGGCGTTGAGCTCTTTGAGATAGTGGTCCATGACGGCCTTAACAGTGGTGTTCGCCTTGTAGGCGGCCTGCTGGTCCTTGAAGGCGTTTAATGCAAGATCATGTCCTTTAGTAAAGGTTTGTGGTAAGGCTGAAAAGTCTATTTGACAAGAAAGGTCAGTATAGTTTGTAGGAGTGAGTGTCATAATTGGGAGGCAAGATTTATCGCTGCGTATTCGAGCTTGTCCCCAGGGGAGTTTGGTCCAGCAAGGGCTCTGTTCCCTTTACCAGACAGTCCATTGAGGCTGCGTTCACCTTGATCTGCAAAACTGTAATACCCGTCCTTGGTAGCGATGATATGATCGAGCACTGAGATGCCAAAGATCTGGGCTGCTTGCTTAAGCTGTTTGGTCATTCTTCGGTCAGCCTCGCTAGGTTGTTTATTTCCAGAAGGGTGGTTGTGGGAGACAATCATGGCTTTGGAGAGGGTTTTTATTGCTACAGCCAAGATGACTTCGACGTCTACACTGGTGGAGTTGATTGTTCCTTTGGAGTGGCGATAGTACCCAGTTATGGTATTGCTGTGGTCCATGAAGAGTACAATCAGGTGTTCTTGAATTTCAAGGTCCTTGAACAGAATGTCTTTAATGAAGGTGTAGGCATCTTTTGAGCTACGCACGGTTTTAAAGGCCAGCTTTTCTTCCTTGAAAGTGATGTCTACCTCCCTGATAATAAAGTCGTCCTTGAGCTTGTTGAGTTTCTTGTCCAGTTCGCTGAGTTTCCTGGACGATTCCATGACCATCAGTCCATGGTGCTTTGGGATGTCATATTTTTTCATGGTTAAGGCTTTTGAATGTGGATTACACGGGAGTAGGTAATGGTGGAATGTGGGTTTTTTAGTGAGGCTCGCTGCTCTAAAGTTCTTGGAGAGAAGATCCAAAGCCAGGGGCGTTTGCGCCTTCCTCGGTACACCACCTGAGTAAGAGTGTCCTGGTAGTTGATCCTCATGTATTGGGTGTCGCTCAGTGAGAATCCATTGACCGATAAATATTGATCCTTGTAGTGAAAAGACTTCACTATAACGGTATCGTAGATTACTGAGTCCACCAACGCACTTTGAAAGTTGGCGTTGACCTCAAATGAGGATTGAGCAAGGGATTCAGCGCGAGGTGGCTTAATGCGCAGCGTTTCAATTTCCTTATGAAGTGTGGGAATGATCTTCTTTAGTTCTTTCACGGTTAGCTCAAGCACACGGTTCTGATCGCCGATGTTCTCATTTAACCTCGATTGATGGGCATGTTTACGACTAAGGTCCTCATTGACCTCAAGGATCCTCCGGTAATCATGACGTGCTTTTTGGGCTAACTGAAAGAGAATGTAACAACAACCTATAAGTAGGAGGTTGAGCAAAAATGAATACTGAAGGATTCTGAGTTTCATGGTTGATTTTGTGAAGGGCGTTTTGTTTCTCCCCAGATGTAAGAGGTCAGCGTGGTCATGACTCCGGTTACGGCAAGGGTTGCCACGGTGTCCATTCCACGGATAATGGCGGCAATGGTAGTGGCCATCAGAAATAGTAGTACAACCAGGGTGAGCTTATATCGAGTCTTATTATTCATTAGGCAGGCATCCATTCTCTTTGATGTACCTCGATCTCAAGGATACCATTGACTAGACGCATCCGGGAATTGCCGTCTTCATTAAGCATGTTTGGATTTGCGACCCAATAGATGTATCCGTCATTGATGATCACAGATTGCATACCACCCAAGAAGGTTTGGGCAGAAGAAAAAGTCTTCTGCCCAGTCACCTGCTGAGAGGACGATGTGTCGAGGGCACCGTCTATTTGTTTAGCATTTATTTTACTCATGTGAATTGGCGCCATTTAAGCTTCTTTTGGAGATCTTATCTCCAATGGTAGGTTACTAGAATAAGATCGGTAGGCTCGGTCTGGTAGGGTACTGAGAAGGTGATCTCTGGTGAACCAACGGTATAGGTAACTTTTTGAACGACTAAACCATTAAAGTACACTTGAGGGGTGAATCCACTTGCAATGGGGTATGCTAGAGCAATAAGGACGGACTGGTCGAGCTCACCTGAAAGACCGGTAAACTCTTCCGTATGGTGTGAGAAGGCTTCCTCTTTGCTGTTTGCGAGGGTTTGTGCATTGGCCGCTGCAGAAGCTGCGTTTTCAGCTGTGGATTGGGCCGTCGCTGCATCGGCAACGGCACCATTCGCCGTAGCCTGTGCATTGGAGGCAGCTGTTGAAGCAGCGTTTGCGGTAGAAAGGGCACTGTTGGCCATGGCTGTACTTGATGCCAATCCGCTTTCAATGGTATCCAAGTTTACGGCCTGAGTAACGGTGATGTGGCCCACTTTACTTTTCTCAGCATCGGTGAAAGCGTTGGTGTTGCCGTTGCTTTCGTAAGCACTTTTTACCGCGCTTGCAGAAAGTGCATTGGTGAAGATGTCTTCATCGGCAATCTTTTGGAACGTAGAGGTGCTTCCAGCGCCATCAGTAATTGCTGTGACGATGTAAAGTGCCCATTTGCCATCGCCGTCGTTAGAGACAAAAATGCGGTCCGATACTTTTAGGCCGCTCAAGGCTCCACGGGCGGTGAGAGAAGCTACGCTAAAAGCATTCTCGGCACCGGCAATAAGGCTGTTTACCTCACTTTGGGAGTAAATACCCAGATTGGCACGTGCACTCGCCGCATTGATGTCGGAAAGGTTGTTTGATTTTTTTACTACCGCGCTGTCTAAAGCTTTAGCAGCTAGGTCGCTAACAAGTCCTTGGACCTGTTTCTGTTGAATGAGATTGCTCATTGGGGTTGTTATTTAGGTTAATTAATGGGGTTAAGCAGTTAGCGGGTACTTTATGTAGAGTTCATCAGTAGGCTCTAAAGAAAAGGCGCCATGCCATATAAGGTTTAACCCGTCAAAGTGATAATGAACACCGAATAGGTAGTCTACATTGTTAATGGTTAAAAAGGCCGATTCTGGATCTTCAATCACCTTGGGAAGAGCAAAGACCTCTTGAGATGATACGGTAATGGGTAGGGGAGTCATTACCCAATCCACTGAGGCATTTGCAGAGGAAATCCACTTGGCGGAGGAAATGCGAAAGGCGGTTCCTTCCAGGACGATTTCGTCGTTTATCGAATCGCCAAGCAGTTTCAGGATGCTTTGGATTCCTAGGGTCTTTAGTTCTCCTCTAAGGGTTTTGATTTGAAAGGTCATGGTCGTTATGGGTTAGGGCGATGGTGATAATTGTTGCGGTGAGGGCAGCCAGAATGCCGGCTGTGATAGGGCCGATTCTAGTAGGAATTAGGTCTTGAATGAGGCGTGCTTTTTTTTTAGTAGGGCGGCAATGCTTTGTGCCGCCGATAGTATTCCTTTTCGGTAGCCTTCACGGTTATCGCCATTGCCCTCGTGGATGTAGGGTGAGTATGCAATGGCTTGAGCATACTGTGATGGGTCGTTACTTAACGCAGCGGCACTTTTGTATTTCGTAGTGATCAGTCGAGCAAAATCATAGAAGGAATCTTGCTCTGATTTATAGACTCGGAACTTGAGTTGATATTCATTCTTACCCACCGAAAAGGAGCCGTCCCAAAATGGATTCGGGGAGCCTGCGGCGGTTATACCAAAGAAGTTTTTTCTAACTCGAGCCCCGTAAGAAGAGCCCCACGCACTTTCAATGGCGGCTTGCGCTAAGATGACCTCAGGGTTGAGTCCAAAGGCATCGCCCGCGGTTTTAGCGAGCGAATAATAGGTATCTACAAATTGCTCTTTGTTCATTTTACTGTTGTGTTAGTGATTGTGTTTCTATCCAACGGTCTTTACCGTTTGCGGTACGTACAAGGGTGTATGCATGTGCTCCACCGGTTAGGGTCATCACAGGATAGCCTACGAGCATGCCCGAAGGGATTACTTCCGTGGGTTTGAAGCTTTCGTTGTAGACCTGGGCATGCTCCTTAGTAACCATACGATTTCCGGCGAGTCCCATCCATCCCAGCAGGGAAAGCGGCAGCATTGAGCTTAGTGCACTGCTGTTTTGTGGATACTTGGCCAAGAGAGCAACCTTGGAAGAAAATTGCTCTGTGTAGTTGCTTGAGGCGCTGATCCAAAGCACATTGCTGACGCCGTCTTTCTTATAGGCCACTTCGATAAAGGGAACACCGTTTTTAGCGTCATAGTGTTGTTTGCCGGTAGCATACCCAATAAATTCTCCAGCCCGGGCAGTCTTGAAGATGTTCTTGTTCTCGCCAACCTCATATATGCGCCCGTGGTAGGAAGCGTCAGGTGAGGTACGGACGTATACGGTTTGAAGAGCTACAATTAATCGTTGCGGAGCACTGTATGACCCTGAAGAGTTCTTTCCAGAGTTGTTGCTGTTGCTGGAAATAGATTGCAGAAAATCGTTGAAATCCTTTGCACTGAGTTCGCTTTGAAGGTCTTTGATGAGTTCATTGCCGTATAGATTTCTATAGGCGATGGCTACGGCATCTAGATCTTGAATCTGCTGAGCCACCTGTAGGATGGCATCTTCCTTGGTGCCATCTCCCCACATGAGCCATGCAACACCGGAAGGATTCATTCCACTACGCAGGCTCATCGCCTGGCGTACCTCAGGGCTTTGATCTACCAGCATGGCGGTTTTGCGAGCGCGGTATTTCTCGAAAATCCTCTTGCCCACGAAATAGCCCAACGTGAGTGAGCCAAGAATGACTGCACCACGAAGGACTTTTCGCTGAACATCTGGGGCTAAGGAGGGAAGGGAGATGTTGGGTTGCATTATATAAGGGCTTTGATCTTCATTCTCACCAATGGACTTTGGAGCTTTTTGGCAACGCGTAGGAGTTCCTTGCCGGAGAAATGAGGAGCAATCATTTCCATAGCTTTTGCTTTTTCGTAGGCGTCAATAGAGGTAGTAGAAGAGGTATCAATGGGTAGTTTCATGGCTGAAAGAGTTTTGGTAAAGAGCAGGAATGAGGGTAGGGTTGTTTTGAAGTTCTAAGACGAGCATGTAGAAGGCAGAGAGTTGCTCTTCGGTAAGGCTCTCGATTAGCTGCTTTGCCGATTCCATTACGGTAGCATGGTCATCGTTTTCCATATTCCTTCCCGTCAATCCTGAAAGTGCAGGGCCAAAAGAGGTTTTCTCCAGGGCTTTTGCGATACCAGGTAGAAAGTCACCAGCGACTTTAGAGTAGTATTCAAGTTTGCTTTTAGCTTCTATTTGCGCTTCCAAGGATTCCACCTGACCCAGGAGATCCTCATTTTGTGCTTTGAGCTCTGTCTGTTCCTTGCGGAGACGTTCGAGTTCTTCACGTTGCCTAATCTCCTGTACTTGTTGCTCCACCAAGGCTCCTATGTCGTGTGGTTGGGAAAAAGTAGGCCCGCTGAATGAATGCTCCTGAATTTGTGAAGGTGTACTCGATCTATTTAAACTATAGGTCCCTTCCCAAAGGCAATCATTCGTGTTGTCAATGATTTGCACGTGTACCTGAGTACTGGCAGGATGTCGTTGAACTTCCCGTTTAAGGCTTGTGCTTATATGGTTGCTGTCGCTCTCCCAGGAGTGAATTTCAAGGTCTTCATTTAAGAGCGTGAGCGTGACGAAGTCCACGGTGAATCCACGTCTTTCCTGGGTTCGAATACGCTGGCGTATCCCTTGTCCTACGGTATATACTCGGTTGGTGTTCATTCGTATTACTTGGGGATGATGCGTATAAAATCAAGTCGATCGATCAAGCTGTTCTGTGGCACCCTGATCAATAGCTGTCCTGAAAACTCTTGTAGTCCACTTGGGGGAGTTGTTCCCACCTTTAAGGCATGTGTTTCACTGATAATTTCAAGCCCTTCGGGAAGGTTTTGGCTCACAAGAAAGTACCACCCTCTGTTGGCAGGAGTCATGAACTCGTCCTGAATAAGTGGTAAAGAGTAAAAATCCATGTAATACTCCGTCACACCCCTTGAGGCAAGGAGCATGGAGACAGTTTGAACAGGGTTGGTGAGTGGCACTATGCGATCAATAAATTAAGTGAAAGTCTTACGCGGTAAGGGACGAAAGGTTCGACTTGCGCATTTAGGTCTCGATAAAACCCGGTTACGCGGCTGCTAGGGGTGAGTGGAGTGGAGAGTGATAGAAGGTCTAGCCGAGTGGGTGTTGCCATTGGTGCTCGGGAGCTTTCATAAGGCACTAATTGGTGGAAGGGATGAATGGCCTTACCGTTGAAACTCAAGGAGAGCTCTCCAAAATCATCTCTTGAATCCACCCTGGGGAAAAGCCCCACAACCATGGCCTGAAGTCCGTTGCACACTCGGGCGTCACTTGGAAGTGAAAGATCTATGGGAACCACGGCGCCCATGCTTTCAACCTCTAATACTCTAGTTATTCTTCTAACACTCTCCATAATTACTTCTCACTCACAAGATGTAGGATGATGCGCGCCTCAAAAGGATATCCCTGGTCGTTGTTGGCAGCATCCACTAATCGACCTTCGATAGATGCTCCGCCTGCTTCGATATGTTCTGGAAACTGGTAGAACTTATCATTGGGCGCCACCTCACGGCCACAAGTAAGGAGCCGTACATCGTGCTCGTCATCGAAGATCTCCTGACCACCGATTTTAAGGCCCAATGCAGCGCCAATTTCCTTGATGGGTTCTGGCATGGCAACGAAAATTCCTGCGAGTCTGCCGTAGCTTCTGTCTGTTTCACCGGTGAAGCGTACCGAAGCGCCAGGCTCCGGTACGTGTACACGAATGAGTTGGTATTTGTGTTGCTTCATAGAACCCCTTTATTAGGCTTTGGTGACCACACTTCCGCGGAGGATGGCCTTGATGAAGGTACCTGCCGGTGCATCGGACCCCCACTCAAGGTTTAGTTCAATGGCTTTTTGCTCGTCGATCATCTTGGGGTTATCCAAAGTGTAGTGTCCTACCGCTACATTTTGACCTGTTGTGTTGAAGAGCTCCAAGGAAGCACCATCAATGATGGTGGTATTGTTGGCACTCAGCTCAAACTGGCCGTTGCGCATGAAATCAGGAATGACATTGAAGTTCACATCGTGAATAGTGTCTCCTTCGCCGGCCACGCCAGCGAGCAAGGTGATGCCGTCTAAAAGGAAGTAGCTTCCTTTTTCAAGCTTTCCTGAAGAGAGGTTGGAGATGCCAACGACTTTGTTGTCATCGTCCCGCAGCATCTTTTGGCTTCGTGAGCCAGAGACGGCCTTTACAACGTAAAATGCAGCGTCGGCGGATTGTAATTCGCCTTTAGCAAGGCGTGAGCGCGTTTCATCGGGAAGTTGGTTGACGCGACGTTCGAACTGTGCGCGTGAACCGCGTGATGGGGCCGCACTACGTGATTGTGTCATTGGACGTAGGATTTGGGGTTTCATAGTGATTAATGGGATTAGATAATTTCAAATTCTTCCTCTGTGATGAGCTCGGGCTCCATGGAGGTCAAGGGAAGATCACCGTCCATGAAAGGGGGAAGCTCATGGAACGTTGAGAGGGGTTCATACAGACGAAGCGAGCTCCCACTTAAGGCATTGGTGCCGGCAAGGATATTTTTTCTTGTGGCAATCTGAACGGCGCTTACCACACCGGAGGCTCCCACACCAGAAGCCAGGAGTTTCATGTCTGTGTTCTTGAGTTTTGTGGCTCCAAGGATTCCTGCTCCTAGTTGTACGGCTGGTTTA
>Ga0213867_1000583_pt1 | contig 16388 bp, 18 predicted proteins | sample PICome_12_FD_160120 | JGI IMG/M metagenome (GOLD analysis project Ga0213867, IMG submission 160120) | Coastal seawater microbial communities near Pivers Island, North Carolina, United States - PICO540 | ecosystem: Environmental > Aquatic > Marine > Coastal | place: USA: North Carolina... | reverse complement strand
TGAGTCTGTAATAGATCGTAAAATAGATTGGGAAAAACCTTTACATATTGGAATGGACTTTAACGTAGACCCAATGTCAGCTTGTGTAACACAAATAGAAAAAGATAAGATATATGCAGTAGATGAAATCATTATTTATTCAAGTAATACTGATGAAATGTGCCAAGAGATTAGAGATAGATATGGTTCTAAAGCACAAATCTTTATATATCCTGACCCAGCTTCAAGACAAAGAAAGACATCTGCTGGTGGTAGAACTGACTTATCTATATTACAAAATGCTGGTTTTAAAGTTAAGGTAAAACACAAACACCCATCAATAAGAGATAGAGTCAATGCTGTTAATTCAAAGTTAAAAGATTCTAAAGGTGTTAGACATATTTTTGTTTCAAAATCTTGTAAAACAATGATAAAAGGTTTACAAAGACAGATATACAAGGAAAACACAAATATTCCTGATAAGGAACAAGGTTTTGACCATATGAATGATGCACTAGGTTATTTAATTGATTATATAAAACCCCTTACTAGCAATATTCAATTTTCAAAACCTACAAGATGGGCAATTAAATAATGAGTTACACAAGAGATCAAGCAATCGCAGTACACAAAGACTATCAGGAAACAGTTAATAATTGGGAATATTATATTAGGTCTTATAATGGTGGTTACGATTATATGATTGGCCAATACTTAAATAGATATAATTTAGAATTAGATAACGAGTTTAATCAAAGACTTGCTAACACACCTTGCGATAATCATTGTAAGAATGTGATTCAAATTTATTCATCATTTTTATTTAGAGTAAAACCATCAAGAAACTTTGGTTCTTTAGGAGATGAACAAAGCTTACAAAACTTTTTAAAAGACGCAGACTTAGAGGGTAACAGTTTAAGTAATGTAGTTAAACAAGCACAAAATTATGCGTCAATCTATGGCCATTGTTTTATGATTTTAGATAAACCTAATATTCAAACAAGCACTAGAGCAGAAGAATTACAACAAGATATAAGACCATATGTTTCAATCGTAACACCTGAGAATGTTTTAGATTGGAATTTTGAAAGACAACCTAACGGAAAGTATGAACTCAACTACTTAAAAATAAGAGAAGAAGTAGATAGAGATGGTGGAACATATATGAGAATTTGGTATTCTGATAAAATTGATACTTTGTATATGCCTAATAGAGAAGAACCACGAATAATAGATACTGTCGATAATCAGATTGGCAAAATACCAGCAGTTATTTTATACAATTCCAAAAGTCACAAAAGAGGAATTGGTCAATCTGACCTTACAGATATAGCTGACTTACAAAAATCTATTTACAATGAGTATTCAGAAATGGAACAATTAATAAGATTAACAAACCACCCATCATTAGTTAAGACTCCAAGTGTTAATGCTTCTGCTGGTGCTGGTGCAGTTATAGAAATGCCTGATGAATTAGAACCAAATCTAAAACCTTACTTACTACAACCATCAGGGTCTAGCTTAACTTCAATAATGGACTCAATCGAAAGCAAAGTTAATTCAATAAATAGAATTGCACATATTGGTGCAGTAAGAACTACTAAAACAAATATCTCTAGTGGTGTAGCATTACAAACAGAATTTGAATTGCTAAATGCTAGACTATCTGAGAAAGCTGACAATTTAGAAATAGCAGAAGAACAACTATTTAGATTATATAGTATGTTTCAAGATACACCATTTGACGGAGAGATTAATTACCCTGATTCATTTAACATTAGAGATTATGCAACTGATTTATTATTCTACCAACAAGCTAAAGCAATCAATGTTCAATCTCCAACATTAAACAAAGAGATAGATAAAGAAATAGCTAGAGCAGTTGTTGATGATGATGAGAAGTTAAATAATATCTTTGATGAGATAGATGCTAAATCTGAAGTTGGAGAATTTACACAAGACGAACCAGCACAAGAAGATCAAGAAGTAGAGCAAGAAGAAATTTAGATGAATGGCAGATATAGTACAAGAAGCAACAGAGTATCGTATCAAGCAAATAGAACTTGCAGAAGCTAAATATTACAAAGAACTTACAAAAGCATTAGGAAGAATAGAAAAAGAAGTTATATCTTTAGCTGGTAAAGATTTACCTACACAAGATGGTAAATTAATAGAACTACAATCGGCTATTGCAATCAGACCTAAAATAAAAGCAATTATAGAAAAAGAATATTTACCCTTTGCAGATAGAGTTGTTAGAGAGGGTTTTAATAAACAAGCTAAACGAATTGAGAAAGCTTTTAAGAGAATAGGTAATATACCTGTTGAGTTTCAAGAACTTACAAAAGGTGATTTAGCTTTAGTACAGAATCTTAAACAACAATACTTTACACAGTTTAAAGATGTATCAAATACATTTACGAGAAGATTATCAGAAAAGGTTTATCAGAATACTTTAGTTGGTTCAGAATTTGCAGATTTAGATAAAGAATTAAGACAAACTATAAATGGAATCTATGCTAGTTCAGATGATGTAGAAGCTAATAAGCTAGTAGAATTTATAGATGATAATAAGTTTAAAAAGTCTATGCAATCGCAAGTTGATAAGGCAGTTCAAACTTTACAGACTAAATTTGCAAGAGATCGTGCTGGTGAGAATATGAAAAGATATGCTGGGCAGATATTAAACGACTCATTAAGAGATTTTGATGCAACATTAAACTTCAATAAGTCAAATGATGCTGGGTTAGTTTATGTAAAATACTATGGAGATGTAATACCCACAACACGAGAGATTTGCAGAAATCTTATAAATGGTGTAATAAAATCTAAGAGATCAGATGGTCTTTTTACGATTGATGAGGTTAGATCATTATGGGCTTCAAGAAGTTGGTCAGGCAAAAAAGCTGGAAACCCTTTAGTAGTTCGTGGTGGTTATAATTGTAGACATCAATGGAGTTACGTCAACCCTAATTGGTATGATAGTAACGGTGAACTAATAATATAGGAGTAAATATGTCAGAAGATAAAACACAAGAAACTTCAACACCTGTTGAAGCTAAAGAAGAAGTACAACAAGAAACAAAACAAGAAACTAAATCATTTACACAAGAACAATTAGATAACATTGTTCAGACTCGTATTATGGCAGAGAGAAGAAAATACGAGAAAAAGATAGAGGAAGAAAATAAACAGAAAGCTGATTTAATTAAACAAAGAGAATTAGAAGAAGCTAAAACAAAGCAAGACTTGGAAAAGATAATGCAAGAAAGAATCCAAGAGAAAGATCAAGAAATCAGCAAGTATAAACTTAATCTTAAAAAAGAAAAGATTGACAATTCTATCTTATCTGTTGCATCAAAGAATAGAGCAATCAACCCTCAACAAGTTGTTTCATTATTAGAAAGAGAAGTTAAATTAAATGATGATGGAAGAATAGAGGTACTTGATAATAATTCTAATGTACGATATAACCCTAAAGGAGAACTTTTAACAATAGAAGATAGAGTTAACGAGTTTTTAGATACGAACCCACACTTCCGTTTAAGTACAAATCAAGGTTCAGGAAGTAAAGCAAGTATCGGTGGTAATACTGTTAAACCTTTTAACTTACAGGAACTAGACCTTAACAAACCCGAAGATCGAAAAGCTTATGCCGAATATCGTAAGCAAAGAGATTCAGGTGCAGTTAAGATTAACTTAAACAATAAATAAAATATAAAGGAAACAAACAATGGCAAACGAAAGCACAAGTTCTACACTATCGGAACTATACACAGAGATAGTGGCAGAAGCACAATTTGTAGCTTCTGAAAAATCCATTATGAGAAACTTAGTTAAAAACTATGCGATCTCAGGTGGTGGTAAAGCAGTTGAAGTTCCTGTTTATGCTAACGTATCAGCATCAGCAGTAGCAGAAGCAACTGATTTAGCAAACACAGCAATCAACCCAAGTTCAGTTACAATAACTGCATCTGAGGTTGGTGTTATGACAACATTAACAGATTTAGCAAGAAACTCAGCACCAAGAAATGTTGCTGGTGATATTGGTAAATTATTTGGTGAAGCATTAGCAAGAAAACAAGACGCAGATTTAACTGCATTGTTTGATGGCTTCTCAACTGTAATAGGAGATGGCACAGCAGTTGTTTCATCTGCAATAATCTTCCAAGCGCTTTCAACTCTAAGAGAAAATGCTCTTAATGTTGATGAGTGTGCAGTTGTTCTACACCCTAAAATCGCTTATGACTTAAAAGCTGGTTTAACTAATACTTTTGCAAACGCAAATGCAAATGACTTAGCAAACGAAGCATTAAGATCAGGTTTTGTAGGTAGATTAGCTGGTATGCCTGTATTTGAAACTTCAAATATAGCAAACACAGGTACTGCTGGTGATTATAAAGGTGGTGTGTTCCATAAGGACGCATTAGCTATCGCTATGATGCAAGATGTGAAAATCGAAACTCAAAGAGATGCTTCTCTTAGAGCAGACGAGATTGTAGCAACTTCAGTATATGGTGTTGGAGAAATCCACGATTCATATGGTGTTGAGTTACATTCAGACTCATCTATCCAATAGTAGGATAATTTGTGAGGGTGGGAAACTGCCCTCGCAACTAACAAAGGAGAAACAATGGTTAAATTAATATTATCAAACGATAAAAAAATCACACTTAAAAGAGGTGATAAAACAATAACAAGAAGTCAATTAGATTACGAAACCAATAAAGCTATGTATGATTTTAGAGGTTTCAAACAAGTTCAAGATACTGTAAAAGAGATAAAAGAGGTTAAAGTACAAGACGAAAAAGTTGTGCCTTTAAAACCTAAACGAACAAAAAGGAAGAAAAATGAATCAATTAATTTGGTTAAAGAGTAGAAAAATAGCTAAATGGGTTTGGATTAAATCTAAGAATAACCCAATGTACTCAATACCTTTAGCAGTAATAATCATTTATTTAATAGGTAGATAAAATGGCTAATTATACGGGTGCTGATGTAATAACTGCAAGTGATGTAACAAAGTATCAACCTGATGCTTTTGATTTTGGTTTAGCAAATAACTCAACCGAAGTTGTTAATTTTCTTGCACAAACTACTAATGATATTCTTAGACAATTAAGAATAGAATGGTGGCCTGTATATAAAACAAACATCTTTACAGATATAACAGTTCTTAATACTGCTGAGATGGTTAATACAAAAGTTAATTTAGACCAATTTGAACGTGCTGGAGTATATCTATTTTTAGGAAGATTCTATTTACCCTCACTAACTAAATTCAGACCCGAAACAGAAAAAGATAGATTCGAAAGAATGTCAGAATATTATATGTCACAATATAATTCTGAATGGAGAATGATCTTAGAAGATGGTGTTGAATATGATGTAGATGCAGATGGAACTATTGTATCAAACGAAAGAGAATCTTTACACGGATATAGAAGATTAGTTAGATAATGGCTTTATCTGTTAAGATAAAAACTAATTCTAAAGCTATTGAAAGAAGATACGGAAGATTAAAAAGTAAATTTCCAAGCATTATTGATAAAGGAATATTACAAGCTGGTTTTCAATTATTAGATATTATCAGAACTAAAACACAAAAAGGTAAAGATTTTAGAGATAGAAAGTTTGCACCTTACAGTTCAGGTTATATTAAGAAATTAAATAGAGAGGGTAAAAAAACAGCAGTTGATTTATTTTATACTGGAAGAATGTTAGGTTCATTAACACCTAATTCAACAGTTAAAAAGACAGGAAAACATAAAGTAACATTAGCTTTTAGTAATTCACAAATGAGAACAAGAGCATTATATAACCAAGTATTAAATGACCCTAAAAGAGAATTTTTTGGCTTTAATAAACGAACAGAAAATATTATAAGTAAGCAGTTCAATCGATTCGTTGCAAAAGAATTAAGGAAGTTTAGAATATGAGTGTAAGAGAAAATATAGCATCAAATTTACTAACTGTTATTGGTAATATATCTAGCCCTATAACAATTAAAAAAGCTACAAGACAACCTTTTCCATTAGACGAATTATCTGAACAACAATACCCAGCAGTAATAGTACAAACATCAGAAGAAAATAGAGATGATTCTGAATTAGGTTCAGGTGCTAAGACAAGACACGGAACTATTGATTTTGTTATATCAGGATTTGTTAAAGGTGCAGAAGCTAATATAGATACTAAAAGAAACGAATTAATTACAGCAATAGAAACTGCTGTTGAAATAGATATTACTAGAAGTGGTAATGCTTTAGATACACAAGTTATTCAAGTTGAAACTGACGAGGGTTCTTTATTCCCTGTTGGTGGAATAAGAATGACGATTAGATGTATGTATGAATATCAATCAGGAACACCATAAGGAGTGAACAATGGAAAGAATATTAAATAAGATACAAAAGAAAATAGACCAAATAGAGAAATTACACGATAAAGAGTCTTTATTGTGTGAAGAAGTCAAAGACCTTATTGAAGAAATAAGAGAGGATAATGTAGAGGAATCTATTGAAGCTGATGATTTAGATGATGAAGAATTTGAAGAAGACATTGACGAAGACGAAGAAAACAAATAAAAGTAGATATTATGGCTAAAGATATAAAACTATATAAAGGTAATTCAGAAATAACAATTAATGAAACAAATCTTGAATATTTTGTAAGTCTAGGTTATAAGCAAGACAAAGAAGTAAAAGTTAAACCAAAAAAGGAAAATAAAAAATGGCAACACATCACGGAAAAGAAGGTGTAGTTACAGCTGGTGGAACAGCAGTAGGTGAATTAACTTCATTTACTCTTGAAACAACAGGAGATGTTGTAGAGGATACAGCATTAACTGATAGTACAAAATCATTTGTAGCTGGAAGAACATCTTTCTCAGGAACTTTAGAAATGCATTTTGACGAAACAGATACACCACAAACAAGTTTAGTTGCTGGTGCAACAATCGCTTTTATTCTATTACCTGAGGGTAATGCAAGTGGCGACAGAAGCTTTGCTGGTTCAGGAATTGTTACAGGAATGTCTGTAAATAATACTATGGACGCAATCGTTTCAAGAACTGTTACTTTTCAAGGTACAGGTGCATTAACAATAGGAACTGTCTAATATTAATATATGTCAGTTATAGATAGAGTTAAAACTCACTTTGAGAATTTAAGAACTATTACTATTGAAGTTGATGAATGGAAAGACGAAAACGGAAATCCATCTGTTTTTTATTCTGAACCTTTAACCTTAGAAGAAAAAAACATTATATTTAAGAAGTCTAGTAACTTCCAAGACTTAACTGTTCTTGTTGATTTGCTTATAATGAAACTTCAAGTTAAGAACGATAAAGGCGAACATATTAAAGCTTTTAAACCTGAAGATAAATTTGCATTAAGAAAAAAAGCAGATTCTAATGTTATTGCTACTATTGCAAATCGTATTCTTGCAGATGCTAATTACGAGGAAGCCGAAAAAAAGTAGAAAGCGACCCTAACACAAGGTCGCTATTGGTTGTAGCCGACAGACTCCACATCACAATTCAAGAGGTTTTAGAGATGCCCATAAGCCATTATAATCTTTGGTTAGCTTACTTGAAAAAAGAGCAAGATGAGTATAAAACAAGAACATCACTAGCTGATGCGAAAAGGTTAAAAACATAATGGCACAAAGACTAAATATAGACATAGTAGCACGAGATAAATCGAAAGAAGCTCTTGGAAGATTACAAGGAAGTCTAGCAAAAGTTAAAGCTTCTGTATTTAATCTTAAAAATGCTTTTATAGGTTTAGGTGCTGGATTAGTTATTAGAGGTATCGTTAATGCTGGTATGCAGATTGAAGAACTTGGTGTTCAATTAGAAGCATTATTTGGAAGTGCAAGAAAAGGTAAAGAAGCTTTAGATGCTGTAACAAAATTTGCAAAAACGACTCCATTTGAACTATCTAATATTCAACAAGGTGTAACTGCTCTAGCAACTGTTGCTGAGAAAGCAGAATCACTTGGAATATCATTTGACGAATTATTAAAAATAACAGGTAATACAGCAGTTCAATTAGGTGGAGATTTTGCATTAGCTTCACAACAAATTCAAAGATCATTTAGTGCTGGTATAGGTTCAGCAGATTTATTTAGAGATAAAGCTGTAACTGCTATGGCTGGTTTTTCTGCTGGTGTTAAAACAAGTGTAGATGATTCAATTAAAGGATTAGCAAAAGCATTTGGTACAGGTGGTAAGTTTGGTGAATTAACAAACAAACTAGCCAACACTTTATCAGGAACTATCTCAAACTTAAAAGATGCTTTTTTTACAATACAAACTGAAATAGCTTCAGGATTTTTTGATGAACTAAAAAGACAATTAGGAGATTTGAAAAAATTTACTGAAACTAATGATGAATCAATTAGAAGATTAAGTAGAGAAATGGGGGAAAATCTTGCAGTTGCTATTCTTAAAGCTTCCAATGCTATAAAAATACTTACAAATAATTTTAGAGAATTACAATCTGTTTTAGGAATATTACTTGTTGCATTAGGTGGAATGTTAAGAATACTTATTGGTTTAGGTTTAGTTATTAATGATGTTGAAAGAAGATCAAAAGAATTAGTAGGAAATTTTAAAGAAACAGCAGAAGAAGCACAAAAAATATCTGATATTCTTTCGGGTGCAGATGCTAACGAGGGTTTTGTAGAACCATTAGAATCAGCTTTACAAATTATACACGATTTTGAACACGAACTATCAGTAGCAGTTCCAACTGCAACAGAAAAAGCTATACAGAAATTTAGAGAATTAAATCAAGGTTCATTAAAAACATTAGAAGATAAAGTAAGTAATATTCGTATGAGTATTGCTGAGGGTATCAATAGTGGTATTACAAAAATGTCTGAGGGTCTTGCACAAGCTTTTGTTATGGGAGAAAAATTATCTGCAACATTTGCAAATATGGCAAGAACATTTTTAGTTAAGATACTTTCTACATTAATAGAAATAGTAGCAAGAAAAACTGTTGAACTAGCAATAGAGAAATTAATTACAAAAGAAAAACAAAAACAAGCAAGTTTAAGTAGTGCTAGTGGTTTCTTTAGTATGGCTGGTTCATTTTTTGGTGGCAAGGCATCAGGTGGTGCAGTACAAAAAGGACAACCCTATATGGTAGGTGAACAAGGTGCAGAATTATTTATACCAAATCAATCAGGCCAAATACAACAATCAGCTAGAGGTGGAAATGGTGGTGCAACAACAGTTAATTTTAATATCAATACAGTAGATGCGTCAGGATTTGATGAATTACTTGTAAGAAATAGAGGAACAATAACTCAATTAATTAATAACGCAGTAAATGAAAGAGGGAGTAAAAACTTAATCTAATGTCAGGTGCTTTCCCAATATCAAATGCAAAATTCGGAACTTTTGGAATAAAGTCAATTCAAAATACTATTATATCTAAAACAGTTAGTGGTAAGAAACTTGCTAGACAAATAGATAATCAAAGATTTGCTTTTACAGTTCAGATTGTTACAGCAAAAAGATCAGATGTTTATGGAGAACTTATGGCTTTTATTATGAAGCAAAGATCAGGCAAAGAAAATTTTACAATTATCCCACCTGAAATTGAAGATGCTAGAGGTAATGAAACAGGAACAGTTTTAGTCAATGGTAGTCACGCAGTAGGAGATACAACGATTGCTATGGACGCACACCACAACGATAATCCACACGCATTTAAAGCTGGTGATTTTATTAAGTTCGCATCACATACTAAAGTTTATATGGTAGTTGCAGATGTACAAGCTTCTAGTAATGCTTCAACAGTAACAATAGAACCACCTCTTATAGCAACAGTAGCAGATGACTCAGTTGTAACTTATGACAATGTTCCATTTACTGTCTATCTTACAAATGATATACAAGAGTTCGGTGTAAGTGGTGTGTCTAATGATGGCAAATTATATTACGAATACCAATTTGATGTCGAAGAAGCTTTGTAATGAAATACTTAATTAAGCATTGGGCAACAGTTGATGTTCTAGCTGAAGAATTAGTTGATGAAAAAGATATTAATATCGTCAATAATAATCTTGGCAAATATGAAGAACCATCAGATAAAGCAATCATTAAAGTTTTAAATGTTAAAGTAAATAGGAGAACATACGAAGATGACAAGAAGTCTAACGACAGCAGTAAAGAACGAACTAGCAACAAATGATATTAGACCAGTTCATCTTATTACGATTGGTTTTGCGACTCCTGTTAATTTAACTGATTGTGCATTTCCTTTAACTTCATCAGTATCAGGTTCTAGTGTAACCTATACAGCATCATCTTTTTTATTAAGTATTACTAATTTTACTGAAGAAACAGATATTACAAAAACAAGTTTAGGATTAAGTTTATCAGGTGCAGATCAAACTTTTATCTCAACAGTATTAAGTGAAAATATAACTAATGACGAAGTAACTGTTTTTAGAGGATTGTTAGCAGATGATAATACACTTATAGCTGACCCTTTTCTTTTATATAAAGGAAACATTGAAAGTTTTAATATTCAAGAATCAGAAAAATCAAGTGCTGTTAATTTAACTGTTGTATCTCATTGGGCAGATTTTGATAAAAAGAATGGAAGAAAAACAAACAATACATCACAACAAAGATTCTTTAGTACAGATGTTGGAATGGATTTTTCAAGTCAAACTGTATTAGATATTAAATGGGGTAGATCATAATGTATAATTGGTTAGATAAACTTCTTATCAAAATAGCAAAAAAGATTTTAAATAGATACGCACCTAAAGGTGAGTTTATTGCATATATAAATAAACAAGAAGAAGAATACCTAAAAAAAATAGGTGGTTACGGAAAACCTATTAATGATACAGGAATTAAATCTTTCTTTGGTGGATTCGGTGGATTTGTTGGTGGCATAGTTAATATAGCAACTAAAGTATTTGGGAAAAAAATAAATCCTTTTGTTGCATTAGCAGTAACATTAGCAATCTCTTGGTTATTTAGACCAAAAGTTCCTGAACAACCTGACTTTGGTGTTACTGATTTTGATAACTTTGAAAAAGGTTTATTAGTTAATAAACAATCTAATGACGCAACTATTCCTGTTGTATATGGAGAAAGATTAATTGGTGGTACTAGAGTCTTTGTAGAAACATCAGGAACAGACAACACCTATTTATATATTTGTTTAGTATTAGCTGAGGGAGAGATAAACGATATTACTGAAATAAGAGTAGATGATAAAGCTGTTACTTGGGCAAGTGATTTAGCAGATAATACAGCAGTTGAAGTTAATAGTTCAGATAGTAATTTTTATAAAGATTCAGAAAGCTTAATAAGAGTAGAACCTCATTATGGCTCAGACGGACAATCAGCTTCAACATTATTATCTACATTATCATCTTGGGGAAGTAATCATAAGTTATCAGGTCTAGCTTATCTTGCAATTCGTTTTAAATGGAATCAAGATGTATTTGCTGGAGTTCCTAAAATACAAGCTAAAGTACAAGGTAAAAAAGTTGTTACTTTAGATGCAAGTTTAAATGAATCATCACCAACATTTTCAACAAACCCAGCTTTTTGCTTATTAGATTATTTAAGAAATACAAGATATGGAAAAGGATTAGCAACAAGTGAAATAGATTTACAAAGTTTTTATGATGCTTCACAAGTTTGCGTTACACAAGTTACACCTTATTCAGGTGGTTCAGATATAAATATATTTGACACAAATACAGCAGTTGATACATCAGCATCTATTATTTCTAATGTAAGAGAGTTCTTAAAAGGTTGTCGAGGTTATCTCCCTTATAGTGCTGGTAAATATCAATTAATTATAGAAACAACAGGAAGTGCTTCAATTACATTAACTGAAGATAGTATAGTTGGTGGATATAATTTAGTAAGCCCTGATAAAAATAGTAAATTTAATAGAGTTATTTGTAGCTTTGTGAATCCTGATAGAAACTTTCAAATAGACGAAGTACAGTTTCCACCTATTGATGATTCAGGATTACCAAGTGCAGACCAACACGCAACAATGAAAACTGCTGATGGTGGTTTTTTATTAGAGGGTAGATTTGATTTTAAAACTATTACTTCTCCATACCAAGCAGAAGAAATGGCAGAAATTATATTAAGAAGAAGTAGAGATGCTTTAAGTTTAAGTATCAATGTAGCTTTTAATTCTTATGATTTAGCAATAGGAGATATAGTAAATATCACACATAGTTCATTAGGATTTAGTGCAAAACCATTTAGAGTTTTAAGTATGACTTTCAATGAAGATTTTACAGTAGGATTAGGTTTAGTGGAACACCAAGATACACATTACAGCTTCGCTTCTAAAACACAAGCAACAGCAGTACCAAGCACAACACTTCCAAATCCATTTGTAGTTCAACCACCAGCAAGTGTAACTTTAACTGACCAATTAATTGCTTATAATGATGGAACTGTAATTGTAGCTTTAGATGTTCAAATAGGTGCTTCACCTGATAGTTTTGTTGATTACTACCAAGTAGAATATAAATTAAGTACAGAATCAGATTATAAAATACACTCACAAGGTTCAGGATTATTTCAAAGAGTATTGAATGTAATTGACCAAAAGGTTTATGATGTAAGAGTTAAAGCTGTATCTTCTTTTGGAACTGCATCAACTTATGTATCAGCACAAAGAACTATTGTAGGAAGTATTTTACCACCAAGTGATGTAACAGATTTTTCTTGTAATATTATTAATGGAGAAGCCCATTTATCTTGGGAACAAATATCTGATTTAGATTTAGCTTATTATCAAATAAGATATTCAACATTAACAAGTGGTGCTACTTGGCAGAACTCAGTATCATTAGTAGAAAAAGTATCAAGACCAGCAACCTCTATTGTAGTACCAGCTAGAGTAGGTTCTTATTGTATTAAGGCAGTTGATAAATTAGGAAACTTCTCACTTAATGAAACTATTATTGCAACTAATGTAACATCTATTGGAAACTTTAATAATATAACAACTCAATCAGAACACCCTAATTTTACAGGAACAAAAACTAATTTAACACTAGATAGTAATTTATTAAGATTAACTGATTTAGGTTCTAATGGAACTTATGAATTTGCAAGTGTTATTGATATAGGTGCAGTTCATACATCAAGAATAACAGCTACACTTGCTCAATTTGCAGAAAACCCTAGTGAATTGTTTGATTCAGAAAGTGGTGATTTTGATGACAAAACAGGTTCATTTGATGGAGATTCACCAAGTAACTCAAACGCACATTTAGAAATAGCTGTAAGTGATGATAATACTACATTTACAGAATTTAAAAACTTTGTCATAGGCGATTATACAGCTAGATACTTAAAGTTTAGATTAGTATTAATTTCAAGAGATGGAGTAACAACCCCTGTTGTAAGTCAAGCAACTGTAACTATTGATATGGAAGATAGAATACAATCAGGAAATGATATAGCTTCAGGTGCAACTACAAAAACTGTTGCATTTACAAATCCATATAAAACTGCTAATTATGCAGTTGGTATCACAGGACAAGGAATGGCAACAGGAGATTATTTTTTAGTAGAAAGTAAAACAATTAATGGATTTAATGTTACTTTTAAAAACGCATCAAATACTGTAATATCAAGAACATTTGACTATATAGCAAAAGGATTTTAATTAATGGCAAATCACGATTATGTAATAAGTAACCAAACTTTCCCAGCGACTAGGACAGATTTGAATAATGCGTTATCTGCTATTGTAACAAATAACTCATCATCATCAGAACCCTCTACTACTTATGCTTATCAATGGTGGTACGATACATCTGCAAATACTTTAAAATTTAGAAATGCTGACAATGATGCTTGGGTTTCTTTTGCTATATTTGATATGTCTAATGATACTGTTAATTTAGTAGATAGCACAGTTACATTATCTAGCTTATCTTCTTTATTTCACGATAGAGGTGCTTATGGTTCTTCTTCTGCACCAATAACTTATACAGTAACAGTTGGAACAAAAACATCTGCACACCCTTATAATGGAGTAGGAAGTTCATCAGCATATTTTTTAGAGTCTTTAGAATCTCCAGCTTTTACTTTAGGTGGTGCTGATACAAGCTATCCTTATTATTATAGATTTGACCAAGCAGACGCATCTAACTCAGGCCACCCATTAAGATTTTATTTAGATGCTGGAAAGACAACAGCTTACACAACAAATGTTACAACAAATGGAACTGCTGGAAGTGCTGGTGCTTATACTCAAATAGCAGTAGATGAATACACACCTAACATTTTGTACTATCAATGTTCTTCTCACGCAAATATGGGAAATCATTTAAAGATTATATCAAGTAAATTAAATTCAAATGGTGTTACTTTTAAAATGCCAACATCAGACGGAACATCAGGACAAGCTATGGTAACTGACGCATCAGGTAATTTATCTTTTGCTTCTATATCAGAAACTAAACCAACAATAACATCTACTAATTTATTTGTAGCACCTGACACATCTTCACAAATTACTATTGCTGGAACTAACTTTGTTTCTGTTCCAATAGTAGAAGCGATAAACTCATCAACGGGTGCAATTACTAGAGCAACAGCAGTAACATTTACAAATGCAACATCATTAAACGCAACTTTTAATATTCCAAGTGCAAACTATTTTTTAAGAGTTGAAAATAATGATGGTAATGCAGTTCGTTCAACATCAGCTATTTTATCTGCTTCTGCTTCTCCAACTTGGGCAACTTCTGCTGGTTCAATAGGAACTGTATCTGCTGGAAGTTCAGTATCATTATCAGTATCAGCTTCATCAGACTCAACAGTAGCTTATTCTGAAACAACATCTATTTTAACATCAAATGCTGACACACCAGCAACGACAATGAATCTATCTTTAAACAGTAGTACGGGTGCAATTACAGGAACAGCACCTAGCCCAACAGGAGATACTACCTACACGTTCACTCTAAGGGCGAGTGATCAGGAGAGCCAAACGGCAGATAGACAGTTTTCAATTACTGTAAGTGTTGGTATAAACAACTCAGGACAATTTAATTAGGATAATATTATGGCAAATACTTATTTAACAAGAAGTAAATCTTCTCCAACAAGTGACAAAAAAGGAACTATATCTTTTTGGATTAAAAGAACTAATCTTACAAACCAACAAGCGACATTTGTTTCAGGTGGTGGAAGTATAGATAGTAATATATTTTTTGAGAATGATGGAACACTACAGGTTTATGATTATCAAAGTGGTGCTTATCAATTTAGATATGTAACAAATAGAGTTTTTAGAGATTCATCTGCTTGGTATCATATTGTGGTTAGAATAGATACTACTGATTCAACTGCTGGAGATAGAGTTAAAATTTATGTCAATGGAGTACAAGAAACTTCATTTTCTGTAGAAACAGACCCATCACAAAATTTAACACCTTTATTTTTTACTAATGCTTATGCTTTTTGGATAGGTGCTTATAGAGGTTCGTCAGGTTATACTGATGGTTTATATACACATTTCCATTACACAGATGGTTATGCTTATGACGCATCAACATTTGGAGAAAGCGATTCTGTGTCAGGAATTTGGAAGCCAAAAACTGCACCATCAGTAACTTATGGAACTAATGGTTTCTTTTTAAAATTTGAAAATAGTGGTGCTATGGGTACAGACAGTTCAGGTAACTCAAACAACTTTACAGTATCAGGAACACTAACTCAAAATGTAGATACACCTAGTAATAACTTTGCTACCATAAATCCTTTAAATATTGTAGCAACAGGTTTAACAATAGCTAATGGAAATTTAAGTATTACAGGAAATACAGGAGATGCTTGGAGAAGTTTAGGTTCATCTTTTGGGGTATCAAGTGGTAAATACTATTATGAATGTAAAATAAAAAGTTTTAACACAGGATTACATTTAGGGATTATAGATTACACACAACTTCCACAAACAAATGCGTATGCCTATCAGTATTCAAGAGCATATATGTATAAAGATGATGGAAATAAAGCTAATAATAATTCTTCAACATCTTATGGAAATAGTTTTACCACAAACGATATTATAGGTGTGGCTTTAGACCTTGATAATGGTAAAATATATTTCTCAAAAAATGGAACTTATCAAAATTCAGGTGACCCTACAACAGGTTCAACAGGTACAGGTTCAGCTTTTGATATAACATCAGGTTATGATTACACACCTGTCTTTTCAACAAATAATACTGCTGACCAAATAGAATATAATTTTGGTGGTGGATATTTCGGCACAACAGCAGTAGCTTCTGCTGGAACTGCACCTAGTGAGGGTGGAATCTTTGAATACAATTGTCCAACAGGCTACCAAGCATTATGTACGAAAGGTATTAACAGTTTC
>Ga0213867_1000579_pt1 | contig 16412 bp, 9 predicted proteins | sample PICome_12_FD_160120 | JGI IMG/M metagenome (GOLD analysis project Ga0213867, IMG submission 160120) | Coastal seawater microbial communities near Pivers Island, North Carolina, United States - PICO540 | ecosystem: Environmental > Aquatic > Marine > Coastal | place: USA: North Carolina | collected... | reverse complement strand
TGCTCGTGGTATTGCCTTTGCTTCTGATAAGCTAGTCTACTTTGTAGGCCGTCAGTATGGCATCCCTCAAGTTAAAGTAGCCTAATTGTTAATAACTTTAGGCAAAATAATTGCCTCTAGATTTTTTTATGTCAATAAAAATTCGTATATTAGTACTGTAATTAAAGATAAACACATGACAAATACCGTTCACATTAACTGCCAATACTACGAGAACAAAGCCTTTTATGAAGGTGGGGAATCTTTCCGCCCAAAGGGTGGTCATAAATTCTCGATTGAGATGGACACAGACATCCTTATGTACTGTGAAGACGCTAACGCTATTCTTACTAAGATGGTGGAGGCACACAACACTGACCTCGAAAAGTTCGAGTATATAGATTATGAGATCATTTGGCAAACCCCTACTGTATTGGGTACTGTTGAGGATTTCCTTAAAATTAATTCTGAGTTGGCTGAAACAACGGCCTAATCAAACCATATAACTAACATAAATCACACGCAATATGCCACAGATTCAAACACTTTCAGGAGAGATCCTAACTTCGCGTAAAGCGGAAACCCTTAACTCACAGTCTATCCGTAAAACGGTTGCTGTTCGAGACATTAACCTGGTTAATGATACTACTATTGAGTATCAGGGTAAACGACTAGAGATTACTAAAGATGCCTTTAAAGGGCTGATGAAGATGATCGGTATGTCACAGACCTTTGCTACTAAATTTGAGAAGCTCTTTAACCCTGAGGTTAAGGCTCAGTTTATTAACACTATGAAGAATGCAATGGCGACTCAGCTTAACGAAATCACTATTGTCTTGTCGCCTACCACAAAGAAGGTGGTTGGATTTAGCAAGAAGGCGACAGACCTCATCTCACATGAGCGTTTTATGGGTCTAGCTGATCGTCTAATCGATCAAAATGGCTTTGAAGTTGCCAACTGGGGTGTAGATGCCAATAAAGGTTCTGTCACTATTAATGCTTTTAACCCGAAAGCGTCCTTTGGCGTACAGGGCTTGAATGATGAGGTCTTTACTGCAGGTATTACCATGAAGAACTCACCTCTTGGTGGTATTCAAGTAATGCCATACGTCAACCGACTATGGTGTGCTAATGGTTGTACAACTGCTATGGCTTCTGAAAGCTACTCACTGGCTAATCTCTCTGGAGACTCTATGGAGAAGTTCTTTGAACACATGTCGCAATTGCGTAAGAACAAGTTTATCCCTACTGGATTTCAAGATAAAGTAACCCAGGCTGTTAATACTCCTGCATCTATGAATGAAATGAAGTGGGCACATAACCAAATTAAACGTCATGTTGGCGATAAGGCTGACAACTGGATTCCTCTTATGGAGAATGAGTCTGCATATACTAAGGCCAATATTGGCATTCTAGACGCGAAAGCTGCTAAATCCAATCAGTCTATATGGTCAGTTGTTAATGGTATGACTCACGTGGCGACACACGCCCCAGACCTATTCGCAATGAACATGCAAGACAAGGACTCTACTGAACTGATGGTTCAGGCAGGTAACCTACTCGGTAAGCAGTGGAACTTGCAAGGTGCAACACGATCTCCCTTTGCGGATGACGCTCACCTTGATACTACTGCTCAGGTTGGTGCAATGCTTAACTAAGCTTACTTTCCCCTAATTTAAGATGAGGTTCCATTCGGAGCCTCATTTTTTTGCAAAATAATTGCCATTTTATTTTTTTATGTCAGTTTTTTTTCGTATATTAGTACTGTAATTAAAACTAATACCTATTATGAAAGTAACTGTCGATCTTAAATTCCTTATCCCTGCCATCTTGGCCTTTATCATCTCTTATATGACTATCACTGAGAAGATTGATGCCTATATCACATTTGCAGGCGAGCTTAATGCACTCTTCTTTTTCTTAATGTCTACCATGTTAGGTGGGATGTTATTGATTGGTGCCTTTACGCCCGATAAGAAATAGGTCAAATTGTTAACAACTTTTGGCCTCTAGATTTTTTTATGTCAAATATTTTTCGTATATTAGTACTGTAATTAAAAACAACAGCAAATGAAAGTCCAACACACATTTAAGCCCACTGCCACGGGTTTCGAGCTTCGCGCTCAAGATGGTTCTACTATTACCATCTCTAAAGAACATAAGAAATACGATTGGCTGACCAACCAGGAAGCTAATCGAGTAATTAACGTATATCCTAACGGTAAGATGACCTCATCGGCCGACTATAAGGGTCTGTATGCCTCTACTGGTAGTACTAGGCTGCCTAAAGTCAAACTGACTAAGTTGGACGATCTTAAGTTTAATGAGGATCTCTTTATCCCAATGCCGACCGGCACTGTCGCCGACAAGTTCTTCAGTAACGAGGGTGGCTTTATGCCCGGCTCTAACATCATGGCTGCTGGAGCACCAGGTGTTGGTAAGACTACTGTACTACTTGAGCTACTACACAGAGTACATGCTCAGAATCCTAATAAGCGGGTACTCTTCATTTCAGCTGAGATGAATCAGCTCGACATGGCCAGGTACCTGAAGCGATTCCCACACTGGGGACAATTGCCTATCCTCTTCCTTTCCGACTATACTGATGCTAACCCACAGGCTGTCATCGAGTCTACACTGAAGCAGGGTTGGGATCTAGTCTTAACAGACTCCTATACTGAGGTCAATGACACAGTGAAAGAGGAGTGTAACCTAACCCGCTCTAAAACTGAGAAGTGGTTCTTGGACCTGATGATCGCCCAAAACCAGGGTAAGAATAAGCGTAAGGTCTACACTACCTTCGTTACGATCCTACAGTTGTCTAAGGGTGGTACCTTCGTTGGTTCTAACAAGCTGAAGCACATGACGACTGCGATGATGGAACTGAATTGGAAAGGTGGCGAGAACTCTACCCAAAGGTATATGGAATTTAGTAAGAACCGTCTGGGCCCTGTTGGTCAGAAGATGTACTTTAACTTTGACAACGGCGTTACCTTCGACCAGGCCCGTTACTCTAGGGATCTACTGAATGAGGCGATGCTGGCTGAGGAGCGTGAGAAATTGGAGCGGGAAGACGGGGCTTTCGACGCCCTATTCGGTACACTAGAAGTGGCTGAGGTAGAAGAAGATACGGCTGAGGTGGCAGCCCAATAACCACTGTTTTTAATTACACCCAGAGGGGCCACTGTGGCAGCAGTAGGCCCCTCGCTGTGTGATATTGTGGGTGCAGCGCGTTCGGGGCCCTGAGAGGTTCCCTGGCGCGTGTGTTCGCGCGCTTTCATTTGACTGGACCACTGGTAACTTGGGATTTAACTGAACGTGGGCCGGTCTTGGCCTAAATGTACAATTTGGTAGTGAAAAGTTGGTATATATCAGCTTTACTGGGTAGTGGCCTTAAAGACTGGACTGGCTAAACTGACTTGAAATGAATTACTGACTAGGTGGACCTGTCCTTATACTCTATATACATGACATATAGGTAAAGTAAGATTATACTGACTATAACTGGTACTGTATATTGTTCTATGCCTTGTGTATACATTGTGTTGTTTACTTATCTAACCATGTGAAGAATCTATTCATTAAGTAATAGAAGACCACTAGTATTGAGATTAGTTTGATTGCCATTAACATTGTTATGGTGTATGTGTATGTGTTTACCCTTACTTATATATTAGAGCTTACTGTATATTAGCCTGTTCTCTTAATCCCCTTATTATATGAGTAGACATTAATTGTTGTGGTTGCTTTAGGGCGCGCGGGTCCCACTCCGGGCTAATGCCATCCCCTTTATCATGTAGCCACATGTGAGCCGCGTTCGGCCAGAGCTGTTGAGCTGCCTTCCAGAATGTGTGGTACTGCTCTTGGGTAAATAGTTGCCTACCCCATGGTAGTGCTGATTTGGGCCAAATGCTGTGAATAGGCCCTCCGTGATCTCCTCTATCCCATGTACAGCAATGAGCCACATGAGATTCTGGTAAGTAGATCAGTGTTAGGGCTGATGTCCAGGTCTTGTTATAGTTTGCCAGTTGTGCCTTACACTCTAGTAGAATTAGTGATTGCCAACTGAGTTGCTTGTTCTCTCCGTATGAGTAAATGGTATTGATACCTGCTTCTGGCCTTTCAGACCCTCTCTTAATTAGCCCTAATATCAGTTCATGTTCTGGTTGCCAATTATACCAGCAGTCTGTGCGCGGAAACCAGGGTATATGATTCCAACCCTGATCATGGCCTCTCATCCAACCTGGTAGGCAGTCTGCTGGTTCCCAACCATCATAGTGACATGTATGTGGATCGTACGACTGTGAGACAATATTCTTAATGTATGGTTGAATAGGTTGTAGGCAAATATCATCAGTATCTACATAACTACCACCGTACTTATATAGGAGTAGAAAACGAATAACATCACATCTATCTCTTGGCCCTGCAGCATTATATAGTTTAGCCCATTGTGCTGCATGTGGCATTGGTGAGTAGAGAGTATCATCCCATCTAGTGACTCTAATACCAGGCCAATCTTCAGGCTCTTCACAGTTAGAGATTAACCAAATTGGTCTTGTTGAGTTAAAGTGTTGTGTAGTTACAATTGCATCTCTAGCCTGGACCCATCTATGATAGTCCCGTTTAATAGGTTGACCATCCCAGTAGAAGAAGATATTCTGGTCAGTCTGTTCTATTTCTGATATATGCCAAAGCTTTCCCATTATTCAGTAGGTCTTTCACCCTCTCTAAATTTAAACCAATCCTTTGTCCATTTAGGTTTGAGTACTATGCGCCCGGTTGGCTTAGGACCTCTACGTTGTTCAATTTCTTTATGATAATCTTCAAGATTTTCATGTCTATTACTAGTTAGATGATAGTGTGAAACTTGCCATCTGTATAACATTGTAATACCCGGGAATTCGTATTTTTTTGGATTTACCGCGTGAAAATACCATTGATCTTCAGCGCCCTGGTGAACATGTTCAATTCCGGACTTCCAGTCTAATTTATTGATAAATTCTCTTGAAAATACATTTCCAGTATTAACACCTCCGCTTATACCATTTTGTGTACTATCATTTACATGTATAAACCAGTGATTTTCAGGGTGATATATGTCAAATCCTGGATTAGCATCCACCTTTTCTCTAACTGTAGCCAATGCACCTTCGTCTAACATATCATCATCGTCTAGTCTGTATACATAGTCCCATCTAGCCTGATCGAAACCAAATTTTAATTTTTGTATAAAGTTAGTAAACTTCTGTTTAACATTAATAATTTTTACACCTTGATCTTCATACTCCTTATCAATTGCATAGGTTACATCTGGATCGTCGTTAATAATTATCATCTCTGCCTTTGGGTCCTGTTGTAATATAAATGAGTGAATTGCCTCTTCTAATAGCTCTTGTCTTTCCCATGTTGGTGTCATGACTGATATACCTGTTATGGTCTTATCTATTTGAGCAGTTTCTTCCCATGCTCTTCTCATTAATTTGTAATACCAGCTAGAAACCCATTTTTTATCTGGTTTTGGAGCTAGAATTGGAGATCTATCCATATAAAATGCCTTATAGAATGGATGAACATGTCCGTCTACGTCAATTTCTTCTTTTACGATGCCCGCGTTGTGATAGATTGAATGATCGTGGCCCCAAGCAAATGTAGCCCAAGTAAAATCTAGATCTTTTGCACATGGAGTTGAGTACCCCCTCTTCCAAAGTTGCCAAAGTATTGCCCACATATCAGCACACCAAATCTGTAAAGAATGCCAATCTGGCTCCTCTTTCTGTATTTCAGCGACTCTTGCTGTGATTTTTTCAAACAATTCTTCGCCCAACTCATAAGTTTCTACCCAAAACTGTGCATCTATGCCTGGTTTTAGTAAATATTGCGCACCACCTGACTCAGACTCTCTTAATCTAACAAAATTTGGCTCTAAACCAGCTATTTCACACATTTCTTCGAGTAATCCATGTCCTTTTGACTCGATATACTCAGCTCCAATATAACAAATTGTATCAGATAAGAAGCAAGTCTTCTCTAAACCTGGTCCGATCTTTTCTGCTAGTGGCATCGGCTTAAAGAGTGCAATGTCACAATCATGGTACATAATAGTCTTAGTCTCTAACCAAGGAAAGGCTTTCCAGTGCTTTTCTAAAATATGTGGTCTAATAGATGAGACATAGTGCTTAGTAGGACGAGTGTCATCATAATAAGAAAAGATTACTCCTTCTGCTTCCCACTTTTTTCTTACTTTTTCAAACCAAGGATGAGGCTCATTATTAGTTAATAATGCAGAAACTATATGAACGTTTTCTAGAGGCATGCCCCCATTTTCTTTGAAAGAAAGTAGCATTGTATCGACTTGCCATGCGTAATAATGAGTTGCTGGTTGAGCACATAGGTAGAAAATGTCTTTCATAAATTTTAACCCTAAGGGATTGCTTATTTCTAATATATATTCATCTATTTTTCAATAGATTTAGCCGCTGTGGCCATCTACGTAAGCCTGGTGGCCTACCATTCAATAGCTCCGGCCTCTCTATCTTCTGGCTTAACCCAAGAGAAAAGTCTAGTCTGTAAAACGTCGTGAAGTACTACAGTTTTATCGTTAATTTCCCAGTTGTAAATGTACTCGTAACCAAAAAGTGCAACGTCCGCCCCCATCTTTTGAATGATCTTATCAGAGAAAGTTTTACATCCATGTGCCCAAGTTATGCGGTCATAGCATGCAAGACACTCATGAATAATTCTAGCATCTGGTGCTGCACCATACATTGTACAGTCTACAAGAGTATTATTATTTTGTGATGGTTTTAACCCTGACATAAAAGTATGTTGAGGAGCAAGTTGATCTCTCATTGTATTAAAAGATCTAATTGGTCTAGCATCTACATCACAGTAAATACCACCATGGTCCCTTAATAGTAGCATTCTGATTCTATCAGAAATAAATGCCCATTTATATAACTCTGGGTTTTTGATATAGTTTTGTAAATAAGGATCATCTGCGTACTTCTCTGTGAATAGTTCATTACCCCATAGATGATGTTCATAATCAGGGTGTAACTCTTTCATTTGTTGTACGAACTGTTGGCAGTGTTCGGGCATTTCCTTCTCCCCTACCCAAATTTGATGTATAATCTTAGGGATTTGTATGCTGTCTTCCATATATGTAGTTAACAATATTAATTATGTTATTTAATTTATAGATTATATAACACTCTTAAAAAAAGTTTACCCACATATATGTTATTTAATTGTTAGGAATTACAAAGACTATTCTAGTCCACGGGGACCACCTTCTCCGCCGCCGTCGCCACAATCACATTCTGCATCTCCAATAGTATACCCTGTAATACTATAATCAAAAGAAGGTCCTCCAGTCTGGCTAGTTAAACATGCAGTTCCACCACTAGTACTAACAAATGAATCTAATGTGTAAATAGAAGTACTTCTTAATCTTACTTGATTGCCAGTTTCACACAAGTTCGCGTAGTAATAGTAATAAGTTGCGCTTGTTGTAGTCGTAGGATTCTGTATTGCGAATAGAGTAGTCCAAACACATCCGTTCGAGTCTGTTAATGTTACATTGTATGAACCCGCAGAAAGACCAGTATATTCAAATTCCAACGGCCTAGTTTGTGATGGAGTATTTGATACGCCATTAAGAGTCCAAGAATATTCTGGTGCACATGCATCCGAAACTGTAATAGTAATACTACCATTACTTCCACCATAAGTTGATGGGTTAGATGTAGTTGCTAAGAAATTACAAGTACAATTTTGTTCTGCTGAACCATTTATTGTAATTATAGCAGCAGAATTTACTGAAGGTATTTGATAAGTATAATACCATGTTTGTCCAGCACCTGCACCTGAACCAGAGCTTAAATTATAGATATATTGAGAATTATCAGATAGTGATGAAATACTTGCCGATGAATACCCAGACTCTGGTAGAATATATCTGACAACATTTCCGGTCGTTCCTGGTACACCGCTATAGACAGTACCAGAATCTACTATTGATCCTGCACCACTACCTGAGCTAATATAAGCACCTGTAATTGATTCAGAATAACTAACTGTTAAACTTTTCGATTGTTGTTGAGTTGCACCTGTAACACTTACCGTACCAGACTGATTACTAGTTGCGTTCGAAGGCATGGTTATAGTAATAGAAACTTGTTTAGAAGTAGTACCACTAGATATAGTTCCACCTGTTAGCGCAGAAGAGTTATCACTAACTGCTGCACTCGAGAATTGATAACCGGTAGATGCATCAATATATTCAGTTATTGTTGTATTGTCACCGGGTGCTAATGTTACTTGTCTAGTTCTGGTACTTGTTCCAGTAGATCTCCATGCAGCATTACTAATAGATTCACTGAATGTTACTGTAAATGTATATGTGTTTTCAGATGATTGGCCACTAGCTGTTACTGTCGCAGAACCTCCACCAGATGGCATTGTAATTTGACCACCTATATTTGTACCTGATGAATCTGTAACAGAAACTGAACCAGAATTTGATCCAGACTTACTTACACCTGTAATAACAAAATTATATCCAGACGTAGCGTTATATGTAGAAGACCAGTTATGAGTTGAACCAACAGCTCCGTAATAGTTCTGGGTTGCGTCGATAGAAGCAACAGAAACATTTGATATAACATCTGTAGATGTTAGAGTAAACGCGTGTGTTCTTGCAGAGACAGTATCATTAATAACCAAAGTTCCACTATCAGATGTTAAACCTGTTCTAGAATCTAGAGAAGGTATTGAGAAATCACCTGAAAGATAGTCTGTATCTGTACCACAGTAATTATTAGATTCTGATAGACCGATCCAATAATTAGGATTAGCTGACCAGTTTACAATCTCAGCTCTATAGTCTGTGTTATTATTAGCACGTACTGGTATAAATGTTGAAAATCTATCACCAACTCCACCTGTATATGTTAATGTATAACTACCGTTACCATTATCAGTTCTAGATAAACCTGCTGGATCTGATGGCGATGAACAACCATGTGCAATAATACCTGAATTACCAGAATCGGTTGATACTACAACATCAAATGTATACGTCAGTTCTCTTGAACTAGCTGAACATGCAATAGAAGTTCCACCACCGCCAACTGGCATTACTAAATCAACATTGGGTATAAAACCTGTCATTTGTGATTGACCGTCTGCAGTCATCCCATCCTCGTGGTCATATCCTGCGTTTGAAGTAGCACTTGAAGTTTCAGAAACTGCTACATTAACAAGTTCATAATCTATATCTGCTACAATAGACTTACCTGCCTCTATTGAATGACTTGAACCTGCGATTCCAGTCACTGTTACTTGATTAAATCTTACACTATTTTCCTCGCCAGCCCATCCATAATTAGCATGGTTTTCAGGTAGTGCAAATGTAACCGTATATGAATATTGATTTAGCGTATTACTTCCAGAGACGTCCACTGTCGCATTACCACCGCCAGATGGCATAACCAATGATAGGTTAAGAGTTGTGCCAGTATTAGTTACCGTAAGAGGAATGGAGTTGTCTGAGATACTATTTATTGTATAAGTTGTATCAGCTACTGTATTTGATAAAGGAATTGTTGCTGTAACAGTACTTCCAGCGGTTCCATTAAGAATTACGCCTTGATAATTTGCAGTATCTGTAAAATCATCAGTAATTAAAACAGTAAAACCAAACGCTCTAGCCGCAGCCGAACCTACCATCTCCACATCAGCAGAACCACCACCAGAAGGCATTAATACTGTACCTGATATTGAAGTATTTTCATCATTCTCAGTTGCAGTTACTTGTGCAGCGTTTGGACCTGTAATACGAGGAGTTCCTAAGTTAGGATCGTTGTAATCTGGATGGACATCACCAATAATGTTAAAATTATGTGTACTTCCAGTATATCCAGTAAATGTTTCTGGTCCAGATCCCATTCCTGAGCTAGAAGATAACTGTAAACCTGCTATATTTTCTGAAGCTGTTAGGCTAAATGCGTAATTAGGTTGTGAAATACTACCTAAAATATCGAATTGTGCACTACCTCCACCTATTGGCATTACAAAATCAACACAAGAAATACTTGTTTGTGTTAATGCAAATTCTTCTAATGCGGTTTCTGTAGTACCTGTATTGTATGTAGTATCAGTTCCAGTCACATTATAGCTATAATCTGATGGATTTGGAGTAAAATTGACCGCAAAACTATGTGTTGTACCCATTTCTCCTACAAGATTTCTAGTAACATTAGTATTTGTACCATTAAATCCTGTACCAGATAGGTTTAAAGTACCATTTGGTGATACTCCAGTATTAGTTAAATCGTCACTATTAACAGTAATACTCATTGTATACCTAATTTGGGTAGCAGTACCCCTAAGAGTTAAATTATGTACTGCGCCGCCATCAATAGTACCTGTAATTTTAAATTCATTATTAGCTAAATTAGTATCTTGGACAGGAACTCCTTCACCACCATCTGTATATGTTGTAATAGTTGCATTACCAGTATCGCTCGTTGATGTTCTAGTTATATCATTAATATTCATAGAACTATAACCTGGATCGTGACTCAAACTATGTGTAATAGTAAATGAAGTACCTATTGCTCCAGTAATTTCAAAAGTATTAGAATCACCATAATATTGATTTCCTGGCTCAATTGAATCTAATGTAGCTCCTGTAATAAGCTCAGCTATATTAATAGTTACTGTATATTGACATGAGTGTGAATTTGACCATGAAGTACCGTTCCAATATTGTGCAATTTGGGTACCATTCTCTAGATACCATCCTATTGCTAGGCTTTCACAGTTATAGGTAAATGTCTCAGAACACAAATCTTCTATTGATTGTTCTAATCCTACTACCCAGTTTGCAGTACTAAAATCTAAACTATCATGTAATGCGCCTTGTGGTGCTGTGTTTGAAGTAAGATAATCATATTCGACTAAACTTCCGGAAGTACTAAGGCTGGTATTTACCATTAACTGAACATTATTAGAATCTAATGTAGGGGTTAATGTATTTTGCCAGAATGTTAAAGATTCTGCAGGATTTGCATCAGTAATAAGTATAACTAGTTTTTGAACTCCAGATCTAAAAGAACCTGCAAAATCATTACTAACTATTTCATCTATAGCTCTACCTGATTGTTCTGCCCATGAAAATTGGTTTGTACCACCCAATAACATACCATTAGAACCATTTGGTTCATTTAAAACATTTAAAGCATTAGTAAATGAAGTACTATTACCTACAGTATTCATTTTTTCAACTGCAGTAAAGAACATATAATAGTCCGTTTGATCTGGACTAGCAGTATTAATCTTTTGAGTAGATGGTAAATTTTGATAATATGTACTTGGACCATAAGTAGGAGAGTTACTAGTGTAACCTTCATCATAAATAACTAATCCTAATCTATAATTTCCGTTTGACTGTGTATTAATAGTACTAATTAGACCAGATACACCGGATTTAATCGATTCAATTTCTTCAGCCATCGAAGATGTGTAATCAATTAAGAATACAACATCCATACCTTCTTCACAGACACCACCATCTGAACCATTTGCATTTTCACCTGCTGCAACCACAGATGCTAATGTAGTACCATTAGCAAAAATAGAAGTCTGAGTACCTCCACCATTACAAAGCGTAGTAGCTGATGATGGATGGTACATTGCCAGAATTTGATTATCTGGCTCTGGACAATTTAGTTCGTGTATAAATCTCTTTACTGATAATGCCATGTTAGTAGATTAGTTTACTTTATTTATTGTTGCCAACGTAATGATGCTGTATAGCCAGAAGCTCCAGAACCACCGCCAGTACACTCTATGTAAACTGTTCTACCGTGTAGACTTCCCCCATTGGAAATGCCTGATGAAATTATCTTATGCCTAGTTCCTGCTGCATGCGACCATGTTGCATGCTGGTATATAGTACCCGGGCTTGCCGAGTCTATTGATTTTAATACAAACGTTGTAGTTTCACTAGATGAAGCTGCGCCAAATGCAGTTTCAATTTGAGTTAGTGTTGAACCATTAAAATTAGTAGGTACGAATACAAAGTTAGCTGATACATTACCAGCAACGAATGTTTCTGATCTAGCAATTGGGTTTAATGCAATATGCTCATATTGATATGCGGATGCACCAACTTCACCTTTTTGACCTTTTGGACCAGGACCACCTGAACCGCCGTCTGATCCGGTAGAACCTTTAACACCTATTTCACCCTTTTGACCTTTTGGACCAGGACCACCTGGACCACCTGCACTACCTGCTGGACCTTCTGGACCTGCGGCTCCATCTACACCAGATAGACCGTTTGAACCTGTAGTACCCGTTTGACCTTTTTGACCCTTTTGACCTTTTGCACCTGCACCGCCATCTGAGCCTTTTTGACCTACGCCTATTTCACCCTTTTGACCTTTAGTACCTGCACCTATTTCACCCTTTTGACCTTTAGTACCTGCACCTATTTCACCCTTTTGACCTTTAGCACCTGCACCACCATCTGAACCATCTGAACCATCTGAACCAGGAGTACCTGGAGTACCAGTATCACCTTTAGCACCTGCAGCTCCATCTACACCAGATAAGCCATTTGAACCGGCAGTACCGACTTCACCTTTTTGACCTTTAGTACCTGGAGCGCCTGAACCGCCATCTGAACCATCTGCACCTTTAACACCGATTTCACCTTTTTGGCCTTTAGCACCTGGAGCACCATCGACAGCATCTAGACCATCTTCACCTTTTTGACCTTTAGTACCTGGAGCACCTTTAACACCGATTTCACCCTTTTGACCTTTAGTACCTGGAGCACCTGCACCACCATCTGAACCATCTGAACCAGGAGTACCTGGAGTACCAGTATCACCTTTAGCACCTGCAGCTCCATCTACACCAGATAGACCGTTTGAACCAGTATTACCTATTTCGCCTTTTTGGCCTTTAGCACCTGGAGCACCTGCACCACCATCTGAACCATCTGAACCAGGAGTACCAGGAGTACCAGGAGTACCTGCAGCACCAGGAGTACCTGCTGGACCTTCTGGACCTGCAGCTCCATCTACACCAGATAGACCATTTGAACCTGTAGTACCTATTTCACCTTTTTGACCTTTAGTACCTGGAGCACCTGCACCACCATCTGAACCATCATCACCTTTTTGACCTTTTTGACCTTGTGGACCTTGAATAGAACCACCTGATACCCAAGCGGAACCATCCCATATATGTAATGAATCATCGGCTTGTACAATATATGCATCACCCTGTGTATGTGGACCTGCTAATGCATTTAATATATCTGTATTTCCAACTTGGCCTTGCATTGTAATACCTGTTCCTGTAGAACCATTTGAACCTGGAGTACCTATTTCACCTTTTTGTCCTTTTACACCTTGGCCAATTTCACCCTTTTGTCCTTTTACACCATCGTTACCGTCTACACCAGATAAACCATTTGAACCTGTAGTACCTATTTCGCCTTTTTGGCCTTTAGCACCTGGAGCACCTGCACCGCCATCTGAACCATCTGAACCATCTGAACCAGGAGTACCAGGAGTACCAGGAGTACCAGGAGCACCTATTGGACCTTCTGGACCTGCGGCTCCATCTACACCAGATAGACCGTTTGAACCAGTATTACCTATTTCACCCTTTTGTCCTTTAGTACCTGGAGCACCTGCGCCACCATCTGAACCATCTGAACCATCCGCACCTGGAGTACCAGGAGCACCTATTGGACCTTCTGGACCTGCGGCTCCATCTACACCAGATAGACCGTTTGAACCTGTAGTACCTATTTCGCCTTTTTGGCCTTTAGCACCTGGAGCACCTGCACCGCCATCTGAACCATCTGAACCAGGAGCACCAGTATCACCTTTAACACCTGGAGTACCTGCTGGGCCTGCGGCTCCATCTACACCAGATAGACCGTTTGAACCAGTATTCCCTATTTCACCCTTTTGACCTTTAGTACCTGGAGCACCTGCACCACCATCTGAACCTTTAGCACCAGTATCACCTTTAATACCTGGAGTACCTGCTGGACCTTCGGCTCCATCTACACCAGATAAGCCATTTGAGCCTGTAGTGCCGACTTCACCCTTTTGACCTTTAACACCTGGAGCACCTGCACCACCATCTGAACCTGCTGGACCTGCTGGACCTTCAGGACCTTCTGGGCCTGCGGCTCCATCTACACCAGATAAGCCATTTGAACCGGCAGTACCAACTTCACCTTTCTGTCCTTTTTCACCAGCACCACCATCAGAACCATCTTGGCCATCTTGACCAGGAGTACCTGTTAAATTAATATTCCAAACAGAACTAAATGAATCTACTGTACTTTGAGAAATATTATTAAATGACATTTCACCAGTTGCAATATCATATCCAGTTACTTGTGCAATATCAAAATTATCTGGACTTGCATCTAAAGCAACTATAATGTATTCACCACCAATATATGATAAACCAGTATCAACAGTTACTGTACCTAATGCAGCACCAGAATTTCTGTCATCACCGAGAGAGTGTGGGCCATTAAATGAAGTAGAATAGACTGCATTTGTACCGTCTGTACCAGCTTCACCTTTTTGACCTTTTTCACCTGCATCACCTTTAGCTCCTGCTGGACCTTCTACTGGAGCAACTTGAATGATACCATTCATATTTGAATGATTCTGACATACATAATAATAGGTATCGAATGCATCTTGAGGTACTTTCCATACTAATTCAGAACCATCTTGAACCGGAACTGAGCCAGATTTAATACCAATTGATAAATTTGCGCCATTTATATCTAAATCTCTAATAATTAATGGATGTGAAGCGCCTGCATTGTTTACAAATGTATATGTTTCACCTCTATTTACATAAATAGTAGGATTATTATTGTAATCTGCTACATGATAATCATCATTTGAACCTACACTATAAATTCCAGCACCTGGAGATGTAAATTCAAATCTATTACCCGACATAATCTCTTCAGTTAATGTCGTACCATCGTTTAATTGTATTGTTAATACACCACTTGATTGGCTATAACCAATCGAACTAATATAAGTATCATCACTGCCTAATTGTAATTCAACCCAACATCCATTTGGGTCATTAGAAATACCTTCTGTACTTGCATTTGCCACTTGTGCAACAAAACCATTACCAGGAAATGCAGCTTCTATTGTAAATTCACCATCTGGTGATATTCTTACTGCTTTTTGAGCATCACTTAATGCATTCCACTCTGCTTCTCCTAAATTACCACCATTACTAAAATAACCCACTGGTAAAAGTGAGTAAAGTTTGTTAGTTTCTAGTACGTAGACAAGCATACCAACCTTTCTACGACCCGAAGTCCATCCACCATCTCCTGAATCGGTAAATCCTGTATAAGCGCCCTGTGGATCGTTAGTCTTTACTGGTATTAAGTTTCTTTCAGCAATAGATGGAACTTCTTGAAAACCACCTTTAAGATACATCGAGTGTACAATACCCTCATAAGTATTATCAGTAGGTGTTAAGAAATTTCCGAAATTAGTTCCTATAGGTAGAGTTGGCATAATTCTTTTGTTCTATATTTTATGCATCAACATACTGGATAGTTACACCCTGTGTAGTTGAAAGTAAGTTTAGTTTATATAATGTGTATGGATTACCATTCACAGACGTTGCTAATTTATCAGATGCAACATCTGGTATATTATTTTGTGTATCTGCAAGCTTCGCGACTGTCGTTAAATCTGGCGTTCCCCAAGAATCTGGAACTAATAACCAGTAGAAGTTTTGTGCTGTAGATTGTGGATATATCATCTGGAATCCATTTGCTAATGGAGCACCTATACTAGTAACAGCCTCGTATGAACCTGGGTTAGCTAAAGCATCTGCAAATCCATCAGCAAAGTCAGCAGCTACTGAATTATCTTGTTTATACCATGTACCTCCGATTAGATCTTGTGTATATGGATAACCACCATTACCTAAGTGGAAGAAGTAACCCTCTTCTGCTGGAGCTTGTGTTGTAGCTAGAGTTGTAGCTAAAGTTGTAGCCGCAGTCGTAGTCGCTAGAGTTGTAGCAAGCGTTGTAGCTAGAGTAGTTGCCTCTGTCGTTGTAGCTAGAGTAGTTGCCTCTGTTGTTGTAGGCAATGTCGTTGCTAATGTTGTAGCTAGAGTAGTTGCCTCTGTAGTTGTAGCTAGAGTTGTCGCTAAAGTTGTAGCTTCAGTCGTTGTTGGCAATGTAGTTGCTAACGTAGTCGCTAGAGTTGTAGCTTCAGTCGTTGTTGGCAATGTAGTTGCTAACGTAGTCGCTAATGTAGTTGCTTCAGTTGTTGTTGGCAATGTTGTTGCTAACGTAGTCGCTAGAGTTGTAGCTTCAGTTGTAGTCGCATCAGTCG
>Ga0213867_1000577_pt1 | contig 16461 bp, 7 predicted proteins | sample PICome_12_FD_160120 | JGI IMG/M metagenome (GOLD analysis project Ga0213867, IMG submission 160120) | Coastal seawater microbial communities near Pivers Island, North Carolina, United States - PICO540 | ecosystem: Environmental > Aquatic > Marine > Coastal | place: USA: North Carolina | collected... | reverse complement strand
CAATTATTCACGCAAACCCCGCGTTTATGATTCGATATGCAACGAACTTTCATAATGAACGTGACCTGCGAGTTCCTTTTGGACTGATGCACATTGTAAGAAATGATGACCGGGAGATAGTATACACAAAGATGGAAGAACTGAGGAATGGCACCGTTGATCAAATTGCACCATTTGAAATATCGCTCATCGGCAATGTTGACTCTCATCCGAATGAGGGCGGTTCTTATCCTTTTATTCGAACAGAGGTATCTCTTTCGCGTTCACTTGAATCGAATTTGGTTTTTGCAGAAATAAGAAGTATTGATCCATTTCGGAATCCAGCTCCGCCTGCGACACCTAATAGTTTATCTTGGGCGTTGACGAATGCCAGTTGCTTTCGAGCAATAACTGTGGAAGGTGTTGTCGAGCATACAATGATCAAATACGGATGGGACAAGTACTTCGATGAGTTGTATGATTATCGTCAACGAATAAAGAATAATTTGTGACAATAACTTTCAGGTTATTTGATCTTGATAGATTGTAGTTTTATTAACTTATATTAGCTTGATTTAATTATGTAACGATACTTGTAAAGTTTGTTCATGAAAGCAAATAAAGGTACTGTTCTGGTCTTCATAATGTATTATTCCGAGTTCAAATTCTACATTTTCTTGTAAAAGTTATGGCTTGTTTCACCTAATAATTTGTTTTTAGGTAGGAGCATTGGCGTACTTAACATGTGACGTCTACATTAGGTTGCAATAGCTCTCGATAGGCTTTTCGCATGTGTTTAATGCTCGTTTCTTTCGAAATAGAATATCAGTAATTTTTTAGTATGGTTTATATGTACAACTGCATGTAGTGTTTTCGAATAAACTTGTGATATTCCTTATGACTAAAAATACGGATGTTGTGTTTTTCATTCTTAGTTTTGCTTGTAACTTCTATCAGATTTTATTTTGTTGTCTTGAAGCAAGTGTAATATGCATCTGTTATGTAATTACATGTACTTATATCTTTCAAAGTAAAGAACTCTATATCCCAAATGCTGCTTTTTGTCTGGTAGCAAGCAAACCAGAAGACAGTGTTACATAATTATGATTGTAGGTGTAATCTTAGTTATTGCTTTCATGATCGTTATCTCAATAATTGTTGAGGGGATATCACAGGATGTATCTTCACCATTATTCATGTACGAAATTCTTCGCTAAAATGGATCATGATCAAACCTAAATGATTCCAGACCGAGTGAACCTAAATAGTCCGCATAATCACACAGTATATCAACAAAATTATCTCGATCTGACCAAATATTTATTTGTCCATATTTGTATCGAGGTATAAATCATCCTTAAATCAGTTCTGCTAAAAATTACATCAAGTTTCCTTCGCGCGCAGCATTTCAAACACATTCTTGCAATGGCTCGACGAAACTTTATACGCGGTCAAATATTTTGACTGTAAAACTGATAGGATCGACAATCAACTTTACTTACCACTTCTGATATTTTGTAAACATTAAACATCTTCCGGACGCGTGTCCTCTTTGTAATGCTCTTCGTACACAAATCGCTAATTCATTTGCTTAACATCCATTATCAATACAACCTTGTTGTGATTTAAGTCTTGTAAAAATATTCTTTAGATGAATGACCGACATTTCGCTATAAAAACTTTTCACTCTATGAAGACCACGAACATTTACACATGATCAAGCATGCCAATTTCTCTTGATCACACCCAAATTTGCATGAAAGTCTTCCACATCAGTTTTTTGACGAAGTTAGAAGATATTCGCAATAATACTCCCTACGGTCTATGACAGAAATGCATAAATGTTCAGTGCCTACGGGACAAAATATGAGATTTAATCTAAATAGCAAACCTGATTCCGATGTCAATCAAATCGACGATCAAGTCAAAAATTCAATATTGTATCAATCTGAAATGTATTCACCATGTCTTTATTTTCTAAGATACCTTTTCGAAAGGATTATTCAAATGAATATGTATGCATGGATTCCAATCGTAAGACCTGCTTGATTTTTGAAATGAATATTGTGGAAATCGGCGGAAATCCTGAACAGTTCATCACTACGTTATTTCGTTATTTCGTCGTTGAGCGTCGAGTGAAATACACATTTACCGGCCAGTTTAGATTTGAGTCGTTACTTTTGCATGTGCAATGTACTACACTATACTAGCTACTGTACTACATGTACTGGTGTACTGGTAAACCCTAGATAATTTCACTCTCTACTTTGTTGCTACTCATTGGAGCGCTCCGGAATCCGGAATACATAAATTATAAATTATGTATCGCGATTCGCGATATCTAGTTCGCACTTATCAATAATCATCTAATTTCATAATTCTCTTATTTCACTTTCAAGCTTTATCGTGATTTCAACAACAAAACTATACTTTCCTTTCAACATATCTGATGATAATAAAAATATGTTTCACTGTCTTGTTCTAGGTGACATTCTTAAAAGCAATACCGGCACTGTGACAAAGATTAAAATGGTTTGTTATATCAGATAACATGACCAACTGCCTCGTTATTCGCTTATTGTAACAATTACCTAAGCGCTGGTTTTCAAAATGACCCATACGTCTAGAGGTAATACAATTCAATACAAACAAAACTTTTCCACCCTAGTTAAAGGTTACGTCCATTACAACATGACACTTCAGCTGTTTCAGACAACTCTTAAAAAGTTAACATTGAGATCCGCATGCGCCTCACAAAAACATCAATTTGGGATAAATAGTGATGAGAAGCAAAGGAAAGGGATCATGGTGTGACATGATCGAATCTAGTGAATAATATGGATATCACTCTCCCTTTCGACTCTCGACTCGGTATGGTGCGAGTAGAGATGTCAACTATAACTCTCATGATAGCTGGTAATTAGTTCGTTTTTGAAAACTTGACTGTTAGTTTGTCAGAATTCTGTATGTTAAGTAAATATCATTTTTCGAAATTCTGTTTTTTCGACGAATGTACAGCAGCGTCCAACCCTAATCCTCATTTCTCATTTCCAATCATTGCATAGATCAATTTCAGCAACGATTCACGGATGTTGATGCGTCTATTTTCTGGAGTTCGTTGCTTGATCCAAGATTTGCCAGTGCAACATATTTATCTGAACCCAAAAACTATAAAGCGGAAGTACCTCTTGCAGAATGAAGTGCTTTACCTTGTAATGCAAGACTGGGTTGCAGAACCAGATGGAGAAATTTTTAATACCGGTACTAACATAAACTCTGACGACTCTGATGACGACAATGACGTAGATTTTATATAAAAGTTGGCAGGATCACGTAATCCAAAAGCGGCGAATTACGAAAAGTCTCCCGAGACTCGAAGACAAGAGCGAATGGAAAGAGAAAAATTGCAAAGAAGCATGAGGTAGAAGCGTACATTCGCGATGCATGTGCGTGTGCGGGAGGTAAAGACTTAGATCCATTACTGTGGTGGAACAAATATCCACGAGTAAGTTTGGCTGCTCGTAAATGGCTTTCTGTGTGTTCCACTTCGACGCCAGGCGAAAGAGTTTTTCAATCTGTGGTATTATCAATTCAGCCAAACGCAACAGGTTGAAAGGAAATGCTGTTGCCGCTCAAGTGTTTCTCTACAATAATTTAGATGCTCTCCACCTTGACATCACTAGGTGCGAGCAGCGAACACGTAAATAGATGCAGGTGCATGTGGTAGAAAACTTTTGAGTGCATCTGCATAACGTGACTGGAGCAGGGGTGCGGCCAAACTCCTTTCCAACTCCCTTCAGGGTTTTGAAAATTAGGAAAGGAGTTGGAAAACAACATAAACTGGAAATTACTATTTTTGTCAGTTTCAAAAACAATTTCTACTTTCTTGTTTTGGACAAGTTAAAAAGTAAATTAGAAAATAGTCATGAAGAGAAATTAGCATGAAAAATACAATGACAATGTGAAAATTTCAAACAACCAGAAATTAGTTTAAAAATTAATTGTAATATTTTTTACGAACAACGAGCAGCATGAAGTTCCGCATCTCTGCGACGAACTCTTTCAATAGCCCCAAAAACTTCAGTGCTCCCCCACATATTTCGGTTTTCTTTGAGGATCATTATAGTTTGCATCATTGATGAAGACATACTCATACGATTATCCACAAGCAAGTTACCCACCTTTGACCAAAGCCTCTCCACATCGACGGCACCGGCTAGAATGAAGTCTGGCATGAGTGCTATGTGTCACTGGTATGCCATAGGAACTCGTGAAATGTACGCCATTTACGAGTCACGAGTTACGAATAATATAAATTAGGAAAGTAGAGCCAAAATAAATTAGTAAAAATTTGAGGTAGAAAATAGAAAATTATTGAAGAGAAGTTAAAATTGGAAAATATCATTTTCAAAAAGGAGATTCAAAGGAGTTTTCTTTTCGAAATTGACAAAAAAGAGTTAAAATTACTAACTCCCTCGAAATTAGTAATTTCGAGGGAGTTTGGCCGCACCCCTGCATGCAAGTTGCGTCGTCGAAGAGTCACACATAAAACCCATAGGGGTGATACATAATAGTATTCCCTGTTGAAGATTCCTATCGATCGAATCGAAACTGATTCATACCCTCACTCTCTAGCTCTAGAGCAGGTGAGAACCTTTAACGTATCGTGTGGTTTCAAATCAAAAGAATTGCTGCAAGTCCCTCCATCCATCCATTGAAGTGAAACAAACTTTATGAGAAATAAATCGAAAGGAAGAAAGAGAACGACGATAGAAGTGATAGCAGACGACGAAGAAGAAGACAGTGGATAAGAAACAGCAAACCGTCCCAACAATACAAATACAACATCCGTCTTGTCTGGATTGATTCCATCGGTACACTACTTTACTCACAAAATAACAAAATCGAAACGATGCCTTCGTCGACCGAAGAAGGCGATCATATCGAGTACCAGGTCTCCTCATATCACGTCAACAATATGTCAGGAAATACTAGTTTAAAGGAAGAGAAAGTAACAGAAACACAAGTATCGAACGTCTCGCCAAAGAGCAAATGGAAGACAGCAGCCGTGGCAGTAGCGAATAACCGAAACGGCCAAGAGAAACGAGACGATGCCAACAGCAAGACATCGGCCAATCAAAATAATATCAATGCCAACAACAGCAAACCGCCGACCAGTGTTACCGAGGACAATTGGGCCAAGGTGGCGTACGGTGCCAAGATTGCTGCCCTAGAAGCCAAGAACGCCCGGGCGGCCTCTAACGCGAAACTTTTTTCACGGGTGGTGGTCAGCGCCAACACCTGGGACGTATGGTCTCCCCCGCCGGGAAATTCTCTGAGCGGAAAGGTAGTCCCGAGGCTCATGAGCCGACACAAGCATCGGCGCAAGTGCAGTCTCGAAATCCACCGAGTCACACCCATGGAAACCGACACGCCGGAAGAAGAGAACGGCGGTGAAGTCGTAACGATCAAGCAAACCCATTCGTACCACGAGTGTGTCGTGCGGATTCTGGTTCCTGCCAACCAAGAATTGAGCCGCAAGGTCAAACTCGATGCCCTCAAAGATATGGCCAACAACAGCACCGAAAACAGTTTCGACACCTTTACCAGTGTCCGTCGGATTAGTTTTGACCATATTGACTTCCGTCATGACGATGACGATGGCTCCGTCAATACCACGTCCTCCAATTCAACCTCCGCGGCTTCCACCAAGTACCCGCTAATCAATGACCACGGGGGAAGGGGTTTCGAGGGATGGAAGCCCCGATACAGCCTCCCAATGCACGGGATATACATTCGGGGAACCCACAAAAAGACGGTGACCATCCTCATCTCTTTTAACGACTTCAAGCAAGAACGCGACCTGATTTTTGATACGAGCGACGACGCTCAATCCTTTGTCAAGAACATTGAGAAGCAACAACGCCTCGAGACCGTCCGGCAGGATGATCGACTCAAATATGCGCTCGGGGGAGAGGTCAAACTTCCCAAGTTCGAAAAGATCGATCTTCTCTTCGAGATTGTTTCTGCCTACGACCTACCGGTGGGGGATTATCTCTCCAGTGACCCTTACGTTTCCGCCTTTTTGGGACACCAGGAGATTCACCGAACGGAATACAGACAAAAGACCCTCAATCCCGTATGGACTCTAAGCAGCGGATCGCTCTTTCTCTTGCATATTGAATCGAGGCGGTTCTTCATCGAGGAGGGTGTGAGATTCGTCGTCAAAGACTTTGACAAGATGGGCAAGGACGAGGTTCTAGGGATTTGCAAGGTCGACCCAAAAGTGTTTTACAAGGCCAAGGGTGAACGGATGGAATTCAAGCTGACTCCTCCGCGGTTAGAAAATGCTGGAAGTAAAGACGGGCCGAATGGAGTGACCCCCGGAACACTCATCATTCGCTGCCGAAGGGCAACTGCGTACGATCAGAAATTCATGGCCGACTTTGACAAACAGGAATCGAAAAATGCCAAGGGAGTCTCTTCCTACAATGCTCCGGAAGCAGACACAAGTGTCTTCAAGACGCTGACCACTAAGGTGAAGAAACGCGATGCCAATGGTGAAATGCTATACAAAATCCGCCCCTTTGCCAACCCCAAGCGGCCTCCCAATGAAACCGAGTGGATGACCGACACCGATTTGCAAGAGGCTGTCCTACAGCCCTCCCATCATTGGGTAGACATTGGTGAAGGCTCTCTGGGAAGGATCTATTTGGAAATCCTGGGTTGCGATGGTCTCCCCAACATGGACAATGGTAGCTTTTATGGGAACAAGACAGATACCTTCGTTGCTTGCGTCTTTGAAGATGTGTACGGGAGAACCGACGTCATTGACGACTGTTTGTCGCCCCGCTGGCTCCCCTGGTCCAACCGTGCCTTCATATTGCGAATTGAACACCCGAGTAGCCTTTTGAACCTCGGAGTTTTTGACTTTGACGCTGGCTCGGACCAACTCGCCGACCACGATCTGATTGGTCGTGTCTCGGTCGATCTGACAAATTTACGGTCGGGGACGGAGTACGTTCTGAGTTACAATATTTTCCCGTCGGCTCGGGTTTCCGACCGCAAGTCTCTTGGCAAGCTCATGATCCGCGTCCGGATGGAGATTCCGGACGAACGCAAGCTTACCATGGCGTCGTTGTATCCCCCACCTCCCATTTATGTCAACACCAAGAGCAAGAAAGACTTTGAGGTAATCCACAAGACCTGTTTCGGGTCTGTCGACGAGGATAAGTACAGCGTGTCAACACTCAAGTCCTACATCGATGAGCTCTATGAATTGCAACACACATGGTTTTATATCGAAGATGGTCTATCGTCGTTGCTCTTATGGCGCGGTCATTTCGAGTGGACGATCCCGTTCACGGAAATCGAGTTGGATCTACCCATTCATTCCATGTTCGCTTTTGTGGTTTTCACATTTCTGGTCGAACACCCCACATTTATTCCTTCCTTTTGCTTCGCCTGGCTTGCCTGGCTTTTGATAGCAATTGGCGTATGGCGACAAGAAGTCGAAAATCCTTGGTGGCGCTGCCATTCGTACACTCAAATCATTTCGATGCTCTCTCTCGGGGATGATTTTGTGGAACCCCACAAGATCCAGCCCTTTGAGAACTTTGAGGAAGCAAAAAAAGAAGCCGAGGACTGGGTGAATCGGATCGAGGAGGCCGAAAAGCGAGCCACGCGCGCTGCAGAAGAGGCGAACGAGGCAGAGGTAGAGCGGCAGAGAGAGCTCGCCGAGATTGGTGAAATAGATACAGATCTCGGCACCAAAATCAATGGGGCTGGCATCACTCCAAATCCCGTTAAGGCAGCTCTCTATCCAATCCAATTGATGCTCGGAATCTTAGTGCGGACGATTCGAATCGTCAAGAATGTCTTGACATGGCAAGAGGCCTATCTGTCCTTTTGGATCAGCACCGGTAGTCTGGTGTTGGCGATAATCTCTCTGTTCATCCCCTGGTTTTGGTGCTTGAAGTGGGGTTCGAGAATATTTGTCTGGACCATTTTTGGGCCTTGGATGAAGCTTGTGGATATTTATTACTTCAGTCTGATCGAACCAGAAACCGAGGAGCAGCGCCAGCGCCGTCAAAAGGCCGAGAAAATTGCGCATAAACTGACACACACCGATGCGGTCACCCAGGCCCGAATTCTACGAGAAAATACCGCAAAATTAAAATCCATGAAGCGATACATGTTTGGGAAGTACGCCCTTCGCGTTCCAATCCTCAAGCAGGACCGTTATGCGGATATTCCGTTGGCCGAGTCCTTTGCTACTCCCTACCGGGAAAAGGATTTTTCGTTGGCCGAACTCTCTTTCCAGGAAGCCGGGTATAACAGAAAACGAATACCGGGACAAACGCTGGTCGGCGATATGATTCCGTACGTACAAGAGGAGGACTTTACTGTGGCCCCAACCGGCAAGGCAACCCTCCACTCTGAAAAACTCTCGAGGAACACTCCCGGTTCGAAACAGGGATTCGTGACAAACTCGAGGAAGATCATCGCGGGTGTCAGTTTGGCCGTTGGAGTTACGTATTTCGGGACTTCCCTCGTGGGCGAGATGCTGGCACGAACAGACGATTGGATTACATCCCTAATATCGGGCGAGGAACTGTAGTATAGCACTGGAGCAGTCGTGTCGTTTCAAGATATGCGAATGCTGAATTAGCTCAGTTGTATCCAATGAATATATTTCTGTGTCGCTAAAGACACCAAGATTCTCTGATATTTCCGGTAAAAAAACAAGTTAGAAATTCCACTGCACTGCGTATTAATAATGCATCCTCCAGACACTTTGATAGCACATTATAAAGAAAGTGAAGTATAAAAACGTTACTACTAAACAGCTAAATCCTGGTGTTGTATTCAATCGATGACATCTAATCTCTTGCTAGGGACCGCAGTGCACATATCATTACTAGCGCTTGAGACTCATATTCTAAGGAACTTTGTTTTCTTCTTTTTTAACCAAATAATCATTGCTAAGCATACATTGAAGTTCGACAGCGGATTTCTTTGTCGACGTTGTAGTTACTCGACTCAGCCGTTTTCGAATGGACAGTAAAATTGTCAGCAGAAATGTAACCGCAATCATGGCGCCGACTGAGGTTGCGGTCGGCAATAATTCCGAAGGAAGAGAGGATGCATCGCCAGCCTTCCCGGCTGTTGAGGAGGCTATCCTGGGATAAAAATTTGATCCGGGTACGCAGCACGCTTCATATCCGAAAAGCTTGTAGATAAACGATTCATTTTGTTCCTCCACCTGCTTGGAAACTTCATCGTCAAACATGGGCAGGCATTTTCCGTGATGGCCAGATCGGGGGTCACCGATGGGATCGTTCTTACTGGCTTTGGTAAGATCGTCCTTACTGGAGGCTTTGCGGATACCATTGTCGGACACGTTATTTACCTTGCCAGGGTCTTGTTGTTGTTGTTGCTGGAGTCCCTCTACCAAAGGGGCCTCCCAATCCACGATTCCCCCCTGTTCCTCGTAGAGACGGAGGCAATTCAAAAGACTCCTACGGAAGTCTTCCACAAATACCCAGCAATCGACCGAATCCAAAACGGATTCCCCATAACTTTGTTTGACCCGATCTCCTACGACGCCAGTCACTTTTGGATGTTTCATCCAGGCCTGAAATCGGACCTTGTCCGAGGTTGTGTTGAAATAGGGAGGGGATTTTCCATAGAAACCCTTGCCGTCGTTCTCGAACTGATGACGAAATAGACCATTTCCGTTGCTCCCAAATGCCCAGAGGGACAGGTATTGCGAACAGGGTTCCCGGATGGACCCTATGATGAAACCGTGGACCCGATCCGAGCGACCGGTGCTGCAAAATTCACATACGTGCACAAAGGACGTTGCCGCTCCATCGTCGGCAAAGGCTTGTTCCCACGTTTCGGCACTGCAACGGCCATACTCTTTTTTATCCTTTATACAAGAGATTTGGGTTTTGAATTCTCTCAATACCTCGAGGATGGAACCACCACCGGCCTTTGGATTGTGGTTGAATATCAACAACGGACGGGACGCAGGGATTGCTAGGTCCTCGATTTGGTCTTCCCCGGCCATGTGTATCACCACGATGGAACCGTGGTTTGTCGAAACAATGGATTTTGTAGAGGTTAAATTCACCAAAGGAAGAATAGAGTTTTTGGTACGTACAATACGTACCGTATATTTATCTGGAACGTCCGAGAACAGTGAATTTACTGAGGGGGGAGTTCGGAATCCTAAGCCAAGGCGCAATTTTTAAATCTATAAGTATAGCCGATTTTAAAATGTACTTCAAAATGGGGATATTTTAAAATCTCGTCATTTATTGTTTGATTTTAAAATGAGCATATATCAATTTATCGAAGGAAAACCCCGTACATTAATTGTTTGATTTTAAATTAGCATATATAAATTAAGTGTAGAACCGAGTTTAAAATTGAACAATAAATGGTCGAGATTTTAAAATAGCCCCATTTTGAAGTACATTTTAAAATCATTGCGATTTATAAATAAAAAAAAAAGGATATAATAGAATTCTCAGAATCCATAATCGGATCTCGAAGAAGAATGTTCTCCTATGCGTTTCATGCAACAAAAAAAATCGCGCAGTCTTTTTCGTTTCCGGACGTTCCGGAAACCAAAAACTACTCGAAAATATGGGTATTGCGGATAAGAGAACAACTAAAAATCAGTGGGATGGGAGGTATAAACATAAAATACAGTAGACAACAAGCTACCAATTATATATTCCTGCAGTAGTGTACCAATTTTTTTGTTTCCGGACGTAGAGCAATAAGTAAATTTGCAATACAGTATTCGTACTGGAAAGCGTGCGGTACGTGTAGTACTGTACTGTACTGACCACTCCGAATTAAACTTGCATTGTAGTTTTCTCTTATACGGGTCGCTTTATTTGTATTCCATCTGCAAAACCACTTCAACCTCATTTACTCGGACGGAAATGAGAGCGTTATATCAGAATACTTCAAAAATGAATTTTTGATTGAAGCACGTGAACATATGCATATTTATTCAAGAAGAGCTATTAAAATATTGTCAGCCGTGTATAGTGAGCGTGTAATCATTATAATAATGATACTCAAAGCACACTGTAATAATGATCTGCCACCAACATCAATGAGCAAACTATGTATATTATGAGCAATTTCGATAGTGGTAAACCATTAATGGGAATGCTTAGTCTTTAGAGGGCAACTATTTAGTGCATTTCTACTCCCGCACGGTCGTGATCGTGTGTTAGAAGAATTTTTTTATATAAAAGATGAACCAATTCATCTTTTTGTACGTCTGGGAATCCTTGAACCTTATCAAAATGCTACTCAAACGAGGAAATGATTTTAGTATCAAGCGTGACGTATATAATTTGAGATTAACCCGTAAGATGTCCGTTTTTTGTGCGAAAACAGAATTCTTCATGAAAGGTTTGGTGAGTAAATGACCCATTTGGTGAAGTCTAAATTTTTGTGCTATCAGAAGAAATCTGATAATACTAAGCACAAGATATTAGTAAAAAAATCAAACCCATAAGATTCAAAGCTTCTATCAAACTTACAGTCGTCCACAGTATCTGCTGCTTGAGCCCACACAATCTTTGCATCTTGTTCAACACTAACGCGTATACTAGCAGGCGCGACCGGGGCTGTAAATGCGAGACTGGCTACTTCGCAAGCGAATGATCCCCGCTGCGTACTCTCCCTATATGGATCTTCATAGTACCTCGTCGACGACAAACAGTTGTCGTCTTCATCGTCATCTAAATCAGCAAAGAAACCATAACATTCATCGTCATTATCTCCACATTCTAAAACACCACTAGGATTATGACCTTCAATCAAAGTAGGAGTAGAACCATAACACTTCTTCTTAACCTTTTCAGAAACACCATCCAGTTTAGAAAGACCCGAACTTAAACTCGCATTCAGGCGCTTCATCATCATTGGCTGCGTCCCATCACTCATTTTATCAGAAGAAAAAGAAGAAGAAGCAGGAAGACATAAATTGGCCATACTAGATGAAATTCGATATATCTGCGCAGTCTCATCATCTCGATCTTTTTCATAATCCTTTCCCTTCTTACCATCACCATCATCGTCATCATCACTCCATAACAACGATACTGTATGAGGTGGGGACAAGTGTAACTTTCCATCTACTTTCATTCGTTTCGATGTACTCGGCTCCATAATCTCAGGTTTGTCCCTCGTGTTCGCAACTCTCATATTCGTCATCTCGATTTTTTCTTTATTCTGTTCATCGTCGTCATCATGAAAATATTTCTTCTTATCGTTATTGTTATTATGCAAAGTAACGCCTCCTGCTATCATAATACCGATAAATTGATGTATATGTACAAATATCTACTACCGCCTCGTCGTAAATACGTATGTCTGCTCCTACTAGACTTGTAATCAGAGTGATGTGATGTGATTTGATGCGATATGATTCGATGGTGTTTCACAAATGTGGAGTAGGAAGAATGGTTCGGTTGTAGTCTCGTATGATGGTACGTCGTTTCGAAAAGGAAACTACGTATTATGTACGTGAACAGGTACGTCTATTGTATACGGTAGTGTGGAAAAAGGTTGCATCCGTACGACAATTATTTGTTTGTAAAACTGCTTTTGGAGAGAGAAGAGATGTCTACCAATGTACATAAACGAAGAGAACGACGTGAACTACTATGATTGGCTTATATGTGCAGTAGGTTAGATGATCTGTTCCGAAGATGAATATAAGCCAATGAAAATGTAGAAGAAAGGTTGCCACGTCAGGGTTTTACTTCGTTTAGGTTAGTATTTTCCGACTTTCGACACAGATTGTTAAGTCCCGCGCAACGCGAGATGAAGAAATGTTGAAAGCTGATTTGTGAGAAAATCTCTTCCCATGGTCGATTCATTCAAAGCACTTACGAATGTAATCCATATTCGGATGGGAATGCCCTACTCGGAGAATACTGTAAGATTATATACATTTTTCTGTTACATTGTTTCACGTAAGTTTTATGAGTTTCAAATTTTGATCTAACGTATACCTCAAAGAGATGCCTTTGAAATTGTTGTCTTCATGAAAGAAATGAGATGCATTGCTCATCTTCATCCAACAGTCATCCTCATCCCAATATATTCTCTAAAAATAAAATATGATAGACTTAAATTTTGTGCTCGACAGCTTGAAGTCTGCCACATAGCGAAGATGTTTGCCTAACTAGATATACGACCGTTTCCATGGAAATACAGCGGTAAGCAAGCAAAGTCGGTGAATGGAAATCAAAGTTCAGGCTTAAATAGAAACGGTTTTTGGATGAATCTTCTTTTCCAGGTATCAATTCAAAGCGAATAACAAACTTTCGCAATTCAAATCACTTTCGCTCAGTCGAAGAGTTTTGGCAGATATCAGGTGGATTCATGAACTACTTCGTCGTTCAAATTCTTCACTATTACTGTTGTGGTGACTTCCGACCGTGATACTCTGGCCACACGAGTATGTTTCATGCGTTTACCTCTCGCCCTGGGAAAACAACTCGTGCAATGTCAAAATGGGATTTCGTAAACTATTCATTGTCCATTTATTGAAGCTTCGACGTGCTAATCTTCGAAGTATCCTGTAATCACTCCGTAGAGCAATCGACTTTGTGAGACAATTTGTAAGTACGACAAATTGAGTAACAAAACTTGCATTTTTGTTTCTTTATCGTAACTTATCATTTGATACAACAAAGAAACGTGTATTGGTCAATCTTTACTTTATGATGCGTCACGTACTGGCCCAAGCATTGGCAAGTCAAGCAACGACGGTATGGAAATACTTCCTGCAGAACCTTCGCGATTATCGCTAATATCATTTGGATTGGGCTGACGAAACTGAATTATAGGGTGAAACGCGAACCACATGTTACAGGAAGCTACAAGAGCAGGCAAAATTTGAAAACACAGAATTCCTCTGTCCAGATAAAGTGGAAAATCGAATACTTTCATAGAAATAAATGCCAGCATGATGAATAAAGACTGGAAAGTAATTGACAAAAGAATATCCTTCGCTTCGTTGTGAGCTTTAAGATGGGACTGTGACAAATCATCATTTTCTTGTAAGTCTCTCTTCATCTTGTAGGAAACACCAAAAATGTAAAGTGAAAATAACCCAGTTAAGCAAAATATAATGAAAAAATAATCAGCAGGAGAATGATCTGAAACATGGCATGTTCCGTATCGAGCTGTAGCAAAATCATATTCATCAAAGTATACATCATGATAATGGAAAGTTAACGGGGTAAATATAACCCAGACGATACACAATACTACATTTATGACGCCAAAAGTATTGACCATAAATCTAGGAATACCAGAAAAAGGATGATTCGATGACATTCTCACCCTGAGAAGACAAAGCTATTTGAAGAATAAGTTGAAGATTACACAAAATAGTCAAGCTTGCATCGTAATTGAAACACTTACTTTGATGAAGAAAAGCAGCAATCCAAAATAATAACCAGCAAATCGAAATGCTACTTTCACTCGACAAGTTAAATTCATTATTGTATCATCGTGAAGAGGCGAGTTCACGAAATTATGCGTTATGACCACTAAGAACATCGCCGAAGAACAAACGCACATGCCATGTAGAAAGAAAGGCATGGACCGTTGTATTATGTAACAATCTTGTTGAACCCGAACGAAGGCAGTGAGCGTTAAACATATGACGATTGCGAGAAACGACGCTATACTTGTGAACTTTATCCAAATATCTGATGAGCGAAGGATACGTTTGTCCACTAGTCGGAGGCGAGGAGGGGGATAAGTCGATCCATCTCGATAAATAAATTGATCGACTTGCAACCAAATATTCTCTTTCGTCTTGTACGATTTAATTAGCGAAAATGGTTCTTCAATCGTTTGTGATGTTGTTCTTACATTCCAAATTCCATATTGTAACGAGGAAACATTATATCTTGTTGGTATACGAAAGTATCCGGATGCCCCTACAAATTCATTAGACATAATTGCGTTGATAACATCTCCTGATGATATTTCAAAAGTATGTGGAAATGAGCTATTATAACAAAGTCTTTTCTCCACCAAACAAATTCCAAGAACGGAGGATGCAACAGCATCAAACAGTTGGGCATGGGGACTAAGATTGCAATAAAAACAGGTAGAGTCATTTACAATATGGAAAAGGTTATACGGTGCATGATAATACCCAGAGTGACCAACTTTGGCAGGGCTTGCGAGCCGGGTGCGATCGACCATACGATCGTCCAGCATTGAAAGTGCCTGCATAAATTCGATACGAAAATCTTTCATTGGAGAAAATAAGGCAAGTCCATTTAGCCAGATATCAGTAAAGTTTCTGCACTCCAGATTCCTTCATTAAAAAGAGTAAGACGCACACATATACTGGTTCAATTGAGTCGGCACATAAAAATACTTACTCTAGATGAGTTGCTGCATGGCGGAATGAGCCCATGATTCTATCGTAGACAATCCACAAAAATGTCTCGACATTCAGCATATAACTATTGATCATTTTAACAAAAGGATTATAATCGAAGTCAAGAGGTGGAAAGAAGACGATTGTCGTAAACCTCGTTTTAACTATGGACTCCAGAGCTGCGCTCAGTGTTTCTTCGAACATGTCATCTAGGGTAAATGCGAATGACTCGATAATGAGACCATAAACTTTGTTTTCAAAATAAATGGAATCGATAAAATTCATTCCTTCTGTATTGTTGACGTGGAGGAAAATTATGTAGTCACGATGAATGGTGTTATTTAAATATTCGAGCAATGGCCTCGCACCATTCTCGTATGACGGGATTGTGTTGATCGAATTGTAATATGTGAGGTTATTCCAGTAAAAGTCACTTGGGATTACGTTAGGTATATCAACGGTTTGCCAACTCATATTTATTGTTGCATCTCCATGTAATGGCCCTATTGCCGCGATTGGGTCCATACATTCGTCAAAGTCTTCGTAACCGGGTAAATATGTACTCCTGATCTCGTCGTTTAATGATGAATTGGGTATGGTGTTTTGCACAATTACTTTAGAAATAGTAATATTGCACTGCGCAAAATCTTCACTAGAAAATTCCGGCACGATAGTTCCATTCCTCTCATTGATGTGATCGATTGCCAACAAAACAGTTGAGAGGTACGTAAAATGAAGTTGATTTAAAGCAGTTGCAACATCAATCGATGAACCCCTATTGAAAACAATTTAAAGTGGTTATGATTACTTCCATTATTCATCGAAAGGGATTTGTAAACGAATTACTCACTGCGGTGGAGCAAAAGGCAATCTTATCAGTAGTGGACAGCTAGTTTGGGCAATCATCTCAAAAAAAATACTTCGAAGTAATAAGATATGAGGATGACTGTCTCATGAGAGACGATAGACGTGCTCGGAAATATTCGATAGCGAAGTGGTAAAAAGTTTTTTTTGAACTGTATGCTTTTATTATA
>Ga0213867_1000575_pt1 | contig 16517 bp, 20 predicted proteins | sample PICome_12_FD_160120 | JGI IMG/M metagenome (GOLD analysis project Ga0213867, IMG submission 160120) | Coastal seawater microbial communities near Pivers Island, North Carolina, United States - PICO540 | ecosystem: Environmental > Aquatic > Marine > Coastal | place: USA: North Carolina... | reverse complement strand
ACCTAGAAATATTTTTGTGAAGTTTTTTTGAAAATCTTTTGAAAGCCTTTAGAGAATCCTTTATGTTATTTGATTCAAAATCTTCTGCGAGCGAATAGCCATCCCAATAAGCTACGCTGAATTTGTCCTCATATTCTATAAATTCTATTGATGCTGCATCAGGGTTTGTGCTGTCATTGTGATGAACTAAGATCTTTTTATCCTCAAGGCTATATTTAATGCTATCCATATCAGAGAATATAGACTTACACAGGTTTTCTATTTGAATATGATTACTTTTTATATTTGTTCTGATCATATGAATGATGTCTGCCAACCTCAAAGCTTCTTAAACCAAGGTGTTTTGTTTTTCTACCTCGAGCCCTTTTCCTCCATAGCGTGTAGCTACTTTTTTTGAGATTCTTTCGCATTAGGTCCTCTACTTGATTCTGATTGAGTCCAAATGTTGCTTCTATGGCATCAAAAGTTGTTCTATCTTCCCATGCCATTTCAATGATTCTTGAAATGTCCTCAGGCTTAAGATTATCTATCACAGACTATTTGAGTCTCTTTACTTCTGCTTCTAATTCAGCAATTCTTCGTTTTAATGGCTCAAGCTCTTCTTTTTTTACAAACCCTGAGTCTTTCATAAATTTTTCAAGCGCAGGCTTCATCATCTTTTCCATGTTTTTCATGTCTTTCATCATTCCAAATGGATTCATGCTTTACTCCTTAAATGTATATATCAAACCTGGTAGATTTTCCTTTGATCTGATAATTTATTTTATTACAAATCAATGGGGCCTTGATTGGTCTTTTCAAGATTATTTTTTTGCAATTAGCGCTTTGAAAGGTATTAAAAATACTGTCGCCAGCATCCTCTATGCCTTCTAAGTCTATTATTTTTCTTAATAAATCAATTTCACCAGAGCCCTTTGAAGCCTTATTAGTTTTTGGATAAAGTGGATCCAAATAAATTACATCATAATCAATATCTTTTTTTTCATTATAAATATCTCGAGCATCGCCGTTGAGAAGTGTTAAATTGTCCAAAAAAGGCAAAGAAGTTTTTGCTCTTTCGCATGCATCCTTGATTAAAAGATAAATGATTTTGCTTTGCTCACACGCAACAACCTTATGATCTAAAGACAGAAAAATCATAGTATCTGCAAGCATGCCTGCTGTTGCATCAAATATATTTAAAGGGTTTAAACTCTTACCCAAAGCTTTTTTAATATGTTTCTCATGCTGAGATCTATTTAATCTCCAACCTATAGGGCCAGATAGGAAATCTATACTTAAAGATCTTAATTCATCATCTAAATAAGAGTTAAATGTAAGCATCTCATTAGCTATTGTTATGAATGAACCAGTTTTTGGTGGATCATCAACAATCTCAGAATTTAAATAGTTTGCTACAAATTCAACTTTTAAATGAAGTATTTTATCGATTACTATCGGGCAGTTCATTAAATTAGAATAATTGCCATTCCCAATATGATTCTATAAATGACAAAGGGCATTACCCCTATTTTTTCAACAAATAGTAAAAAATATTTAATGGTTAAAAAGGCTACTACAGAAGAAATTGAAAAACCCACTAAAAGCTGTAAAAGATCTATCTCTACACCTGGAGCGATCATATCTAGTAAAAGAAAAACAAGAGCACCTAATATAGTTGGAATTCCAAGTAAAAATGCAAACTTAGACGCGTCTTTAAGGCTCAAACCAGCTATCAAGCCCGCTGTTATTGCGGTACCCGACCTTGATGCGCCTGGTATTAAAGCAAAAACCTGAATAAGTCCTATGAATATTGCAGCAAATATTGTGAGCTGTTTGATTGTTTTATTTTTTGGACCGGCAGCAAATGCAAACATTAGAACAAATGCAAATACAATATTCATTGTTGCAATGCTTTGAAGTGAGAAAAGTCTTTGTTGTATCAAATCAGATGAGAGCAAGCCAACGATCACTATCGGCACTGTTGCAATGATTAGTAATAATGCTAATCGCCTATCATCTAATAAACTTTTATCATTATTTAATAAAGATGAGCTCATTCGCATAAGATCATCCTTAAAATAAAATATAACGGCAACTAAAGTGCCGGCATGAGTAGCGATATCAAAACTTAATCCAAGGTCTTTAGTACCAAATAACAAGTTAGGTAAAAGCAAGTGTGCTGAGCTTGATATAGGAAGAAATTCAGTTAACCCCTGAATTATGCTTAGCAGTATTACTAATACAATATCATTGATCATTTAATTTTTTATATGTGGTTTCTTTTATATAAACGGGATTTGCATCTTCGGGTCTGTATTTTGAGTCTTCAGAATATTTTGAAAGAGCTAACTCAATTAATGAAGCTGCATTTGATTTAATATCTAAATTTACATTTACTTCATTAACTGAATCCCATGCATTGCCTAAAAAAGCAGCATCGGGATCTTTAGAAGCAATTTTTTCAAGATCTATCTTATTAACAAGTATCTCCGAACCAATATTTTTTAACGACCCGTCAACAAAATTAAACTCTGCATAATAAGCCTCAGATTTAATGTCTGAGAGAATTGCACAATGTAAGATTTGATCCTCTGTATTAAAAATAGTGTGCTCGAAAGCAATGCATTCAAGATTTGAGATTGGCATTAGTGGTTTTGATTTCGTTAAAGCAATTGCTTTTAAAAAAGTAGCAACGCTTCTAATTGAGGTATATGATCCAGGGCCTTGGCCGAAAACAAAAAGATCAAAATTTGATAGGTCTTTAGAATCAATGCTGATATTTTGCAGAAGAGATTGCCAATCCGGACGACTTTTTCTTTTATGGTTTACTGATATCGACAAGAGATCGTCTCCAATCTTGGATGCTACTGAAGTATGGTCCCCAGTAGAATCAATTGCCAAAACATCCATAATTAAATTTCTTTTTTTATGTTTGCAAAAACCTCATTAACGCTTTTTGAACCATCAACTGAAAAATACACCAGCTCTGATTTACTGCTAATTTCTTTATAGAAATTGGTCAACGGCTCTGTTTGTTCATGATAAACATCTAATCTTTTGAGAACGGTCTCAGGCTTATCATCTTCACGTTGTATTAATGCTTCTCCAGATTCATCATCAATACCCTCAATTTTTGGAGGATTGTAATCTATATGATAGTTCCTACCTGATCCAGGATGCACTCTTCTACCTGACATTCTGCTAACAATCACATCGTCCTCAACAACAATTTCTATGACATGAGAAAAAGATACACCCATATCATCTAGGATTTTTGCCTGACCAAGGGTTCTCGGAACTCCATCAAACAAGGATCCATTTTTACAGTCTGGCATTTGTAGTCTTTCCTCAATTAATGAGCCAATAATGTCATCAGAAACAAGTCCGCCGGAATCAAGAATGCTTGAAACTTGCTTACCAAGATCTGAGCCTGAAGCAACAGCTTCTCGTAACATGTCTCCTGTACTTAATTTAGGAATTTGATATAGATCGCATATAAGGTCAGCTTGTGTTCCCTTTCCAGCCCCTGGAGGGCCCAACAAAATAAAATTTTTCATCTTTCTAATATAGCAAATGCTACTACATAATTTTTTTCGTCTGCAAGACTAACATGACTAGCTGAAATACCCAAATCATTCATTTTATCTTTAAGATTGTTCAAAGGAATAAAAACAGGTTTACCTAAATCATCTCTTGCTATAGACATATTTGAAAGCAAAACCTCTTGCCTTATGCCTGTTCCAAACGCTTTTGAAATCGCTTCTTTTATAGAAAATTGCTTAGCGAGATATATTGGTTTTTTTGAGTCCTCTAGGTCATTGAAATAATTTAACTCTTCAGATGTAAGGCATTTCTTTGCAAAAGCACCTAATGATTTCATATTTCTAAACCTTGAAACCTCAACTATATCTGTACCAATCCCGTATATCATCCCTTCAAGCTCCTAAAAATCTCTCTGCTAGCTAACTCTTTACCATCCAAGCAAAGCAATATTGCTTCTTTTGTAATCTTTTTTAATGATTTTCTCGGTATGGATTCTAGTTTTCTATCACGAATATCTAATATTTCTTGACCTAGTAGCTCCCCTCTCTCTGATTTTCTAAAACCTCGTTGAGATATAAATTTATAATAAGCATTCGCTTCAATGGGAATATGCTCATCTATATCTGATTCAAAATCTATCCCATAACCTAGCATTTCTAACATGTCTAATTCAAAAGAGCGCAAAGTCAACTCTAAGTCATTGGATTTAACTTTTTCTAAAAAGCTTTCATAAAGATCAAATAACTCTTCATGGGTTGCATTTTTTGGCAGTAACTTTGTCAAAAGCTCATTAATGTATAAAAGGCTGTAGCTGGTTTTTGAAAAATTATCTACTGACATAGAAAAATCTCTATCAATGTTAGTTAAGGTTTTTAGCTCAGATCTACCAGAATAGGTAACTTTTAACTTACAAAAAGGCGCTAAATAACCGAAAAATTTAGATTTTGGTTTTTTTGCTCCTCGCGCAATGACTGATATTTTTCCTGATGATCGTGTGAAAATATCTGCGATTATTGAAGTTTCCCCATAGGCTCTTTGATGTAATAAAAAGCAATTATCCCATTCATTAGGATTCATAACTTGCACCTACACCTAGGCTTTGAATGTAATCAGAATCAGTATTCCAATTTTTCTTAACTTTCACCCAAGTTTTTAAAAAAACTTTCTTCTCAAAATAGTCTTCTAAGTCTAATCTGGCTTGTTTACCAATTTTCTTTAAAGTGGATCCTTTATTACCAATTACAATTTGTTTCTGACTATCTCGAACTACAAATATAACAACGTGAATTTTTAAGATGGTCTCTTCATCTTCAAAGTGCTCAACTTGAACAAACGTATCATGCGGCAGCTCATCCCCAAGCAATCTAATTATTTTCTCTCTAACAAGCTCTGAAATCATAAACATGTCCTTTTGATTATTTGAAGACATGGCCTCACCATAAATATGGTCACCTTTTGGTAGATATTTAATTATAATTTTCTGAAGTTCTTCTATACCTTCATCCAAAAGTGCTGAGATAGGAATAATTTCAAGGAAGTCATATAACTCACTTAATCTTTCCATTAAAGGAAGCAATTTTTGCTTATCGTCAATTTGGTCAATCTTATTAACGACACAAATTACTTTTGCATTTGCTTCTTTGAGTTTCTTAAGCACTGACATATCTTGATCGTCTAGTTTCAGCCTTTGGGTAACGAATAACACAATATCCGAATAATCAATTAAACCTTCAGCAGATTTATTGAGTACTTTATTCATAATTTTGGGTGATTTGATATGCATGCCAGGGGTATCAGCAAAAATAAGTTGTGCATTTTCTATATTCTTTATTCCAAGAATATTGTTCCTTGTTGTTTGAGATTTTCTAGAAGTGATTGAAATTTTCTTACCTAAGATATGATTCAATATAGTAGATTTACCAACATTTGGTTTGCCAATTATAGAAATATATCCACATAATGATTCAGTCATCTTTTTTACCCATGGAGTTTAAAACTGATGCAGCAACCTTTATCTCCGCACTTTGTTTAGAAGATGAGAATGATGTGAACTTGGTATTTTCATAAACTAACGTACACTCAAATCCACTTGTTTTTTCTTCATGGTTATATTCAGGTGGGCTCATCCCAAGAGATTGAAATAGCTCTTGTAATTCTGTCTTAGGATCCTTAAAAGAATCATCAGTTGAAATGTTGTTCAACTCGTCAGAAAAAATATTAATTGTTACTAGCGTTGCCTGATCCCAGCCACCATCTAAATATATTGCACCTATCAGTGCCTCAAAACACCCTTCATAGATTGACTTCTTGTGTAAATCATTAATATTCAAAGTTCCTTTAGATAGCCTAACTGCTTTATGCAGTTTAAGAGATTTAGCCTTTTTACTTAAGGTATCTGATTTGACTAATTGCGACCTTATCCTGCTTAAAAGGCCCTCGGGTATTTCAGGATATTTTAAAAACAAATATTGAGAAATAATTGAATTGAGAACTGTGTCACCTAAAAATTCCAACCTTTCATTGTTAGATTTATTATCAAAACTTTTATGAGTAAGCGCGAGCTCTAATAGACTTTCATCTGAGAAGACAAATCCTATATTAGTTTGAATTGAATCAAGCATTAATTGATTTTACCAGCCCTTTCAAAGCTAGGTAAACAGGTCCAGCACTCCCATGTCATCCAGATATAATCAGCTGTACCCATAAAATAATTTCTAGGAACAAAGCCAACATCTTGTCTTGAATCATTAGAATTATCTCTGTTATCACCAACTACGAAATAGTGACCTTTAGGAACAGTCCATTGTTGAGGATATTCTGTCTTTGCAGAACTATTTCTTATTGTAAATGATCTACCGCCAAGCTCTTCTGTATAAAATTTAATATCTTCAATTTCTTCAACTTCTTCAATTTTTCCTGAAGGATATCTGTATCTTCTTGTTACTATTTCTTCTTTTGTAAACTCATAGTCCTTCAAAACAATTTCATCATTTATATAAAGCTTTTTATTGATATATTTAATAGAATCACCTGGCTTACCTATTAATCTTTTTATATATGGCACAGGTTTGTGTGGTGGCACAAAAACTACAACCTCTCCATAATCAGGGTCATTAAATTCAATTAAAGGTTTGCCTACTCTATTAATTTTTAATCCATACTCATATTTATTAACTAAAATGAAATCCCCAACCTTTAAACCAGGCAGCATTGATCCTGATGGAATTTGGTATGGTTCATAAAGAAAAGATCTAAGAACAAAAATAATAAAAAGTGGTATGAGTGTTCCTCTTGTAGATTTTTTAATAACCTCATTCTTATAGAAGATTCCAATAAAAAAAACTATGAAAGATATTATTACAGCTATAAATAAAATTAACCCAAGATCACCTGAGTTAAACCATATGCTCATTATCATTGCAAAAAAGAAGATTGTTCCTAGCGAGGATAAATTTTCTTCAATTAAAGGATTAAATTTTGCTTTAGCAATATTTTGTCTAATCCAAACATATATACATCCAAGCATTCCTGCCAAGGAAAAAATAAATAATGGATCAGTAAACACTCTAATCTCCTGAACTAAAATAATTTAAGAACGCATCTTGCGGAATAGAAACTTTACCAATTTGTTTCATTTTCTTTTTACCTTCTTTTTGCTTCTCAAGAAGCTTCTTCTTTCTTGTAATGTCGCCACCATAACATTTTGCAGTAACGTTTTTTCTTAGTGCTTTTACAGTTTCTCTCGATATTATCTTAGCACCTAGTGCAACTTGAATGGGGACATCGAACATTTGTCTTGGAATTAACTTCTGTAAATTTTTAGCAATTTCTCTGGCCTTTGTGGCAGAAAATGATTTGTGCACGATCATTGATAAAGCATCTACTTTCTGATTGTTAATTAACACATCAATTTTTGTTAGATCAGATTTAACAAAACCGATCAATGAATACTCAACAGATGCAAATCCTTTTGTTGATGACTTGATTTGATCAAAGAAATCAATAATTACACTAGACAAAGGCATCTCAAAAATAATAGATACTTGATTGCCAAAATATGTCATATTTTTTTGTATGCCTCTTTTGTTGGTACATAAAGTGATTACATTACCAACATAATCATTTGGGGTAAGAATATTCACATTTACTATAGGCTCTCTTATTTCCTCTATATCATTAGATGCTGGAAGTTGAGATGGGTTATCAAGCTTGATAACTTCGCCATCAGTTTTTAAAACTTCATATTCTACTGATGGGGCTGTAGATATAAGCTCAAGATCGTATTCTCTTTCTAATCGCTCTCTTATTACCTCCATATGAAGAGTACCAAGGAAACCGCATCTAAAGCCAAATCCTAGTGCATCTGAGACTTCAGGTTCATATATTAGTGATGAATCATTTAAAATGAGTTTTGATAAGGCATCTCTAAACCTCTCATAATCTTCTGATTTTACAGTGAACATAGATGCAAAAACTTTTGGGTTAACCTTTTCAAAACCAGGAAGCGCTTTTGTGGTCTCGTCATTCCATTCAAGTAAAGTATCACCTACAGGAGCCCCTTTGATATTTTTTATGCCTGCTACTAAATAGCCCACCTCTCCTGCTGATAAGGATTCTTTAGTGACTTTTTTTGGAGTGAATATCCCTAATTCATCGACTATGTGGGTATCGCCTGTAGAGTGTATTTTAAACTTTTGACCTTTTTTTATAGTGCCATCTTTAATTCTTATTAAAGAAACTACGCCTAAATAAGAATCAAACCAAGAATCTATTATCAAAGCCTTTAATGGGCTTTCAGTCTTACCTTCAGGTGAAGGAATATCAGAAATTAAGACATCTAATAAAGATTCAATTCCAATTCCTGTTTTAGCACTTACATGGGGAGCATCTGATGCATTAATACCGATCATATCTTCAATTTCTTTTTCAACTCTTTCTGGCTCAGCCTGAGGAAGATCAATCTTATTTATTACTGGAACAACTTCAAGCCCCTGATCTACAGCTGTATAACAGTTGGCAAGAGTTTGAGCCTCTACACCTTGTGAACCGTCAACCACCAACAATGCGCCTTCACAGGCTGATAATGATCTAGAAACCTCATAAGAAAAATCAACATGCCCTGGAGTATCAATGAAATTTAATTGATAAGTCTCACCGTTTTTTTCATAGTTTAAAGTTACTGCCTGCGCTTTAATTGTTATGCCTCTTTCCCTCTCAATATCCATTGAATCAAGAATTTGCTCAGACATCTCTCTTGCAGACAGACCTCCACAATACTCGATAAGTCTGTCAGATAAGGTGGACTTACCATGATCTATATGGGCAATGACAGAAAAGTTTCTAATGTTCTTCATAGATGTGTGACATTTTACAGCCAAAGGGGCTAATGATGGTGAATTCTAAAAAAGTAAGTTAATAAATTTTTAGTTGATTTTAACTGAAGTAATAAACTTTGAACCTTTTCTATTGAGGTGAATTGCTACACGTTTACCAGATTCAAATTGCTCTAAAGCATCCTTAAAATCGTCAACTTCATATATCTCGTATTTGTCGCCGCGATATTGAAGCATAGTAATGACGTCGCCTCTAAAAATCCTGCCTGAAGCAGGTGAGCCAGGAGTAACTCTAGAAACAATTACTCCATCCGGTAAATTGTCCATAGATGGGTTGTCTCTATCAATTTCAGCAACTTTTAATCCTAGCGGATCTTTTGATTTGCTTGATTTTGCAGGTATAAACGAATCTTTGTCAGTTGGAAGCTCTCCAAGAACAAAGTCAATAGATATTTCCTCTCCATCTCGTATTACTCTTGCTTCAGCTTCTGTCTCTGGTCTCAATTGACCAACAACATGGGGAAGATCTGAGCTAAATTTAATTTCTTCGTCATTAAATTCAATAATGACATCACCAGGCATAAGGCCAGCCAAATCAGCTGATTGCCCTGATTCCACATCATTTATGAGAGCTCCATAAGGTTTTTTCATTCCCAAGGCTTCAGCAAGATCGCTATCAACCTCGCTCATCCTGACACCCAAATACCCTCTTGAAACAAAACCATTTTGTATAATTTGATCAGCAACATCAGTAGCTACGTTAATAGGTATAGCAAAAGCTAGACCCTGGTAACCACCGCTTCTTGAATATATTTGAGAGTTGATACCAACCACTTTTCCATCTAAGTCAAATAGCGGGCCTCCAGAGTTTCCTGGATTGATAGCTACATCAGTTTGCAAAAACGGGACATAATTACCTATATTATTATTTTGAATGCTTCTGCCTTTTGCACTGACTATTCCAGCAGTAACTGAAAAATCAAAACTGAAAGGAGATCCTATTGCTACTACCCAATCACCAACTTTAAGCTTATCACTATCACCAATTATGACCTTTGGTAGTTTCTTACCCTCTACTTTTAAAACTGCTAGATCAGAAAGTGGATCTACGCCAATAATTTCAGCTTTGAATTCCCTTCTATCGGAAAGAGATACAACAACCTCTGTAGCATCTTCTACTACATGAAAGTTAGTTAATATGTAATCGTCTTTAAGTATAAACCCTGAGCCATATGAGGTTGATTCCCTTTTTTGTTGAGGCATCTGTCCGTATTGTCTTGGCATACCAAATCTTTCAAGAATTTCATCAGGTATTCCTCCATATCCACCCATTTGCCTTGGTGCAATTTCTTTTTTTGAAGTTATATTCACTACTGCAGGCGCAGAGTCTTCCACAAGTTCTGAAATATTTTCAGGCAAACCAGCAGTAATTAATTGAGCAGAGCTTATGATTATTAAAAAAAGAATGCTTCTGATTGTTTTCTTCATCTTTATCCTTGGTTTGATTTAATATTATTTATAATTTTCTGAGCGCTTTTTTGATCTAAATTTCCATACAATGTAAGAGTTCTTCCATCTTTTAGAGGTATCAAATAAATATTTTTATTCCCATATGTCCAATATCTAACCTTCTTAAGATTAAAATTCTTTTTTTCAATATGCATAGTAAAATTTTGCTTACCGTTTGAGTAGTGTCTTCTTGAGGCATCATTTAAATTAAAGCCAACATTTCTTAGGTCCATAAGAGGATCTGAAGAGCTTAAAGCCGAATTATTAACAACTCTAAGTACATGATTGACCAAATTATCTTCTCTAGAATTTGCAATTTCTTGTGCCTCCGGGCTTCTGATGGCTAAGTTCAATGCATCCTGGGCATCTTTGTCTACACCTAGTCTAGAAAAATCTGATTGGTTGATGAATAACACAGTAAGCAAAATAGAAGCAGCAGCTGTGAGCCCATTAGAGAACCATAAGATTTTGTTACTATTTGGATTACTGTTTTTTATGGGAACAACATTTATATTATTTAAATTAGCTGCTGCGGAGATTACTCCGTACATAGAAATTTTTTCTTTAAATCCTGCATTAATAGAATTTGATAAAGACTTTTCAAAGCTATCTGCGTCTAATTCACCATCATAAAAAGATGAAATATCCTCATCATATTTATCCATAATTTAACTCCGTATTAATATACTCAAGAATTGTTTCTCTTGCTCTAAAAATCCTAGACCTAACAGTTCCTATCGGGGTGTCAGTAATTGTTGCTATTTCCTCATAACTCTTACCTTCAACTTCTCTTAAAGTAAATGAAGTTCTTAAGTTTTCAGGCAAAGTTTGTATAAAGGTATTAATTTTTTTGAGAGAATCTTCATGCATTAAATCAGCCTCAACGTTTGTTGTGTCTTCAATTTCAAAAACTCTCTCATCCTCAGAAATATTCATCTTTTGCTTTTTAAAAGCTGAGCTTTGAAAATGATTTTTAGCAAGATTAATTGCAATCCTATATAACCATGTAAAAAAAGCACTATCGCCTCTGAAAGATTCAAGCGCCTTCCATGCTTTTATAAATGTTGCTTGTGCAAGATCCTCAGCATCTTCTTTGGATTTTGTATACGCATACAACGATGCATAAACTCTTGGATAGTATTTAGTCATTAAAATATTTAGGGCTTCTTTATTACCTTGCCTCGCTTTATCTATTAATAAAGAATCTTCAGTATGATTTTCATTCATTAGCATTGATTCCTTTATTCATTTGACAGCGTTTTAATTTAAAAGTTTCCCATAGTTGAAAATTTTTTTAAGAATTTATCAATAAAATCTTCATGCTCGTAATTGCTTAGAGAGATGTTTTTAAAAATATAATCAAAAAGAGATTGATCATCATAATCCAAAACCTCATCAAGGATTTTTAGATTAGCCTCATCAAGCTTTTCAAGATTCTTAACAGCAAACTCACGCAACAAAAGATCAAGCTCTCTCATGCCTCGCCTACATTTCCATTTGATTCTGTTTATTTCTATGCTCATTGGTTAAAATAAGATTTTATTAACGACATTTTACTTGAAAAAAATAGAAGAAAATAATTTATTGGTCGCAGGTCAATTGATGCTTGATGACATGTGTGTGTTAGAAGTGCATAGCGAAACAAATAAAACATTTGATTTTCTTCAGGGGCAAGTAACTTCAGATATATCAATTTTAAGCGAAAATAGCAGCTATCAATTATCTTCTATCTGTAATCAGAAAGGACAAGTTGTTGCAGATTTTATAATTAATAGATCTGGAGAAGCTTATAAAATTATTATTAAAAATGAATTGGTTGAATTATTTATAAATGACCTAGAACCATATGCAAAATTTTTCTCAGTAAACTTTATAAAAAATAAAGATTATGTTCATGGCTATGTAGTTAAAACAAGACTCGAAGAGTCTTTATTAAAAAACGAAACTTTTGGTCTCTTAGTTAAATGTTCTAGGGACAAAATAGATAGCACCCTTGCAAAAGAAGATTGGGTTACAAGCAATCTATTGCTCGGAAATTACAACATTAGCTCAATTGATTCAGGAAGGTTTAGACCAGCAGAAATTATGCAGGATAAAACTCGAATATCATTTAATAAGGGATGTTTTAGAGGGCAAGAAATAATTGCAAGAATGAAATATCTAGGCAAAGAAAAAACAAGCATGCGTCTTGTTATAAGTTCAACTGCTTTAAAGATAGAGAATAAAAAAATTACCAATCTTCTTTCATATCAAACTCAAGCAATGCATGTAAATGTTTTGCTAGGCAATAAAAATTTAGTCGATGCCTTAATAAACTCAGTTGCAAGTATTTTTGTTAAGTAGACCAGTTAATTGGTTCTTTGTTGTAACTTTTTAAGTAATTATTAGCTTTTGAAAAATGTTTACATCCCAAAAAGCCTCTATAGGCGGAAAGCGGTGACGGATGAGGAGATATTAAAACTAGATTTTGCTTATCATTTATAAATTCTGCTAATTTTTTAGATTCGTTGCCCCATAATAAATACACAATATTTTGTCTCCTATCATTTAATAATTTTATAGTAGCTATAGTTAAATTGTCCCAACCAATAGACGAGTGAGATTGCGGTTTTCCCTCTTCAACACTCAAATATCTATTAAGTAAAAGTACTCCTTGATGAGCCCAATTTTTTAATTCTGGCGAAGTGTTTATTATTCCTAAATCTGACTCAATTTCTTTAAAAATATTTGCCAAAGATTTTGGAATTTCATTATCAAAATTTGAAGAGAATGAAAGACCATCTGCTTGGCCTTTTTTTGGGTAAGGGTCTTGCCCAAAGATCACAACTTTTACATCAGATAAGGCGCACAAGTTGTAGGCATTAAATAACAAGTCCTCTTTCGGAAATATTTCAAGACCATTATTTATTTCTGAGTTGAGATAAGTGATGACCTTTTCTAGTTCATTAAAATTAACATAATCTATTAAGCAATCATGCCAATTTTTATTAATATTTAAACTATAGTTTTTAGTCATAATTATAGAAAATTTTTATCCACAGAAACTGTGGATAAAGTTATGGATAACTTTATTTATAACACATAAAAGCCTTATTTATAAAGGTTTTTTAGATATTGATCAAAAATTGTACAAATTATATATAAATTACCGCATATCAATGTTTTATATAAATTTAGATATTGTTACGCAATGACATTTAAAATTAAGACAACAGTCCTATAGACACTTTATTTTTCTGTTGACAAGTATTTATTTTTTGTAAATTATATACAAATGCAAATTGATAGCAGTCACTTAGCTTAAAACACTATATTTGTAAGTAAAAAAAATTATTTGCAAAGTCTGACGCTTAAGACATGTTCTATCTTTTCTATATTTTTAATAATTTCAGCTGATGGATTTTCATCAAGATCGATGAGATTGATAGCTATCTCATCCCTACTCTTGTTCGTCATATCTGTGATATTTAAATTTGAAGAAGCAATTTGATCTGCAATTTTTCCTATCATTCCTGGTTCATTTTTATTTATTATTACTAACCTAAAATTTGTTGTTCTGCCAAGTCTAATAGGTGGAAAATTTACAGAGTTAACTATAGTCCCATTTTTAAGAAAATTTGACACTTGTTCACATGCCATATTTGCACAATTTATTTCTGCTTCTTTTGTGCTCGCTCCTAAGTGTGGGAGTAAAATTACATCACCATTTTCATCAGCTCTTTTGATGAGATCTGGTGTTGGAAAATCAGTAACATATCTGTTTACTTTTCCTGACTCAAGAGAATTTAATATGTCATCATTATTTACTATGCCGCCTCTTGATAGATTTATTATTTTTGCTCCGTCTTTAAGAAAAGATAAAGTTTTTGAAGATATTAAATTTTTTGTTGAATCAACCAAAGGTACATGCAAAGAAATATAATCACAATTAGCTAGCAAGGTTTCCAAAGAATCAGCTTTTTCTACTTCTTTTGGAAGTCTCCATGCTGCATCAACTGAAATATATGGATCAAATCCAATAATTTTCATTCCCATGATGTTGGCTGTTTGAGCTAACAGAGACCCTATGGCGCCAAGACCTACAATACCAAGAGTTTTTCCTTTAAGCTCTGAACCTTTAAAGAATTTTTTCTGTGATTCCATTGATTTATTTAGCTCATCTGTTTCCATTCCTTTTAGAGTCATTGCATATGAACTACCTTGGATGATACCGCGAGATGCAAGCAGCATACCGCAAACAACTAACTCCTTAACAGCATTTGCATTTGCCCCTGGAGTATTAAAAACAACAACACCTCTATCAGTGGCATCGCCAACTGGGATATTATTTGTCCCAGCACCAGCTCTTCCAATACATTTTAATGAATCATTGAAATCACTGTCATTTAAGACCTGGCTTCTAAGTAGAAGCGCATCTGGATTTACTTGATCCTCTTTCAGACCGTTTTCTTTAAGGGTATCTATGCCCTCTTGAGCTATATTATTGTAAATTTTGTAAGAGTACATTTTTTATTTTAGATTAAAAAAATATATTATATATTACATAAAATTAAGATAAGGAATTATTTATATATCTTTTCCAATTATCATATTTTTTAAGTAGTTTTGTATTTGTTGTAATGGATGATTCGAATGACTTTTCTATATTTACATCATTAAAATCCTTGATCGTACCAGAACCAATCATAGCAACAATACATGCACCAAGTGCTGTTGATTCAATGTTTTCTGGTGAAATAATTTTCTTGTTTAGAGTGTCTGAGAGAAGCTGACAAAAAACATTGTTTGCAATCATGCCCCCATCAACCCGAAGCTCATCTGAGGAAATTTTGTACTCTTCTAATATCTTGATAATATCAAGAACCTGGAAGCATATTGATTCAAATGCAGCTGTTACCATTTCCTCTCTTGTTGTATCTTGAGTTATTCCATGAAACCCACCTCGAACTGATGAATTCCAGTACGGGGCTCCTAAGCCATTGAATGCGGGTAGGAATAAAATGTTACTGTCATTATCATCAGAGCTTAAAATCATCTTTTCACTTTCAGATGCTTTATCAAAAAACTTCATTCCATCTCTTAGCCATTTAACAATATTGCCGCATGAATAAATGCTACCTTCAACGGCATAAGAAATTTTTCCATCTATTTTGTAGCCTACTGTAGTTAGAAGACCTTCTTTGATCTTAAGAACATCCTCAGCTGTATTAACCATAAGAAAGCATCCTGTTCCAAAAGTTGATTTCATCTGGCCACTTTTAAAACATCTTTGGCCTACTAAAGCGCTTTGCTGATCACCAATCACTCCATTTATCTTAATTGAATTATTTCCGTATATAAGTGTTCCAAAGTCTGCATCACAATCATATACATCTGGCAACATTTCGTTTGGTATGCCAAATAAATCAAGTAAATCTTTATCCCATGATTCTTCCTTAATGTTATAAAGCAAAGTTCTAGATGCATTAGTTATATCTGTTAAGTGGTTTTTTTCTTTTGTTAAGTTATATATTAGATATGAGTCAATGGTCCCAAATAATAACTCGCCATTTTTAGCCCTACTTAAAGCCCCCGGAACATTATCTAAAATCCATTTAATTTTTGTTCCAGAAAAATAAGGATCTAAAAGAAGACCTGTTTTATCCTTTACAACATCTTCTAAACCTTCCTGTTTTAGTTCTTCACAGTAATCTGCTGTTCTTCTATCTTGCCAAACTATTCCAGGATAAATTGGCTCCCCGGATAATTTATCCCAAACAATAGTTGTTTCTCTTTGATTGGTTATGCCGCATGATTTAATATCAGTTACATCTACTTCACCTAACACACTATCTATTGATTCTTTTACAGTGGACAAAACGTCTTTTGGATCTAGTTCAACCCATCCGCTGTGTGGATAACTCAAATCATATTCTTTTTGGTAACTATTCAAGGTTGCTAAATTAGCATCAAATAAGACTGCCCTTGAGCTTGTTGTGCCCTGATCTATAGATAAAAACTTGTTCATATATTTACTCCGATTGTCTTAATTATCCACAATTTATTCACTGATTTCCAACAGCAAAAAAACAGCATATATACACTATATAGTGAAAAAAAAGTAAATTGTCACAATATATAGTGTTTTTTTACTTGATTCTTTATCCACAA
>Ga0213867_1000571_pt1 | contig 16544 bp, 20 predicted proteins | sample PICome_12_FD_160120 | JGI IMG/M metagenome (GOLD analysis project Ga0213867, IMG submission 160120) | Coastal seawater microbial communities near Pivers Island, North Carolina, United States - PICO540 | ecosystem: Environmental > Aquatic > Marine > Coastal | place: USA: North Carolina... | reverse complement strand
CTTGACCACCCATTCTTCGGAACCGCTTGCTCCAAGCGTCCGATCATCTATTCGACGTCCATACCAACTGCGTGTATGTCTGCCACTGGTCAGATGACACTTAATCCAGATTGGTGTGCGAACCTGACTGTCCGTCAACTTATGTTCCTGTTGGCGCATGAGGCTATGCACTACATGCTAAGTCACTCGCTGCGTATGAAGCATCGCAAACACAAAGCATGGAATATTGCATGTGACAAGGTAATCAACGACACGTTGATCGAAGCCAAAGTCGGAGACTTTATCGACGGCGGTGTAACACTAGACGGCGCACGTAACAACGCAGCCGAGGAGTTATACGACGAAGCCGACGACGAAGGTGGCGGCGGTGGCGGTGGAGGCGACGATGGTATCGGTGTTGATATCGGTATGCCCACTGACGATGACGGTAATCCACTAGACGAAGCGCAGGCGCATCAGATTGAGGCGCAGGCTAAGATCGAAGCGATCCAATCTGCCAAAGCAGCGAAGGCCGTCGGTAAGTTACCGGCCAGTCTCGAACGCATGGTCGACGAATTAGTTAACGTGGTAACACCTTGGTACGATATTCTCGAACGCGCTATGACTGCCAAGGTCAAAGACGACTATTCATGGCAGCGTCCTAACCGTCGCTTCGTAGGTCAAGGCGTATACCTCCCAGGCTACGACTACGTTCCCAAGATGGGTGAGGTAGTAATCGCCGTGGATACGTCGGGGTCTATCGACGATCAAACTGTCAACATGTTCAACGCTCAGATCAATCGCATCATGGATACGTGTAACCCATCCAAAGTTCACGTTGTCTACTGTGACGCAGCCGTCGCAGGTGTCGATGAATATGAGCCTGACGACTTCCCTGTAACCATAAAGCCAAAGGGTTACGGCGGTACAGCATTCGCTCCAGTCTTTGATTGGGTGGATGAGAATGTAGATGAGTGCGAGTGCGTTATCTATCTGACTGATGGCTACGGCGATCAGAATACGTTCACGACTCATCACGACACTTATTGGCTAACAACGCACTGCACCAACTTCGATTGGGGTACGGTCATTAAATTTGAGGAGTAATAAACATGCCAGCCATGAATCCTGCAATCGGTACGATTGCTGATGTCTCTCGCGATCCATCTTTCGCGAAAGCAACCATATCACTTGACACAAGCAAGTGGACTTCGCGCCGTCGTAACATTGTCCTGCGGGCATTACGTGACGGCATCGCCAACTGCGGGCATGAGACCGCGCGGTTTATCAAACACCTGACTGACGGTTACGGTGTCACAGTTCAGACCTCTACCAAGTGGAACCCACAGATTGATGTTGGCGCAGTAAAGCCTGAAGAAGTTGACAACTTAGTTGCTTACACCTGTGCTTGGATAAAGTTGGAGGAGTCACGCCAAGACAGCAACCGTTACTACCATCACACTTGGTACTTCCGTCATTTTCTTGAGGACGTAGCGGCAGGTCGTACACCACATTCGATACCGCTTCCATCTAACCTGTCTCAGAGAGAGCAGACAGACTTTATCAAACAGTATCTTCGCGACGACACTGATACAAAAGATGTCCGTCAACAACTCGCTGACAAGATCAACAACGGCGAGACAATCACCTTAACAGTAGATGCAATTAGCAAGGAGTAATCACAATGGCATATGTTAGACGCACCGACATTCTAGTCCAAGGTATCCGCGACAAGGTCCGCCAAGTCGGCAAGAATGCTGAGAAGCCTTACAATAATAGCGAGATCGAAAGCGGCACACCAGTGTTCGAAGGTCTATGCGACGGCGTATTTAACGCTCTGTGGGAGCAAGCACCTGATCTGAAAGGTAAGTTGCCTAAAAGTTGGATGAAAGAAATAGAACGCATGTACGCTCGCGTAGACCTTAATGACGGTGGCACTTGGGAAGTTCTGCTTAAAGCAAGTGAGGGCAAGTCGTTCTATGTTCCGCCGACGAAGGAAGCTCGCGATCGTTACACGCCGACGTTCCACGTAAAAGAGTCACATCTTAATGAGTTAACGCGTCAATACATTTACGGCGCAAGTGAGAGATCGAAGCAACTGGCAGAAGTTAAGTCAAAGTTCAGTGATATCGAACACCAACTTACATCTTACATGCGCAGCCATGCGTCATTGAACGCAGCACTGGAGGAAATGCCAGAGTTGGAGATGTATGTTCCTGATGAGTACATGGAAAAGTATCGTGCGCCAAATCCTAAGAAGGCTAAACGTCAAAAGTCTGAAGACGAACAGACAATGTCGGAGTCACTAGGTATTGACCGTGATGCACTCGCCGCCGCAGCTATCGCAGCAAGAATGTCACAAGCGGCAGAATAAGAATTTTTGTTGGGTTGCCACTCGCTCCTCATAAGGGTGACCCGACGCGTCCTAATGTCTGATCGGGTAAAGCGTGGCAGGTATGCATTAGTCAAAGTGAACCTAACAAAACGGAAATCAGACAATCGTCGGGATTTAATTAAAGCCAAGAATGGAGATTAAAATGGCTACTAAAACTAAGAAGGTAAATCTTGCAGCTAAATGTAGAGAGAATAACATGCCTTACCATGTTGTTCATGCAAGGATTAATCAACTAGGGTGGAGCGTTCAAAAGGCCGTGACCACACCTGTACGCAAGCGGGGTACGACGGCGACGTCCGTCGTCAAAAGTCCGGCACTTGATCCACTGACGACGGCTCAGATTAATGAAGCAGCAGATGCCCTGAGTGATGCCACTGACATGCTACGTGCGCGTGACGCAGAGATAGAAAGTCTGCAACGCCGTGTTCGCTTCTGGCAACTTATCTCAGTGTCTGTCGCACTGGTCGCCGTGATGGTGTCCTATGCATAAACAAGACAATGAGTTTGAGCGCATGAAAATTAGTTTCGCTGATCTGCAATCCAAGGCAGCGAAGCAGCGCAACGAGATTGCTCGTCTGACCCAGAGTTTGGAGAAACTTACAGAGGAGAAGGCTCAACTACTTAGAACTGTTAAGTACATGCGAGGTGAGACATGATAGCGGCAACCTGTTTAGCACTTAACATATACTTCGAAGCACGTTCGGAGGCTATGATATCTCAGTTTGCTGTGGCCCAAGTAACTATGAACCGTGTCGCGTCGTCGCGTTACCCGGACAACGTATGCGACGTCGTGTGGCAGCGTAAACAGTTCTCTTGGACCCACGACGGTAAAAGTGATAGGCCCAAAGATGCTAACGCGTGGGCAAATGCTAAATGGGTTGCTGACTTAGTCCTGAAGGATCACGACAAATCTTTGTACGTGGTCCCGACGGATGTCACACACTACCACGCCGACTACGTCACACCTTACTGGGCAACTGCCTATTACAAGGTAACGCAGATCGGCAAACACATATTCTACAGGGGTAAAGCATGAGCAACTGCATACTGTGCAAACTACTCGCGGAGCGTAAACCGTGTCTGCGCTGCACAATAACAACTATCGTGATGGTCGCTGTACTGGCGGCTATTACATTCTACTACAGGGGATGGGTATGAAAATATGCACCGTTGACCTAGAGACTTTCTGGAGCGTCGGTCACTCCCTATCTAAGATGTCACCTATTGCATACTGTATGCACCCTGACACAGAGATAATCTCTTGTGCATTTAAGTTCGACGACGGTCCTACCGAGGTCGTGTTCGGTGAAGCGGACGTTATTGCGTACGCCTCTAAGGTCGACTGGTCGAAGTATTGGGTTATCGGTCACAACTTGTCGGGGTTCGATGCCATGATCTTATCGTGGCGCATGAACATTAAGCCGATGATGTGGGGCTGTACGCTCGCCATGTCTCGCCCCATCCACGCTAAAGACGCAGGTGGTTCGCTTGCCAGATTGGTGGAGCATTACAAACTAGGTGTCAAAGATCAGTCCGCTCTTGTCGCCACGAAGGGTAAGAACCTGTGCGACTTTACTGAGCAAGAGATTGCTGACATGAAAGTTTACAACGCAGCCGACGTAGATCAATGCTACGCGCTGTTCAAAAAATTAGTGCCACAGACACGCAAGGCCGAGGTCAAACTGATCGACATGACTATCCGTATGTTGGTCGAGCCACAGTTCGATGCTGACGTTGACCTATTGTACAAGACACTGAAAGAGGAGGAGATACGCAAGAAGAATGCGCTGTTGGAAGCGTCCAAAGCTATGGATGTCCATGACCCACTTATTTCAGATGAAGAAAATCTTGCGGAGATATTGAAGGTACTTTCTAGTGCAGCTAAATTCGCCAAGTTCCTGCAATCACTAGATGTCGAAGTCCCAACCAAGGTCTCACCTACCACTGGCAAAGAGATACCCGCCTTGGCTAAGACTGATGAAGACTTTATAGCATTGCAGGAACACGATAACCCTGTAGTCGCTACCGCAGCAGCAGCCAGATTAGACGCGAAGTCGACGATCTTACAGACACGCATCCAAGCATTCATCGACGCTGCCTCTGCACATCCACAGGCCAAGGTTCCTATCCCACTAAAGTATTACGGTGCGGACACGACAGGCCGTTGGAGCGGGTGGGGTTACAACCCACAGAACCTACCAAGAGTTAACCCATATAACCCGAGGCCGTCTGATGCACTCCGTCGGTCGTTGATAGCGCCAGCTGGTAAGAAAGTCGTCGTCGCTGACTTGTCCGGTATTGAACTACGCGTCAATCACTTCTTGTGGAAAGTACCGTCAAGCATGGAGATGTACCAAGCTGACCCAGAGAAAGCTGATCTGTATAAAGACTTCGCCAGTAAACTGTACAACATCCCATTCGACGAGGTGTCTAAAGAACAACGACAGGTCGGCAAGGTCGCGCACTTAGGTCTAGGTTTCGGTGCGGGGTACAAGACATTCCAGAAAGTTGCCAAGCTGATGGGCGGAGTCGACATTACTGAAGACGAGAGTGAAGACATCGTTAACACATGGCGCAGTACATACTACGAGATTACCAAAGGGTGGCGCACATGCCACGACGTACTGCCAACCATCATGCGCGGTGCGACAGGTAACGCCGTTGATCCTTGGGGTATGGTTACCCCCTGCCCCGAAGGTCTGAAGACCCCCAAAGGTTACATCCGTTACCCAGACTTGCGGACTGAACGTAACGACGACGGACGCATGGAGTTCGTCTACGGACACGGACGTAACAAAGCGCGTATATACGCGGGAAAGATCGACGAGAATATAGTCCAACACCTTGCTCGCTGCGTCATAGCAGACAATGCGTTAGAGGTATGGAGACAGACAGGGCATAACCCTGCACTGACGGTACACGATGAACTTGTGTATGTCGTCGACGAAGACGAGGCAGAAAACGTACTAGATACTGTACAACAGATAATGAGAACACCTCCAGAGTGGTGGCCTGAACTTATAACATGGTCAGAGGGTGACATCGCGGATACTTACGGAGACGCAAAGTGACGCAAAATGACACCTCCTGACACCACTTGGAACACACTTTTATAATATGTTTGACGTGCATATGTGTTCAAGTTATGTTATATACATGTTAACACATACCGAAAGGAGGAATCTTGGGAGGTTTATCGGTCGCAGAGGTGACTGAGTCACTAATGCGAAACCCCGAAAAGTTGCCTGCTCTACTCACAATAGCAGACAGGCATATGCAAACGTATCAACAGTCGCGAGAGTTATTTGTGCTGCCAAAATCGCATGAATTTTTATTGCCACTAATTGAAGCGTTCGCAACAGACTTGGAAGGGTTTACGTTCTATCTCATCGAATTGCGTGATAAGTTTGACAGAAGTAGTAAACAGTTTGTAGAGATACAAAAAATCTACAGACGCATTAACGGACGTCATGTGCAAGCTAGTAGACGAGATAGAATAAGACGCGCTGTAGCCAAGGCAGAAGAACAGTGGGGCGAGATACCCTTTACGCTTCGGATGCACTGGATGGCTAGACTTGAACACGAATGGGCGCAACGTCGCTTAGTGTTTTTGGATCAAGCCCGACAGCGGTTAAAAACTGAACGATTGTCCACAGAGCAGCGGACTGAAGTGTTGCTCGAATTTTGGGACATGATTGACACCGAAATCTATGAAGGAAACATACCATCGTGGAACTAAAGAACGCTTGGAGCTACTCCGCTCTTACCGCATACGAGACCTGCCCACGCCGTTACGAGTTAACGCGTGTGTCGAAGAAGGTCAAAGAACCCCAGACGCAAGCAACGATCTGGGGGAATGAGGTACACAAGGCACTCGAACTTTTCGCTAAAGAAGGAAAGCCGTTGCCTAAAGATATGAAGAAGTATGAGCGGTACGTCGAGAAGATACTGTCTTACGAAGGTAAGCGTGTAATCGAAGAACGTATCGCACTTAACAAAAACTTCCATCAAACGAAGTGGATGGCAAAAGACGTGTGGGTACGCGGCATTATCGACATCGGTGTCGTCGGTAGTGAGAAAGCGTACCTACTTGACTGGAAGACAGGTAAACGTAGGCCCGATAACGATCAGCTAATGTTGTTCGCCGCGCTTGCGTTTGCCATTTACCCTTGGATCGACAAGGTGACGACAGGATTTATCTGGTTAAAGACTGGTGAATTCGATAAAAAGGTGTTCACGCGTGAACAATTGCCAGAGATTTGGAATGTGTTTATGCCTCGCCTGTCTCGCCTAGCGCACTCATTTGAGAATAATAAATGGACCCCTAAACCGTCTGGTTTATGTAAAGCGTGGTGCCCTGTTGGCAAGAGCAACTGTGAATTTTGTGGAGTGTAGTGGATGAAAGATGATGGGACGGGCCTGCGTCAACTGACGATGACAGAACTTCTAACATGGACCGTAGGTCAAAAAGAACTGACACTGTTAGAGGTGGAGTTAATTCACCGCTTAGAGCAAGTTGTAGAACAACGCCTAGAAGTTTTAGAAGTGTTACCTAGCCTACCATGTATGCGCTGCCCTGCGTTCCCCTCTCTAATGCCTGAGTCTACTGAAGAAGCTCTTATTGATTTAGACGGTGATACAGAATGGGCATGACACCTGAAGGCAAGGTCAAGAAGAAGGTCAAAGAGTACCTAAAAGAGATTGGCGCGTGGTACTACATGCCAGTGTCTAATGGTATGGGCCGCGTAGGATGCCCCGATATACTTGTGTGCTACAAAGGTCTGTTCATGGCGTTTGAGACTAAGGCACCCGGGAAAATAAAGAACGTAACTGCTAACCAAGAGCGTGAAATACGCGACATCGTATCTGCTAACGGGTTAGCACTTGTAGTCGACGACGTTGAACAAGTGAAGGAGGCCATCAATGCCAAAATCATCGCCGCAGGAATTGAAGACTAAGAAGGCGTACAACGCCAGACCTGACGTCAAGAAGAAACGCGCTGCGCAGAACAAAGCACGTCGACAAGCAATCGCCGACGGACGCGCAAAGAAAGGCGACGGTAAAGACGTCGATCACAAGAAGCCGCTAGACAAAGGCGGCAGCACTGAGAAGTCAAACACGCGCGTGGTTAGTAAGAAGACCAACCGTGGGTGGCGCAAGAAGAACCCTGAGATGTATACAAAGAGGAGTTAATAATGGAGAAAGATAATACTGAAGAACGCGTATGGTCATACCTGCTGAAGCATCGGCAGACGGCTACCGCCAAGGACGTTGCACTAAACTGTGACGTTACAGAGGAAGTGGCGCAGTCATTCATAGAACGTATCGGTTCACCCAACTGGCGTAATAATGTGTCAACGAGTGAACAGTTTATGAAGAACGATAACGACAAGCCACGCATGGACTTGCTGCCGCCCGAAATGTTGGTCGGTGTGTCTAATGTTCTTGCCTACGGTGCTAAGAAATATTCTGCAAACAACTGGGCAAACGGTGCCGATTGGGGTCGTTACTACGGTGCTTTGATGCGCCACATGGTTGCTTGGTGGAGCGGCGAAGACGTCGACGACGAGACAGGATACTCACACTTACACCACGCGGGATGTTGTCTTGCGTTCTTAATGGCATACGAGAACAGAGGTCTGGGAACAGACGATAGACCGAAAGGGGCAAGCAATGTTGGTATGGAACAACAAAAAAGCACTGCTGCTTAAAGTAAAAGAACCTGACCGTATAACAAATGTTATACCAACCGCTAAGACATTCTCAGTTAAGGGTGTCCCTTACGTCGCAGTACCTCACAAAGTAGAAGAGACTAGAGTGTTGCGGAACCTAGGTTTCGACGCACCTTCTCCTATACGAGAACACTATGAGTGGCCCGGACGGTACAAACCGTTCGACGCACAGCGCGAAGCTGCTGCGTTCTTGTCCATGTATGATCGTGCGTTCAATCTCAGCGAGTTGGGTACAGGTAAATCGTTGGCGTCGTTGTGGGCGTACGACTACCTCCGCAGCGTCGGTCGACTGAATAAAGTGTTGGTGGTTTCCCCACTGTCTACACTAGAGCGCACATGGGCGGACGAGGTGTTCCAACACTTCTCTCACCTGACGTACACCGTACTGCACGGATCGCGTGACAAGCGTATCAAACTACTGAAGGAAGACTTCGACGTTTACATCATTAACCATGATGGTGTGCAGATCATAGAACCTCACCTGAAAGACCGTGACGACATCGACTTGGTTATCGTCGACGAGATTGCACAAGCTGCGCGTAACGCAGGTACGGATCGGTGGAAGGCTATCAATAAAGTCATCAACAAACACAACAAGCCACGCGCCTGTTGGGGCATGACTGGTACACCGACACCTAACAACCCGACTGACGCTTGGGCGCAGTGTCGACTGATCGTACCTAGCACTGTCCCGCCGTACTTCAATCGGTTCAAACAGCAAGTGATGAAACAGTTATCTCAGTTCACATGGGTACCTAAACCCGACGCTACGCAAGTGGTGCATGATGTTATGCAGCCGTCGGTACGGTTCACCCGTGATGAATGTGTCGACTTGCCTCCACTGATGTACGAGACACGCCAAGTTGGTCTGACCAAGGAGCAAGAGAAAGCCTACAAAGACATGGTGTCTAAGCTGCGCACTGAAGCAGAGGAAGGCGAAATCACTGCTGTCAATGAGGCTGTCAAAATGGCTAAGTTGGTGCAGATTGCTTGTGGTGTTGTGTACACCAACCAAAAAGAAGAGGTAACCATACCGTCGTCGCCGCGCATCGAGGAGACCCGGCAGATCGTCGCGTCGTCGGAAGGTAAAGTGATTGTGTTCGTACCGTTCGTAAGTTCGGTCAACATGGTAGCTGAAGAACTCAGCAAAGACTTCACAGTTGAGATGATCCACGGTGGAGTAAAGAAGGACGAACGTGACCGTATTTTCGGTGCGTTCCAAAAAGGGTCTGACCCCAAGGTTATCGTTGCGCAACCTGCCGCTATGTCTCACGGACTGACGTTGACTGCTGCCTCCACCATCGTGTGGTATTCATGCGTCACATCTAACGAAGTCTTTGAGCAAGCGAATGGACGTATCAACAGACCGGGGCAAAAGATGAATAACTTCATCATCATGCTTGAGGGTACACCTGTGGAGAAACGCATATACAAACGTCTTCAAAACAAACAGAAGATGCAGGGCGCGTTACTCGACGAAGTAAAGGCAACTCGCGATTCCCTGATCGCTTGACACATGGACGTATATGAAATAATCTGTTTACATGTGAACACATATAGAGGTATATGAAACTATGAACTTACTGAAGGCGAAAGAGGTTTCTGAGAAATTAGGAATCACTGAGGGCGCATTACCCGCGCTTCGACGGAGGGAAACTACCTTCCCCAAACCCATAAGAGTCTCGCAGAAGATTTTAAGGTGGGATGAGGAAGACATTGATAACTGGCTGAACGCCAAAAAGGAGAGCAACGATGGCGAAGATCACAGACTTGGATGATGTTTCTTTATTGAAACTATTCATCGGCTTGCGTGATCGTAGGGCGCAACGAAAAGCTGCGTACGACGAAGACGATGCAAGCGACAAGGAACGGCAGAACAAGATTGAAGTCGAGTTTCTGCGTAGGTTCCAAGATCGTGGGATAGATAATGTATCTGCTCGCGATGTAGGTACTGCTTACAAATCAGTTAGGGCATCCGCCACAGTGGCAGACTTTGATGCTTTACTGGATCATGTAAGAGAGAATGACGCTTGGGAATTACTTGAGCGTCGTGTGAATAAGACGGCAGTGGAGCAATTTAAGGCCGTCGACGGCGACTTACCCCCCGGCGTGAATTGGTCGGAAACACAAGTCGTCAACTTTCGTCGTAAATAACTAAACACTAAGAGGTGAAACATGGCCAACGATATGGTCGCCATCACGGCATCTAAACTTCCTGCGCACTTGCAGGGCAAAGTCAAAACCACAAACGTATTCGCCGCAGCCGTTACATCGGGCGGGTTTCCAGTGGTATCCATCAAGGGTAAAGTTTTCCACGTACAGCGTGGCGACGAACGCACCCTTATTACTAAAGGCGAAGACGGCGAACCTGCTGCTTCATTAGAGGCGGTTATCGTCGCTGTTAACCCAAACAAATCCAAAGTATTCTACGACAGTGGTTACGAAGAAGGTTCAGTAGCAAAGCCTACCTGTTACTCGAACGACGGACTATCACCTGCCGCAGATGCAGAGGAGCCACAATCTAAGAAGTGTGCAACTTGTCCTCACAACCAATGGGGTTCACGCATCACAGATAATGGTGGCAAGGGTAAAGCATGTGGTGACTCCATGCGCTTGGCAATCGCGCCGCCAGATCAACTAAACGATCCCATGTTGTTGCGTGTTCCCGCTGCCTCGTTGAAGACCCTAGGTCAGTACGGTGGGCAGTTGGCGAAGCGCGGTGTCGAGCCGCATCACGTAGTAACTCGTATTGGGTTTGACTATAATGTTGCTCACCCTGCGTTGACCTTTAAGGCTATTCGCTTTGTTGAGGAGCATGAGCTAGCCGAGGTTGAGTCTGTTCTCTTGGAAGAGGATGAAACAATCGGACAAATCACTGGCACAGGTGCAGCACCCTTACTGCCAGAGTCAGAGGCCAAGGCGGATACAGAGCCAAAGCGCGAGTATCCAAAAGCGGAAGCCAAGCCAGAGCCGAAGCCAGAGCCAGAGCCAGTAGTTGAGGCAGTCAAAGAAGCTCCTGCGAAGAAGACGTCAAGTGTAGAAGATTACAATGACATCGACGAAGCGTTGGACAATTTGGACTTTGACGACTAAAGTCGGGAAACGCGCCGACGCACAAGGTGGGGCTACGGTCCCACCTTAATCTGCTAACACGTTAACATATAGGGTAGGCAAATGGGTACACAGGAGTTCCTTGACTTAGTGTTGCCGTCCGAAGGTCTCAAGATAATTACGCTTGTTAAACCATTGGACAACGGTAACACATATTTCAAGTACAAGTCGTATCCAACCGCTGAAGAGGCCGCTAAAGCAGCACAGTTTTTCGACGATCAAGGAGAAACAGTCTATTTCGCAGTAAACTCTTTTGGTGATTGGTATTACGACGAGAAGAAAGATAAGAAACGTATAAGAACACAGGAGAATGTTCTTTATTGTCGTAGTCTGTACGATGACTTTGACGTTAAGCCAGAGGAAGACGGCGCATACGACACGCGAGAGGAAGCACTAGCTGACATTATTAAGTTAGCAAAGGCTCTACAACTTACTCCAACAATCACATCATCTGGCGGTGGATACCACTGCTACTTTAGTTTGGATGAGGACATCGACGTCGCGACGTGGCAAGAACTGTCCGCCATGAAGCGTGACGTAACCAACCATTTACGGATCAAAGCTGACCGCGCTGTGGACATGGATAGTTCCCGCATACTGCGTCCAGTTGGCACCACAAACCGCAAAAACGGACAAGAGCGTCCAGTAGAGCTAATCAAAAAAGGTAAGCAATATTCGGTAGATAAAGTACGTTCGGTACTACAATCGTATATACAAGCCAACAACGTAGAGCCTGCCCCGACAGCTAAGAAGAAAGGCGTTAACCCTTTTGCAGCAGCACTTGGTGATTACCCAGAGTCAGACGCGGAAGTTGTTGCTACCCATTGTAAAGCCGTCCGCATGTTCAAAGAAACTGGCGGAGATATCCCAGAGCCACATTGGCACCGTGCCATCGGTGTCGTTAAGTTCTGCGAGAACGGCGAAGAGATTATCCACGAATGGTCTAAATCATACGAAGGCTATTCGCAGATCGAAACGCAAGACAAGATCGACGAGTGGAGTGTTGGACCGACATCATGCATTGAGATGGATAAGCACGTCGGGTGTATGGCTGAGTGTCCGTTCAAAGACAAATGTAAGTTCCCAATACAGTTAGGGTTTACTGAAGACGCACAGTCCGTCGCTGAAGAGACCGTCGTCGCTGACGACGAGGAGGAGACGACAACGACGCAACATCCTGCGGTTATGATCGAAGGTCAGAATATCCCTTACTGGCCCCAGAATGGATACCGTTGGAACGGTTCTGCGTTGAGCCGCTCAATCATTGACGACGACGGCGTTGTCCACTGGCGTCCGTTTTGTAGATCGTTCGTCTACCCCATCAATCGTGTGATGGACAGTGAAGGTACGTGGGTTATCCACTGGAGAGCCAAGGAGAAGAACGGAAAGTGGCGTGAGTTTTTCATGCCTATGTCTGAGCTAGCCTCCACTGAACAAATGGCTAAGACCTTTGCTTCTTACGAAGTGTTCCTCATGCGTACAAAAAACGCGAGAAACGACATGGCTGAATTTGCTGAAAACCTTATCGAAACATTACAAGCATGGCGCATAGAAACCAAGACCTTCACACAGTTCGGTTGGACTGAAGATCGTACAGGCTTCGTCATCGGCACCAAGATGATTACACACGACGACGAGGTTGAGGTTCTTTGTGACCCTGCCATGCCATCGGACATCGCCACAGACTTTGGTGTAAGCGGCACCCTTGAGGAGTGGACCTCCAACGTTGACCTTCTCTACAACCGTAAAGGTGCGGAGCCGTTCCAGTTTGCCCTATGTCACTCAATGGGTTCAGCACTTGTTGAGTTGATGGGTTCGTCTAACTGGCACGGTCTACCACTGGCGTTCACTGGCGAAGGTGGCACAGGTAAATCTACTGCAACCAAGATCGCTTGCGGCTTCTACGGTAACCCTAAGTACATGGAGCGGCAGACAGGTGAACAAGGTTCGACGCTTAACGCGGCTATTAAGCGTATTGCTATTATGGGCAGTGTGCCAATGCTTCTTGATGAGTTTTCTGGTCGTAGTCCTGATGAACTCACTCGTACAGGATATGCACTCGCTAACGGTAGGGATAAAGAACGCCTTGGTTCCAGTGGTAAGTTCTCAACCGTAGGTGGGCAGTGGTTCAAGAACAGCTTCATCACATCTAACGATAGCATCTTGGAAAGTATCTCTAAACTACCTGCGGGTTATCGTGTCGAGGCTACACAGCTACGCTTCTTCGAAGTGTCGTTACCCAAGGACTACCGCGACGTTGTCTACCCAGACATCGAACAGAGCTTCATCGAACACCACATGGACCATGTCTACGGTGCAGCCTGTCGCCCATTCATACGGTTCATTATCAAGAACCAAGATTGGGTAAAGCGTCAGATCGTTGCGGCTCGTAGCAAGTTCAACCCGAAGAACGAAGACGACAACAAAGAACGCTTCTACCGTGACACCATCGTGACTGCGCTAGTGGCGGGTAAGATCGCTGAGAAGCTAGGGCTGATCCAGTTTGACCTAGGCAACATGAAGAAGTGGGCCTTGGAGACTGTTGTTAAGATGCGCCAGAACCGCAAAGAAACTAACACAGATATCTCTGAACATGTTGCTCAGTTCATCAGCACCTTGCCCGGACGACTCATCATCACCAAGCACTTCGCCGACGGACGCGCCAAGATCAAGGAGCAACCGATGGAAGTTATGCGCGGCCCTGCGATTGGTCGTGTGTGTACGGAAGACAAGAAAGTTTACATAACCGTTAAAGCTATCACTGACTGGTGCAAAGACAACGGTGTCGCACCTGCGGCTATCCGCGAAGAGTTAGACCGCGACGGTTATCTAATCCACCAAGCAGACGGTACGATCAACCCACGTATCTATCTTGGTTCTGGCACCACGGTGCCAAGTGGTCAGGCTCGTTGTTACGAAATCAAGTACCACAAACTCTTCGACGGCAAGGCACTATCCCTCGTTAAGTCGGGCGACAGTGTGAAAACAGAAACACAAATAGAGGAACAAGCAGGGTGAACGACGCAGATACCCCAAAGATACTTATAATGATGAAGAAAAGGGTCGCTTCTATGCTGAAGGACGCGTCGGTCAAAGACAGACCGATGGTCAAGATGCAGTGTGAAGAACTTAGCATTTATATTGAGATGTTGGAGAAGCGCCTTGGTACAATTAGTTGAGTGGAAAGGTAACATCCCGATGTCGAGGCGTGACCCCGATGAACTTCGGGAGGAAATGCTAGAACTCGCCAGACATGAAAACGCGAGAGCGCGTAAAAACTGGGGAGGCTCGACTATTGGTAGATGTGAGTCGGGTAAAAACAATGGTTCGAAAGGAGGGAGGCCACAGTTTGAGGAAGAGCCGCCAAAGCCAAAGCTAAAGTTATCTGCCAGAGCAAACACAGTTAATAAACTGTTGGTCAAAGACTGGAAGGTAGTAGATATCGCTGACGTACTGGGAGTATCCCACCAAGCGATCAGTCAGATAATTAAACGCTACGACTTACCTAGAACTAAAGAGACAGGTTAGACACCATGTCTGCCATATGGTTGGGCGCTAAGTGAGCATACTGTTCTGTAACAGCTATCGTCTTATGCCCTGCCAAAACCTGCACTGTGCGGAGTGGTACGCCTTGCATCACCAAGTGGCTAATAAATGTATGCCTTAATTCGTGTGGCGTACCTACCACACCTGCTTTTTCACAAGCCTTTTTGAATCGAGTCCTCAGTGTCATAGGAGACATCCGAGGTAAAACATATTCGTAATTAGAGCGCAGTCGCTCCAGAGCCGCTGCCGCACCCGGCGAGATCGGAATATCACGCCATTGACGCGTCTTAGTGTGAAACTCTTTAGACGATACTATCCGTATCTTAGCGTCATCCACATCCCCCCACTTGAGGTTTCTTGCCTCACTCACACGCATACCAGTGTTCGCTAGCAACTGCCAAACGGCAGACGTCGACTCGTCGGCTTCATAGATTGCTTCTAACTGTTCCGACGTAAAAAAGCTGCGCGGTCTAGCGTCAAGACGTTGTAACGTTTTAACGTTGTTGATTGTATTGCGTGGTATTATCCCCCACTCCACCGCTTTGTTGATTACAGCTTTCAGCTTTTTCAGTTCGTTGTTCACCGTGGCGCGAGATACAGGTCTCTTAGACCTATGCCCGATGGAGCCAAGCCTTTTGTGTTTCCACATCTCCACTTTCTGCGGGTTCAATGATGCTAGTCGCATGTTGCCAAACTCAGGCAAGATCACACTGTCGAAGTAGTAGCGCATTTCTTTCACTGCCCAAGGGTACTCTCCAGAGTGCCATAAAAGGTACTGTTCAGAGAACTCTTTAAGGGTACAGTTTGATTCCGCCACGCTCGTACCTGTACGCAGCGACAGTTCTTTTGCTGCCTTGGCGATCAGCGCGTCCTTCTTATCCTGTGTCTTCAAACTCTCGTACTTGGCCTTCCCACCTTCGTACCATTTAAGCCAGTAAGTCTTCCCTCGTTTATATACCGTCGCCATTTTCCGCCCCGTTCTGTAACTAGATGTAACCGTACATATAAGTACACCTGTGTTCAAGTAAGTTCATATAAAACAGTGACAATTGCGCCATCTGTTAACATGCTTATAAACAAAGACTTTTTTGTCTCTATTTGTCCGCAGTCTATTCAGGAAGATTGGGATAAGGCGACGACGCACTAAACAAAATCAGGGGCTTAACGGCCCCTTTTTTAATAATGTAACTAAAACTGTAACCAAAAAAATGGCCCGAAGCGAGGGAGAGCGACTTCGGGCCTAGTACCACTGGGAGTGCATGGAGCTTCTGGGAGGGAGAAAAGCCCAGTGGGAGAGGTAATCTATTGGTTTACATTGCTGAACCTATCTTGCATCCGACGTTCGCGACGACGTTGTTGACGTGGCGCTCTTATTAAGTCGGTAATCAATTGACGTTTAAGGGCATTGCGTGAGTTGCCAAACATTGGGCGTACACGATCCTTGCCTTCTTGCAGTTCACGCCACTCTTGCTTGAGTTCTTTGGTCCGCGCGAAGTCTCTGTCGTTGTACGCTTCTATGTACTGACGGCGGATGCGGCTCTGCTCTTTGGAGAAGTATTGCTCTAGTTCGTACTGCTGACCGCGTGTCCACTTGATCTTGTTTACTTCGGTGGATGGGATGCCAATGGCGTTAACGAGAAGGCTAGTAACGTCGATGTTACGCGGCTCAACAATCACATCGCCATTCTTCATCGTGTATCCTTCAGTACCCAAACGATAGCTTTCGATCAAAGTTCGTAAACCCTTGGGAACAAGGTACTCGACCCCCTTCATCATGTCAC
>Ga0213867_1000569_pt1 | contig 16565 bp, 29 predicted proteins | sample PICome_12_FD_160120 | JGI IMG/M metagenome (GOLD analysis project Ga0213867, IMG submission 160120) | Coastal seawater microbial communities near Pivers Island, North Carolina, United States - PICO540 | ecosystem: Environmental > Aquatic > Marine > Coastal | place: USA: North Carolina... | reverse complement strand
ATAATAATTTATACTCCGTATAAATTATTATATCTTTTTCTTAAACTCACTAACTCGTCAATGTAGTCCAGTGGATTCCCGTAAAAAATCTGAAAGGCATTTTGTCCTTCCACCCCAACTAGTGCAACCAGTTCGTCTACTTGTTGACCAGTAAGTTCTTCAACCATTAATGCATATGCAGTCATTTGAATGAACCATGGTTTAGTCATGTATTCTTCTTTGTATTTTCCACTAGACTTGAAATCAATAATACAAAGATTCCCGTCTAACATACCAACACAATCAACACGACCAGCCATTTTTAGATTAGGACTCCATAGTGGAGCTTCTAATGCAAGAGGAACAATTTCATCTAACACTGGTTGAACTGCTTTGAACATTCCTTCTTGTAGAATGTTATCAAATTCTATAATATCTTTTTCTTGTCTGAGGTAGTCTTCTATATTTTGGTGAAATTTAGTTCCACGTTTTGCAGCTTGACTGGATACTTTATTTGCTTCTTCTTCCCCTACACGTTCTCTCCATAACTTGATATGGTCACGTGTTAATAAACTTGTGACAGTTGTGACACTTGGATATCTTTCACCGTTGTCATCTACATAAAACCTTTTACCGTCTTCTTGTATTGTGTTTAGTTTGATATTCTCTAAATCAGTGATATCCATTGTTTGTAATCTTAATTGTGTCATAGTTTATTTTACTTCTTTCTTGACTGTATGTCAATATGTTTTTGGATTGTATCTCTAGTCTTAACTTCTTTTGTAGACTTTCGGTGATACCTTTCACCTAATGGTGTGTCGATATTGTTAGAAGCAATCTTGGACATTACTTCTTGGAATCCACTATCGGGTTTAACTCTGTCTCCATGTCCACCAACTGTATCGGGTGCATGAAGGATAACTTGTTTGAGGTGTGGGTTGTCTTCTTTGAATTGGTCTAACTTTGTATAGGACATGATACGTTCTTCTATACAACCAGTTTCTTCATTCTTAAATGTGTAAGTCGGCATTATATATTTCTATCCATAATATGTTTCTCTACAATCCCTTTAACTTTTTTTTCTGAATACCAAAGACTACTGAACATTGATTCAGTTTCGTCTTCCCACTGAACGAAATATCTTTTATAACCGAAGGGTCTATCTGAAAAGATTTTGATATCCCCATAACTTTCAACTAATACTCTCATGACATAAAACTCGGAATAGGTCTTTCAGTCCACTTTGCAAAATCCTTCTTGTAGACTGCATAGTATTTATGGTATGCTTCGATAACACTTTCTGACTTCACGTCTTCAGGCATACACTGAGGTGGTTCTCTGAAACCATTCTTAGGTATGTTAGTTGGAAGTTCTGATAATACCACGTTTAGTTTTCTGAATGTCTCATGAACTTTTCCATAACGATAAGTGTATTCAAAAGATAGTTGTCTCCATAGTGCAAGTAAGTGTTGATAATGGTCTGCACTTTCTCTGACCCATTGTGTAGTTGGGTGATTGATATGAGAGGCTTTGTATAGTGTTTGTTCCATTGTTTCGTTAGGGTGTCTCCACCTACGAATTCTACGGTTGAGTTTTGTTTTCCCTTCGTATTCTTTTCCGTCCAACATTCTATGTGCAGTAGACATAAGTTGTGCATACTCGATAATCATTTTGACTACGTGTTTGTCACAATGAAGTGTTGCACATTCTGTTGGGTCTTTACTCAAATAAAATAAATTCATAGTTGTTTAATCTCCGATAGAACACTTTCTACTTTTGTCCATGAAAGGTGTCCAATAACATCTTCAGTGATACCACTATTATAACACAACTCTTCTCCATTGAGAACCGCTAATTCCCATAAACCTTGTTTACCACCATATGAGAAATCATGTTTCACTACACTTGCACCATAACCATTTGGAAATGAATACACGTGTTGCACCCCACCATTCACATAATTAGTATCCTTAAGATACTGTCTGAATCTTTCTACATTATCATACATTCTTCTTTCTCCTCAATATAATATAACCTATTATAACATGTAGAACAAGCTTGTCCTACTCCATAAACATAATTTTTTCTTTTCTCAACGTGAGTGTCAACTGGGACTTTAGTGTCACACTTGCACACTACACATGACTCAGTTTTAGTATCTCTGTTCATGCTATCAAAATCTGAATTATTGGTGGAAAGAAATATGTGTATACCATAATTGCAAATATGATTAACAATATTGCAACTGCAAGTTTTACTCCAAACTTTATAACAGCTGGAAACACTCTAAATGCAAGATAGATACACGTGAATAATCCTATAATCTCTAACATAATTACCTATAAAAAATGTGGTCTGTTATCTGAACTGTTTCATTCAATGAATCACTCCAATATGGGTCAACCATAATTGAATGATAATGTGTTGCACCTTCTGTAATGTCGGGATACTTACCCATGATTACGTCTTGTGCAATTTGATATGATTCAAAGAACGTATCAGTGTCTAAAGGTTCGTCTGACTTCCCGTCACAAAACCAACTAAACTGACACTGGTTTCTGATAGGAACGTCTTCTCCCTTCCAGTTAGTTCTCCATTTTGCCTGATACACTACACCACAAATATCTTTAGGGTATGAGGCATGTTCCATACGATTGATTACAACTTGTGCAACTGCAACTTTTCCAGCAAGTGGTTGATTACCTGCTTCGAAATAAATGTTTTTTGCTAAACAAACTGCATCACCATTCTCGTCAAATGCTTGAACCTTTTGTGGTATCAACAGAATGAACATAAGTAAGGCACCAAAACCCATTCCTGCGAGGAATGATTTAAATACTAGTGAACCTTTATACTTGACTTCTTCGTCAATTGCTTTTCCCCATTTACTAGGCTGCATATCTATCTCCGTTGTGATTGATTCCGTTCTGATTGTAGTTGTCAAGTATCATGTCAACTACATCAGTTGCCCATATTGATTTACCACCAACATGCCAATCATACTCTTCTAAAGGAACACTTCCAGTCTTCCAGTTGTAGATTGTGACTGTTTCATATTCCCAGTCGTCATAATCAATTTCGTCTACGTTATTTGCATCGTAATACTTTGCATCAATAACCCATTCCATATTGACTTTGTCATATGGGTCTGCAGAAGTAAATGTTGGTTTACCCAACACTTGAACCAACCTATCGTAGGTTGTTCTTTTGTATCCCTGTAGGGACGTTCCACCCGAACACATATCGGGGGAACAAACTTCGTAATCTTTAATTATCATAACTTTCTCCTATCTTAAATAATCGGGGCCGTATATTCTCATTGAGTTAGAAGGTATTTCATACCCTTCAAAGAGATTCCCTCTTGGTGCGTTTAATGCTGGAGTTTTCCACCCAGCACATTTAAGAACATCACCACTTTTGAAAGTGATTCCAGCAAGTCCTTTTTTGAATTCTTTAATGTTGATAAAACCCCATGCAGAAGAAGGTCTTCCGTCTTCTACTGAATAGACTCTAATGTATTTTTTACCGATTGTATAATTATGGGTTGTTTTACCACGAGTGTGTTCCCATCTTTCATGCATTGCATTTGTGAGGTCATCACATAGTTTTTCAACTACAGTGATTAAATCATTTGCTTTTCGTAATGCTTCTTGTTCAGCATTTACTTCATTTACTAACGTTGATAATTTCATAGTTTCTCCTTTTTTTCTCATCATGTATATAATAACAAAAAGTGAGACCCATTGTCAAGTCTTTTACTTATCTTTTTCTTCCCATGGGAATGGTTTGTTGATATGAAGTCCTACAAAGACCATACTACCCATAATGAATAATATTATCGTTCCACCTATAAATCCAATTTCCATATTACCTCTCCTAAAAAATGGCGGTCTGTAGGGGAATCGAACCCCTCTCTCCTGCGTGACAGGCAGGCATACTCACCGATATACTAACAGACCGATTAAAAAGGGAGGGGTGGTTCGCACACATCAAATCTAATATTAATGTTTGTGGATTTTGTGATACTTGAACCATTATCCCTTCCCCGAGTCTTTCGACCCTAAACTATATCCTCAATTGGAATTGAAGGGTGTTCTATACCATACTCATCTAAGTAAGTATAAACTGCTTCAGTTTCCTTATCGTTGAGGTCATCAAAACTTTTAAAATTTGTCCAAGTGGTTCCTAGTGTCACCAACTTATTACCAGCAGTCACAGCTGCATTCCACATCTCATCGTCCTTTGGGAATATCTGATTCTTCTCTGCAAGTGTAATTAGGTTTCTACCCATACGAACTATCTTATCTTCATAGTTTACATATATTGACATATTAATACCCACTTGTGACACATGCGTATTCAGTAGAACAGTTTATTGTTCCACATACACATTCGTTCTTCTCTGCACGTTCTTGTGCTTCCTTTTCTGCAATTGCATTGTCTTCAGCATATGACAGTAAATCTTCTTTTGTTATTTCCATTTTTTACTCCTTAATTAAATTGGCAGGGTGTAGGAGAATCGAACTCCTGTTGCATGGATGAAAACCATGTGTCCTAACCACTAGACGAACACCCCGTGTTGAATGGACAACAACAACCCTTTGGAATCTCCGCTGGGTATGTTGTTGTTTATTCTCATTACTATATTAGTATACGAAAAAGTGTGAGTCATTGTCAACTACTTTTATGGATTATTTTTAAAAAACTCTTCCCAAACTTGTCTTGGATAAACTCCGTCAAGTTCCATTTTTCCACCACTTAATTCTTCTACTAATTTAGAAGGATTGTGAAAACCAAAGATATTACACCTGTTAGTTTTTACTGGGTTATGGTAATAGACTTCATTAAGAAGTGTCATAGTGTTATCTTCGTCTGAGATAAAAGTCTGAAACTTATCTCTTAGAAATTTTAACTCACTGGTTGGGTCGGGTGTTCCAAAGTGAATAATCATATTCCAACTAATTAGACTAGGGTCAATTGCACCCTCTAATTTACTATCCCAATCTCTTACAGCTTGTCCGTATTGAACACCAAAACCATATAGAACTTTATCAAAGTTTACACCATATGCAATCCATCTACTAACTGCATTGTCCTCATACATATTTGATTTATCTCTCAATACGTCTAAGAGGTGAATACCTTTCTTAACAGTTGAGAGTGTTTTCTGACCAGTTATTGATTCTGTAAGTTCAATAATCAATGAAGAAATTTCTCCTTTTTTAGAAGAGTTGTATCTTTTATTTGCAATGAAACTGATTCTATCTCCAATTTCTTTTCCAAACTTTTCTTTATCTTTTTGAGTTGGATTTCTTGGTAATGCAATTTCTCTTTCTTCAACTAACTGTCTGATAATCTCAACCACGTCTTCCCATGATATAGGGTCTACAGTTAAATCAAGTGAATTAAGTCTTCCACCGATTTGAATTAACTTAGCCATAGAGAAGTTCTTAGTTGCACGGAACTTATGAACGATTCTATTTTCTACGTTAGTTTCATTTAATAAAATAGTATTGTTAGTGTTTCCACCAAAGACACATACTGGAATATCATTTTCGTCATAGACTACGTGTAGACATTTTCCTCTCAAATCAAAACCACTATTTTTCATGTCTTGTTTAATAGTGTTGTATTTTGAGTTGGAAGATTTCCTAAACTTCTGTTTCATTAACTTAGTTTGTTTATTGTTAATGACAACAGATTCCTCAAGGATTGTATCCTCGTATTCTATACCCATGTCGGGGAAAACGAAAAACTCGGGGTGAGTTGTTTTATTGAAAACGGACTTATGTAAGTCCAAGTGTGATTCCGTAAATTCGACTAGATTACTCAAGTCTACTTTATACGGATTTGTTATATTATGTATAACCATAATTATCTCCGTTATGTATTCGACTACAATGTCTCATACGTTTGTTATGTCTCAATCAATAAGAACTACAATGTTTTTATTGACGACATAGTATATATTATATACTAACCTCTAAGATATGTCTAGAGGGTTTTTTGTATTTCATCTAATTCTGCAATCTTCTTGTTGATAATCTCAATCCTGTTAGGCCAATAGATGTATTCCTTGTCTGAATCCTTTGCAAGATTCTCAAGGAGAGGTCTAATAAAGTCATCAAGTTTATTAATAACTTCAGTTGCAGTTGTGGTCTTTTCTACAATTTTAGTATCAACTGACGCAAGTTCGTCAGCGTCCATTGCAGTAAAACCGAAATCGTTGTATTCTATACTCATAGTATTATTTAGTAAATCTTTCCATGTCTCTGAGTGTTTCTTTATCACTCTGAACTGACTGATAGTTTGCATGTGCTTGTAGTGTCACGTCTGTTATTTCATATTCGGGATAAGACGTAATCAGTTTATAAATTAATCCAGCAACGTCTTGGTGTTTTACACTAGGTAGATTCTCGTCATTAAGAAGACCCAAATTAATTGTAGTCATTTTGTATCTCTTCTTAGAGTTGTAAGATAGATTATCTGCAAGGTGATTGAGTTGTGCTTTCTCACTTGCATATTCATAACCTTTTGATATGTTTGGTTTAGCTGCACGACTAGAGATATTGATTATGTATTTTGTCTTCTCTCTTTCCCATGCTCTATGTGTAATACCTAGAATCTTTGACTGGTCTTGGTGTGCAAGATTGATTAGAACGTCACAAGGTCTATGACCATTATATATCCAACAGTTCTCTTTGTTAGAGGTAATGTCTTCAACTCTAATCGGAGTCACTTCAATTGTTTGTCCTCTGAAAGGTGTTGCTTCAAGTGTTCTTTTAATTATATCTGCAAGACCACTAGTTCCTGTTATTGCTACTCTCATAATATTCCTTAACTATATCGAATGACGGTTTTCCAAATAGTGAACCGTCTACACTACACTTATTACAAGGGGACTTACTACGGTCTCCCTTCATTAATCTCTTACGAATCTTTGTCATAGGTTTACCGAACCAAACGTCATGTAAAGACATAGTCAATAGATTACCTACGACATGTTCTCTTCCCCAATCATTAGAACAGAACAATACGTCTCCGTTCCAATCAACAAACATTTTATAGAATGGATAGTGACATGGTTTACCTTTTAGATTTTCTATAGTGTCGTCTTCAACACCAACCCAATCAACTACACCACTTCTATTATTTAGTATCAATCCGTGTTTTTCAAAATCACCCCAATGCATTCTGAACTTATACATGTCTTCTCTTATACGGGCTTCTGACATCATAGTGTCGAAGTGTTCCATTTGTTCTATCCCGTCATAGAGATTTATATACAGTTGGTCAAGTCCACCTCGAAATAATCTAGACACATAATCAACGTCTAGTTTATCTCCGTTAGTATTACACTCTATTGTTGCAGTCGGTAAATTGAAGTGAAATATCTTTACGATTTCTATAAAGTCGGGGTTAAGTAAGTTCTCTCCAAATCCACTAAAAGATATTTTACCCGAGAACTGATTATCTGATAGTTCTTCTGCAATAGTTTCTGCACCTTTAATTGTTAAGTGTAAATTTCTATTTGGGAAAACCTTTGGGTCATGTCTTGGACAAAATACACAAGTCCTATTACAAAGTTCTGTTGTGTTTATCTCTACAGTAAGAATAGAATCTAGTGGACTGTTCCCTCTTATCTGACTGAAGTGTTTCTTTTCCTGTTCTCTCCTATGTTCAAGAAAATCGAATTGGTCAACAGCTGTAATTGGGATATTTCTTTGTTCCATGGTTTAACCGAGACTACACTTGAGGTGTCTCTCTGTTCCTGTATCTTTTTCACTTTGGTATTCATAACGAATCTTATCTCCTATTTTGTATGACGGGTGATTTATTACAATGAACTTAGAACATGTTAAGTCGTCTAACATTTCACTGGTAGGACAACCACCAATCTTATAATAATATGTAGGGGTTTTTATTGGGTCACCTTTGGGTAAGGATAGACATGAAAGATAGAGAGTATCTTCTTCCCAATAAACATTTATTTCGTCCTTAAAAAGAATACCAATCTTCATTGCATAATCATAAGGAATCTCTAATCGGACTCCTTCGATATTTAACTCAGATTGATATCTTGGACTTACTGGTTGTATGGGTTTAACTTCTGAATTTTTAGAAGTATCCACCGTCCCGTCTATCAACATTGTCGTCTTCGTCCTTTACTGTTTCAGTTGCACTTACGAATTCGTCTGACTCTTGAAGAGACTGGATAAGTGTTTCGGTTTGTTCTGCAATTGATTCAATCATTTCTTCTTTAGTATCTTTTGTTGACACTTCAAAGTTTAGACCTTCTGCAGTTTCTTGTATTTTCTTTTTAGTCATTCCTCTTAGTTCGTCTGCACTTGGGATAACTAATTCATCAAACTCTTCTTCTTGTTCCTGTTCAATTGCAGTGTCAATCTTTTGTTGAACAGCTTCTAACATTTCCTCTTCGGAATCATAAGTGTTTATCTTCTGTTCTTTAACTTCTGCTTCTACACTATCACCACTTGTCAAAGTTTTTCTAGGCATGTTTGTTGAAGTAATTGGAACTGCACTTGGTTTTGCATAAGTAGGTTCTGTTTTAGTATCCTCTTCTGCAACCTTTAGTTCCTCTACTGGTAAGTCTTCACCTAGGTCGTTTAGTTCTTCTTCGACTCTATCAACTTCTTCATAGAAATCTTCTATACCTTTTGCATCTTCGGGAACTGGAATCTCAAGTGTAGGAACTTCTTCTTCTACTGGTAAATCAAATCCGTCTTCTTCTGTAGACTCATTACCGAATACCATTTCTTCGTCTGCAACTTCTGTTTCAGATTGTTCTTCCCACTCTGAGAATGCTTCTTTTGTTTCTTCAACTTTAGATTGCAACTCTTCGTCTGCAGTAAATGGAACTGTAGTTTCTGATTGAGGAACGTATCCGTCTGAAATTGGTTGAACTTCTGCAACACTTGGTTCAGATTGTTCTACTGGTTCTTCGGGATTTAGAAGTCTAGCCATTTGAAATGCTTTAGACGTTTGTTTTTCTTCACCCTGTTTACCTTTCTGAATTTTAGTTTCGGGTATTGTGACTCCATGTTGTTTTGCTAATGAAGCAGCTTCTTCTGCTGATAACTCAACGAAACCGTCTTGGTTCAATGCACCTTCCTTAACACCAATGACACCGTCATTGTTTAAGTCCATGTTGATACCATGTGACGCAAGTATTGCTTCTAGTTGTGCAACTTTAAGTTCTGCGTCTTTTCTTTGTTTACGTTGTTCACGTATCTTATCAGTTAGTTGTGCTTTCTCTGATTCAATTGCAGCTTCTTTTGCAAGTCTATCTGCTTCTTGTAATTCGACTATTTGTCTTTGTGCATTTTGAACAGAACTGTTATAGTTTGCTAAACCTTTTTGAACTTCGTCTCTCACTGCAACAACAACTTCAAGTTCTTCTAACTTAATTAGACCACTCTTTAAGTGTAATTCTAATAGTGTGTTTACTGCCGAGGCAGACTGAGGTTTAATACCTATTTGATAATTTGCAATACGTTGTTGGACTTTTTCAAGTTCAGTCGGTTCACGGGTGACCTGTTCACTTGCAAATGCTGATTTATTCTCTTCCATTATATAACTCCATGGAGTCCTACTCGACTAGAAAGTTTACACATTGGAAAGTGTTTTTACTTCCCATAATTTATATGTATAGTCTCTGAGGACATTAATATTTATTTATTTAATATGTTCGGGAAAGGCTTTTTGTGCAATATCTTTAGTGATATTTTTGAACGGCCAGTGACCGTCTTTTACCAAATCCATTAACTCTGCTTCTTTAGCAGGTATCCCTTCTAACAGTTGAATCCACATTGTCTCTCTACGAGTTTGTGCAACTTCTTCTGTCACAAAGTATTTAAACAACCTTACTTCAAATCTAAGACTTGTCGGTGCAAGGTCTGTCGCAGGTGCATCGTCTTGATTGTAAGGTGTCTTACCTTCGGGTAGTGTAGACTTAATGTTGTCGTCAAATACCCATTGCAATAAAAATCTTACTGCACCGTTTCTGTCATTAAACACTCTAAGACCATTGACTGCATTGTCTTCGTTTTCTTTTGCAACTATATCTGCTTGACAAAAGATTTCATAAACGTCTGCATCTTTGGTTAACTCTTTTCTTTCAGTAATGAGTTCTATCTTAGGTTTATTGGGAGCTCCTTTTGGTCTACCCCTTCCTCTTTTTTTTGTTTCCGTCATAACGAAAAATCTCCTATGTTATCTAACAACTCATTTAATCTATGAGTTCTTAGGTAGTCAAACACTTTACCTTTTACTGGTTCAGTGTTTTCAAATTCACTTAAAATTCTATCTTCAATATCCTTTGGGATAAATTCGAAATCAATTAATGTTTGATTTCTTAAATAGTTCCTGTAGTATTTATCGTCATTTTCAATCGATATTCTGAGATACTTATCTTTGATTGGTTTACGTAATGGTGTCTGTCTAATACCTTCGACCATACAATCGTCACTAGATAAGATATTAGGAATCCCGTCTGACTTATCTCCAGTAAGAATATGTTCTTTTAGAAATAGAGAAGGGTCTTCACATACGACTTGTTTGTTTAAGTTTGGTGACCATTGTGCAACGTGGTCATATGATTGTAATTGTTGGAAGTCTTTATCACCACTGATTATAAGTATGTCTTCCGTTATATGTTTTGATAATACTGCAATGATATCGTCTGCTTCACAATTCTCCACATACATGTATCTGTAAGGAAAGTTATCTCTGAGTTCGTCTTTGATAACTTGAAGTGTATTAAAGATTACACCCCAGTCTTTATCGTCTTCGTCTCTGAGTTTCTTTCTGTTAGCTTTATAATTAGGGAAGTAATCTCTTCTCCATGGATTACTTGCGTCCGTGCAAAGAACTATTTCTCCATAGTCTCTTGCATACTTCTTTTGATAATTCCGAATGGAATTAATTATCATAGGTCTAAGTTTGTCTTCACTTAGTTGTCCGTCATTCAACTTGAGTTGAACCATCAGACCAGCAATTATGGTCTGAGTAAAATCTAATAGTATCATCTAATCACTTTTATTAATAATGTATTTTTGGTCAATAAATCGTTTCCGTCTTTTAGTTTAGAACGAGGTATCTCGTCTATAAAGTTTTTTGCAATTATATTACCACCTCTATACAGTCTATCAAGAAGCTTCTCATCTGTCAAGGTCTTTTCTTGACATGAATCATAGTCAATGATTCGAGAACCTTTTACAGATAGACCACCAAAGGTATCAAACTTAGTTAACTTCTTAGACGAAGTGTTATAAGTGAACAAGGTTCTTGCACGTATGATTTCTTCGGGGTCAACAGATTGGAATGACTTATACTTTTCTAAGTAGGGAAGTTTCCTTACTAACTGTTTAGGTGTTTTGATTTTTGGTTTTCTAATTGGTTTGTATTCGTCCACATATTTTTCAATATCAGATTCAAAACCTTTAAGTGTCTTAACAACTTTTTTCTTTTGTGGTGCAGTTAGAAAGTTATAAGCTTCGTCTAACTGTTCACAACCTTCTTTGTTTTCTAATTCAAAGATTATCTCTTGTGTAAACCCTTTCATATAATTGACTACACGTCCACTGTAATCTAATTGTTTGAGATACTTATACATGGAGAAAGAAGTAGACTTCTTATCCATAAGATTATCTATTTGAGCTTCGACTTCTATCAAGGCGAGTTCTGCCTTGTTCTGCATTCGTTCTTGGATAGTTGGTTTTGTATTCATAAAACAAAGTATAACAAAAAGTTTAAGTCATTGTCAAGTTAGTTTTCTTCGGCAGTATCGTGTTTGTTTGTCAATAGGAATTTCCTAGACGGGTTAATCATTAAGTTTGCACGATTCATAAAATCTCTATTTGCAAGAAAAGGGATTTTACCTCTTTGGTCTAAACTAACTTCTTGTTCATATATAGTATTTAAGAAGTTTAACTCACACGTCACTACTGGTCTTGTCTCGGCAGGTTTGATTAATGTAAGTTCTCTGACCAAAGGTTTCTTATACTTTTTACCATTCCTTTCGAAATGAACAACCTTCCCTTTAACCTCATAGGAGTCTGCGTGAAGGGCACAAGCGTTTGCACTATTACCAGTGTCTAGCTTAACAGTCATCGTCTCACCATCGACCTCTATGGTCTCGAGAACACCACATTCAGTTGCACTCTTCTTCCAAATATCTCTATTGAAGTAATCGTCTATGATTGTCTCACAAACTTCTTTACCAATTGCATCAGAGATTCCTTGTGACCCAGGCGACTGGTTGACCTCTAAAATAAAAGGTGCATCTTTGTCTCTGTTATCAGCAGGAATAAAGTCAACACCAACCCATTGACCATTTACTGCTTTTGCAGCGATAAGACAAGTTTCTTTTTCTAAATCTGTTAATTCGATTTCTTCTGCTTCTGCACCTTGTGAAATATTAGAACGGAAGTCGTCAATGATTTTCTTACGTTTCATTGCACCGATAATTCTTTTATTGTTTATCATAACACGGACATCATATTCCATGTCGATATACTCCTGTAAAAGGATATCACAATTAGGGTCAATCTTATACACTAGACTCACTGTAGACTGCAGAGAACGTTCCGTTTCAACAAGCAATACACCAACCCCTTTTGCACCTTGAAGTGTCTTTAGAACCATTGGGAATTCGTTGTCGAGTCTTTCTGCAGCTAAGTCTACAGTCTCGGGGTCTTCGTTTGGAACCAAAACTGTTTTAGGTTGGTTCATTCCGATTTCCTGTAATCTCAAATAGGTTCTAAACTTATCTGCACATACTTCGATACACTCCCTAGAATTTACAACTGGGAATCCGTATCTTTCGATTTGTGAAATTAAATCTAAGTATGAATCTTTAGTTGTGACTGCACCACGAACCATAACAATTGTATCTGCATCTAATTCAAAACCTTTCTTATCGTCTTGGTTGTGTATGGTAATGGTTCCGTTATCGTCACGTTCAATATATGCACCATTCACTTTAACACTATACACTTCACAACCACGTTCTTTTGCAATGTTATAAAGTTTACTGGAAGTTGAACTGGGTTTCTTTACTACGGGTTTGTCGGCATTCTTCTTTGCCTTTTTCACCATGCGACGTTCTGCAATAATTACAAGTCGATAGGGTGAATTAGTTTTCTTCTCTTCCGAGATGAGTTCGTTAAAAGATAACAAGTTTTTATTCCTCATTTTTAATTAGTTGAACAAATTTTTCTGCGTCCATAACCACTAGAGGTTTGTGACGATTCCTTTTTATTACTACAAGGGGTTCATACCCTTTGCAGTTTTCAGAAGCTTGTTCGTATGCTTTCCACACGTTTACTGCTTCTTGATTCTTACATTCTATACTGAATGGAAAGACCTCTCGACTCTGTCTACCGAGTATAATGTCTTCCCCTTGTGAACCCATAGGTCTTGATTCTAAATCCTCTGAATCGAGTCCTAGTGTCTCTACAAGAACATTTGCAAACCACTGTTGTAGTTTTCTTCCTTTAGCTTTTGCTGATGATGTTTTCATTGAATTGCACACTCACTCCACAACCACAACTGGATTGTTCATTTGGATTTATAAATTTAAAAAATTCATTCAATCCTTCTTTAATATAATCTAGTGTCATACCTTGTAAAAAAGGTTGACTGTTTTTATCTATAAGAAAAGAGAACTTACCATAGTCTATGACTTCGTCTCCGTCTTGATAATTATCTTCTGCAAAAACATATTCGAATCCAGCACAACCACCACCAGTGACACCAAGTCTTACTGACTTAACATTTCTCTCTAGTAGTTTTTGAATTGCAATGTCCGAAACTTCTATCATATATCTATTTATGATATCACGTTGCTTTTGGATAATTTTTTCTTTTGTCTTTAACTAGTTCGTATGGTATGTGAATATCTTGGTCTTCGGGAATATACAAGTGATTAATCTCTGAACGATTACATGTATCGATTGCGTCATAGATATTTTCAACTAATGCTTCACCACCTAGATTAAATGAAGTGTTAAAGATAATAGGAACACCTGTTATTTCATAGAACCCTTTAATTAAATTATAATAGTTTGGATTCTGTTCTTCGGTGACTGTTTGAATTCTACATGTTCCGTCTGCATGAACCAATGAAGGAATGTCGTCATATGCTTTTTGTTTCGCTTGAATTGCAAAAGACATATTCGGTGATTCTTTAAGTTGCAACATTTCGAAATACTCGTCTGCATGTTCTAACATAATAGAACCTGCGAATGGACGATAGTCTTCTCTACGTTTTACTGAGTTAACGATTTGTTTTGCATGACTGTTTCTTGGGTCAAATAATATACTACGATTACCCAATGCACGAGGCCCCCACTCAGAACGACCTTGGAAGATTGCAAGAATCTGTTGTCTGTCAATTATCATTTCAAGGGTGGTATCCAAGTCCCTATGTATTTGTGTCATTATCATTATGTAATCTCCTCAAAAATATTATCGTCTACTATACCTTTCTCTAACAACAAGTGATTCAAGTGTATACATGCACCATACGAAGTTCCACCGTCATGAGGAATAGGGTCTATAAAAAATTGGTGTTCGGGAAATGCACTTAGATATTTGTAATTGTTTGTGCAGTTTAAACTATACCCACCACTTAACACTATGTTCTTACAGTCGGGATTTAGGTCTATTGCTTTCTGAATAGTTTTACAAGACTCTTCGTATGCATGTTGTTCTAAATCTTGTGCATACTGAAACTTATTAAAACGTTTCCATGGTGCTTCTTTACCACTCGAAGCATAAGAAGCCATTCCCATAACCTTACCAGCTGCACGACCCATTTCGTCACACCCTAACGCATGTGATAGGTTAGAGAAGTCCATACCATTAGAAGCACGTGACGTATATTCATAGACAACACCGTCAATCTCTTCAGTAATATTATCGGGACAATCTAATAAATTTGTTTGCGTGTTAGGAAAGGTTGCAGCGTTAAGGTCACCTAACCAACGGTGATTTGTTGATAATACCCATTGACGTTCTGCACGTTTACCTTTTGACATACGGTAAATAGATTCAATCTCTTGGAAATTAGGATATTCCTCAAAATTAAGTTGAGCACCACCACCGTCCCAAACGATTGCAATACTATCTTCGTCATTTTGATAATAAGGACTTAGGTGATAACCACAATATGCGTGATATAGGTGGTGTTCATACCAAAAATAATAACGTTTGAGTTGTTCACCGTCTCTTGAGAACTGCGAACAGAACCCGTCATTGATTTGCATTTCCTCTTTGATACCACCAATACCGTGTCCCATAATATAATCTGAATATTTTTCAAGGATTTCTTCAATACGTTCTTTGGTGCAAGGTTTTTCTGCAATGAATTCTGCAATTTCAATAGATTTCATTCGGTCTTCTAATAATTTATCACGGTCAAAGTCCAATTGGAACTGTCTACGGTCATAACTTGCAAAAACTAACTCGTCAGGCGTCTCTACACCACCTTTATAGATTGCAGCTAACACGTCATGGTGTTGTGATTCGTCTAAATGGGTGTTAATGTGTTTGGGTGACCAGTATTTTTCACGTCTGAAACGGTCTTCTTCGTGCATGAAGTCAAGTGTATCAGTTTCGGGGTCGTATTGACACACAGCAGTGTCATGGGAAGTGTTTATTCCAACAATTTTCATAATAAATCCTATTTAATTTTCTTTTTTATTGCTTCTTGTTCTGCAATCTTACCAATAAAGTCTTTCGTTTTATTTAGGTCAAGCAAATCTTCCGCTAATAAGTCCTCAAACATTTGACCACGACCAAATTTTGCACCACTAGCCCATGAAAAGTATACACAACTGGCAATAAACACCACGTGCAATAAAATTAGTTCAGTTGACATTATATTATATAGTCCTCGGGTTGGTCTTTTACTTGTTTTGGTTTATCAGATTTAAATATTCCAGTAAGTTTTTCCGTAAGGTTATAGAACTTCCAGTAAGAAACGACACTCCAAATAAATATACCCCACAACCCAATACTAAAAATGTATTTAAATAACGTCCAAGGTAATAATATTAATTCGTTTAACATTTAATATATACTCTCAATAAGGTTTCGTATTAATAATAACAACCCCGCACCATTTAACATAATCAATGCACGGTCATTCCATAAGATTGATACCCATAACCAAAGGGATATTCCTATCATACTTAAATATAAGTCATAACTTTGATACCCTTCGACACCACGAAACGACATTGCAACCAATACAAAGATACTTGCAACCCATTTCACATACCAATCTGTCGTATATTTAGGTGTTGCAGATTTAAATATTCTATCTGACTTCTTTATTTCTTCTGCAGTAAACTTATTTTTCTTTGGTGTCATTATAACCCTTCCTTAATTTATTCGTATTACCGATAATCCAATAACACTCACTGTTGTTCTTTTCCCAGTCGACCATATCAAAGGCCTTAGACTCATATATCATATCCAATTCGATAGACCCCACATTACGAGGGTGGAGTTTTGCATAGGGATATTTACCTTTACGAAACTCATAGTCGTATTCAAAA
>Ga0213867_1000567_pt1 | contig 16632 bp, 12 predicted proteins | sample PICome_12_FD_160120 | JGI IMG/M metagenome (GOLD analysis project Ga0213867, IMG submission 160120) | Coastal seawater microbial communities near Pivers Island, North Carolina, United States - PICO540 | ecosystem: Environmental > Aquatic > Marine > Coastal | place: USA: North Carolina... | reverse complement strand
ATGGTGGGCTTTCGGTTGGAGTCAATGACAGAGCGCGACGGGCGCTTGCGATGTCTAGAGGTTTAAAAAAATGAGTAGTGCTGTCAGGAAAGAGGACGTCCGTTTCTTGGAATTTGCCTTGTCACGTGTCGCGATGGCTGCCGGCGCTAGCCAAACACATGCCGATTACATTGCGCAGGCCATCTGCTTTGCGCATCTTCAGGGAAAGCTCAATCAGGGTCTCGGAGTCTATGAAGTGCTAGACCTTTCGATTAAGTCGGGAATCTTGGATATGTCTTCGACCCCAGAAGTTGTCGATGAAGATGCTGCTTGGGCGGTCGTCGATGGACATCGATCCTCTGGTTACTACGCCCTTAATGTGATGGCTGATGTTGCAATAGAAAAGGCAAAGAAATCGGGCATAGCAATTGTGTTTGGTGGCAACCACAACGATGCAGGCAGCTTCGCGTCTTACGTCTACAAGGCTTGGCAGCAAGACATGATGGCTTTTTCATCGAACAATACGCCACCGCTTGCTGCACCGTTTGGTGGTCGTCACAACATGTTGTCTTGTCCACCCTTCGACTCAATTGTCCCCTCCGGCAGTGAGCCTCCCATTTGGGCCTCGTTGAAGTTCGCCGAATTTTACGATGCCGATATTTCCGAAGCGGTCCTTCAGAATAAGCCTATGCAGGGTGAATGGTGTATCGACCCGGAAACGGGAGAAACAACGGATGATCCAACAGCCTATGCCAGGCCTTACCCTGGTTATGGCCGCGTTTGGGGCTATGCCTGCGGTGGCCAAATTGAGACTCCACGGACCTATGCGCTGAACCTCTGGAATGAAGCACTCAGCGCCATCATAAACCCGCTGGGTATTACAGCTAACCAAATCTCCGATACCGACGATTATCAGCGTGCTTTAACAGAAGGTGCTGAGGTCACGGCTACCGTTGGGGGAAGCTATTACATATGTATAAACCCGGCTGCCTTTGGGCCTATCGCTGCAGTAAAAGCACGGTCAGATGATTTTATTGCTGCTGTGAAATCGACGGAACCTCGACCGGGTCAGCGAATTCGAATACCGGGAGAGACAGCATTTAATAATCTGCAGAAGGGCGAAAATATGGTAGACGTGCTGGTTAACCATTGGGAACCCTTTTTCGATTACATAGCAGGCCAGTATGATCTAAGCGAGGAAAGCTTAAGGCAGGAATTTACCTCAATAAAACTAAATGGATGAAGGTTGGATAAGCAAGTTGCGCGTATCTAATGACTATCTGCGCCTTATTAAAACATCCGTCTTTCGCTGAAGAACAAGAGTGGCGACTCATTTCTCCCACGTTCACATCAACCGCTGATTCGCCTATTGCCTTTCGTGAGGGTAAGGCCATGCTTGTGCCTTATTACCTCTTCGATCTGGAGTTGGACGGGATGATCAACTTGGATCACGTTTTTGTTGGCCCAACACCAAACGCGGCGCTGTCTGTAAATGCTTTGATGCACTACCTGACAAACAAGAATGCTAGACCCGAAAAGGGGATCAGCGATAGCGAAATCCCCCATCGACCGCGCTAACTGACACCTATTGATAGAAGGGTACGTACGACGCTGCCAACCTAACCTTCCGAGAGCGTAAATAGATCCGTATTTCCGCCTTTTGCTACCACATTGTCTGTGCGCGTTTTCTCCGAAACAAATCGATATAAATAGTGAGGTCCCCCAGCTTTTGGGCCGGTACCTGATAGCCCCTGTCCTCCGAATGGGTTCACTCCAACGACAGCGCCCACGGTATTGCGATTGATATAGGTATTACCCACCTGGGTGTTGTCAAATACCGTTTGGGCAAAGCCGTCTATGCGGCTATGAATACCCAGGGTGAGTCCATAACCTGACGCTTTGATATCGGCTAGCACATCGTGTAGCTCTGATTTCTTGTAGCGAATGATATGCAAGATGGGACCGAAGACTTCGCGTTCTAACTGACCGAGGCGATCTATTTCGTAGATTTGCGGCGCAACAAAATGACCGTTGGTTAAGTTGGGGTCGAGTGAAGCCTCGGACAAAAGCCGCCCCTCCCGGCGCATTCTCTTTGTGTGCTCTTGGATGAGCTGCTGGGCCTCGACATCAATGACAGGTCCTACATCGGTTCGGAGTTCCATTGGATCGCCAACGTTAAGCTCATGCGTTGCACCGTGTAGCATGTCGATCACCGCGTCAGCGATGTCCTCTTGTAAATAGAGCACACGCAGCGCACTGCACCGCTGTCCCGCGCTTTGAAACGCCGAAACGATAACGTCATCGACAACTTGCTCAGGCAGCGCCGTTGCATCCACGAGCATCACGTTTAAGCCGCCGGTTTCAGCGATGAGTGGAATGATGGCTCCATCGCGGGCAGCGAGCTGCCGATTGATGCGCTTTGCGGTTTCTGTGCTGCCTGTAAACGCCACGCCTGCAATACGATCATCAGCCACTAGGGCAGCCCCTACGCTTTTACCGCCGGGGAGAAGATGCAGAATGTCCTCAGGAATTCCGGCCTCATGCAATAATTTGACTGCCTCAAAAGCAATCAGGGGTGTCTGCTCTGCAGGTTTTGCGACGACTGCATTGCCGGCAACCAGAGCGGCGCTGACCTGTCCCATGAAAATAGCCAGAGGGAAGTTCCAAGGACTAATGCAGACAAAGACGCCTCTTCCGTGGAGACTGAGCGCGTTAAGTTCTCCGGTCGGACCCGGAAGTTTTATTGGGTTGCTAAAGTTCTCTCTTGCTTGTTGCGCGTAGTAGCGGCAGAAATCTATTGCTTCGCGAACTTCAGAGAGCGCATCTTCGAGGGTCCGGCCTGCCTCGGATACGATGACTCCCATTAGTTCCGGTATTTGCGCCTCCAATAGCTCAGCCGCACGCTCCAGGCACTCGGCTCGATGGTGGGCGCCGCGCAGATCCCAGCGGGGCTGTGCGGAAACTGCTAGTTCGATTGCTTTGTCCTGCGCGTCTTGGCCAGCTGAGGCAACAAAGCCGACTGTCTCGCCGGAGGCGGGATTGATAACGGGGCTCACTTCGCTCGTGACAGACTGGCCACCGACAATAGGTCTCGCCTCCGTGCCTTGTCGCGGTGACGTCAATCTCTGAAGAAGATCCGTGACCACCGACGGGTCGTTCAAATCAAACCCCAGCGCATTGAGCCAGGGCGCGGACTCTTGGACATATAATTGTCTTGGCAGCGGAATCTTTGGGTGCCGGCGCTGGGACACGGCTAATACCTGATCGATTGGATCCCTATTGAGTTCGCTCGCCGGAACGCTCGCGTCTAGAAATCGGTTCACAAAGGAGCTGTTGGCACCATTTTCTAGCAACCGTCTGACGAGGTAGGGCAGCAGGTCCTTGTGATTACCGACCGGGGCATACACACGAATTGGCGTGCTTGCGTCAGACTTCGACAGCTGCGTGTAAAGTAAGTGACCCATCCCGTGCAACCGCTGGAATTCAAAGTCGGTATTGTCGTGGGCTAGCGCCTTGACCATGGAGACGGTATGCGCGTTATGCGTTGCGAACTGTGGAAATACGGCGCCAGGCGCACTCAACAGCTTTGCCGCGCAAACTTGGTAGGAAAGGTCGGTGTTGCTCTTTCGGGTAAATACTGGGTAATCGGGCAGTCCCAACTCCTGTGCGTGCTTGATCTCCCTGTCCCAGTACGCGCCCTTTACCAGCCGAACCATCAAACGCCGATCGGTTTCGCTCGCCAAAGCGATAAGCCAGTCACATGTGGCTACCGCCCTTTTCTGATAGGCCTGTAGGACAAATCCCAGACCATCCCAATCAGAGAGATCAGGGTCTCGAGCTAGGGCCTCAAATAGATCAAGGGAAATATCGAGCCGCTCTGACTCCTCGGCATCAATCGTCAAGCTGAGACCGCCTGCTCTTGCCATCGTGGCCAGTTGCTTAACCTGAGGCAGTAGCTCTGACATGACTCGATCGTACTGGCTGAAGGCGTAACGTGGATGTAGCGCAGAGAGTTTGATGGATATCCCGTCCGCGCGAGTGATATCGCCCCCGGCGCTGGCGTCCGCTAGTACACGAATTGCCTCGGCATAGGCATCAAAATAGCGTTGCGCGTCGCTCGCGGTGCGAGCCCCTTCACCCAGCATGTCGAAAGAAAAACGGGTGCCGGGGCTGTTCGCTGCGCGACCTTTACGAATAGCCTCCTTAATTGTGCGCCCCAGCACATACTGGCCTCCCATGATTCTCATGGCCTGTAGAATTGCTCGCCGGACGACAGGTTCTCCCAGTTTTTTTGTCAGGGTTTGTACCCAGGAGCCCGTGTCTTCGGTGGTCTCACTTCCAAGTGCCACCACCCGTCCGGTCAGCATGAGCCCCCAAACAGAGGCATTCACAAAGCGAGATGAGGATGCGCCCTGATGCGATCCCCAGTCTCCCGAGCGGATTTTTTCTGCGATGAGCTGATCAGCCGTCGCCTCATCCGGTACACGGAGCAGGGCCTCGGCCAAGCACATGAGCGCGACACCTTCCTTGTTGGATAGTCCAAACTCTTGCAGGAACGCGTCCAGAGTTCCGGCTTCTTGGCTGCGCTTACGACAACCTTCGACCAGAAGGGTCGCTTGGTCGCTAATAGTGGTTTTTACCTCAGGGTCTAGGTCGCTCTCTTGCAGCAATCGGTTGACCACCTCCGCCTCGTCTGCATGCGTTTGAGCCCGTATATACCGCCTCAGTTCTTCTGCCACGACCGAATGCCTTTTATTAAATATTTAAATCTGAATTATCACCATAATCAGCAGTTTTAATCGCTTATTATGGCTTTTACACAAAATAAAAAATTGGAAAAAGTCAAAATAAAGAACTTTATGCTGTTATAGTTTCCTGCATGAAATTAGACCGCATCGACCGCAAAATTCTTGAGCTTCTGCAGCAGGACGGCCGACTATCAAACGTGAAGCTCGCTGACAAAGTCGGACTGAGTCCTACACCCTGTCTGGATCGTGTTCGTAGGTTGGAGCGCGAGGGATATATTCTGGGGTACGTTGCGCTTGCTGATCCCCACAAGCTTAACGCCTCGACAGTCGCTTTTATTCAGGTGCATCTAACTAACACCAGTACCGCCAATCTCCGTGAATTTTCAGAAGAGATGCGATCGCTTTCAGAAGTTGAGAGCTGTCATATGGTAGCTGGGGGCTTTGATTTTCTATTAAAGATTCGCTGTTCAGATATGCAGGACTACCAAAGGTTTCTAGGCGAGAAACTAGCGATGATCCCTCTGATCGATCAAACACATACTTACGTTGTTATCGAAGAAGTTAAGTCCGAAACAGCAATAGGCCTCACGAACGTGGCATGACTTTGCCCTCTGGTTTCTGAGCACTACCTCGCAGCATTCGCGGCAAGTCGCCACAACTCGTGATAACTCCGAGGATCGACAAAAAACAATCGATTAAAAGAGCCATTTGGAAGTTTGGTAGGACCAGCCAGATTCGAACTGGCGACCTCCATCATGGCAAGGCTTACAGAAGTCACCACAATACGTTGAGACACGAAAAAAACTACAAAAGCGCTTGCTCAGCTTTGGATCTTCAAAGAAACATTCATGTGCAACACCGTCGCAGGAAATAGATATGAGAAACGTTAAAATATACACCTGCTTTAGGTATGTTTTAGTCAGTTCGTTGGTACATTCTGACGTAATCGATTTCCATCCGCTGTGGCCATATGTTTTCGTCCACACCCTGCGCACCGCCCCAGTTACCGCCGACGGCGATATTCAATATTAAGTGAAAGGGGTGGTCATAAGGCCATGACTGCCAGCCGTTTCCCTGATTGTTATAGGTAAACATGAGCGCGTCATTCACAAATATGTCAATTCGCGTGGGGCTCCATTCCATAGCGTAGATCTGAAATTCATTTGCTACGGATTCATTCCACAGTGCACCTTTACGCTGTTCAAAGTTAACCCAGTAATAAGCCTTGTTATGGACAGTTGCCCAGATGTGTCCTTCATCAAAGCCGACATGCTCCATAATGTCGATCTCGCCGGAGTTTGGCCAAGCGTCACAGCCACTTATCCACCCAGTTGATTCTGAACATGTTGTGGCATAGGTAAAGAAATCAGTGGGCATCATCCAGATCGCGGGCCACGTTCCTCGACCAAAAGGTAATTTCGCTCGCACCTCAACACGACCATAGAGTAAGTCGCCCTTACCTCGAGAATGAATTCTGGCCGAGGAATATTCATCTCCCTGATAAAAGTCCCTTCTCGCTTCAATTATTAGATTTCCACCTTCAACCCTTGAGTTTTCTGGTCGCGATGTGTAGCGCTGTAATTCATTATTGACATTGCCCGGTGCCCAGTTTTCATGCGTCCACTTGGTTGGGTCAATTGCGCCGTCAATATCAAATTCATCACTCCATATTAAATCCCAAGATTGTGTAGTTACTGAGTCCCTGATGATCATCCCCGCCACTGAAGCATTTCCTGGGAACTCAAGATTAAGTTCGCCATCGGATACATCGACCTCGCCAAAAGTTAAGTCATAATTTGCGTTTCGCTTGCCATCACGGCTTCCCACAATTTGCACGTCGTCAAACCGGTTGATCCCTTCTATAACTATGTCGAATTGTGAGTTTCGGTTATTTATTTCAGCCATCAGTACGGTGACTTCGTAGGATCCATTTTGAAGACTGTGGCGATATGTCAAATCACCAGCGCGTTGATTCTGATAAAGCAGGCCATCGGGAGTGCCATTGATCCCGTCTTCGGTGTCTATGATGGTTCCATTATCGAAACCAGCATCAGCGGTGAAGTGAATTCCCGAGGAGGCTGTGTAGGCTTCGCCCCCCACATTTACTGCGTGCACCACATCTGTATTTGCATCTAACTCACCAGTTATGTGGGCAACTCCCGTCGACTTGATAGTCGAAGAAATTGAAGCGTCAATGAAAACGGCTGATTGTTTTATGTCACCTATTGCCGAGAAATATCCATTTTGGTCAATGGATCCTTCAGTTGCAGTCCAATTCATCACTTGGTCTGCTGTTAGTTCGAAATCTTCGCCAAATTGATCGAGGGCCGTCACGCTGAACTGCTGACTCATACTGGGTTCAACACGAACATTTTTTGGAGAAACTTCAACTGAAGAAAGTTGAGGCTCCACCTCATCGAAGATGAAGTAGTCAATGTTAGCAATGCCGCCGGATGACTTAGAGCCCTGTAAATAAATGTCATTAGTTCCCGTTAGCGATTCGTTAATCGTTGTGCTTTGGGAGGCATAATTTGTCCATCCACCGGTTGCTTCAACAGTATGTTCAGCTATCACAGTACCTGACAGTGATCCCAGCCTGACGATGATTTTTCCACCAGCATAGGCGTTATCGACAGCGAGATTGAAGGTAATGGAGTTATGACCGCCATCACCAAAATCAACAGCTTCATACTTAAGCCAATCATTGTTATCAAAATAACCGATTCCCGGCCCTTCGATTTGCGTTCCTGACTGTGAGGAAAAATCTTCTGCCTCGATTATTATCGGTTGAGCCGGTTCCGGCGGCTGAGGCTCCAAGACTGTAACCGTCCTCTCTGCTTGGGCTGAGTTGCCCGCCGTATCGGTTGCCGTGTAGGTCAGGGTGTAAGTGCCTGGAACACTTTCAACACTACCCGTAATCACTACCTCGAGCGTGCCATCGACGCTGTCGACAGCGGTTGCACCTTGCTCGGTGTAAGCAGTATTCGCCTCAAGCGTCATCGAGCCACTGCCGTTAAGCGTTACTGTTGGCGCTGTCGTATCTGAAACGGTGACAACACGCTCGGTAGATGCTTCGTTTCCTTCGGCGTCAGTGGCGGTATAAGTCAGTATGTACACACCAGCCGTTGCAGTGTCCACGACGCCAGAGACTGACACCGTGACTTGACCATCAGTATCGTCATTGGCTGAAGCACCCGGATCCGCAAACTCGGTACCTTGCTCCACACGCATCTCTGCATCACCAGAGAGAGTGATTGTCGGCGGTGTTGTATCTGTAAAGACAGGGGACTGGAAGTCAGATCCTCCACCTCCACCTCCGCATGCAACCAAACTAGAAATTAGAATGAAGGTCACGGTAGCCTGGAAACGGTACATATTTGGTCTCTGTTGTTTTGGTAAGTGACGTCTGTGCACAAGTAGCTAGTCCACGCGCCAAACGATAGCTACTCACCAAGACACGTTAGGACACGTTGAAAAATACCACGCGCTAAGCGGTATTTGAAAATTTTAATGAGGAAATAAAGTGCACTACTTAATGCACTTACTCGTTGATTTTGAGTTGAGTATCTACCCAGTTGCGAGGAGAAAGATTATTGGTCTCTTTGAAGCGACGCCTGAAGTTCGAGGGGTTCTCGTACCCAAGTTCGTAGGCGACGGCGTCCACTGATTTACCTGATAAAAGCAAGCGCTTTGCTATGTCGTCAACAGCGCGTACCTTCAGCTCAGTAAAACTCGTCCCTTCTGATTCCAGTCGTCTATTGAGTGTTCGGACAGACATGTGCAGATGCGAGGCGCAGTCTTTCACTGTAATTCCGGCAGGGACTGTCACTCTTATGGTTTTCCTTTATCGGCTTTTCTATTGCACCAACGCGCGGAGGATCTCGGGTTGCTCTAGACTAATGAAGTGGTTGGTGCCTGCGGTTTCCAGGATAGAAACACCGGTGTTTTTTGCACGGCCAGACTCGGCGCTTATTTTCATGCTTTCTCTGTCCAGCGTGCTGTCTTTCTCTCCTATGACAACCGTGATCTTTGGGAAGTATCGGAAGACATCGACGGAGTTTTGGCGCTGCCATCTAACGATCGATTGCACCTGCCTTACGCAGGTCCGGTAGTCCTTGGCAACACTGAAAATAGAGCAACAAAGCTCTGTTTTACGAGGTGTAGTCGGGATCATCATGGGCATTTTCAGTATCCGATGTGCGCTGATGTGACGCCAGCGGGCGAAGGCGATGGGCATCAGATAACAGTAGAGCCGGTGTTGCAGGGGGTTTGCGGCGTTACCCGCGAGTCTTGCCTGGGGTAGCACTGGTGCTTCCAAAATCACGGATACCGGGCGATGTGCCGAATGACCAAAAGAGGGGTACTGACGGCCGGTATCAAGGATTACGGCGCCGCCACGGGAGTGTCCATGCACAGTGATGTTTTGCCCGGTGGTCAGTTTTTCCAAAATTAAACCCAAATAAAACGCGTCGTGCTCGATCGAACCAACTAAAAATGGATTCGCCGGCCAGTCGAGTTGAACTGGGTTGACGGCGTTACCTGGTGCAACGAAGGGAAAATGGTAGTTGGCGTTGTTGACGAGAATGAGCTCAGCGTCGCTGTCGCGATACAGATCTTGAAAGTAGCGCATGTCCTCGAGGAAGCCTGGAAAGCAGACGATGGTTTGGTCGCTACCGTTACTCGAAGGCCTGCGCGCAATATACGTAGACCCTAAATGCATCACCTCGCCTTTAAAGTCCGCATGATGAATTTGCGGCAGAGTGCGCCGGGCACAATATTCTCGATAACTTAGAAAAGCCACAAGGAAAGTCAGCAGCGTCAGCGCCATTACTGGAACTCCAATTTCAGTACGTCCTACGGGTCATTCACTGAACACCGCGAAATTAGCGGCTGTTGTCAGTAGCAAGGCCATGATTCTCCCGGTGTTCATGCTCTAAGGGTTTACTCTAAATCCTGTTGCTGTTTCGCCAGAGCCTTCCCGCAGAGCCAGAAGTGCACCGAGCCCCACAAGCCCGCCAGGGAAAAGTACGCTAGTGCCACGCCAAGAGCAGTATCACCGTAGTAAGGCGTGAGCAGGTCGCTCAACAAACCTACCAGCAGCGGGCCAAGGCCCATGCCAATTAGGTTCAGGCACAACATCATGACGGCCGAGGACACGGCTCGCGTTTGCACGGGCGACATTGTCTGTACCATGGCGATCGTGGGTCCTATGACATAGTTTGCCGCCACGCCTGGAATAATGAACAACACTATTGCCGTGACCAGGTTGTCCGCCAGTAAGCCGGCGATGAAGAAGGGCAGGGTGACAAAGGGAACCACGGCGAGCATCCAGATACCGTGTTGGAAGCCGCGATGGGAAAGGCGATCGAACCACCTGCCAAAGCCCAGTGCGCCTATCGACCCTAGGATGCCAAATACGCTGGCCATTAGAATGCCGGTCTGGGACTGGCTGAGGCCGTGTGCCCGTATGAAAAAGGTGGGTAACCACTGGGTGAAACCGTAGCTCAACAGTCCCGCAACGACGGAGCCCGCAACCAGGTGGCGCATGGCGGGATTAGCCCACATGGTGGCCGCGCTAGTAAGAATGGGAGGGGGAGGCAGCGGCGTTTCTGTTTCAAAGGCTCCCCTTGCAGGCTCTTGCAATGACCTGGCCATTACAGCGGCCAGTAATAAGCCGGGTGCACCCACGGATATCAGTGCAATGCGCCAGTTATAAGCCTCGGCGATAAGGCCGCCGCCTACAAATCCCAGCATCATGCCCAGGCTTCCCCCCAGCATCAGTATCGCCATGGCAAAGGCCCTGCGCTGGGGCGGGAAGTAGTCAGCGATAATCGAGTGGCTGGCAGGATTCACACCAGCCTCGCCAATGCCCACGCCGATGCGCAGTATCAACAAACTGATGAATCCCGCCGCGAAGCCGCTCAGGGCGGTCATTATGGAGAAGACAACAAGGCTGACAATGATGATCCATTTGCGGCTGTGTTGGTCAGAAAGGCGTGCAATGGGTAGCCCCATGGTGGCGTAGAACAGGGCGAATGAAATGCCACCCAATAATCCCAGCTGGGTATCGCTTAGACCGAACTCTGCTTTTATATCAGGGAACAGTATCGACAGGATCATCCTGTCGCACATCGACAGGGTATAGGCCAGCATAAGCAGGGTCAGTGTCTTGCGATGCCCTGGTAGAGGCCTCATCACAAAACCCGCGCTCTTACGGAACGTAACACTCTCTCAAAGATCCCTCTTTCCCGGTACGAAGGGTTTTTATCGGCAAACTGTATGCGCGCATTACTTTTCATCATGCTGAGATATAAGGCGGGAAGGAAACGCTTCAGTCGCCAGATGGTTCTGTCGCTAAAGCGAGTCCCGGCAAGAATATAGTGCTTGCCATTGCGGGAATCGTTGTAAACGGTTGTGGCAATACTTTCTGCGGTAATGCCTGTTCCCGCATGGAGCCTGGCGGCTATCTTTGCAGCATCAGGATTGTCACTGCGCATACCTTTAGCCAGGTTGCTCTGAAAGAACGTAGGGCATACCACTGAAACTTTTACCCCATAAGGATCGAGCTCACTGAGCAGTCCTTCAGACAAGGCCACCATACCTGCCTTTGAGACGTTATAGGCTGACATGCTCCCCATATGTAATAGCCCAGCCATAGAAGCTACATTGACAAGGAGCCCTTTGCTTTCTTTTAACAGGGGCACACAGACATGACAACCTTTCACGGCCCCCATTAAATTGATGTCCACAGCCCACTGAAAGTCCTCTATCGAGAACGTATCAATATCCCCGCTGGCCCCTACCCCTGCGTTATTAATCAGTGCATCCAGCCCTTGCCAGCGCTCGGAAATTAGAGCGATCAATTCCCGCCATTGGGTATCACTGGTGATATCCAGATGCTGAAAAAAACAATCGTTGGCATATTCCTCATTTAAATGGGAGGCAACTTTGTTTCCCTCCTCATCCTGAATATCAGCAATACAAACGGACCAGCCCTCACTGGCATACTTTTTCGCCAGAGCCAGCCCAAGGCCACTTGCGGCTCCGGTAATAAGAATACGTTTCATCTAAAAAGGCACTCCGATATTCGTCAAAAAATAAGCTGAACAATTGGGATTAAGGTCTAAAAGACTGCGTTTCGAGTTCTTAACTCCAGGCCGCTTGTTTCATAAACAGCAACCCTCTCAACAAGGGCTTCATTCATGGCGATGCCCTCTGACGATAATCGGATGGCGTGGTCGAATTCCAGCGTTGGAAGGCTCTATGAAAGTTGGTGGCTTCGGTGTAGTTCAGGAGGTCCGCTATTTCCACGATGCTGAGTGACGTTTTACGCAGATAGTTTTGGGCAAGTGTATTCCTGATGTCATCGAAGATTGTCCGGAAATCTGTTCCCTCAGTCGCCAGACGGCGCCTGAGTGTTCGCTCGGTAACGTACAGTTGTTTTGCGATTTCAGAGAAACTGAGAAAATTCCCGGCTGAATGAATGAGCAAGCGACGCACCAGGACGGTGGTTTCATCCGCCTCTGTCATTCCGCTGACCAATTCCTCGCACTGCTGGCTGAACAGCACGTTAGTCGTTGGGTCTCCGGTTCTTACCCGTTGGCGTAACCACCGATCGGGCATAAATATCTCGGTGTACTCTTGGTCGAACTTCATTGGGAATGGCCAGGTCTTGTGATACACGCCAAAGTGCGCAGGTTTGGGGTAACTGAAACTGACCCTGACACCTTCAGCTGGCTTTGCGACTAGCAATTTATTTGCGTAGTTCATTTGAGAGAAAGCGAGTTCTGTGACGAGCATTTGCTGGTAAACGGTGCCGGCGTTTTGCTGCAGACGGAGGGTTATCCCATCTTTGCTAACTGATCGATGCCAGCTGCAAGGTTGTGGAAAAAAAGCGTGTCCATAGCGAAGGAACAGCTCTAAGGCGGCGCCCATATCAGAGCAGCTCATGAGGGCGAAACCGTAGGTACCATATCCGGCAAGATCCAGGCCATTACCTATTTTTATGGCTAGTGTCGTGTCGCCGGACATTGCCACCGCTGTTTCGAGAACCTCATACACAGTAGGGGGCGATTGCACGCTAGCGGTCGCTCCACGGCCCAGACTGGCAGTCTCAATCACTTTAAGAGGGCTGATGCCTAGGCTTGCCAGTCTGAGTCGAAAAGCCTTGGCGGCTGTGGCATGTGGTACGTTAACGGCCATGGATTCTGGTACTCAATACCCGGATCTACACCTACCTGCGAGCCACTATAGCAATCATTTTTTGCGCGGTTTCCATACCTGAGTTCTGATTCTGCCCGGTAATAAAACGTTGCTCAGCATCGATAGCCACGTGGGTAGCGAAAACGTCACGAAAAGCTGTTTGGCTTTCAAATAGCGCACCAGCCTTGCGCAGTTCCGTCTCAGGGTGCAGCGGTGTCAGTTCAATTCCCAGCTCGTTGACTTGCTTGTCGGTCACCCCGGTCATCGCACGACCGGCGATCAGCTTGTTGCCCTCACGGTCTTCTACATTAATCAGACCGAGAGCACCATGACAGACAGAACCAATAAGCGGTTCTTTAGGACCGTAGTAAGCTTCACCAATCTTTTTGGCCAACACGTCTGAATATCCTAGATCGTAAGCAGCACCCCAACCACCGACAAGAAAAATGACGTCGTATTGGTTGAAGTCTACATTATCTATACGTAGTGAATTTTCCACCTTGGCAATCAGTGCAGGGTCATTGAGGTAGCGCTTGTCTTGGGGTGTGATCATGGTGCGGCCCAGTCCACTCGGATCCACAGGCACCTGGCCGCCCTTGATACTGGCGACATCAATCTTCATGCCCGCATCCAGGTAGCTGTAATAAGGATGCGTTAATTCTGAAATAGCGATGCCTGTCGCCTCGCCCGTCGTTTCACCCGGCGCATTAAGTACCCCATGACTAGTGGTTACGATCAGTGCGCGCTTACCGGCCGGTAGCTGGTGGGTCTCTCCAGTATATTCCGGGTGGAGGCCTAAATTGTGAATAATGGTAGGCAGTGCCATTACGAATACTGCCAGCACAGCAATGCACGCTGCTCCTATCTTCAATAGTGTCTTTTTCATCCTGTGATCTCGGTTATCAATGAAATTCCAGTTCGCTGTACTTGTTAGGCTTGAGCTTCAAGCTGACGAAGTCTTTGGTGTATCTGTCGTTATTCATCCAGGGTTCCCTGTCACCATTCTTGGGCATGATGTCGCGCGCTCGCAGCACGTAGCCTGCGTCAAAGTCCAGCAATGGCACCTCATTCATTTCGTCGCGTAGCGTTGGAGTGACATTGCGATATCCTCCACGCTCCATCTTCTGGAGGAGTCCGCAGACGTAGTTCGCGGTGAGACTGGTTTTCAGTGTCCACGAGGAATTTGTGTAACCGAAACTCATGGCGAGATTAGGTACGCCTGAGAGCATCATGCCTCGGTACACAAATCGCTCTGTTAGATCGACTTCCTCACCATCAATGTAGTAAGCGATATCGCCACCGAACTTCAGTTGCAGGCCGGTCGCCACAACGACAATGTCTGCCTCTAGGTACTTACCAGACTTAAGTGCGATCCCCGAGCTATCGAAGTGATCGATGTGATCGGTCACTACTTCCGCTTTGCCTTCACGGATAGCGGTGAACATATCTCCATCGGGGACAGCACACAGGCGCTGATCCCAGGGGTTGTAGTTGGGCGTGAAGTGAGTCTCCACATCGTAATCGGGCCCCAGTTCCTGGCGCACCTCGTTGAGTAAGTAGCGGCGTAAGCCTTTTGGGTTCTTTCTGGAGAGGCGGTAGATGTACTGCTGCAGCAGTACTTTCTTCCAGCGAATTGAGCGGGATACCCAGCTGTTTGGCAGGTATTTAGCCAGCGGCTTGAGCCAGGGATCCTCGGCTGGCACGTTGGCGATATAGGTCGGAGAGCGCTGTAGCATCACCAGGCGTGCGGTGTCGTCAGCCATGCTCGGGACCAGTGTGATCGCTGTGGCGCCACTGCCAATGATTACGACACGCTTGTCTTTGTAATCCAGCTGCTCTGGCCAGAACTGGGGATGGAGAACCTCCCCCTCAAAATCATCTATTCCTGCGAATTCAGGTGTGTATCCCTGCTCGTAGTCGAAGTAACCGGTACAACTGAGAATAAATCGGCACTGAACGGTTAGCTGCTCTTCCGCGTCTGTGCGTGCACTTGGAGATCGCGCTATCGCCACGGTCCATAGATTATCTTGTGAAGACCAGCAAGCTGAGATGACCTTGTGGTTGTAGCGTATGTACCGATTGAGACCGTACTCCTCGGCCGTTTCTCGGATGTACTTGAGAATCGTGTCGCCGTCGGCGATGGCGGATTTAGCAGTCCAGGGCTTGAAGCCATAGCTGTAGGTGTACATATCGCTGTCTGAACGAATGCCAGGATAGCGGAACAGGTCCCAGGTCCCTCCGCTTACCGGACGAGCCTCTAGTATGGCCAGGCTCAGCTGCGGCATGTTGCGGCGCAACTGGCAAGCGCTGCCGATGCCGGCAAGGCCGGCGCCGATCACAAGTACGTCAACAAACTCGGGTTTTCCAGTCATGGCTGTGTTTTTGGAGCTCCTTTGAATGCTGGGAGTATGGGTGTGACCCAGGGAGAGACACATATCATATTCGGACAGGTAGGTTTCACCGCAGGACCGGGCGCGCAATGCACAGGGATCACACTGGCTTCAATCTTTAGTATTAGTGCCGGATCAGAGCTATAAAGCGCTCCACGATTGTCCGAATATGATACGTGACGCTGTGTACGGGTCGATACAATCAAGCGGTCATAAAGGAAATGAAGTTCATCGGCCCTGGCTGCCTCGTGAGGGTTTGCGTCATGCTAAAGAAAATTGCGCTAGGAGTGTTGGCTGTCCTTACCCTGAGCGTTGGTTTTGTTGCAGTCAAATTCATTATCCCCTTGTACACCGTACTCGATAAGGTGGGGCCCGGCAGTGCACCGCGCGACCTCGCATTGCAGGATGACAGTAGGATAGAAGCGCCATTTGGCACAGCGCATTCGGCGTTAGTCGAAGGGAAGCCTTCTTCCGAAAATATGTCTGCACGCGGAACAAAGCTCTACTGGGGCGAGTTACATTTGCATACAGCAGAGAGTTTTGATGCCAGCATGATGGGCAACAAACTTAGCATTGAGGATGCCTATCGTTTCGCCAAGGGCGATCCCCTGGTGGGAGCAGGGGGCGAGACTATGCAGTTGAGTCGTCCCCTAGATTTTGTCGCGATTACCGACCATGCAGAAGGTTTTGGTACCCGAACACACTGCACCGACCTAAGCCTGTCGCTGCGCGACCGCGCGACTTGTTGGTTGATGGGGCTGGATAACCCGGCGCTGTTCACGATCTTTGTCGACGGCGCCCGTGGCACAGCCGACCCTGGTGATCCATCGCAGCCAGCAGGGGTTTATCAACCTGAATTTCGTCAGCCGCTTGCATTGGGGACCTTCCCGACCTGTAAGCCAGGAGCGGGCGCGGCCCAGCGGTGTTATGAGAATACTTATAATGACTGGGCGCGTTATGTGCGGCTGGCAGACGCTTATTATGAACCGGGCAAGTTGACTACACTGATCGCATATGAGTTTTCTCCCACGTTGCCGGATCAGGGCAAGCACCATCGCAATATCATTTTCCGCTCAAATATTGTGCCTGATAGGGCCATCTCCAGCTTTGATGTACCCAATGCGATCGAACTCTGGAAGGGGCTGGAAGCCAATTGTGATAAGGCCAATGGCTGTGATTTTCTGACCATACCCCATAATCCAAACAAGGCTTGGGGCTTGACTTATTCCCGCTACACCTGGGATGGCCAGCAATACAGCGAGGATGATTGGCGCCTGCGACAAAAGCGCGAACCTCTCACCGAGATTTTTCAG
>Ga0213867_1000566_pt1 | contig 16633 bp, 24 predicted proteins | sample PICome_12_FD_160120 | JGI IMG/M metagenome (GOLD analysis project Ga0213867, IMG submission 160120) | Coastal seawater microbial communities near Pivers Island, North Carolina, United States - PICO540 | ecosystem: Environmental > Aquatic > Marine > Coastal | place: USA: North Carolina... | reverse complement strand
AACGTCACACATGCATTATGGGAGGTTCCTTGTTCTGCTGCACCGACTACGCAACACGCAACGCATAATATCTATATGTACATATGTCTTTTTATATATGCGTTACAAGTTACAAAAGAGATACTTCGATACTTCGTATTAAATACGCTTAGGTATTCAGATACAGTTGAAAAATATCGGTTTATGTATATTTAGCGGTACTCGGTAATTATTACATGTGTAGAATGTAGAACACATCGCTGCATTTACCGAGTACAATTGAGAAAGAGAGAGAGTACATGTAAACTTGGATGTTTACATAAATCCCTAACATCTGCTTTGGAATATACGGACGATTTGATTAGATAGTTGTGGGTTTGTATTAGGCGAGGGTCTCAATTTTGGAATAATTTTTCAGGGGTATCAAAAATGACTTCCGGCAGTGGCAACGACCTTCTCCCCGTATTGGTTCAAACCATTACGAGTCAAATGTTTGACGAGGCAAATACGATATCACAGCTGCTGCATGCTTCGTTCCATAGTAATAAGGCTACGTCCACCACTTGTTTCGACTTTCTTGCGGGTAGAGCCTTGTCGGAATTAGTTGCGCTTATCTGCGATCAGGCATCGAAACTTGCAGCAGCATCAGAAAATTCTTCCAATCATCACAACCATCGTCATCATACGTACGATCGCACTGGAAGAGGGCATCATAACAGTGACGGAATAAATTCCATAAAACATTTAGTGGGAAAGTTGGTTGATATTTACTATAACCGAGAACGTGTATTAAAGACTCATGCAAATTTGCTCCTAGAAAAGAAACATCGGGAGGTAGGCTGCGTTCTCGGTCAGATGGCGGCGCTGTATTACACGCAAGCGCGTGAAATGAGTGAAAACATAAAGGCTATCTTGCTTCTTAAGCAAAGCAGCAGCAGTAGCAGAAACGGTATTGATGCCTCTGTGTATGATGCAAAGACTCTCAAAGGATTTGTTCGTTATCTCGCCGGGCTGTATCAGTTTCGGGCACAATTCTTTAAACGCTCTGCTAACGAGTTATTTAAATCCGAGAACGACAGTATTGGGACAATCATGTCATTGTATGGCGCGCTACTTGTTGATCATAGTGGAGAATTGATATCGCTTGCCGACACTGGAATGAGTGAGCGGCTAACTGATCCTTCCGTTATGCAGTCGTCGGCCAGTGAAACAGCCAGAGGTATCTCTGGGAAGTATTTTCCACCAATGTTGGAAGGAATGGTTAACTCTGCCATTTCTGCAAAGGGCTCAAAGTCTGTTGCAATATCGCCGCCTTTGAACTCTTATGACGATGTGGAGGAGAAACACGAAACCGAGTCATTTTCGGACGAAGCAGAAGTTCCTCAGGAGTTGGCAAAGACTGGTGCACAGGATCGGATGACGACACGTGTGCGAGCGCGTGATGATGTATCAAATCTTGCGATGAGATATGCAGGTGCAAATAAAGAAGAGGCAAATGCCTTACACAAACAGCTTGGAATTTTGAATTCGGAAGACGATGAAAGTTTAAAGAATGGATACACCATCATGTTGAAGGTTGTGGAGTATCAAGGTATGTTTAAACTTCGGTTTAGTTTTTGCTACTTCATATCTTCGGTGTTTCTCATTTCAGTTAAGGATCGATGTTGTTAAATCGTGCCAATCAAAGTGGGTTGTCAACTCAAAGTCTTATGTTGTTTCTATACGGATTGTATCGTGAAAAGGCAAATGCGTATAAAGAAACAGCTCAGTCTTTTCACAAAAAAGATTCTATGAATATAATACTCAAAGAAGATTCTGAAATTTTGGAATCTCAGGCGGAAGACTTGCATTCGAATAGCAGCAGCATGAGTAGCAGAAAAGAAATATCGATGATGCTCGTTGGATTCTACAAAGAAAGAGCAACAACTTTTAGAAGTTTAAAGCGCCAACTTCGAAGAGACTCAGCGGCTGTTTTTATGGTAGAGAAACACGCAGAAATCTTGGATGATGTGTCAGCGTTGATTAATGTTTAACCCAGAAATGCCAATCCTTGTTAGAGGGCTTTATTGAGACTTCTTCAATATCTAAATTATTCACGACTTCCCTACTTAGCAAACAAGCACCTCTGAAAAGGTATTGAGTAGAGATGGAAACGGTAGGCTCGATTTAAGCTGAGTAATAATTAACGGTGATTCCTCATTATGTTTGTGAAAGAGCATCCGATGGGGTATTTTTTTTGATAACTTGTAATTTATTCCAAATTATCGACAACTAACAGTTCTAGATGATGACCTTAAGGAGAATAAACGAAAGGAAGGCGGTAAGTGCAGCCGTAAGCATATCGGCACGAAACATGATCTTTGAGAATTTCAAAGATGGTTCGAACCCAAGCATTATTGCAGGCGGAGGGGTAAGGCCAAAGCTGAGTTTATTCAAAATAATTCGAAGAGTCGCATTCAATTGCCACAGGAACCGTCCGATTTTATCGCGGTAAAGTGGTTGTTTATACTGGTAAGGAGCACCGACTAGTGCAAGTCTGAATATGGCTTTTGCCTGTAGATACATACCGTAAAATTTAAACATGAAAAACGAATGTGTTTTTGCTCAGAATAACTAATTATCTTACCTCAGCTGCCCTATCCTTCTCATAATCTTTTAGTGAAGAACCAATGCTCTTCTCACTGCATGAGGATTCTTGAAGCGCATTATCAAGTGCTACAACATCTTCATATGCTGCATTCACGCCTTGACCGATGTCCGGCTATTCAATCATCATTTCATACAAAATACATTAAATAAATTGCACAACATCATCAAGACAAAAAATCAACTTACAGGAAAGGCGTGTATCGCATCACCCACTAGGACTACACCTGCTTTTTCGTCTGGGGAAGAAATTTGTAGCCCTTTACAATACGTGACTGGTGGAAATCTCGTACCTTCACTGCCCGCGAACCTATCCCATTCCTCTGCCGACACCACATCGGTATCAAATCTCATTTTTGGAAACGCGTTGATGCAATACTCTTTCATTTCTTTACCATTTTTGATGTTCCATAACTCGTGATTTGGTCTAGTAATAAAGTTTGCTGGTCGCTTGTTTTTTGAACTGGACATTGGCAATAGACCCAAGCTCAAATACGATGTGGGACCTTTTTCACGACTTCTAATTGCGTACGAACTATCGTGCTCACTATCTACGAGCGAGCCATCCCCGTCGATTATTTTGAAGTCAGGTGGCAACTGTAATGCTTTTAGGCGCAATCCAGACGCGGGTGAATTCTTCTGTTTGGCTTTGAAAGTTTTTGAATTGTATTTCCACGATTGAAACGCACTAGGGTTGCTGTTTAAGAAATTTCTAACATTCGAGTTGATTCCGTCTGCTCCAACGACCAAATCTGCACTTAGGTTGATCTCCTTGCCTGATTTATTTTCAGCTTTTACGATTACCTTCGAATCTCCTTTCTCGTTAATCACACTTTCCATTGAAGTAAATTGAGTTTTGAACAATACATCTATTCTATTACCGTCTTCCATTCCCTCATCATCATTTATAGTGTCCATTAAAATATCAACCATGTCATGCCTTGGAATCCAAAAATTGGGTTTGATATCAAGATTCGGTGACGATCTCGTTACAGTGGTATTAACGAATGCCTGCGCACATAATACATCATAACCAAGAATCAATTTCTAATTCGACTAAGTACATTCGAAACTTTTCGTCAAAACTAACTTACCTTCGGATCACTCGGTACAAGCGTAAACTTATTCATACCAAATTGAACAGTCTGTTCAACAGATCGTTTCTTCAGCCTGTTATGCAAAGATGCAAATTTCGTAGTCAGCTTTTGCCCCCTCTGATTCACTAGGTAAAGATATGCCTTGCTGGCATCAAACTTTCTCGTAAAGTCCTCACTGGAAGATTCCACCACAGTTACATCAAAATTGTGAGGAGCCTGAGACAGCACCAACGCAGTCGATAAGCCAGCGGGTCCCCCTCCTACCACCACGGCCGTCCTTTGTTTCTTCGTCTCTCCCGCCATGCTTTGTGCGTACATGACGACACGTAGAAAGCAAAAGAGTCTTGATAAGGAACTTAATTGAAACGATTTCATTGGAATAATGTCGGCTGAAGGTAGGTAATCATTTATCGTGTCTCTTTTTTCGTTTGTGAGAAAGGACTATTGAGGAATGAGGAATGCTGAGGTTTCAGAGAAAATTTCGAATTTTAGTGATGATGTGATACATGTATGTCACGTAGCACGTAGCCCAAGAAGGTATAACGTTCTTTAGCTAAAGTAGACAGTATCAACGTTTCGAATCTACACGCCCAAAGCCCAAAGAGAACGCAATTGAAGTTACAAAATTTGATCTTCAAGAATAAAATCCATAGCATCACCACGTGGCTCATATTCCCTATCTCCCATCACGTGGCTGAGGTTCTTTGCCTTCTTTTATTTCATCATCTTTTTTATATTCACAATTTTTCACAACTACGTTTCTTAGCTTTCAACGTACTGCATAATAATATAAAATTAGCATCTAATCCCTACCTTCAAGTACTCGCTATGATCATCCCTTCCCGCCCATCTAACTCCCTTGCCGCGTGGAGCATCCACGATTAAGGCCGCACCGCCAGGACGAAGATACGCCTCCAGTCAAGCCCATCAATTTTAAAGATGCAGATATGGGCATGATCACTACCTTAATTGCACGTGGTTTGAGCCAAGCAAACTATCCAGAGTTTGTAGCTTGGGCTCAGGACGTTGCTCAAGTGTGCTGGACAGTCGCCGAGAAAATTTAAGCCGGTATTCGAGCTGTTGGAGAACCGCGCCTTAGAGGTGATCAGGACATTGGTCATACGTTAACAGTAGTGCCAGAAGCGCTCACGCATCCAAGATGGTTACTGTTAGAACGTAGCCCATTTATCTGTATCTCCACGACGTTTAGGCGATGAAGTAGCGTGTATCCCAATCTTTACACTGGTTTATTAGCTAGTTGGACTCTGTTGAACTTTACGTAATCAACGCTCGGGATTATATTATTTTTTTGAGCTACATGTGCTGTTACCGTAATCATTGCCATAATTGATAGGACGACAGTTGGAATTATACAGGTGTATATTAGCCTTGTACAAACATCCTCCTTAATTCTCACTTTTGTCCTCATCAAATTTTGTTTTAATCGAATCTTTCATTTGCCTCCACCCCATTATATATTCTCTTAGCACTCTGAGCCTACTTCCCTGAAGTGGCTTTGTGAAATAATCAGCCAGCATAATGTGAGTAGGAAGATTGTCAATCCTCACTTCCTTATTATCAACTCTGTCTTTTATCCAGAAATATCTGATATCAATATGCCTCGAATTGCCCGCGCATGAATTTCTGCCATTTACTTCCATTAGAATAGCACTTTTATTATCTTGATAAACCACACTATCCTTAAACTTGTATCCTTGTGCCTTCATAAAATTCCTAAACCATAATGTGTACGGCAAATATTCTGCAGTCGCTACTAATTCCGACTCGGTTGCACTCTTAACGTTAATTTTAGATGTTGTTGATCTTATATGTGCTGCTCCAATGCCAAAAGATACTAATCCACCAGTATGACTTCTCATGTTTTCATGGACTGCATAAGCTGAATCAACATACGTCATTATCTCTGTTAGAGAGGTTGCACCAATAACTCGTATCTCATCTATAGTTCTTTTGATAAAATCAATCAACCTTCTTAATTTCGTCCAATCATCTGTGTCACTTTTCGATGCTCTTTTCATCAAAAAAGAAACTGCTGTTTCAATATCCGGCCTTCCTCTTTTCATAATATATACTAATTTCGATACGATACTGTGAAAAACCTTACTCAAACGCGTGTTGAGTTGTTCCGCATTAGAATTTACATTAAATAGATAACATGTTGCCGGCGACACAACGTTTGCATTAACTGTATCATATTGTTCAAACTCTTCCACTACTTTCTGTAATTGCTGTCGCATATCTATTGAAACTGTCTTGTCTTCATTTATTTCGATCTTCATTCCAAGAAAACCATGTTTATTGCCTGTCATAATCTCCATCTCTCCAAACTCTTCAATCATCCTTTTTCCAAAATCATCCAATACACTTTGGTCCGCGTGAGATACTATACAATCATCAACGTGCCACGCTATTGTCATCTGTTTTCCTTTAACCATTCTATTCGCGATACATTTATCATAGTCATTTAAAGTAAATCGTAACCCCACTAAGGTTTCCGAAAATAACTTATACCACTATAAAGCTGACTCAATGCATCCGTATATTGCTCAAATGACTTTTACATATAATACGGATTTTCCATTTTCTTGAACCACATGACTTCGATACTTCTCGTTAACGTCTGCCAACATATACGCCATTCGACCGTTAAACTTTAGCAGTACAAGCTTATCATCTGCCATATCTGCTTGAAGAAAAGCTCCAGGTACATCAAAAGATATATGTTTTCTACCTTCGTAGGCACCAATTAGTAACGTCGTTATTATACCTTCTTAGGAAACAGTCGGTGAAGCAACTGATTCATATTCGGTTAGATACGACCGCTGTTTTGATCCGTTAGCACACGATCTTTCCTTGAGCCTACCGTCTCTCTTCAACTCAATAATATTTACAGCATCTAACGCTTTCTCTTTTTCACCATCAATTAAGGTATTGTAGTCAATTGCCGCTATCACTGGTTTATTCTTCACTGCACCCTCATCTAACTGAATAAGTTCCTTCGTCATGGCTGCAATTTCCCGCTCTCCATATTCTTTAATTCCTTTGTACGCCGACACTTGCTGTGCAAAGCATACATTGACACAATTAGATAGCATTGAACTATATCCTCCTGTGTTATTAATGTGCTCTATTCCTCCTGTATTATTCAGCTGTTAACTTAAAGCTATCGATGCTTTATTGTACTTCTTTTTCAATAGCCTGTACCCCCTCCTATTTCATCGTCCGTGCTTCTGAAATAGCTGTGTTCCAGTTATCCGCTTTCGCATTTGTTGCTGGAAATTACTACTCCCTTCTACTATATCTTTCCATCTCGCAATACGGTAACTGGTTCGTTTGTAATTAAACGACGCTCAGTATCATCGGAAATATTCTTCTCAGTATCATAATGCTGTTCGCTTTGTGTATTCTGTGCAACATCCGCTTTATTATTATCATCTTGTTGTTCTGTATTATATTCCATATCTTGTTGTTCTGTATTATATTCCATATCTGCATTCTCTTCAATAATATTATCTAAGTCTTTCTCGCTATTGTCCATATCATGATTCAAATTATTATCATCGTATTCATCAACATTCTCCTTTGGAACGTTATTATTCTGCTCAATGTCATTACAAACTGTGTCCATATTTTCTTATCTAAGGTATCACTATTACTGCTCACTTCGTAGTATGTTCATCATCCTGATCTTGTACATGCGCACTTGTTTCATCATTAACATCTTGTCTTATATTTCCTTCTTCATTTATATTATTATCTTCATTTGCTTGCTCTCCAAGGACCTTATCACTTTCTGTTTAATCTATTCCATCTCATTCTTGTTTTGTTCTTCTTCCATGTTCGTGTTCAAAATATCTTCAATCGTTTCCGAATCCTTAGAAAGTTCTTCAACACGTGCTATAATTTCTGTTGATATTGGTTTCATTGTCCAATTATTTGAATGCCTACTCCTGCCTGTATCAAGGCACATAAACGCAAAACCTTCTCTAGCATTCGTGGAATACATTGCTATAGCTCCTTTACTTCTTTCCGTTGCTGTATTGTCCTTACCACCATGAATTTCCTCATACTGTCCAAAATTGACTTGCCTTGAACTGGAATCGGGCTTCCTTGCACCTTCGACTATTTCTGCTAGTGAAATAGTATCAGACACTCCATTTTTTCTCGCAGGAAAACTATTAATCATTTATTGAACCTTTCGCGCTAAACCTCTTATCATAATCTTCGGTATAGTTTTATATCGGATCCCCGCAATGATCGAACGCATTCTCTCCTTCACAGTTCTGGCCACTCAAGCATGACACTCTAGATAGTATACACGAGCCACTGCCAGTTAATTTACATGATAAGAGACTGGAAACATACATTGATATTTTTAAGTTTGGAGGTTTACAGTTTTTGCTGATGGAGTCGAGTCGGATAAAGTAGGAACAGAACTGTGAAGGAGAGAATGCGTTCGATTATTGCGGGATTCCCATATAAAACTATACAGAATATAGAACTGGTTTTCAATATGAACTGAAACTATATCTAGTCAACGTATCTTGTATTTCCTTACAACTTTCTGAAGAATTGGCACAATATGTACCATTGCTTGACTCGCAACATATTCAATGTCCACGTACTTTACCCGACTCGACTCCATCAGCAAAAAATGTAAACCTCCAAACTTAAAAATATCAATGTACATTTCCAGTCTCTTATCATGTAAATTAACTGGCAGTGGCTCGTGTATACTATCTAGAGTGTCATGCTTGAGTGGCCTTCTTCTCGTCATGCGTCCTTTTAAATACGCCGTATAAATGAACTGCTCTTTTAATGTCATCAGCAATCACATTAATATTTATTCACTCGTTTTCACGCACAATCTTTAATAATTCCTCTATCGATGGCCATCCCAAATATTCTTGAAGATCAAGCGCAGCTTTAGCTCGTTCAATTTCTTTCTCAGTCATCAGCTGCTCATTCTTCTCAACAGTCTGTACTAACTGTGTATTATGAGTTACTTTCTCATTTTCGTTCCATGTTTTATTCTCACTCGGATCGACATATATGTACAATCCATCTCCGTTATTTCTAAACTGTGCTTCTCTTCCATCATTATATACTAGGCGGAAACAGTCTGCAACTCTGCTGTAATACAACATATGTGCGTCTGCAATCTGTGCCAGCTTATGGAACGATTATATATTTGTTGCTGCACATTTGTTATTTTGCGCCTTCACATCAAATGGCATAAGAGTTCCTTGATAAGCATAATCAATAGTATCACTTTTAAATAAGTTAGTCAAATCCCGATTATCCTTCACTGTTGTATGTGTTGAACCGGTATCAAGTATATATTTGGGACGATCCCTCTTATTATTTCGATTTCTATTACTACTACTTACCGTCCCCATTGCAGTTATTGCACTGAACATTGTATACACGACGATCCGTTCCCATTACAATCGCCTCTCCTTCCGGGATTGTTCTGCGCTGAAAGTTACTAGCACCTGCAACGACAGCTGTATTTGTACTCTCCCTCGGTCCATTCCTTTCATTCGCAGCTCGCCCAGTATCCATTCTTTGTTGACTTTCAGTTAGTATACGGTAAGCTTGGTCCATACTTAATGGATAGCTATCTCCTCCGAGTACTATCGCTTCAGAAACTTCTCGAAGTTTTGCTCCAAATAGCCTCTTGTTAGCTTTCTTAAAGAAACATACCGCTTCAATCCAATCTTCATCTGACAAACTTGAGTATTTGCTACTTATTTTCTGAATATTTGGTACTATACAGTTACGGCCGGCCCCAGCTTCAGCTGTCTTCCAAGATCAAAACGATCTCAAATTTATCTATAGATTCGCCATCTATCTGACGCAAGTCATAGAAAAATTTTACTGCATCATAAGCAGTAACCGCCTCATTCTCGTGCTCGTTGATCCCTACTGAGAGCTTGTTCACTGCTTTCATCAGCCACACTACATCTTTCTCCGTCTCTTTATCCTTGAATCCACCCTGGGACTTTAACCCATCTATCATCTTTGGTGTACACTGACCGTAAATAACTGCAAAAAGCTTTGCCTTATTTTCGTTGTATGCATCTTCTCGCTGTAAATACATATCGAGCATTTTTCCATACTTTGTTAGCTTAGCTCGATTCAGTGCGTCTTCGTCTGAGATATCCGGCTCTTCTAATCCTGATGCTTTGGTAAAATCATCGACGCTAGTGATGTTTCAAAAAGCGATAGCTTGCCTCTATCGTGAGCGATAAACTCTTTCTAGATGCGTTACGTAGAATGTTTTTGAACTGTATACTTTTAATATCAACTTCTACTCTTGTACATAAATTAATTTGTGTGTACGATGCGCAAAAAATCAAAATTTTGTGTGTGAAGCTTCGCTTCGCCAGGCTATATTTAGCTAATTTAGGTAATGTAGGAAGTGTGAAGTGTGAACAGGCCTGCCTGCCGCTGCCCCTTTCCCTTTTCCCCCCGTTCCCGTTCCGCGTCATTCAAAACATTCTCAGCATTCAACATTCAACATTCAACATTCAGCGCTGCAGGACTGTATGCCTTCCCAATACCCAGCGTGATGATATATCTATTAAGCTTCCGTCCCTTAAAAAGGCAAAACGAGTAAGATAAAATCCTTAACAGTATTCAGTAGCAAGAGGACTCAAAGAAAATCTACTGGAAACTTGGTTTACTTGTGCATATTTCTCTCTCTGCCTATTCGCATACAATGTCCAAGGCTTTCTTTAAGCCAGGCGTTCCACCAAAGTTATTACATAAATTTAAATCCAGTGAACATTCGAAACGAGCTGTGGAAGTTTGGCTGACTCCATGCATCGTTACGAAACTTGGTAAAACCAGTGATGCATCCTGTAAAGTACTGATAAACCCGGCAAACCCGCAGCTTTCGGGAATTGAGAAATTTGCATATTTTCCCAAGGGCGGTCCAGTTCCCAAGGATCCTCCGAAGGGTATGTTTGCTGGATGGCAGCCCTTAGGATATGTCACGAGTTGGGGAGGGATGGAAGTGGGCGGGGGAATGTTGTACGCATCGAGTGTAGTAGATGGAATAGTTCATCAGCTTGGTGGGTGGAGATTTAAGATCGAATGTTCGATGGTAAACGTAGTGAAAAAGGATGAACGTGTTCCCGTAGGTTCCTCTGCTACAACTGGACCAGGATTAGGGAGCGATCTGTCGAAAGAGTATGATGCGATTGTACATACAACTCCTCCTTTTTATAATTACTTTGATGAAGGAGATCCTTCTTCATATCTTCGACAATGTTATCAAAATTCCCTTAAAATGGCGTTCGAGGAGATATCATCGAGCTCAGATGAAAATAGCAATGACTCCCGTGTAGCAATTCCTTTATTGGGGGCGGGAGGTCGTGGATTTCCTATCGATGTTGCCATCGGCATTGCTGCATCAGAAGCGATCTCATGGTCACAAAAACATGACAAAATGAATGGTCAATCTGAAGTGCTTGCGTTTGGACTACCAGAGATATCGAATGCAAATATGCTAATTAATGAGCTTAAGCGTATGGAATTACAATAGAAACTGTCCAAAGACGTTGTGTGTAGAATTATTGACTCGTTTTACAAAGCTTTCTCCCCGCCTTTTTTCAAATGAGTTTATTCTACTATGAGTTGAATAAGAGCAAAATCTTTCATTTAATGCTTTGATCAGAAAGCATACATCTCTACGAGACGAACCCATCTTTATTCATCGTTTTACATCTGGATTATGTGAGAAATACTGGCAGTTTTGTTGCGAACGATCTTCAATATTTGATAGTCTTTGCGAGAACCGTGAAGAGTAGTTCACCACTCTTCCAGAAGATATATTTCGTTTTCGTGTGGTATTGGCCATAAGTATATTATTTTCAACTGTTTGTTTGTCCACCGAGAGTTTAGGAAAAAGCAATCACTCCTCAGGAGTCATTCGATACTTCTTGCCAGTTTCCATGGTCGCGCCCGAGAAAAGATAATGACTATGTGTGGTAAATTAAATGAAGTATGGTCAGTATTTATAACATTGGATTCAGTCACATAAGACGACAACTTCGTCGAAAATCACTTATGTCTCTTCGGAAGATATTTCTTGACAAGTGCGATTCCGGTATGCCTGCCCACCTTCAAACTAGCATCTTTAACGACGCAGAATGAAGCAGGAGGAGCAAATACTGATGCAAACAAACCTATCGAAATAAGTATGATCGTTGAAGGAACATGAGATATCATCCCCGACAAGGTACCATGAATGATGGGAGTTGGATTGTCATCATCTTTCTTTTCCGTAATTTCGTAGGTTCCCGTCGAAACTTTATTCCCGTCGAACTTTGACAGTTGATCGAATACTCTAGGATCATTTGGGTAGTGATTTTTAATAGAAAAGATATGTTTAACTTTCCCATTTTTGGAGTCATCATCTGAAATATGTGCGTAGAAATATTCATAACCAAGATCCCACATCATCCAAGTACCACGCCAAATCAAAACGCAACTCATAGCCAAACCGTACATCGCAGCAAATTTTCTCGGATCCAAAGTTCTTTGCTTCAAAACTTTTGGTTTTGTTGTCAAAGCCTTGGAAACTCCTCCTTGTGTTAAACCGAGGCCGAAGCATCCCGCCACAAAACTCGAAGCTGCCGATTTCAGGGGTTCATCAGGATATAGACAATCGTCAAGTACATACCATGCTCCACGCCAGAAGGATGCCGCTCCTACACCCACTGCAATTTGTAATGTTAATGAACGTAACGTTGGTGGAATACCCTGCATCGACTGTTAGTTTGTATCTGCCAAAAATCAAAATGTTCTGTCGCATTTTATAGAGAGACTGGTAATTTTTGATAGGAGTCAAAAAGTCATCTGAACGTTCGCATTAAGTTCGCTTAAAAAGATGTAACAATTGGAAGCGTTTTCGAGTTTTAATGCCAATACGCACAATTCGATGCGAGTACGAGTACACGTCTCAACTCTCAGCTGATACTTCGCACAAAAAGAGATTGGCGGCCACTAGTACAAAAGGTAAGTTTACAATGTCTGTGTTTGCAAGCATGTGCAAGTTAGAAGTGTAGATCAAGTGATGGTTGAGAGAAGAAAGTAAAGATTTCAACCTAAAGCAGATTACGTTTTGATAGGCCGGTAATGTCTCAATATTTATAATTCAAGGAATGGAGACGCTTTGTCAATTTGCCTGTTATATCAACCGATGCCTACAATGTATCATACTCAGAACACATTGAAAACATGCATGATCATGTTAGCAAAGTGACTAGAATTACTAGTTTAGTTTTGAATTCAATACCCATAGGCGTCATTATTATCACTTCATCAATACTTTCTTAGACTAATATTCTGTCTTTGAGCAGCAACACCAACAACACCATCAAGGATGCTTCGATATCAACTTTTTTCATCCTTGGCTCTAGCTCTTATTGCAATCTGGATATATATGCTTCAAAATATAAATGATATAATATCATATTTACCAGTTGCTCCTGGTTATGTTGAGGAATCTGAATACAAGTTGATCATAACTTACGCACCTGCAGAGGTCATTATGTGTTTGGGTATTTGGGCAGCAACTCAGGTTATATACGGTGTGTACCTATGTAAGAATTGTCCTAATGCAGCGGAAGAACTTGATCTGCATGTTAAGGCTGCAAAGAAAGAATTGTTGAAGCGTGGAATAAACGTCGAATAAAATTTTTAATTGTTGCAAGAGTAACGTCGAATAAAATTTTTAATTGTTGCAAGAGTAGATGTGAACATAGAAATTTATTGTTGATGAAAAAGAAAAAGCAGAAGAAGAGGTTCCAATCAGCTAAACGTCTTTTATTTTATGTCATGAATATTATCACAAAATTCGATAATGAAGAGCAAAGAAAATAAAGATGTTTTAAGATTACTTTTTGAGCCCCTCAATCTGTTTTTCGTAGTACTATCTTGTTGTTTCATGTTTTGCTAAACGCCCAAAAATGAACAAGATCCTATTCTTGTAGAGAGTTACAACATAAGACGTTACTTTGGATCCACAATGGATCAATATCAGTCTCAATTCATTTAGTAATTTTGTATTTGCTATATTGTCAATCCGAATATAGTGAGATCTTCCTTTTACATAAATATCGCGTCTCTCTTCCACCTGGGCACTCGAAAAGCAAAAGGCACAAATATTTTCAGCTATCCCACAAAATTCAATCGTTAGTCCAACAAATCAAAATCTCTTGCTGTCACATCAACTGGAAATGTATCAAATCGGAAAATCTCCTCAAACGCCTCTATCAATTTCAGGGAAAAGGTCGGTATATCTATCTGACTTCCTTCACTTAAAAATTCATTAATATAACCAACCTCTCGGCCTTCGATTCCACAGGGGACAATATTGTCAAATGTATTTTCTTCTGTAGATTGTTCAAGAACGTTAACAGCTAGCCCATGCATCGATATCCAACGTTTCACTTTGACTCCAAATGCCGCAACCTTCTTTCCATTAATCCAAACACCAGTCAAGTCGTCTTCCCTATATGCATTGTCTATTCCCACTTTTTTCAGAGACAAAATAACAACTTCTTCGAGAGCTCTCATGTACCAATGGATATCAGGTTTATAATCTCGTTTCAAATTCAATATTGGATATGCAACGAGCTGACCCGGTCCATGAAAAGTAACTTCTCCACCTCTTTCTATCTGAACTAGATCTATCCCACGCTCTTCTATTTTGTCAAAATCTAATTTTATATAATTTTCATCCGACGCCGTCCCTAGTGTATACACCGGTTTATGTTGCAGCAATACGAGAGCGCCTGGCGTACCCGCACTATCCAGATCCGAAGCCTTCGGGTGATTCTCGTCAATCATTGGCTCCATAAGGTACTAAATTTTCAGGGAATATATCAGAATAATAGTTTTACATGTTTGAAAAATCTAGCAATTAATGAGCTTACCTTCTGAAAGTCCCATGCTGCATTATACCGAATTTCAGAACATGCAAAATCATACAGAACAACATCCCTTTTAACCGCAACCCCTCGATCAATTTTTTCCTCAAGGACTTCAAATTCTCCTAACTGTTGAGCTTGGACACTAGTGCTCTTTTTCACAGAGCAAGGAGCAAATGAGCTGCTCCTTTGTCCCGATGTGAAAGCAAACGCGTCGACGTTTCTCACTGCTAAAAGTGACAAGGCAAACGTACTCCAAAAATCTGGCATCGAAAATAACATAGTTCCACTTCTATTAATGCAAAAATCTAAGCTTTTCTTTCGCAAGATAAAGTTAAAAGAGAATTCTATTCTGACAATTCAACGAATATACTAAATGATTGTTTTGACGTGTGAATTGATAACATTTTCGATACAGGGTTTAAATGTTTTCTCGTTTTGGGTAAAATGCAAAATGCAAAACTTTATACTACACATGTACGTATGTTCGCTTGATGACATCTATTTTTCGCACTCACTTCCACCATTCAATTCTGAAAATATTTATGGCACAAGTTGAAACGCATTGAATGATACACAACTAACAAAACATAAATAATACAATCTCAAACAACAAATATGATTTTGGTTAATAGCTGTGTGCTCATCTTATCTTTCGAGCAGCTGTAATGTTGACGAAGTTTCATTTTTCCCTTCACAGAAAAAGCGGAAAGGACACTGTTGTTGGTAAGTCTCGTGAAGACCTAGTGAACGTTCAAACGCTGCATCATGGAGAATCGACGATGACGAACACTACAAAATTATCACCTTTCGACTGACGAGCTTCACAGGCTTACTGAAAGACATTTTTTGTTCCAACAGACTCAGAGTTGTTGCCTTGCATGCAGGTTGTGGTGCTTTCGTTTAACTTCATTTCTACTATTGTATACTCATTTTCTCAATTCAACTAAAATGAAACAGAGATATCAACCAAATAATTTATTCAAATCTACCGAATTATCTAAGCAGTAGCCATTTCACACTCACATGTATCTATGCATGCCTCGTAACAAGCTCATACATTCTCGTATTCCTTGCAAGGATGTTTTCAAATTTCCAGAATATATTCGACATTTGTTGAGCTCTTCGAATTTTGCATAGTTAAAGTGACAACTTATTTTTGTGCTTACTTGGTATTGTATTCTCGGCCACAATCTCACAGTACTACGCAAAGACAGATAGTAAATTTTTATTGAAGTGTCGAACGAGGAATGTTACAATCTAATGCCTAATGTTGAACGTAAAATTTATCAAACGGAGAATAACACCAGTAATTGAACCACGAGATGTATCATAAGATTGATCATTCATCGTCGCAGATATTCAGGGTTCGGAATAGGAATAGCTTCTTGTACTTATATCTATTATTCTTGGTTCGAATACTGAATTTCTTCGTCTAGAGTTACATCCATTTCAAAATGTATAAAATTTACTAGATTAAGCTCTAGTGAGATTTCTCCTTCACACAACTTTTGCTGTAGTAAATGTGGTGTAGTACAACAACAACAAAGTGCGTAAAGAAAAACGCAATGAGAAAAGGTGACATTCGTCGAGAGCAAGCTCCATTGAGACAATAAACATCACGTTCCTCATGTCTACTCTCACGGACAAAGAATAGAAAATGGGAAGAGTGAATGGGGTTTACGGATAGGGTACGCTCGTTAATAGTTTGCTTTTTCAGCTAATGATTTTGTCAACTTCTACCCTTGTTGTTGATGTTGTTTTTTTTGAACTGCATACTTTTTTATATTAACTTCTACTCTTGTACTTCGAAGATACTAGGTATTTGTTGTTGATTTCTTTTTTCTTTTTGGTGTGAATCTACGTTATTTGAATCTAAAATCTTGTCTTGTACTTCGAAGTATCTCTTGTATGAAAGAAAGTAGGGAATGCATATCAAAAATAATT
>Ga0213867_1000563_pt1 | contig 16720 bp, 6 predicted proteins | sample PICome_12_FD_160120 | JGI IMG/M metagenome (GOLD analysis project Ga0213867, IMG submission 160120) | Coastal seawater microbial communities near Pivers Island, North Carolina, United States - PICO540 | ecosystem: Environmental > Aquatic > Marine > Coastal | place: USA: North Carolina | collected... | reverse complement strand
AAAACTGCACCAGAACCTCATCACGCATCTTCAGGGCTATGCGAGTTTTCCTGCCAGTCAGGAACGAATGGGTTTGTTGATGCCGGTTAGAAACCCGGAGCAGCGGCGAGGCTTGATCACGGCCGCGTTGGAACTCGACCCGGCATGGCTCGAGCAACAAGTGAAGGCATGGCAGGGGTTGCGGAGGCTCCGAGAAAAACAGGAACGCTACGAGCGGGTCGTCGTCAGCCCCGAACCCCTTGATGCGTTGAAGAAGCACTGTCGCGTGCTCCAGCCGGGTGATGACGAATCGTGGAAGGACTACACCGTGTTCAAAACCGTCACGTGGCTGGGCCCCGGAGCACCGATGGAAGCCCCCGAAGGGTGGTTGGTGCTCGGCTCTTCACCGGACCTTGCTCTGGTCTTGCCAGAACGCACCATCGACTGGTTTGTCCACAACAAAGGCGTGCTTGGCGTGCTCTGCGATTTGGTTGAGTCCCAACAACGTAACGAATTGCCCGAAAACGCGGCATTGGCTTCCCTGAAGGAAGCCTTGCTCCCGCTTGGAAAACTACCGGAAGCCATGAATCGCCTGAGCGACGACTCCCAAATCGAGGAAGTCGCCCGGATCAAGGACGAATTGTGGAGCACCGTCAAGGCGCTTGAGACCACCGTCAACGAGGAGGTTGAACGGGCGATGAACGACGCAAAGATGGCGCTCTCTGGGGCTGAATTGCTGGAGGCCCTCGCTGACGGGACGGCCTTTCAGCGGAAACTGCGAGAAGCCACCGGCCACGTCATCCAAGAAGCCATGCAAGCGGCACGGGAGGAACTCGCCTCCTTTCTCCAACCGGCTTCGCTTCGCTGTCCGTTCGATATTTTCACCACCTCTTGGCCGGCCAAGGTTGACCGGCAAACCATCGACGGCATTGATGCCGCTTTGGATTCCAAACTCAAAGCGGAAACAACCGGACATTTGGTGGAGATGGCTCGCCTTCTCGGCCCGATGAAAACGCCGTGTGAACGGGCGGTGGCTCGCCTTGTCGAAACCGACCAGTGGCTCGCTGTTGCTCGCTGGGCACACACCCATGGCTGTGTCATGCCCGAACTCGTCAAGCACGGTGTTTGGTTGGAAGGCGGCCGCCACCTCCTCCTGGGCGTTGACCCCGACCCCGTGACGTACGGTCTTGGTGCGGCGGCCGTCGAGGGTGACCGGCAATCCCTTGCGTTGCTCACCGGAGCAAACTCGGGAGGCAAAACCACCCTGTTGGAGTGCATCGCTTACGCCACCATTCTCGCCCACATGGGGTTGCCCGTCCCCGCTCAATCCGCTCGCATCGGGCACGTTGAGGCATTGCACATTCTCGCGAAAGCCGGCGGTACACAAAGCGCTGGGGCGCTTGAACAAACGTTGGTTGAACTGGCGACGGTGGTCAGCGACCCCACACCAAAACTCATCCTCGCCGACGAACTTGAGGCCATCACCGAGCCCGGTGCAGGTGCTCGCATCATTGCCGGCATGCTTCTGGCGGCGGAATCCCAACCCGAGACGACGATGATGCTCGTGACCCACCTCGCCCCCGCCATACTCGAAGCCACGGGACGGGACGACCTGCGCGTGGACGGCATTGAGGCTCGGGGTTTGGGAGAGGACTTGGAACTCCTCGTCGACCGGACGCCCCGGCGAAACCACCTTGCTCGCTCAACACCTGAACTCATCGTCAAGCGTCTGGTGGAGAAGAGCAACGGCCACGCCAAGGCCCTGTTTGCTGATATTTTGGAGATGTTCCATCAGCGTGACTGATCATGCTGGGAGTTCCAATTCCACGGCGAACAACGGGTCGGGGTCGGTTGAATCGTGGTAGGCGACCACCACGCCGCCGTCGGGAAGAATACCCAAGGAGGCGAAATCGAAACGGATGTCGTTGCCTGCACCCGAGGTGGAATCCAAGTCGCCCAGGCCGATGTAGGTCAGGGTGTCGGGCGTCATGTCCTCGGAATAGGCTCGCACATGGTAGACCGTATCGACATCGGGCCCCTCGGTGGATTGGTAGCGAACGTTGAGGACAAAGAGGTCCAGCTCACCGTTGCCTTGGAATTCCCACTCCTCAATTGACGAGGCTTTTTCGCCTAAATCGTAGGTGTGGTTCGTCCACGTCAGAGCACCGTCCATGGACATGTAGTGCGTGAAGGAGGTTCCTGAATTGCTCACGCAGTGAAGGGTTCCGGCACGGTCAATGTGGCAGTATTCCGAGGGGAATTGAACGCTCAATTCGTTCCACGAAAGGGTGGTGTCCATGTAGGCAGCGTTGCCGTTATCGTAGTAGGCTGGGAAGAGCAGGCCGCCGGAGGGAAGCGGGAAAGCCCGCATTTCTTTGTGCGGTTTGTTGACATCCCAGTAGGCGGGTAATTCCGCTCCGGTGAAGTTGAGGTCGAGTTCAATGGCAGGGTCGCCTCCGTCCCGTCCGGGGAATTGGAAGGGGTAGTAGTTGAGGCCGTCCACGCTGATTTGGCCGCCTGCGTTTTGGGTTTGGTGCCAGAAATTGGAGACCACGATGCTTGCCCAGTCTCCCGTTCCGAGGGTTGAATCGATCGGGCCGACCACTTCGACCTGCCACGAACGGTCGTAGAAGGGTTCGGTAATGCGGTTGTAACACCACGTCCAGTCCCCTTCGGATTCGTCGTAGAGAATGGCGTAGAATTTGTCCAGTTTCAGGTCAGCGCCCGGATACGGGAACCACGACATGGAGATGATGTCACCGTTGGTGGCCTGCACGATGCTGCCTTCGCCCAGCCCTTCTTGTCCGGGATTGGTGGGCACGAAGGTTCGGCATTGGGCGTCGGGCAGCACGCCGGGGATGTAGGTGTCCCAAGCGTGGCCTCGATCAGCCGAAAAAACCGGGTATTCGCCGCCGATGTTCAAAATTTGACCGTCGATGGAGGTGGCGAGGTAATGTTCACAACAGTTGCCGCCGTAGGTGGCGTCAAACACCGCCCAGGTCGTGTTCGTGGTTTGGTTGGTCCGCAAATCGACCGTCACAAACGTCCGCTCGTCCTCGTGGCCAGCGGGGTCAATTCGGTCGTAGCTGTCCCAAATGGGGGTCAAGGTTTCTTCCTCAACCGTCGTGCTCCCGTCGCCGAAACATCCCGCCAGCAGCATGGACAACGCCATCGCCACCCCGAGCAGTCGCTTTCCCATGGAGGTGCCTGCCTTCGGCGTGATTTGAAGCCGTCGCTGACGTTGGTTGGCCGGGAAGACCGAACGCCTTCACGTCCTTGCTCGCCCATCACGGAGGCGTGCTTCCATGGTGAGCAGATGTTCCAATCCCTTGGTCGTGTAACTTCCCAGCCACGTCAAGGCCTCACCGTCGATGAGGTGAAGAGCGGGGGGTGTTCCTCCGATGGCTTCGATCTGCGCTACCAAGCGTTCGCCTTCCTCCAACGAAAATTCGTGTGGTTCTGAGGAGAGGAAAAGGTCGGTCAACTTCCAAGCCACGATGGATTCGGGCGTCACGACCGGATAACCCGTTCCGTCCGGTTCAATGACGGGGACGTCGTATCCCATGCAGGCCACCATGTTTCCCGCATACGTGGCGCCGTTTGCCGCCATCAAGGGTTCATGCCAGATCAGGGGCAACGCCACTCGCCCGTTGGGTTCGGGCAAAGCGATGAGGGTGGTCTCAAGACGCGTTGCAAGCGCTTCTGCCTCATCCTCTCGCTGCACCGCTCGGCCAAGTGAACGAAGCATATCGGGCACCTCAGCGGGACGGCTAACGTGACAGACGAAGGTTCGGTAGCCTTGCTCGACGCACCAATCGTGGACCGCCTTGGGGTTCTCGTCCCGGTCCATCACCACCACGTCGGGTTTGGCCGCAGAGATTTTTCCGAGATTGGGCGTCTTCGTTCCTCCAACCACGGGGACTTGACTCACCGCATCGGCCGGATGAATGCACCAGGGCGTGCGTCCCACCACGGAGGATGCATCAAGGCCCAAGTCAAACAGGGAAAGGGTCAAACTCGGGACGAGCGAAACGATGCGCACGGTGTCCCCTCATGCGACGGTGAAGTGAACGGTGGTGCCGTCGACTTCGAAGGTTTCGGCGCCTTCCGGCGGGGTGCTGCTCTCGGGGTGGAAGACGCAACCTGCACATCGGGTTTCGGCGGCGACCCATGCTTCGTCCGCTTCTTCCATGGCCGGACCGTTCACCACCCATACTTCGAGGTCGATGGTGGCTTCCAATTCCAAATCCATCGCCTTCCGTTGGGCCTGCACGCGGCGGGTGATGTCACGCGCCATGCCCTTTGAGAGCAGGGCTGGGGAATCGTTCATGTCCAACACGAGGCTCACGTGGAGGGAGGCTCCGTCCGCACCGGGGACGTCAACGGTTTGTGCTGCAAATCCGGGGCGTTCAACCCGCTTGACCTCCACGTCGCTTTCTTCGACCGTGACGCCGAGCACCTCAGCACCGCCTGCACGAATGGCCTGCAGCAAGGCTTCAGGGTCCTCAGCGGTCCGAATGGCCTGCGCCACCTCGTTCACGCTTGAGCGAGCCTTGGGTGCTAGGGCTCGGAAATTGGGGGCGAGTTCGATGCGCTGGAACCGGTCGAGGTCGTTCTCAACGAGGATCGCTTCCACATTCAGCTCCTCAGCGAGCAGGTCGTGGAATTCGCTGAGTTCCGGCCCAGCGACGATCCAACCTTGAGCGCACGGTAGGCGTTGACGGCGGTTGCCGTCAATGCGAATGCGGCGGCCGGCCTCGGCCAACTCTCGGACCAACGCCATCGTGGCATCGAGCTCCGGGTCCGTGGGCGGGAGCGTGGCGGTGGCTTTTGCAGCCGCTTCGTCCCACGCATCCGAGGTGGCTCCTTCGAGCGAACCCGGAACGCCTGCGGGCCAAGGTGCGGTGTGGACCGATGCTCCGGTGAGGTTGCGATGGATTTCATCGACCATGAACGGCGCCACGGGGGCGACCAGACGGCAAACGGTGAGCAGCACCTCATGAAGGGTGTGCTGACACGAGCGCTTGTCGTTGCTGTCCGCTTCGTCCCAAAGGCGGCGTCGGCTTCGACGAACGTACCAGTTGGACAGGTCGTTGACGACGAAATCTTCCAAATCCCGACCGGCCTTGTGGAACTGCCAGTTCACGAAGTTCTCGTGGTAGTCGTTGGCCACGGTGGCGAGGCGGGAGAGCACCCAGCGGTCAAGGGCCGGTCGCTGGGCCACGGGAATGGAGGACGCCTCGGGGTCAAAGCCGTCGAGAGCGGCGTAATCGGCGTGGAACTTGTAGACATTCCAGAGCGTAAGGAACATCTTCGCATAGGTTTCCCGCACCCCGTTGGGGTCGAACTTCATCGGGTTCCACGGCGCTCCAGCCGTCACCATGTACCAGCGCGTGGCGTCGGCTCCTTCACGGTTGAAATGGTCCCAGGGGTCGACGATGTTGCCTCGTGATTTTGACATCTTCTTGCCTTCAGCATCGAGGATCAGGCCGAGCGAAAGGCAGCGTTTGTAGGCGGGTTGGTCGAAAACGGTGGTTGAAACGGCCAGCAAGGTGTAGAACCAACCGCGTGTTTGATCGACGCCTTCGCAGATGTAATCGACGGGGAACGAGGCGTTGAACACCTCTTCGTTCTCGAAGGGATGGTGCCATTGCGCAAAGGATGCGCAACCGGAATCAAACCAGCAGTCCATCACGAAGGGCTCCCGGTGCATGACTTCGCCGCTGTCCGATAGGAGCGTGAACCCGTCCACGATGGGACGGTGGAGGTCAACATCGTCGGGACAATCGGGGTTGGCGATGCCCGCCGCTACGGCTTTTGCCACCTCCTCTTGGAGTTCTTTGATCGAACCGACGCACTTCATTTCGCCGCTTTCGCTGCGCCAGACGGGCAACGGTGTGCCCCAGTACCGTTCGCGAGAAATGGCCCAATCCTTGACGTTTCGGAGCCATTCACCAAAGCGCCCTTCGCCCACCCAATCGGGCGCCCATTCCACTTGGTCGTTGAATTTGAGCAGGTTTTCTTTGACGGCGGTCATCCGGACGAACCAGGAATCCATGGCGTAGTAGAGCAACGGATGGTCGGTTCGCCAACAGTGCGGGTAGTCGTGCGCATAGGCCTTTTCTCGGTAGAGCAAGCCGCTTTCCGGCCCTTTGCCGTTGGTTCCTCCGGGAGAGGAAAGCAGCGAGATGATGGTCTCGTCGCACGCCTTGACGTAGCGACCGTCGAGTTCGGGATGGGTCCCGGTGACGAAGGAACCGTCCATGTCCACGGTGTGGTGTGCAGGAAGCCCCGCTTCCATGCCGAGGTTGTAATCGTCCTCACCGTACATCACGGCGGTGTGAACCACGCCCGTTCCATCGGTCGTCGTGACCCAATCGGCCTCGAGCACGGTCCATGCCGTCGTGGAATCGCCCTTGGGCACGGCACCGGGGAACAACGGTTCGTAGGACCGACCGACGAGGTCAGCCCCGGGGAACTCGTCAACGATGTCAACGTGGTGACGCAAGACCTCCTGCATGAGGTCCTTTGCGAGGATAACCTCCTCCCCCACCTCCGCACCGCCTGCGCCTTCCCAATGCTCGCCGGCGGCTTCCTTGATGCGACACCGGACGTAGGTAACCTCCGGTCCAACGGCCAAACCCACGTTGCCCGGAAGCGTCCAAGGCGTGGTCGTCCATGCGAGGATGGAGGCGTTGTCGTCGGTGAGTTTGAATTTAACATACACCGAGGGCTCTTCCACTTCTTTGTAGCCCAACGCCACCTCGTGGCTGGAGTACGACGTCCCGGTTTGCGGACAGAACGGGAGCACTTTGTGGCCTCGGTAGAGCAGACCTTTGTCGAACATTTGCTTGAGGGCCCACCACGCCGATTCAACGTAATCGTTGTCAAGGGTGACGTACGGGTTGTCGAGGTCGACCCAATACGCCATGCGCTCGGTCATCTCTCGCCAAGCGACTTCGTAGGTCCACACGGACTCTCGGCAGGCTTGGTTGAATTCGGCCATGCCGAAGGCTTCAATCGCTTCGTTGCTCATCAAATCCAGCCGCTTTTGGACTTCGATTTCCACCGGCAAGCCGTGGGTGTCCCAGCCGCCTTTTCGCTCCACGAGGAAGCCCTCCATCGCTTTCCAGCGGCAGACGAGATCCTTGTAGGTCCTGGCAACGACGTGGTGGATGCCGGGTTTTCCGTTGGCGGTGGGCGGTCCCTCGAGGAAGATGAACGGGGCTCCGTTTCGTCGGACGTCAATGGAGGCTTGGAAAGCTTGTTCCTCTGACCAGCGTCTTAGCAGGTCTGTTTCCAACTGAACTGCGTCCAGTTCTCCTGCTGCCGTTGGCTGAGCCATGCATCGTCCACATTGGGTTCGGTTTTGAATATCACTCCAAAAGATGCTCAATTTCGTTGAACATTGCGTTTCAAGCCCTCAGAAAACAGCGTACTGGAGGTCCATTTCTGTAAAAAAACGGACAGGAGGTAGGCGCATGCTTCAAGTCCTTCAACGCCAACCGCAATACATGGCGGGTAGGCGTGTCCATGCACAGGCCCTGGTTCTTGTCGTCTTAATGGTCCTCAGCGGTGGTCTGAGTTCATTGTTGATTCAACCCTCTCCAGCCGTTTTGTTGAATGAAGAATTTGGGCCAAAACACGTCGGGCAAGGTGATGAAATGAACATCACCGTTTCCACGACGCCCAACTCGGGCTTCAAACTCGACCTCCAAGAGGATGAGCCGTTGGTTTCTGCAGAACTTGAATACACTCCGCGCATTCTTCCCACCCAGTCCGGTTTTGTGTGGGATGATGCGAACGATTGGAATCATCCAGATGCATTGAGCAACGGTTCAGTGGTCCAAAACGGCGCCTTGACCGGTTCCTCGGCGGGCGTCCTTTGGGACTTTAACACGAACAACCAGGGATGGACCTTTTCGGGGTACGGTGCACGGGTTTCCTCGCCCACCTGCGGCATGAACGGCAGCTCGGGGGGTTCCCTCCGAACCTACGCCGGTTCTTCGTACGCCACTTCGCCAGTCATGAACCTCGCCGGAGGCGTCAACATTCCCTTCCACGCTTGGGTTCGTCAAGGCTCGAGCGGTTGCGGCGAGGAGCCGGATTCCAACGAGAACCTGTACTTCCAATACAAAAACTCGGGAGGGTCTTGGGTCAACTTCCGAACTTTTAGCGGCTCGACCAGCGGTGGCTCGGTGACCCCCTTTCAGATGACGCTCCCAGCCGCTGCCGTTCACGCATCTTCGCAATTCCGCATCCACCAAAACAGCGGCAGCGGGACGTGTTGCGATTATTGGTTCGTGGACGACGTCCACATCGCAACGCCGCCAGAATCCAATTGGACCAGCCCTTCGCTTGGACACGCCTCCGGGGTCACGCAAGTGTTGCCCTCGAACACCTATTCGCCGCTTCATCTCGACGCCACCATTCCGCAAGGGTCGTACCTTAATTGGTCGATTCTGAACAGCGCAGGTGAGCCCCTTCCCGGCATGCACGGTTCAAATCAACTTATCATCCCCTTGAACTTGATTGATTACACGGTCATCGACGAATTCCGTCTCCACCTCGAATTCAAAGGTGAGGAAGCAGGAATACCATTGTTGCACTCCGTTTCAGGCGATGGCGACCAACACGAATCCTTCCGAACCTCTCCCGTTGAGAAAGGTTGGGTCCTCAACGGAGCCCAGCATTACTTCGACGCTCCAACAAACTCCACGGTTACTGGATGCGGCATTGATGACGGCTTTGCCGATATCGAATCTTATCCTTCGAGTCCGGTGTTTAACATCAGCCAAACCTTCAGGGCAGATATTCTCCTCAAATGCAACCCTCTCGGCAAAAATGTCCGAGTGCAGTGGTCTATCCTCAACGAAACGGGGTCAACATCAGCCACGGGTTCTTTTTCGATTACCTCGACCAGTTTGTCAACCGCTTACCTCGCCCGATCCATTTCAACCAACCAACTGACCAATATGGCTCCGATGAATTACACGCTGCAAACGGAGTACCAACTTCGCCAATCGACCACTAGCCCGTACATTCCTTTGGCTTGGTCAAACGCAACTTTCTCTACCGTGAACTGGTCAGGTTCATCGCCCTCACCGTTGAATCAGCCTTCCGATTGTGAAGATGATCGCACAACGACAACCGTCGACGTTTTTTCTCACCAAGACGCTTATCTCCGTAAGGAGGTGGCCGATTTGTACATCTTTGGCACGTGCATCCCCCCCTCTACAAACCTGAAGGCAACCTGGAGCATTGTTGACCACACGGGGTTGGTACATGATACAGGGCAAGTCACTTGGAACACACAAAGTACGTTGGTGAGTAGGAGTGTCACCGGGATTTCTTTGGTCAATTCAAACCCAGGGCATCATGCCGTCAATGTTGTTCTTGAGATGCAAAACAGCACCACTTCGCAATGGAGCACCATTGGATCACGTTCCTCATCATTCATGCTCGACTGGCATCTCGATGAAACGGTTGGCGGCAACGCCTTCGACACGGCTGAATCGCCATGGTACCTCCCGAGCGGCCCAGTGTACGACTTCACCGTTGATGCTTCTGTTACCAATGTCCAGGTTCAAGCACGTCACCACCCGTTGCAACCGTGGTCCAACGTAACACTGCCGTTCTCCCCTCAGGTCGAACAAGACACGGTTGGTGTCCAATTGAGGTTCATGCCGCTCCCGCCGACGGATGGAAACATGAGCAATTTCACCTATTGGTATGTTGAAGATTTGGGAGTGAGCATGTACGGAGGCCAGTTGCCTTCAAACATCGGTCTCGATGTTGACAATGACGGTCGCTATGAATGGGGCCGTACCGAGTCAAAAGTCGGTCGTTGGGGCTGGCAGGACCGATTCATCACATCGGAGAAGCATATGGAATTGACGGTAACAAACGGTGCCGCAAGCGCTGGCAGAGCTTGGGTTCCGCAGAGCGACCTCACCTCCTTCAGGTTTGGTTATGTGGCCGAATCGGGATACGTTGACGAGGTGTCGCTCTTTGTTCAAAACACGCTGATTGCTAACCGATCGAACCTATCTTCTTCCGGAACACTTGAGCTGACGCCGACAGAATTTGAGTCAATGGTCAACGAGCTTGGCGCCGTTACGAACACGGTTGATGTGTACGGTACTGAATTTACCGAGGTTCGTATTGAGGTTCGAGGGCAAGGGGTTGTCGTTTTGAGTGGACTTCAGGCAACCTACAACGCCTCACAACGCGTGGTGTATGATTCGAGTTCCGCCCTTGTGGTGGGTGTGAACAACGCTCGCACATCCTTGAATGCTGTCGGTGGAATTGAATCGGTGGTCATGCCGTTCATCGCCGATGAACGAGGTGGGTTAAACGTCAAAGTGCATACGATTCAAACCTCTGCTTCGGTCGTTCTTCAAGAGGGTTCCATGGAGGACCCTGAAGGCGTGCTTACTCCGAGTTCTCGTTGGGAGACAATCTCAACGGAATACACCGTTGTTGGGAGCCCAGTCTCCTTCTTCCGTTTGGATGTCTACAGCTCCAGCCACGCTGTTACATGGCTGTTCCCACAAAACGGCAACGCCCCCGTGGCCTTAGGGGATGCCTCGCTGGTAGAGCTCCATCCAACCGAACCGATTTCCGTCACTGAAAACAACCTCAATGTCGTAACCAACATCACGTTCAGAGTCCGTCCAATGTGGAATGACGAACCCTGGGTAACGGCAACTTCTCGCCTTATCACGGAAAGCGGAGTTGTGTCGATTCCTTTCCTTCACACGTGGGGTTCGTTCTCCTCCCAAGGATATGAAAATGATTTGGAAATCAAGGCCATGTCCTTCTTTGAGGCTGACGAACTCATGCCTCCGAGTCGGCAATACCTCCGTGGTGGGGAATCGATGAACATCTCCGTTAACGTCGGCTTTGAGGACCTGAATTCCCTTCACGGCTTTGTTGAAGGCGATGCACGCCTCACCCTCTATCGCGACGGGGTCCAAATCCGAAACACGACCGAACTCGACGGGACGTATTGGAACATCACCGAATCCATCCCGTTCACCTACGGAGACGTGACCTGGACGGTCCATCTCGAATCGCTCAACGGCTCCACGGTGATCGACCCCGCCGAGTTCGATCGCACCTTCACGGTGGACTCGGTCAAGCCCCGCGTCATCGCCACCTCAATGGAGGCCTACGACCATCGCGAACCGAGCCCCACGCAGGTGATGCAGGTCACCATCTTGGACCAACCCGTTCTTCCAAGTGCAATGTCGGCGATGGTGTGGAAGGAATGGGTGGATGATACCAACCTGAACGGCTGGCCCGATGAAGGCGAGTACCAATCGACGTCCATGCTCCTGCCCAGCGATTTGACGGCCTTAACCGGCGTCTACACCTTGATGATCGACGATACGGCGGGCAGCCTCGGGCAAAAGGTCGCCGTCTATCTCGAAGGGACCGACCCTTCGGGTTATGCGATTCAAGACGGCGGCAGCGCAGACGAAGACGACCAATTGTTCATCTATCAGTTGGCGATTGACGGTGCTCCCGAGTTGATGCCCGATGCCTTTGGATGGGTGGGAGGTCGACAGTCGTGGATTCACCCCGGTCAGCCCTACGAACTCAACGCGAAGATCACCGAGCCCAACGGGGGCTCGGACCTCGCCACGGTCGACGTGATGCTCGCAAGCAATCAGGGCAGCGACCCGATGACCATCGAGTGGGCCTTCGCCTCCAACAACTGCTCAACCGAGTCCATCCACATCGTCATCGAATCCTGCACCATGCTGGGAGCCAACGGCCTTGCAGGTCCGTTTGAGAAGGACATGACCCTCAACATTCAGTTGTCGTTCGGTTGGAACACCCCCGACTTGGGCGATAACCGAAGGGAACCGGCGATTTTGGTGGTTGACCGAGCGGGTCAGGAGGAGCTCCGAGCCTTCCCCGAACACCGGTGGCGCTTCTCAGCAGGGTTGAGCATCCCCGAGGAAAGCGTTGACCTCCACTTGACTCGGGGTGCGTTCCTCGGCGACGGTGCTCGCGTGACACCGCTGACACCGATGGAGATCTCCGGCGGTTTGGTGTTCAGCGAAACCTCCACCGTTCCCGCCTTTGATTGCGATGTGAACGTGTTCTTTGCCGGCCAAAGTTACGTCGCCACGGCGGTTGACGGCATATGGTCCGCTCCTGTTCAAGCCCCCGCCTCTTCCGGTTCGTTGCCGATGACGTGGGAAGTCGGCTGCCTGCGCGGACAAGGCGTTGACCTTACGGACGAGGAAACCTCGGTGAAATGGATCGTCGTTGACGGCACCGGCCCTTCGCCCGTTGAGGTGCTCTCCCCACGGCCCTTGGCCATCCTCGGCGGAGAAAACCACGAGGTGCGCGTGGTGGTCAACGAACTTGGTGGTTTGGACCTCCAGTCCTTGGAACTGGTGTGGACCGTTGAAGACTTCAACACCGGGGATACGATTCGCTCGGGACGCGAAGCCCTCTCGCTCGAGGGAGAGGCCCTGGATGGCCTGCGTTTGGAACTGTTCGCCGACATGAACCTCACCGAAATCACCGATGAAATGCTGATTGACCGGATGATCGTCAAAATCGCCATTGAAGGACGGGATTTGGCAGGCAACCCCGTTACCGGCCTTGACGGTGACCTCACAAACCCGGTCTTGTCAACCTGGAACATGGAATGGCTTCAGCCGAAGTTCGCTGTTTCACCAACCTCGATGACGTACTCGCGACTGCTCATGGACGTGGGCGATGCCACCTCCATCCAGTTGGAAGTCGAGAACATCGGCACCCGTGGAGGCAGCACCGAAGTCACCTTTGAGGCCGTGAACATGGAGGGTGAACGAACCTTCATTCAGCGCCTCAGCGTCACCGCAGAAGCCGGCGCCGTGGGCGTGGTTTCGGTGGACTGGCAGCCAACTGAACCGGGAATGCAATGGGTTGAGGCAACGTTGGAGAACGGCCAAACATCCAGCGGTCCCACCGTGGACGTTCGGGTGGCTGAAGAACCGTCCTTCACGCAGAAGGTGTTCGGCGACGTCAATCCCCTTATCGGTACCGTCACGGCACTGCTGCTCATCGCCGTCGTGCTCTCCTTGTTGATTTGGATGAAGCGGATGACGGTGAATCAAGGCTCAAAAATCGCCTACGACTGGGACGAGTATTCTTCTGAACTCGAAGAGGAGGAGGAGACGTTTTCCGCTGCCGCCGTTGTTGCAGAAACCCCCTCTTCCTCAGCCAACGAAAAGAGCGGCGAAGGCTCGAACGCTGAGGAAGAAACGGACTGGGTGATGGGCTCCGACGGTTACTGGTGGTACCATGACAAGGCGACCAACGAATGGTGGTACAAGGATGCCAACGGTGAGATCGTCAAGCATCCGTGACCCGATTCGAGGCGAGAACATGACGATGATTGCCTTGTTGCAAGTTGACCCGACGGTGGGGGATTTGGCGCACAACGCCGCTCGCCTCGAGGGCTTGGCGCAACTCGCCGCTGAACACGGGGCGGAAGTCGGCGTGTCCACCGAGTTGGCCGTTTGCGGCTATCCTCCACGGGACCTCCTGCTGGAACACGATTTCATTCAACGTTCCCTTGCAGCTGCATTGGGCATCACGAGCACGATTCCGCTGCTGGTGGGCACGCCGTTGCCCGCTGAAGACCAACGCTCCTTGCCCACCAACGGTGTGGTGCGTTGCGGACCCGAATTCACCTCCTTAACGGGAAATGCTCAGGCGCGTGTGGTGGCCGAAAAACAACTTCTCCCCACCTACGACGTGTTTGATGAAGCCCGGTATTTCTCGGCCAAAAACCGCTCGGGGTTGGCTCGCTCCGTGGGGCGATTGAACCTCGGCGTGACGGTTTGCGAAGATGCCTGGCAAGCGGCCGGAAGCACACCATCGGCCTACGCCCAAGACCCGATTGAACACCTTGCCGAATGGTGCCGTCAGGGCGTGAGCATCGATGCGACCGTCAACCTCTCGGCTTCGCCCTTCCACACGGAGAAATTCACGACCCGTCTGCACGTGGCTCGTCACGCAGCGTCGGTGCTCAACCATCCGTTTCTCCTCGCCAACCAAGTTGGCGGGAACGACGACTTGCTGTTTGACGGTCGAAGTTTGGTCGCATGGCCCGACGGCCGAGCCGTCGTCGCCCCATCGTGGTGCGAGGGCGTGCTGATGGTCGATTTGAACGGGCCCGAGGGGTGCCGCTGGGTGCCGAGCACCGCCGAGGATGCGTTGATGATCGGTGAAGGGACGACCGTCACGCTCTCCGCCTCCCAAACCGGAGTTGAAACGGTGGATGCCGTGGATGAACTGACCGATGCGGTGGTGACGGGTCTGGCGGATTATTGCCGGAAATCCAACATCGGCTCCATCGTTCTCGGCCTCTCGGGAGGCATCGATTCAGCGGTGGCGGCCTGCGTTGCCGTTGCAGCCTTGGGTCCAGACAACGTCACGGGTCTGGCGATGCCAAGTCGCTATTCATCCCAACACTCCATTGACGATGCGCTCTCCACCGCCAAAGCCCTCGGAATGGCATGCGAGGTGCATCGCATCGATGAGATGCACACGAGCGTTGAAGCCAGCCTTGCCTCCGTCCTCGAAAATGGACATCCTGTGGCCGCAGAAAACCTCCAGGCTCGCCTCCGAGCCATCCTCGTGATGGGGTATGCGAACGCTCGCTCCAGCATGGCGATTTCAACGGGCAACAAATCCGAAATCGCCCAAGGGTACTGCACGCTGTACGGCGACATGGCGGGGGGGTATGCTCCTTTGGGCGACGTCTACAAAATGGACGTCTACGCCATGGCTCACCGCTTCAATCAACGTGCAGAAGCCCTTGGTCGCCCCGCACCGGTCTCTTCCTCCACCCTCACCAAGCCGCCCTCCGCCGAATTGGCGTTTGACCAAGTCGATGCCGATTCCTTGCCGCCCTACGAGGTGCTCGATGCGCTGCTCCAAGCCCACATTGAATCGGGAATGAACGCCGACGAGATGATGGAAGCGGGCTTTGATGAAGCGCTGGTGATGGACGTCCTGCACCGGCTTGAGCGGACCGAGCACAAACGGCGACAGATGGCCCCCTCGCCTCGGGTTTCCTCTCGAGCTTTTGGCCAAGGTTGGCGACGCCCGCTGGCGTCGAACCACGATTGGCGAGGCGCTCCCCGCTAAGCGGTGGTCTCAAAAACGCACGGGGAAACCAAACGCCGTGTCAGGGTCCATCACCAACATCGCGGGGTATCGGTTCGTCGACCTGGACGACCGAGAATCGCTGCAGTCGGTGTTGCGGAGCGTCTGTTCGGATTTGGGCCTCAAAGGAACCGTGTTGTTGGCGCCGGAGGGCATCAATTTCTTTCTCGCCGGCGTGCAAACCTCCATCACGGCCTTTGTAAGCCATCTTGACCTTGACGAACGCTTCCAAGACATTCCCCTCAAGGTCTCGTACACCGATTACCAACCGTTCAACCGCATGAACGTGCGCCTCAAGAACGAAATCATCTCCGTTGGGCTCGACCACATTCGTCCTCACGATTTCACGGGTGAGGACATTGCCCCTGAGACGTTCAAGGACATGCTCGACCGCGGCGAGTTCGTCCACGTTCTCGACACGCGGAACGATTACGAGTTGAGGGTGGGCACCTTCGAGAACGCCATCGATTTGGACATTCGGACGTTTCGGGCGTTTCCCGACGCCGTGGCGGCGTTGCCCGACGAGATGAAAGACGAGCCCATCGTCATGTTCTGCACGGGCGGCATCCGTTGTGAGAAGGCGAGTGCCATCATGCTCGAAGCCGGTTTTACCAACGTCAAGCAGCTCAAAGGCGGCGTGCTCGGCTACTTTGAGGCGGTTGGCGGTGCACATTGGAACGGGGATTGCTTCGTGTTTGACCAGCGCGTGGCGGTGAACCCCGACTTGCTGGAAACCGACGTCGTCGTGTGCTTCGCTTGCAGAGAACCGCTTTCCGTCGCGGAGCAGGCTTCGCCCGATTACGTCGTGGGAGCGTCGTGCCCCTATTGCGTGGACCGAAGGGATGTCGTGCCCGTCAACGCTGAATGACGATCCAATCGTCGGACAACTCGCCGTGACTCCATCGGTGCCACTCGTGACCGGTTGAACCGTCGTGGGCGATGAAAAAGACCTGCGAATCGCTCACCACCATCGACCCGTAGGTGAGGGCTTCCGAGGAATTCCCGCTCCCCGGCCATGGGTTGTAGACCGGACGGAGCGCATTGCCCTCAACGGCCCAAAGCATCGCGCCCACGTCGTTTCCTTCGATGCGGCCGTCGCTCAACACCAACCAACCGTCCCCGACGGCAACCGCACCCCGCAGATCGGAGGAGAGGACGCCGGGCGTGAGGTCATGCAGAACTCGAGTGCCCAGCGGTGTAGCGTCCGTAACGCAGAGTTCGGTGCCGAGCGTGGCCGTGACGCAATCAAAGAGCAAGCGTTCTCCTGTTGAGGCGACGCCCATTTGAGCGCCCGGGGCGAGCAGGTTGGTGCTCAATTGAACGGTGATGCCGTTGGCGATGTTGGTGGTCCACAGATGGGCGTTGCTGCTCGAAACCGCAGCATCGTACACCAGGTTGTCCCCGATGCGCTGCAGGCCCATGCCCTCGCCCATGTGCGTGTCGCCGCTGGAGGGCGCAAGGGAAGTGAGCCACGCGAATGTTCCGTCGCTTGCAAGGTGGAGCAATTGCTTGACCGTCCCACGGACGGCCACAGCGTACAGGTCATCGTCGTCATCCACCA
>Ga0213867_1000562_pt1 | contig 16721 bp, 10 predicted proteins | sample PICome_12_FD_160120 | JGI IMG/M metagenome (GOLD analysis project Ga0213867, IMG submission 160120) | Coastal seawater microbial communities near Pivers Island, North Carolina, United States - PICO540 | ecosystem: Environmental > Aquatic > Marine > Coastal | place: USA: North Carolina... | reverse complement strand
CGCGTACGGCGCTATTATCTCTATTATTAGATCTCCACTACTCTAACGCAAGAAAAATAAAATAGTAGTGAATTGAAATTTCGTGCTCAAATCTAAAAAACTCTCTCCTTTTTTATTATCACACTCTTTTTTCTCTCACAAAACTCCAAACTCCAAACAACACAACTTGACACGAAAATAAAGAACAAGAAATGAGAGCAGAATCACAGTTGGATGAATCCAGTAAATATATGTATACTTTAAAAACAGTAGTTGAACTAAGAAAGTAACGAATTGAAATCATGTCTAGAAGAAGCATTGTAGAATCGGACGAGGAAGGCAATGAAAGCAACACTCTCACTGAACTTTGGGAATTGACAACTAATTTGACAAAGCACAGTACAAAGACGAAGAGAAAGGAGGCTTGTAATTTATTAATTGATAAGCTTTATTCCTGTTCGAATTCGAAACTTCCAATGGTCATGAAGCAGCTGTCGAAGAATTATCAAGATTTGGAGAACAAATATTGCGTGCTCTGGCAGCATATGTTGAGAAATGCAATAACTGTGGCCAAAACCGGTAAGTGTTCTGAATCAGTTACCAGCACCTCTTGCATGATTTTTGATCGTCTTGACTCTTGCGCTAATCATTTGTCTGACTCCTTTCACAATATCCTTATTGTAGCTTATCCATCGGGAAAACAAAAGTCGAAAGCTCCTCCTGATTCTGTTTTGATAACTTTACCAGGAAAAATTTTAAAGAATAGCGAAAGTCAGAGTCAAAAGTATGTTTCGTGTGATAAAAAGTTAAATGTTTATACATTTTTGGGCTACAGGGATGTTACTTCCTTCTTAGAGTTTTCCTTAGAGGCTATATGTGGAGAGAATAATATAACGGATGGTAAGAGACTATGTTCTTTCTTCTGAAAGTGGTAATTAACGATTTACGTATCTGTAGAATCAATGGACGAGCTGTGTGGGCAGTTCATGACTTTCTGTGCTCAACGGCCTCTCGTAAATTTGCTTCGAAAGCAGCAAATTGAATATATTTTGAATGAAGTGGAAAGGATTGTTTACAAGCGTTTAAGAACGGATGAAAATGTTAGCTTTAACAAAACGAAGTATATGGTCCAAGCATTCAGTAATTTGATGAGAAACTGCGCGGGTTTGGGGAGGGATTTGCATCACATTATTCCTGGAGTGTGTACCATGATTAAACGATGGTGTAAAAGTCGGCTTAAGAATTTCCATGACGATGTAAACAAAAATGCCGACGATTCCTTTGCCGCTCCTATGTTTCAAGTGTTAGTTCATCTATTCTCTTCCAACTTTGAAGCCTGCATTTCTGCTATTGTAGATAACCGCGATGAGTGGCTCAAATATATTAAAGTCACTGGGTGGAGACGCGCTCGCCAGCGGGATGAAAAAGAATTGAGGATTGCAATTATTGATTTTTTACGTTCCCTACTGTGCGTGACGAGTCTTGTGATTTTTATCCAATTATTTGATGATAATTTTTTTGTAATTTGTTGAATAGGCATATAGCTGAGCTTTCTGGAAAAATGCACGGGTTACCAACTGGTGATATAGATACTCACATTGTTGATATTTCGACTCTTGACTATATTCAAAATGTTGTATGTTCTACAACGCGATTTGATTCGACATCATCGTCACAACGTCTTTCCGAACTGACTGTGTTGACACTGAAACACCGCCAAGGACTTTATCTTGGACATCTTTTAGGTCTAGTCGATGGCGACAACGACAATAGTGACAATGAACTTCCATTACATGAGATATTAGCAGACGGATTTAAGCCTTCACAGAAAGGAATAATTTATAATTATAACGAGTCGCCTTGGGGGATTTTCACTCAACTACCAAAGAGAAACGCACAAGCTTCTTGCCCAACATCAGTGGACATCTTAAATGTAATAAGCACAGCAGCACAAATGTTTCCAAGAGGAGAGTGTTGGTCTTCAGAATTAGTTCATTTTTCGAACGATAACCTCAAGTGTACATCACGAGATCTTGCTTCGGTTGTTCTTCTCACTTTAAAACACTCGAATGGGGCTAACAAATTGGCAGGTTGGCGACCGCTTCTCAAGCTATGTGTACCATCAGCCAAAGCATACAATGACTCCGATTTACAGAGTGCTTGGAAATCTGTTTGGGACGGAATTATGGAAGACGATGAAAGAATCGCACGAAACGAATGGGTGATGGTTCTCACAGAAATCATTCGGTGTGCTTTAATCGTTCCTCTTTTAGATTTGACATTCCTTTGGAATAAATTCGATTTTTTTACGGATCAAAATATGTTAAAAGAAAAATCATTAAGCATTTATGTGGTTATGGATTTCATTACCATCATTACTCTAGCATATGGAGGAAAAATCGAAGATGGCTTCGTAACTGCCGATAAAACATCAAAAGGATCGATGTTATTGACACGGCGGCATTTTTTCGTTCTACAGTGTATCAAGATAATCGAAAAATTGAGAAGTGATCCCGAGAAAGATATTCGTTGTAAAGATCTTGCTTCCACCCTTAGGTGCATCGCAAGCTTGATCGGCGTGAAAGACTGCAATTCGTGTTTATTAATGCATTCTGCAATAGTTGCATCCTCTGGGGTCAATTTTGTGTTGCCTGCGCCTCGTTCCCTGCATGAACATATGCTTTTTGATATCTATAGGTACGATGTCGTTGATTTTGGTAGTGATTTGGAGACTGATCTCTATCCAACAAGCGACGATTCGTCACTGATTCGTAGATCACATTTACATTCGTTGCTATGTTTTCGACTCGCTGATATGAACCAATCGCTTGAAAGATATTTTCTGAATGTTCTTACCGACAAATATGACATTTTAAATGAATCTGTCTTTGATATTACGTGTATTTTGCTAACAATTCAGCCCGACTTTGCGGGGATAGCTTTCGACGATACTGCTCACAAGTTGATAACTGGTCAAAAAATTGCAAGATATGATTTATTTTGTTTGTTTGGAATAATTGCACATCTCACAAACTCTAGACATTACCCAACAAATAATTTCAAAAATCTTTGCGTCGGGTGCAAGAAATGGCTGAAGGAATTTGCTCTACGTGGATCGGTTACTCATAACACTAGAAGAGACAGTATTTTAAGTCCAAGCAATGGTTACGATGTTGAATTTTTCGGGTCGAATGACGTTAGTGATAGATCAGCTCATAAGCGTAAGAGAGCAGCATATCCCGGATCATCCACACAAGCGAGGAGAAAGAAGCGAAAAAATTGTCAAACTATCGCGACGGCAGCTCTCAGCGCTGAATCAGCTCGTTTACTAATAACGATCGTATGCAACGTAAGTCCTACACTTGAAACTTTCGTACATCTTTTTGAACTTGTAATATGGCCATTAGATTGCGATGATTTAGAGGAGGGTGGCCGTCAAATACATACACCACCCGACCTGAGTCTGGGAGTTTTCCTTCTACATCTCTTGGCCGAAGAATGCAGTTACGGGAAAATTATAGATAGAAACGAACAAACAAGTGTAATTGAGACAGTATGTGATGCAATTACTGGACTTCGGGATTCACTTTGTGATATTTCGCTCTACTTTGAGTTGGCCTGCAAATTTGCAAGGTACTGCACAATAAACAATGCTGAACAAAAATTGTTTGTCCAGAATATCTTGTACTGCGAAGATTCGAAAGACTTTCGCCGTCGCTTGCAAGCCTCTTCCCGATTCCGTGTCGAGCAAGTTTGGGCAGTATCTTACTTGATTAATAACCTTGAAGATTCAAGCCGTATTTCTGAAGTAATACCTGCTTTGTTGGAAAAAATTCTCGAGCCAGCTCTAGTAGATATCGATTATCGTGTACGAGTCGCTGCGGTGAAAGCGTGTGCTGTTGCATTTCAGGTACATTTTTTACAGTATGAATGAAACTATGATTCTTCTAAATTGTTTTGTGTGTTTCTATTTTAAGTATTTGCCGTACGCCCAGACAAAATTATGTAACAAAATTGAAACGTTTCTTCCTCCTTTAAAACTTACTCCTCTTCTTGAAATTCCAGCTAATGAAGTGAAAGACAAGTTCTTGAAATGGGCAGACACGAAATTGTCCAAAGGAATGCTTCCAGAGGAACCAACCGACTTATTGCTTCAGAGAGTTTCGTACGAGAGCACTGCGGTTTTGTTTTTAGGAGCAATCGCAGGTTTTGCACAAAGTAAAGTACTAGCTCAGTCAGCAATCACAAAAATAATTATCCTGGCAGCATCAGCCCCTCTTTTGGAGTTACGTTGCTTTAGCACATTAAAGCAAGTTTCGATTAATAGGGGATACGAGAACATTACTTCTATGTTTAAAAGTGACATGCCAGATATTTTACGTACTTGGTGTAGTAAATGCTTACCTATCATCTATCTGCCGCTGACACTTATTTCTCCTTTGTCAGTTGATCGATTGCTTATAATGAAACGATCCGAAAACTTGTTCGAAAATATTGATGAAGAAAAAAACAATGAAATGGAAAGAAAGTTAATGGATATTCCTTTATTTATTGAAAGTGATGCTCTGCCTGCGTTTTGCGTCGATCATGCCCCGACTTTGGTACCCCTCTTGTTACGTAATATAGCTGATAACCTTGGTACAGACGTTAATACGGAATCAATCTTTGTACACGCTAGACGTTGCAAACATTGGGACTCATTTGAAGAGCTTGCGGAAATCCTTACTCGAGGGAAATCTGAAAAGCACTTGTCGAAACTAGTGCGAAAGCAACTCCCCTCGTTGTATGGCACAATGGTAGAGATATTTTTCAACAGAGATGAAAATGAGGAATCCCATATTCTTGGAGAAAACTTGAGAAAGCTAATTTATGGATTTAATGGTGTGAGGCAGGTTAATCAAATGAAAGATGCCTCAAATATCATGTTGTTTTTACTTCATAGGTAGGCGCACTATCTAGATGACTTTGGGTTTTTTACATTGAATACCTCGCTCACTTTCCTTGAAACTTTTTTAAGATCATATGGAGGTTATTTCAACTGGAGTCGGAAGGCTGTTCTTTATATCATCGAAAACTTCGTAAAAAAGAAAGTACAGTCCAACTGTTCGATTTTTGATCAAGCTGGAATGAGTGTGAATGAATGCATAATTCGAACACGATTTCAGATCGATCATTCGCCGCTTCCGAGTCGATGTCATGCCTGGAGTACATTATTTTTTTTGATACACGAAGAGATTTCAAATTACACTTGCGATTCTGGCCAACTTGATTTTTGTGTGAGCTCTATCTTGAATTGTTTGTCCCTCAATAGTAATCACTTGAAGTTGATTCAGACGCTTAAACCTGTCCTTCTGAATTATGCGCGAAGCTCAAGTCCATCAGATATGCTTTTACCTGAGACAATCATTGATACTGTTATTGGATTAATTCAAGTTCACAATAACGTCTTATCTGAACTCGTAAAAAGATCAAAAAGAAATCGAAGAAATACTTCGGACGCGCATGTAAAAGAAAGTATTCTTGTTTTGAAAGAGAGTTTCTTTATGCTAGAAAAGCTGTTGAAAAATCGCGAAATCCTGGCATTGAATATTCGGTTAGCCCTCATCCCTTTCTGTTCACCTGAAAACATCTATGGCAGAGGCCAGGACGACCTCAAATATCTAGGACCAGAGATTCAAAATTATCTTCTAACTGCCGTAATGGATGACTTTCGAAATGGAATTCCAAAACAATCAGTTTTTGAAGAGATAACAAGTTTACTGAATGCATTGGATCGCCATTATTCGGAGCCTTCACTAGAACTGTTATGTAAATGTCTGAAAGGTCACCAATACGAAATTCACGAAGCTCTTGACCAAAGTCAACATCATGAGTTACTTCTACGGCTATTACACAAGTTGCAATGTTTAAAATCTCCAGCAGCTGCCAAGTGCTTGGGAAACCTGGGCCACATAGATTGGACTTTGTTGCAGTCGTCCAGGAGAGAAAACGATTTTCAAATACGAGATCCTCTCTCAAAAATTAAATCAAGATCCCTTGTCATCCTTGGTCAATGTTTATGCTCTAATGACACAAAAATGGCACTTCGTGCAATGGAAACTGTCAAAGCAATACTCTCTGATCAAGAAAATAATGTGTATTTGCTAGCCATTCGTGACGGAAGGCTACGTAGCATATTATCAAGCTTTACTTCAGAGGATTACGTGAAAGCACCCGAACTTGATGAGGACGAAGTTGCTGATATTTGTGGAATAGACGTTGAAAGAGTCCGTAAGAACGGAAACTGGTGTTGGGAAATAGAATCTTTCTGGCAGTGCAATAACGATTATGATGCGTGGGTAAAACGCCTTGTTTGTGCAATACAGGCGTGCTGCTACTATCAATTTTCTACAAATGATGATGAAGACGTTGGTCAGGGATTAGTAGGAACTCAACACTTTTTCTATCAATGTAGCTCTATGTGCACGTTGAATAGTGATCTGTGTGGCAATCTTTTTCCAGGTATTATTTATGATTTACTCAAATACACTCAAAATTCAGACGATGAAATCGATGACGGCGATGAAGCAGGCGTGAAATCAGGTGAGAAATGTAGAAGGCGCATTTATCAAGAGGCAATGACAGAGGTTTCAATAGATGCAATGTCAGGATTCAATAATGGACAAGCTATTGACAGGATATCTAATCGTTTTTCTAAATTTCTGTCGAGTGGACGAAGAGGAGGTAATAACCCATATGCCATCAGTCTGGCTTTAGATACGATTGATTTTCTTCGAAATATTACAAGACTTCAATTCGAATGTTCAGATAAGCATAAGCGAAACTCTGCAAATGGTAAAAACCCTGCACCTGCATGGAAAGGACTGCCTCATGGTTGCGTACTAAAACTGGACGGTTTAGCTGTGGCTTCATCTTGTGTTTATACTCGTCGATTTTGCTTAGCACTCTACTACTGTGAATTGTTTGCTGATCATATCCTTGGAGGGTCAGGCGATTGCCTCCGACGACTTGTTCAGTATCTTTCACCAGCAAAAGTCAACAAGGACAATTCGATATTAGCACGTGACGACATAAGTGGTTTCTTAGCTGCATCTCATGACCAGAACCACAATTTTGGCGAATATACTATTGAATTTATGAGTATTCTCCGCGAATGCTTTGAACATTTGGCGGAGACCGATGCTATAAAGGGTGTGAGTATTTACAATGCCGAACTTAATTTTCGACGACAATATGACGGTCAACCTCATATCACCGCAATGGCAACTAAGCCAGGAGATGCATTGGCAACCTTAGATACTCAATTACAGGCAAAAGGTGCAAACTTTAAGGATACATCGACAAATGTAGCAGTCATTCATCAACTTCAATCATTAGGATTCTTTCATATAGCAAACACATATACATCTGGTTTGGGCACTCAGCAAGATTCGTCAGAAATTCGAGAGTCATTTCATCGTTCATCGTGGAGAGCATTTCAATGGGATGATTCTATTTTACATCGAAGTGCTTTTGGTGGTCAACCGCTTGCATCTACTAAACTATCGCCAAAAATATATTCAATGATGCCGACATTTGAGCAAAGTTATTCAACCGCTTATCAATACAGTTTTGATGAAGGACTTGATCTACTTTTAAGGTATCTTTTTTCCAAGGATAACCAAAATTTTTATAGTACTCTCGCGAAAATTCGTTTGGATTTAATGTCAAATGCGAGGATCGTAGACCACGGTGATATATTATTAAGTCATACCTCAATTCTGACAAGCCAATTTTCCATATACAATGAAGTTGAATCTGCGGCAGAAGCTATTTTTAGCATTGAATATTCAAAGAAAGAAGTTCACTCTTTATGCCAAACATGGGAGGAAAAGTGTAAGAGAATTCTACCACTTCATTGGAACTGCGATTTTCGACTTAAAGAATCATTATTTGCTTGCAAAGAGATACTTCTGAAATATTTTTGCAACGATTCCGATGACGATCATAACTTGTGTTCTTTATCGGTGGTCAGATCGCACTTGCGCTCATATTTGGAATTATGCCGCTTGCATTCATCCCCTGAAAATGCCAGAAGGGTAATGCTTCGACTTCGTCGCACTTTTACTGATATCCTCGATTTGGATGAGGTAGGATACCTCGCTTTGGAAGAAGCTCGTATTTTGGAGTGTAGTGGGAACGTCGACGGGGCGATCCGGACAGCGAAATTATCAGTGAAAACATTTGAAGGTCAGGACAATTTTGAAATGTCGGCTAAATGTCTTCTTACCTGCGGAAAAATGATGGCTTTTTCGAAGGTTGAATCAACAAGATCGATTCTCGATGGGTTTCTCCGTCCTGCTGTCATCCATGCTTCAAACGCTTATGAAAATTCAGATGGAGTCGAAAATAGACACAAACTTGCGGATGCTTACTTGGTCCTTGGAAATTTCGTTGGGGGACTACAAGACACTATTGCTACTCGTGTTAAAAGTCAGAAATGGAAAGAAGACGGGGAAGCTCTAAATTCGAAGAAAAACGAATTAATACAGGCTGAATCAATGCTCCTTGAATTAAAAGAGAAGATGAATAAAGAAGCAGGAAAGAAGCAACGTAGATCTAGTAGATCCAACGAGGCCGATGAATTAGAGCTCAAAACAAAATTGACCGCATTGGGACGCTATATAAGGGAATTAGAAAAGGTAATCAAGTCTGACTCCAGCGAACGCGAAGCGGTGCTCTTTTCTTTGAAAAATTATCAATATGAGACAATTCAATCTTTATCTAATGCATTAGTTTACGAGTCCAATGACAAGCAAGCTACGAACGCAGCAGTAATCAAGCTTGTTTCTTTATGGCTTGGAGTGATACGATCTCAATCTTCTGATGACGATCTGGACAATCATATGAAACAGTGTATTGAAGACATTCCTTCTCACTATTTTATTCCGCTTATTTATCAATTGTTTTCGCGACTAGAAGATACAACGATTCAAAATTCCCCGTCATCTAGGTCACAAAGTAACAAGATAACTTTTCAAGAGGTACTTCGATTTTTAATCATAAAATTGTGCACAGAGCATCCATACCATACAATCGTTCAGTTAGTAACCCTTTCAAATGGCGAAAAAGTGGGGTCTACAAGTGACTCACGTGACTATTTAGATAATGTTGGGACGTCGAAAGTGAAAGCAGCAAATGATATTATTGACGACCTAAAGAAGGGGTCGAGTAATTTTGTTTCTGAGCTTGTTTCATCATATGAAGAGATTATTAGTTCTTACATCATTTTAGCAATGTTTAGTACGAAGAAACTACTTCAAAACCCAACTCGTAGGACAAAGGGTTTCAAGATGAGTGCAGCCTACGATCGTAAGAGCAAATATGCTCCGCTTACAGATATCATCGAAATGCTTAAGCAAAAAGGAAGACCTATCCCCTGTGTACTTACTTCGCCTCCAAATGTTCGTGTACTAAAAGATTATGGAAACGGAGAAGAAAATCCGATTGGGGGAGAACTAATTTCCAGCTTCTCGGCTACATTTGATGTGACTGAAACAGGAATTCACCGACCAAAAATAATTATTTGTGAAGGCTCAAGAGGAGGCCAGTTCAAGCAACTTGTGAAAGGATACGACGATGTGAGTTTGCAAAATTTAATCTTGTTTCTTGAAAAAAGTAATGTCATGCTAGATCGCTGTCTTTTTATCAGATTCGCCAAGATGCTGTGATGCAGCAAGTGTTCAAAACAGTGAACAAATTATTGAGATACCAAAGACATTCAACAACTGCTCGTCAACAAGAAGGGTCGACTCGAGTTGATCGAACTGGGGCATTATTCCAGCATTTGCAAATAGCCACATATAACATTGTCCCACTTAGTCCAGCATGTGGCGTCATCGAATGGGTGGAAAATACTTTGCCATTTGGTAGATTTCTTGAAGATAAAGGTACGCCTGGAGCTCATTCTCGATATTATCCAGGAGAATGGAATATACACGCATGTCGACATATGTTGGCCGAAGCAAGCAAAAGTAAGAAAAGAAGAGTTTACGACAAGATCATGCGAAATATTAGTCCTGCATTTAGATTTTTCTTTACCGAAAAATTTTCGCATGATATTTCTGCTTGGCACGGTAAGCTATATTATTAACCATCATAAGTCGAAAGTGTCTTCAACCTAGCTTATCTTGAATCACACTTCATAGCTGCAAAAATGCGTTATACGCGTTCTTGCGCTGTAAACAGCATAGTTGGTCACATTCTCGGTAAGTCTAGATTGCTTCTCTGGTACTTTTTGCACATTAACGAAATTCAATTTTTATTAAGGTATTGGAGATCGTCATGCTCAAAATATTCTTATACACGAAGTGACTGGTGAAGTGGTTCATATTGATTTTGGAATTGTTTTTGAACAGGGGAAGACACTTAATACTCCGGAGACAGTACCCTTTCGTCTCACTCCAGATATTGTGGACGGTTTTGGCCCTACCGGTACTGACGGTGCTTTCACCTGTGCAGCTGAGTTGACCCTTGGTATGCTTCGCGAAAAAAGAAATACAAGCCATCTGATGACAATTCTTTCTGCAATTGTTGCAGATCCTCTTTACAAGTGGTCTATAAGTCCTATTTCTGCAAGAAGGCGTCAAAGAACTCTAGATGAAATGGAGATAGAAAAAGATTGTGTTGATAGTTTTCATTCGACAAGGGGTGTCGAAATTGAAGAGGGAGAAAATGAAGGAGGAAATAGAGCCCTTTCGAAAGTTTTCAAAAAATTAAGTGGGATAGAAGACGATGTCGCCATGGGAGAAATGAAAAATGTCGAAGGGCAAGTTCGATTGCTCATCAATGAGGCACGAGATCATGACAACTTGTGTGCAATCTTTCCGGGCTGGTCACCAATGCTGTAAAGACCCTGAATAACCATCTGACTAACATGCATTTTTCTACATGAAAGTAAACACATGTATCCGCCTTTCGTTAAGTTTGTATTCTAAATTACTTTGCTTCTATGACTAATATTATAATTTAAATGAAACGTGAAAGAAAAGAAAATATCGAAAAATTTATGTTATTTTAGTAACTGCGTAGTATATACATCTCGAAAGACCCTTTGTTCCATTTAATTTAGGTACAATAGCATGGTCTTTCTACCAAAAGCTTACTTCCTCTTAATCCATCACTGAGAAAGCTTCACGAAAACTGCGACGGTGAGCCCAACGAGAGGGTATAGAGGGCTGAACCAATCCGGGAGGGGCGTTGATCCTACAGCTTTCTCACCTTTCATGCTTTTGTCTTCGCGTGTAGCAGAGTACCAGTTATTAGAGGAGCAGCGGCCAACTTTTCGGGTACCAAAGAGACAGTCCCAAAGACCTCCCAAGCTGCTGAACGTGTAGTTGCTACCCTTGAACCCTTCATGGTGCCAATCGTGATGATGAGGCATTTGTGCAAAAGGAAGCCATTGTTGAACAGAGTGAGCCAAGTTAAAACCACATGATACTCCTGAATGTTTCTCCAGACTCTCAAAAATACGAAAAATTCTTGAAAACCAGAATGCTGGTCCGTCCAATGGTACCAAAATCTGTGCGAAGGTATGACCAATAATAGCATTTGCAAAGTTATCAAACCAATGATCTTCGTAAGTATTCCTCGAAAGCGGATGTTTCGCCCAGTGATGAATACTGTGGATCTTTTCCCACAAATAAGGAACGACGTGACACGAACGATGTGCCCAATACATCCCAAAGCTCAAAAGATAGTGATTCAACAAAATCTTTACGAATCTGTTCACAAATCCAATCGACTCGTCTGTCACTGGGTAAAATCCAGGGAGTACAAAATATAAGCCGAAATTTAACGCAAACTGGGAAATCATAGTCATCTTGTCATGCCAATCCAGTAACTCCAACTGTTCGATATCACGACCCATGAGATCAGTTCGCCGCTTCAGTTTGTGTTCTTTGACGGGCTGTGTTCGATACTGTGGAAACGAGAAAAACACGGCTTCCATATACGCATTGTACACACGACGGACAATGGCACTGACGAGGAAAATGTTCGCCACTCCCAAAAACGGCATACTACCCGGCACATCCAATGACGCACTACCGAAACAAAACATGGCAAGATACGGAGCGGCTAACAAAACAAACTCCAGCAAAGTATTTGCCACACTTCCACCAAACAAAAGGCTCGAGAAATGATCCTTGACTTTTAAATTAGAATCCTTCGGTTCCTCCCAACTGTACACCTTCGTCGGAACTTTCGATTTCAACGCATTTGGCGATGTAGCCTTGACGCTGTCGACTGAATAAGTCTTTTGATTTGTTTTCTGTGATGTATCTGTTGGTCTGCACATGGTCGCGGTCAAGTACAATTGTCAGATGAAAATATATACCGAATTCTTGGAATACAATAAAGTTTGTGTTGATTTATCCCAAATTCGTTATTAGTACTTGTGAATGTGGGAAGAAGACAGTACAGTAACGAAAAAGAAAGCGAACGAAAGATCGAAGTGCGTGGTAAACTCCGGGTGATTAATGACAAAGAAAGTTGTCTATGAAACCGAACGATCGCTGTGTTCGTAAATAGTTGATAAAGGCGTCTTTTTTACAGAAAAGGAGGAGCACGGGTGTGAAACCCTGAGGTTGGTGTAATCAAGGGGATGTCGTTGATATTCGTGACATACAAAAAAATATGAGAATGTGGAGGAATAAAAGTACAAGACTTGAAGCCGTGAAGATCGCTCTCATCCTGAAACAGAATTCTTTGGAAGAGAGGATGAGTTGCAATGATGCAATCTCAGGGAACATTTTTGAAATGTTCGATATGATGATATTTTATTGATCGAAATATACCGGGTATTTCATTTAGGAGGTAAAGTCGAATTATGACACTTAAAGTACTTTTATATGTTAAACAATAACTAAAAAATATTCCATGCCTTTGCGTAACAACAACTACAACTGCGACTAAAACTACCTCAAGAGCAACGATACGTGCGTGGCTGCACGTGGCACAAAAGCACGACTAAAAAGGATATATTTTACGGACTCTTACGAGTAGATCGTCATGTTTACGATTAACCCAGTCCATCTCTAATTCTCATCATGCTCAACGTACCTGACCGAAACGCGTTGGTAATGGAAAAAATGAATTGATAGCGTTCTTCGTTGAATTTAATCATCTCTAGAAGTGAAACTTTGTATTTGAGACACTCGACTAGGATATCGCCAAGAATGCGGTCCAGGAAGATGGAAACAGGAAATGAAGCATAGTTTATGTTATTTTAGACCTACTAAAGAAATTCTTTGGTTTTTAAGACATCGTAATTGTCAAAATATATTTGTGTGTAGGTTTAGATTTTATCCAATTAAGTATTTAATAAATGAAGTTGAGATAGGTGGAGCTTTTCCAAATAGAACTTATTGCACAAACCTCAAAATTGTACGTCCTGTGCCGAAAATGAAGGGAAGTTATTGCATTACCTTTCCAATTATTCATGATGTCCTGAAAACACGAAGGGGAAGAAAGGGGATGTTGTGCATCGAGGTGATCTTTTCAAATACCTTTAAGTCGTTTTCAAAGATTTAATGTTCCACTGTCACCGTAACAAACAGCCGGGTCTTTCAAAGATTTAGTGCTGCACTGTCACCATATGCAGCAGCTAGGTCCCTCCAGCTCTTTTTGTTGATTTGTGACTTTGGGCGTAGTGGAGACCTTGGCTTCTTCATCTCAGAAGGCTTCACAATACCCGTGGAAGAATTTATTTGTAGGCGGGGCGCAACAAAATTTTCTTTATCATCGGATTCCGAAACTGATGATTGTTCCTCCTCTCCGTTACTTGTATTTTCTTTTTCATGAATCTCAGAATGGAAGGAAATTTTGACCCTCTCCTGTTCCTTTCGAAACAGTGGATTAGTAAGTTTGGATCTTCTCGGACATAAAACACCGTCGCCGCTCGTTTCACGTCGAACTTCTTTTTGATTAATTGTGCGCTTAGAAAGTAACTTCTTCTGGATTTCATTCGCACGTGCACTCACAATTCCCTTCTTTTGCATGGGAATCTTGAGCTGGTATTTGCTTTTACTTACCATGGCATTTGATTGAGATCGGTGAACATTGAGCTCCTTGTTACTGGATCCGGTCATACTCCCTCTGCTGAGTGGCGACAGAGCATGGATCAGCGATGTAAGACCTGTGGTAGAGGAATGTAAGTCAAGACAGTTTTGGCTGTTTCGGTGCTGCTGCAAGACATTAATCGGTCGATTATTATTTTCATCAATTCCTTTTATGCCTTTATTAGCTGGAGAAAATATGTTTGAGGATTTTGGAGTCGAATTTTTGGGCGTTAAGGGACTCTGTGGAAGGGCATGATGATCAGATGAGGAGCAATGATTAGCAGTCACTGGCAAATCCGTTTCAATCCATTTTGGTCTGTCAGAGACAGTAGAAAGATGAACTCCCCACCGAGCACCTTTCGGGAACTTGGAAGGAGTGATATCATCTGTCATCACTTCGTCACTATGGATTTGTCGGATCTCCTTTATACATGAAGACTCAAAAGGTTTAATTTTTGTAGAATCCGAATTTTCTTTAGCAACATTAACGACTTGTTCTTCGTCTCCCTCAGCAATTTCAATTTGGGGATCCAAATTTCCTTCAACACCAACATCGATCTCTATTTCTTCTTCCTCCTCGACACTTTCCTGAATTTGTGGCAAGCTTTCAGGTGATAATCTAACATCCATTGACCGTCTATGTACGGGAGAGCACTTCGGTGAAAGCTCAATCTCGTCAGACTGGTTACTAATGGCTCCGTTAATATCACGTGCGTAATCTTTCCAATCAATGATCATTTTAATACCATCATTTTCGTTATCGTCAGGTATTGTTGTCAGGGTACTACTCGCCTTGAGTATTTGATCTTTTAATTTGTCGGCACTGGCTGAACTACCTTTGAAAGCTTCACAATCCTCCTTATTCGGATGACCTGCATAGATTCTGTCAAACCGATCACGTTTTGCTCTATCACTATCATAAAGTGACTTGATGGTCGACCCATCTCTGCAGCTTACCACAGTAGAACCTGAAGAACTTTGTAATCGAACTCGATCTACAATGTGCTCACGAATGCTGCCCTGCAACCCCTCGGAGAAGGACGAAGGAGATGTTCTGTTTCGAATCTGTCTCTGCAATGTTGCCATATCTGACTCGGAAGCTTTCAAACAGTACACATCATTTGTGATTTCGCTAATAACACTGCCAACTTCGTCTGTGAAAGTATCATCGTCACGCAAAGATCGCGTGCGAATTTCCTGAGTTATGAAATCTTTTCTCCCTTCTGGATAGATGGGAGCCAAGTCAGAAGATGGAATGATCCCCAAAAGACCTAATTTACTAGGGTTACTGCACATTGAGTCACTTCCTCTCTTACGTTTAAGTAACCAACGCAATAAACGTTTCATGTTTTGTTTGGTTAATTCGAAGACCATAACAGCCTTCTTCCGAGTAACAACATAAAGAAGTTTCGTCCTCTTCTCGGTTTTGTATTTTCCCATTTCGTTCACAGTTATAGACTTCAAAGGTTTATGCGCATGGGTGGCAGGTGCTTCAACAGCGGCAGGCTGATTCTGATGCCGGTTTTTCCTCGTGGTGTCATTCTGCTGCATGGGATGCTTTTTATCTGGCACGGACGATACTGCTCTTCCTCGAAAGGGACTTGTCATTGTGAATACTTCTGTGCTTCGAACCGCCCTACGTGATCGAATTGGAGAGTGGTTTTTATTGTCTTTTTTTCTGTATCGATTCATATTTTCAATTTTAATTCTGTCATGTGGATATGTTGTGTGTCATACTTTTGACGTCAGGGTACTTTTCAATTTGAAATTTTGTCGCTGAAAGCGAAAAACGATGTATTTTGAGTCGTGTATTAATCCCATCTATTTATAGCGTAATATAAGTAATTTTGTCGATTACTTTACCACAATAGTTGACATCTACAGAAAATTTTATTAAATACATATTTAAAAGTTGTGCCTCTCGGGTTAAATGATATCTACTCGTGCAATACTCTCGGCTTGATGACATTTGTTTTTTTCATTTAAAGTAAATTGTAAATTGCATTTTATGCAATTTTGAAGATTAGAAAATTGGTCGTTGTGAGCGCCATGCTAGTGAGTTATCTTTGGCTTGATATCCAGATTACTCGTAGCCTTCAATTGGATATGGCTTGTAGGTGATTGCGTAGAAATCACATAAAATATATGCATCTTGATTGGTTTTCCCGATATACCATCGGTTCGACGAGTTGTATCATAGATTGTTAAAGGCGTTCAGTGATTCAGTCGCTGGGTCTATGGCTGGCGGAGGATTAGTAAAAGTCGGTTTAGTATAATTTCTGTTTGCATCTTCACCGCCATTACAACTAACTCCTTTGCAATCATCTTATATTTCGAGCTCTATTCAACCTCAAGTCCTACTGGCGGAGTTAAGGAGCCAGCTTTTTGAAGTGCTGCTTCAATGGCGATTCTCTTGAAGAACTACCTCCTAGAAATGTTTACTTCTCCACATGCATCAACGACTACATGTAACTCACCAACTCCATCCTAGGAATAGTACGCCGTTTTAACTGGATTAGTTTCACAGTTGAGATTTGCTTCCGATGAAACTGACCTCAACGGGAAAACCATAAGCAGCTCGATGAGGAACGGTACAATGTAAAATCTCTTTACTTTCTCTGTAACAGCAAGATTTTATTCTTT
>Ga0213867_1000559_pt1 | contig 16737 bp, 17 predicted proteins | sample PICome_12_FD_160120 | JGI IMG/M metagenome (GOLD analysis project Ga0213867, IMG submission 160120) | Coastal seawater microbial communities near Pivers Island, North Carolina, United States - PICO540 | ecosystem: Environmental > Aquatic > Marine > Coastal | place: USA: North Carolina... | reverse complement strand
AAACCAATGAAAAATCTACATTTATCCGAAAGAGAGCCTACAACAACAGGTACAAACAATATTTTTTGACAGTCCGGTATGGAATAATATCATATCCCTCGATAATTCTATATTGCTACCACTGCTGCTACTACTATTGAATTGAGTTTGATCCAGTTTTCAATTTAAAGCTAAGCTACAAGTTTGGAGGGCAAATTCATATTCACACGATGAAATTCTTTTCGTTTCTCCTCTCAATTGGTGTCGTGCTGAACGGTATTTGTGTATCGACAACGTATGCTGATGAATCGGTCACTGAAAATTGTTTCCATGCAGAATTGAATTCAGAGACTACGCGGAACGAAGAAACTCCAGTTGTAAGTTTTCTTTTTGTCATGCAAGTGTTTGTCTTTTTCATGTGTCTGGTTTACATGAATTCCCTTATCTTTTTTTGTTGTCGTATATTTCAAATATTGCCTTTCTTTAGTGTCTCACATTGATGGGTTCTGTATCGTCTACTGAACTAACTCGTTGGTTCTTCACTCCCATTGCCGATGATTTTACTTTTATCACTATTCCGAACAGTTATAATCAGTTGGTAAAAGGAGAGGCTTATTTACTTCCGCAGATTTATTTCTCTGTTCAAAGCTACGCTGGTTCAACTTACCAGAGGCTCTATTACGACCAAACGACGCAGGAAGTTTTTCCTCGTCCGCTCACCGTGGTTATCGACGCTGATAAGGTGAGTTTCGCTTCTAAACTATTTTAATTTAGCTTCATAGACTTAGACATTTGTATCACATCCGTAACAGGGAGAAGTATCAGATGAAGATGTCAACTTTGATGATGGTTGTATCTGGTGCGAAGATAATTGTGTAGAGAACACGTACGATGATGAGCGAGAGATGATTACAATTGATAACTACTACACCAAAGGCTGTAAATTGACTGTTGAAGAATGTGACGAGTTGAGAGAAAGTGATCCCACAGCATGCGATTTAAGTTTTTTTGTAGTGTGGACTGGGACTGATAAGAATGGCGAAGGATTAGACTCTACCAACAGTCGCCCAAATGCCTTTGAAGGATCTTCATTTGAATACAAAAGCTATAGCTTTTAAGATTCTACATCATTTACTGTCCATTTACAAGTCTTCAATGGTCGTTCTTTTGTGACAAGACTTTCAAGAGTGTACATTGTTTAAAAGTTCGACAAATTCTTTGGAATGCAGAAATGTTTTTATGTATTAAGCGTAACCTTAGTTCGAATTTGTTTATGTACCATCGCCCAAGTCGTGAAAAATTAAAGTTCCGGAATCATCAAACATCTCTACCGAAATGGTAATTTCTACACATTATGACATACGTACCACTAAAAAAGGAGGGTTGTGCATGTCAGATTTTTACATACTGCCTTAACTCTGGCGACGGTTATAAATTTTAAAGGAGCTTGCTTGGATCTGGCTAATCCACTGTTTACGTGTATTGTCCTTCAATATTTTTGACCCTAACTTCTCGATACATTCTCGATTTCAAGTTATCCCTCGCAGAGGCTATTTTGATGTCATTGAATCAAGATGATCACTTCTGATTTCTTCGATAACTCTTTTCAATGATTTCTGTTGAGCAGGCTCCACTAGCTTTGCACATGCAGTGCTTGTCGCTCCGCCAGTTTCCTCGTAAATTTCACTTGAAATGATTCTGTAAGTATCAAGCATTTCCTTATTAGAAATCCCACTAAAATATATCACCGGGCATCCAGCGGCGTAAGAAATGAGAGGTTGCTCGTTTGAAATCTTGGAAAAAGATTCGTCATTCAGTTTTCGATTATCTTCCTTCGAATTCGATGATAATTCTTGGAAAATCTCAAGTACCGGCCTATCCAAGTACTCGTCAGTGGCAATCGAAGAGTCTTCTCCTATTGTATATATTTTCTCGAACGAAACTCCACTGGCGAACGCAACTGGGGCGCCATCTTCGATCATATCACTTATTTCTTCTTTTGAGATTCCACGAGGGCAATCGACCAACAAGATCGCAGGCCCTGGTCCAAAGAGCATTTCACAGTCTCGATCTAGTTTGACAAAATCACCTTCCCTACCAGCTAGAAACGATCCAATATTCCTTATCCGATCCATTAAACCCATCCTCATGATTACCCTACTAAGCTTGATCGTGTTCGAACATTCTAATGCATTTACACGACGAGACGATGGAATGAATGAAACAGAAACTTCGAACATTGATATTAGAATGGCCAGTGTGATTGCTAGACCCGCTAGTGAAGAAGAGCTGAAAATGAAATACCGCAACATGTTCTGCTTCTCTTTGGAGAAATATGATATACGACTTTCGGTACAAAAATATAAATTATTTTATGTTGTATTAATACTAGTTGGTTTGTTTCGGTTTGTTGCCGTCCTAACCGAGATGTCAACAGCCATTGGAAAGTGTGAAACCTCGTACGATCGTACATGTGTGTTCGTAGGTCCCCGACGGACGTGCTACCATGCTGCCTCTAGCTCTCTACTATCTAGAGAGAGAGGGAGAGAGAGACTCAACTAAGCGTAATACCAGAAGTGGAAGTTAATATAAAGCATACAGTTCAAAAAAATCTAAATGATTCTAGCAGTACGAGCCCATCGTAAAACGATTGTACGGTATGTTTGATGATATCTTTTCAGCAATTGAGAACGAAAATATAATAAGAAAAGCAACTACTAACCAACAACGTAGGAGTTGGAAATGATTTGAATACTGATACATGTACTTATGTTATTGCGCAGTGAACAGTGACAAGTCACGTTCTTCTACTTTTTGTTATCGAATGCGCCTTGGGCAGTGAAGAGCAAGCGATTCTTCAAATTCTGTCACGCTGTCGTCAAGAACGGATAGTAAAGGTACTGAATGGGTGTTCCTTAATTTTTCAGCTCGCTCGAGGTTGCAGAGCTCTCGTATTTCCGGATCCTCATATTGATGTTGTTCATATTGTCCAGATTGACTGCAAACACTATTCCTATTAATTCTTTGGATCACCAAATTCCTGTCGTTTTTGTCTGAAGACTCTATTATTAAATGCGTTAGCTGCATTGCTGTCAGTTTCGAAGTGTCCTCTTTATTGAAACCGACGATTCGGTCTCCTTCCTTCACTATTCCACTCAATATGGAGGTAGGTTTGATAGCGTGAATAATTGGCGGTCCAGAATCTGGCGAGTCGACAACTATTCCGATCTAAAATTATGTTTCCTTAGCAATCATTAAATAAAAAGGTAGAGAAGAGAATATATACACGCACCTTTCCGGCTGGGATAGTGATTTCGACATTGTCAGGGTGCTGCTGAGATTCGACCTCATAGAAGTCATTAAGACTCGTCAAATTACGACGATCGCTTATTTCTGGTGACTTGTTTGGCTGAAAAGGAAAGTTTACGATGTTGCCTTCAAGTGCATCTTGTATAGATACAATGCTTGACTCCAAAGTCTGACTAGCATCACCAAAAAACTGAGAGTTGAATGACCCTCCAAGGACGTCAGATCTGTTAAATCAAATGATATATATAAGATTAGTGAAAGAAAGATGACAACCTTATAACCTTACCTTTCGGACACTAGAAATGATCTCGTAGATTGAGAGTCCTCGACACTTAAAAGTGACAAATTAGGATCAATCGATGGATCTTCTAAGTTGCTAACTGATTCAGAAGAATTCGTTTTCACGTCAATGATTCTTCATAGTTTAAAATGAGTAAACTTGATTGCTGAAAAATTAGAATGTTACGAGTTCTCACCTCGAAATAATACCTAACTCAACTTCTGAGTTGGTTACAGCGTAGAGATCATAACCGTTTGCTTGTCGCAGATTATGATTGTTTGAACTTTCAATAGCTGATGTGTCATATTTCAACGCATTATCGTTTACTCCTAAATTGGGCGTTGCCGTATATCCAAGTACGGCTAATGTTATCAGCATTAGGCCTGCAGCCGTACTTCCAACAATTATACCGATCTTTTCGTTGTCAGATAAGCCTTTTGTTGTTGAGCTTTGGCTTTCATTTGAATTTTCATTCTTGTTTTCTGGCAAAACTGCGTCATCATCGATTTCCCCCGATTGATTATCGCCCGTATTTGAGAACGGAAATATAATTTGAAAGCCATCAATACTGGCATCACTAAAAAAATCCACTGACCCTGATCGCAGAGCTTCAACATAATTGAACTTTGAAGTTCTGGTGCGAAAAGAATCTTCAAGTAATTTGCCAATGTCCAGAGTCGCGAGCTTGGTTCGATAAAATACATCAATATTAAATGAAAATTGAGTCCAAATTTCTTCCGTAGCCTGTAACCGACCACGGCGTTGTGCGTCAGAGACCTCATTTCCAACATAAGCGATAACAACTTCAACACCACCTTCAAACCATTCGATTTCGTTAAGATATTCTTCAATAAAAGTCTTGGTGATGCCTTCCCATACATCAACAGGGTCAACGTCATGAATGCCGTACAAAGTCATACTTATACCTTCGAATCTACCAATGAATAATGGACGAGAAGGTGCATTTGATATGGTTGGCCTGCTGGTGGGCTGTAAACTAATCGTGGGAGGAGAACTTGAAGAAGGGAAATTAGTTGGACTGCGGCTAGGAGTAGTCGTTGGCATCTGGGATATTGTTGGTCTATCTGAAGGAGATACACTGGGAAGAACAGTAGGGAAATCCGTTGGAGCAAAACTAGGCTCCGTCGTTGGACTGTTAGAGGGAATAAATGAGGGGAGATAAGAGGGATATTGAGTGGGAATAAACGAGGGGGCCGACGATGGGGAGAAACTAGGTACCTGTGTCGGTATTTCACTTGGAGTCAGTGTTGGCAGATGACTTGGGGATGTAGACGGAATATCAGTGGGTTTCAGCGTTGGCTTTACACTAGGCTGTTGTGATGGTGACGAACTCGGGTGAACTGTCGGAGATGAAGTCGGGTGAACTGTTGGTAGCAAGGTTGGCAATAAAGATGGGTTCAATGTTGGCTGTACGCTTGGTGTTGAAGTCGGGTACGCTGTCGGCTTTACGCTTGGAGTAAAACTTGGCGGTTGCGTAGGTATCATGCTCTTGACCATACTTGGTGTTTGAGTTGGAATGACAGATGCTTCTTTTGAGGGCGGTACACTCGCGATTTTGGTTGGCGTAAGATAGGGTGTAATACTGGGTATAAAAAATGGATTTATAGAAGGAAGTTTGGAAGGTGAACGGTTTTCAGCATAAGTGGGAATATTTGACGTCGTTGTTTGGATTCCCGAGGGACGAAGTGTCGACAAATTAGGGCTTTCAGTAGGATTACGCGATGGTGTACCAGATGTAAGAGTTGGATGACCTGTTGGTACAATATTAGGGCTTTCCGTAGGATTACGCGACGGTGTACCAGATGTAAGAGTGGGATGCCCTGTTGGAACAAATTGAGAAGGAACGATACTTGGTCTCGTAGTATGGACCGGGGAAGTTAAAATTGAAGGCGGTAACGTAGGAAGTGTGGAGGGATACAAGGACAGAAACCATGTAGGTTCATTCGATGGACTGTTAGCTGGCGTTGAACTGGGATTGCCAGTTGGGAACAATGATGGGAGTTTCAATGGCTTTAGCGACGGCATCTCTGAAGGTGTATATATTGGAGATTTCGAGGGAAATAACGATGGACGAGTTGTAGTAGGAGATGCAGATGGGAAATTAGATGAAGTTGGAAAGTTAGACGGAAAGTGAGACGGTTCCAGTGAAGGGAGCTTTTCATTGGGTCCAAAGCCTCCACCACATATACAACAGGCATCATAGGAAGTTAATTGGTAAACAGGGTCTGTAAAATTATCGCACCAAAACCAAGCTCTGTACCAATCGCAAGTCTCACCTCTCCAGCTTTTCCAAGAAAATGCGCGAGGATCGCTATAGTCCACGCATTCGCGGGTAGGTTCACTTGAAGAACTTGGCGCCTCCGAAGGTACGGAAGAGGATGGCACTACCGGCATTTCTACTGGCATTGAACTGGGAAATTCAGATGGAAAATCTGAAGGTATTGACAATGGTGATTGCGAAGGAAGTAATGAGGGACGTGTACTTGTATAAGTAGGGGAAGTTGAACTTAACTTCGTTGGATAAGTACTTGAAGTTAGCGATGGAAAATCTGAAGGCTTTGACAATGGCGATTGCGAGGGTACTAGTGAGGGACGTGTACTTGTATAAGTGGGGGAAGTTGAACTTAACTTCGTTGGATAAGTACTTGAAGTTAGCGATGGAAAGTCTGAAGTCTTTGATAATGGTGATTTCGATGGTACTAATGAGGGATGTGTACTAGTATCAGTAGGGGATGTTGAATTTAACTTCGTTGGATAATTACTTGAGAGTAGCGATGGAAAATTTGAAGTCTTTGACAATGGTGATTTCGAGGGTACTAATGAGGGATGTGTACTTGTATAAGTTGGGGAAGTTGAACTCAACTTCGTTGGATAATTACTTGAGAGTAGCGATGGTCCGGATGATAGGTTTTCAGTTGGCGCCTCCGAAGGTACAGTAGAGGGTGATGTTTGTAATTCAGTTGTAGTTCGTACATAAGTAAAAGATCGACCCATGGACTTAGTCGATACCACACTCGGTACAACCTTCATCACCGATATTTCTGCAGGCATAATTGAACTGGGCAGTGCTGATATCGAGGAAAACGTTTTTGTAAGACGTATCCTTTCATTACCTCCGTCATCTAAAGGTTGGTTCCTGCCTTGAAAATATTTATTACGATTCCTTAGCCTTACCACCCCTTCATACCGTCTAATAGCGTGCACTTTACAGGCAAAAATCAATAGAAGGTAGGACGATAACCGGAAAACATTTTTTCTGTTCAGTTGGCAACACCGTCGTCGCTTTCGTTTTTGCACATACATGACATTACCATTCATAACACTTTTCATATTTCTCTTTTCTCTTTTGGCGTTGTTGTTTGGAGAAAGAGTAATTATCCAAAACAAACTAGATGATGATCTATATAACAGGAAAATATACTCAAACGTGCCTAACGTGATAATCGTTTTTGGAACAAATAAGACTTTTTCAATTTCCCAGCACCAAAACTGTAAAATATGGCACCTACTCGCACGATTCTTGTAAAATGTCGATTGCATATATCGTTGCAACGCTCACTAACAAGACAACAAACCAACAAACCAATAAGACACAATATGGGTATCGTGTGAACAGGACTGAAAATGTGAATAAGATTGAAGGAAGTTTTCTTCGTAGATCGTATGAATGTGCGTACAGTAGTTTATTTCAAAGTGTGTCTTGAAAGTCAAACCTGAAGAAAATTTGGGCTACCTTTTCTCACGATGACTCTTTTCTACGAAGGTATATTTGTTTCGAGTTTGGAGATCCTTTAATGTCGAGTATGTAGTCAAATAAATATCGATTTATTACGAGAAAATTAAGCTCTATATTAATGTTTTGCAGATAGAATGTATCTGCTTTTTCATTTATGTACCGTCCTCTATCGATTCGCACAGAAAGAATTTTTCAAGTTTTGATAAACATAACGCCCTCTAGAAATCACGAAATCACACATTTTTTTTCATCACTCATATCTCATATTATGTCTCCATCTCAATCAATAATTTCTTCAAACTTTATTTAATTGTGAATTCAAAATCAAAAGGCTCGTCCGCTAGATGTAGAATAAACAAAATAAAATTTGGTAGTTACCTAAAATTTACAATTCTATTCATAAGTCTTCAAAATATCGCGCCTTCATTAGATGATTAAGCTTCGTATACGCACTCATTTCACTTCATCACGTTAGCGAGTTCTCGGCCAATTCGCACTCGTACATTCGTCATCACTACTCAAGCTATCTAAATTGCTTAACACTGAAACTGCTTGCGCTTCCGATCGAGGTGGTGGCAAAAGAAAAGTCAATGAAAACATAAAAGTCAATCTACGATAGGTCTTCAACATATACTTTGATAGATCTTTACGAGCGTAAATCAACTTATTTAACAGTCCTTGACTTGGCAGAAGTAATGAATTGATAAGAACTAATTCGTAAGAACGTAATTCAAGAAATTTACTCATCAATGCTGCAGCCTAAAAATGCTTTGTATCAATAACAAATTAGCAAAGGAGACACAATGTGATAAGAAATTTACCAATGTTGGCGCCCAGATTAAAACAAATACGCCAACGTACAAACAAGCTATTCGAAATACTTTCTTGGATCTGTCACTCGGACAATTGTTACGCCGCGATTCCCCGCGTGTAACGATATGCTCTTCTAAGGCCTTGTCGACCGACCGAACATGTCGATACAAGGAAGTCATGCAATACGCTATTACAGCAAACGCGCAACAAATCGGCAATACTATAAAAATAACAAAGTATGAAGAGCTATTTTCACCATGTATGCATTCAAACTCCTCATATTGTTCACAATTTATCGGATAACTCTGTATAAAACACCACTTTAATGTTGGATTAAAAGATTCCGTCACTGCCAAATATATTGATATCGACAATGAAATTCCTGTCGCCACACAAAAACAATATGGCTCTATAGCGCGAAACTGTTCCTCTCTCCATCCATACCGAATGCATAACAAAAAGTATGCCGACAGAAATGAGTTATACATGACACACGACAAATACCCATAATATATGAAGAATCCTTGAGCTGTGCAAGTACCCCAAGAACCATAATTCCCAATCATCTCGTCACTGTGTAGATTATCTTCTGGCATGGCCCACGACCCGAAAAAGATCGATATCGAACTTATAGAATCATGCGCACTTAGTCCAAGCATGATCCGATGGTATGTTAATTTTAATCTCTCATCACGCTGAGGCAGTCGAAGATTCCGAAATATTATATACCCCGATCCAACCAAAGACAGAAAAGCAGATATTTTATTGACGATTGTTAGACTCAAAATTTGATTGTAACTCCAGTCTTCTGTGTCACGGGGAGGTATAGCTAGTTGAGATTCCATCTCATATCATGGTCATGGTCATGTGTTGTTAAGACTACTATGGTCTATGGTCTCTCAGAATTCAGAATCTGATCCAAAATCTAAATTAGCACATATCAAAATAGATTACACTACTTGTAAATAAAAAATGAAGAAACGCATAGTACATAATCAGAACCAGTTGTCACAAAAAGAAAAGCAAATCTTCCTTTCCTTTGCACTTCGCGGCATCATCATCGGCGATAAAGAGTAATAGTAATTCTAATCTTTCAAAAGATGGTTTTGGATCTGCCTATGCGTCACGGACGATAGAATGCAATCGACAAGTAGGAAATCTGGTGAAGACGAAAACAAAAGGTTATCGTGAAGAGGCTTTGAAGATATTCCACGGTATGCAAACGAGTCTCCGTGATAAGTATATCTATACGTCTATGTCATCGGCTTATGCATCCAAAGGAGAGGCGTATAAGATGGAAAATTTATTGAGGGAAATGTAGAAGCTATCGATTCGGCCATCATTAATGCTTGGGCGAAAAGAAGCTTACGCGATGCCACGAAGCGAATGATATCCTCGTTCACTTGTAATATGATTAACTTCTTTCTATCCATTTTGTCTGAAATTCGGCGAAATATGGTGTCCGAAAAGAAGTTAAAAAAGATTATCAAAGCATTAGAGTCCCCTTTTATCCCCCTGGTAATTTTTACATCTCAGCATTTCGTATTTCCTACCTGACCATTGACCATTGACCACCATTCAAAAGATAGTTCGAGATAATGAGATGACCTTTGTTTTTTTCACAGAATGACTTCTATGAAGTTCAATCGGAACAGTGCTTCCTTTTTATAACTTCAATTCATAATCTCTAACAGTTGTTTAACGTAACATACCACAACACTAAAACTTGCAAGAAATTACATGTGCTATTCATATGTATTCTGAAACTGTGTCCTCATTACTAGCCTTTGCTTCGTCTATACACCCGCGGGTTATTCCTGAAATTGAGATATCGACAGATCTTTGCTCGTCAGCAATGTTTAAGCTGTCTTGATTCCCTAAATCTACAACCCCTTGAGCATTCGATCGTGACATAACCACCGATGAATTCAGTTTGTGAAAAGCCTTTGATACATGCTTTGATATATCTTTGCGAGCATAAATCAAAACATTAAGCAATCCTTGACTTGGAAGAATTAACGTACTGATAAGGACTGCTTCGTACGAAGGACTTTCAAAAAATTTAGTCACAATTATTGAGGCCTATGAATCATATGAATTAATGGTGCATTAGCAAAGGAGAAAATTATCGTAATCATTTAAGAGTATAGAGTAGATAAAAAATAACTCACCACTGGTGGTGCCCAGATTAAAACAAATACACCAACGTACAAACAAGCTATTTGAAATACTTCTTTAGACCTTATGCTCGAAAGAGAAGCCCTTCTGCATGCCCTTCCTGTTACCATATACTTTCTAGAGGCTGCCTCGACCGACCGAACATGTCGATACAAGGAAGTCATGCAACACGCTATCACAATAAACGCGCAACAAATCGGTAAGAAAGTAAGAAATAAAAGTAATTGAGTAGTATCTTTCCCGTGTATGCATTCGAACTCTTCATATTGTTCGCAATTTATCGGATAACTCTGTATAAAACACCACGATACTACCGTTGGATTAAAAGATTCAGTCGCTGCCAAATATATTGATATCGACAATGTAATTCCAGTCACCACACAAAAACAATATGGCTCTATAGCGCGAAACTGTTCCTCTCTCCATCCATATCGAATGTACAACAAAAAGTATGTCGACAGAAATGAGTTATACATGACACACGACAAATACCCATAATATATGAAGAATCCTTGAGCTGTGCAGGTGCCCCAAGAACCATAATTCCCAATCATCTTGTCACTGTGTAGATTATCTTCTGGCATGGCCCACGACCCGAAAAAGATCGATATCGAACTTAAAGAATCATGCGCACTTAGTCCAAGCATAATCCGATGGTATGTTAATTTTAATCTCTCATTACGCTCAGGCAGTCGAAGATTCCGAAATATTATATACCCCGATCCGACTAAAGACAGAAAAGCAGATATTTTATTGGCGATTGTGAGACTCAAAATTTGATTGTAACTCCAGTCTTCTGTGTCAAGGGGAGGTACAGCTAGTTGAGATTCCATCTCATATCTCTCATGTTCAAGTTGTTGCAACTCAATATCGCAAGAACTATGCCATTATTCATTATTCACTCTTACGAGTATATGACTCATGAGAGTGCTACATCCAACATGTATGATAATTAGTACTTTTGTGAAAGTGGACGAACATCTCGATGTATTCGCCCACTTTGTTCGCCCTATCTTTATAGAAAGGTACATTGTATATGTATCATCACTTAATAATTAATATACATATGTATGTAGTCGATAATGTTCGAACATGTTCGCTGAAGTCTTAAAGAGACTAAAGATGTTCCTTCGGTAGATAACAATAACAATCTCTTCAATTGAGAGAGTTCTTGTCCTTGTTATATCTAATAAAGTGATGAACGTTAGAAAAGCTTTCGAAATGTAAATTGTAAATTCCTTTCTTTTGACACCAGACACCAGTCACCAGTCATTCTATCATTACATGGATGGTGAACTACCACTGCTTCTAAAAGCTTGTTAGAACAACTACAACTTACACCCTCTCTACTGCACAAACATTTACCATTGCATTCCATGACGATGCTGATTGTATAATTCAACACCTGTATTTACCGAAACACTGTCATATTTTATCTTCCTAACGATATATAAAGTTGCGAAATCAAACGGACCATGTCAAACGAACATCACAACAAGAACGATAATGATGATGGAAGAAACGAATGTGAACTCATAAACTGTAACAAATCTACCTTACCAGACGTCATCACTTCTATGGAATTGGAGGCAATATTCTATCCTAAGTTTGAAAATGAATCACAATCGTCAGCTAAGGATGGTTCGAGGTGTATTCGAAGTGAAATACTGGATGCTTTGGAGGAGAAACGAAATATTGATGAGGATGGTGATAATGAGGATTCGTTGGGTGTAGCATTGGAGGTGTCGTTAAAGCATTCTGGATCGCTTGTGTTATGGAGTGGAAGCGATCGGTACTATGCGAAGAATAGTATGGATAATTTATTTACGTTGACAGGAGAATTGTTGTTGAGAAAGCACTTTGAGAGAGTTTACTCTAAGGAGGAGGAAAAGGAGTTCAGTAGCGACAATTTCATCGTAAATGATAGCGGTGAGGGTGAAAATAGCAGTGATAGTAGTGAAAGCGGTAATAAACGGAAGTACTCACAAGTTTCGTCTGCTCTCGACAGAGCAGCTTTTGCAGTAGTATGTAAGGGGGACACAATGTACGGAGCGTGCAGTGACGAAGTGGAAGAAAGAGGGTATTGTTTATCGTTTGAATGTGTTACTTCGGTTCTTGGTCAACACGGTGACGTCCCTTTACGGGATTTTCTTATTTTGACGGCAATTGCGGACATGAAACGAGAGACATTTCTTAGTACTGCTGAAGTGATTGCCTTTGCTCAGAAATGGAGACTGCCCCATAACGATGTATGGATTTTTCCTACGAAAATTTCTGCTGAGTCCGTTTTTCTCTTTTACGATAACAGTAGAGAAATTGCGATTGCCAGCCATGCTGTAAAGAAATTGAATGAGATTGTGGATGATCACAAATCATTTGGATGTTGTTGTATTAAATCTATGTACCCACATGTTGATGTAAGTATTTTAATAGTGTTTATTGGTACGAAACATGATGTCAATCTCATAGAAAAATTATCAATTTCATAAGTTTCAAGGTGAAATTCTTGAGGGGATTGTCGTTCGTCTCGTTCACGGAAGTTCGTCGAAAGAAATGAATCGCCTTTCGGAAGAAGCAAAGATTATTTCGACACGTGTACCACCTTCGCTCCCTTCATTCTCTATTCGAGAATTATTTGATTCTATTAAAGGTAATTCTCCTAAAATAAGTTCGACGTTAAGGACATTGTTAAGAAATGAGAGAAAGGTATTGACCGACCATGATTTAGGTGCCTCCCATGAATTTTTGTCTCTTAATGTCCTTCATAATCGGTTAGATAAGTTGGATAGAGAGACAAGTCGCCTCGCAACATTCATCAAGGCAGTTTTGGATATGAATCTTCACGTTGAATTCAAACATCATTGCGTGAAGTCACATGATGGTAATGATGATAGCATATTTATTGTACATGCCAAAACAGACGCCGTTTTCCCAAAGTATTACCAACAAAAGAAACCTGATGATATGGACTTCTTTCGTGGCTTTTCATTCCGTGTCAATTCAACTCGGCGCCGAAGAAGAAAAGAAATAATGCCATTACCATGTCCGAAAACGGAATCAGAAGGAGCGGCAAAAGATGTTTTGATGATAAAACTGAAATTTCTTCCGTATATGGTTCGTACATTTATCATTCGAAACGGGCTGTCAACACTCCGAAGACAGGGAGTCGAAAATTTTCAAATTTTTGCATCAAATATGATGCGTAAATGGAACATTACTCCACTCGCACAAAAGAAATGGTCTAATTATTTCCATTCGTGGGCGTACTACGCTAGTGAGAAACAATTTGGGACAAATGATTATTTAGATTATCTTTCCGAGTTTGAATCGAAGTATGATCGGAATTCTTGCTTTGAACAGGCATCTGAGACAGATAAATTCAGAGCACTTGTACTTGTTGTTGGTGAAGACTCTTCATGTTGTGAGTTTGCGTCTGAGCTGGCCTCGGATTTGGATTCATTCTTTCTTAAGACCAGCAAAAAGTTGAATCCTGATGTGGCTGCGAGGGCACGTTCAGTTTTTGGGAAGGGGTTAGTTTGTTTTTGTAAATTGACAGACGGAGTCGGAAAAGTACGGCGCCTTCTTCCTAAATACAGGGATCAAATCTTCACCATATTTGTGGGCTGTTCTGACAATGACATTCTACAAATCTGTGAAGGGAAAACCCAAAAAGTGAAGAAACAAGTGAGAGGTATGCTAAACTCTTGGAGAAAGACAGATTTCGCACGAATATGTGATTTACCTCTTTCATTTTTGGAGGTTCTCAAAGGAGAAAAGGGCGGATCAAATAATTGTAAGTTTTCAAGTCTTCTTGAAAATCTCAAAGACTTTAGCAAAAATCTTCCAAATCATTCGAATATTCCTGGAGTATTTGTTTTCTTTCCCGTAATTCCTGGTGCCGGGAAGTCCACCCTTTGCGTGATTCCTCAAGAGAAAACGCAGTTTGTGATAACAAAGAGCACCCAGCGCCGTTCTTTCATTACTATTTGCTCTGATTCAACAAGAGGAAAATACTACACTCATTTAAGGCAGGTCAAGTGCGATGACCCGAATTCAATTTTGATCGCTGACAAGAATGCTCCGCCATCAGTGTGGGAAACAATTCAAACCATATGTACCAGTTCTCGTAGCGTTCCCATACCAGTTATCCCAGACAAGCTCGCATTAGTCACCACGAAGATTGAGGGAAGGACCAAAGTGTTTGAGGAGAATGTAAATGCAACTTCAGTTTCACATTTTTATCCGTTTTCTCTTCATTTCTTAGCAGTATGTTTACGAAGAGTTCTCTGTCGCAAGGAAAGCACCCATATTGGTCGACTTGATGAAGGGACCGTAGACTGCTGTATGGTCGTTATCAAATTTTTCTCTTTGTATCGCAATTTGACAGCGAACTCGCTGCGTAATAAGCTCACAAATATGTCAGATTTAGTGGGGAATGTAAATGCATTGATTGAAGTGCCGTTTTTTAAGATAGAATCCCTTGATACTGCTCAACTGCCACAATCGCTCGCCGATATTATTTCATCTTCGTTACGATTGCAGGTAAGGAAGCAGCAATGATTAGTTGTACGTAAAATCGACTAACGTAGATATGATTTCTCATAGTATGACATAGATTCATTGGATAAAATTTCTTCAGAAAAACAGAAAGTGGATTTGAAAAGCAAACTCATACTTCTTAAGAACGAAATGGAACTTTCGCTGAGAAATGAAGTTATGGCTCATGAGGATTTTATTGCGTCTCTTACAATTGATGAGAATATATCGAAGGATTCGTTTATCGTAGATCTAGCCAATGTTATTGGCGCCCTTGACGACTTATCCATTGAAAGTCATGCAGATGCCGCTTTAGGGAAAGTTCAGGATCGATACAAGTATGTGTCTATTGATGTTTCAAAATCAGTAGTACATGATCTTCTTTTATCTTGCTTTTGTGAAATCACTCATGTTTCCATGCAAAAGCTTCTTGCTTTGATTCGTAGTTCGGGCACTACGGAATCGCCAAAACACCATGGGCGACTTATTTCTAACACGCATGTAACACTTTCACACATATCTACGAGCTCGCAAAAGAAATTTCGAGAAGATTATAGTAAATTTGAAGGAAAAGTTTTTCGTGTTTCATTGAAAGCCCTCGTTTTGGGTGTAGACGCCGTAGCAATTGAAGTTTCATCGCTAGGATCAACCGAAGAGAACCCAATCGTGCCTCCTGTGGACAATAAATTCGTCCATATCACTATTTGGTGTCGAGATAACGCAAGGGCATCAAATGAGTTGCTAGAGGAAATTAAGAAAGGTAAAGCGACTCGTTTTTGTTTCAACGAGGGGGAGACAATTTTAGGGACACTTAACTTTCACATGTAATGTTTCGTATTCAAATAAGATGACCTTTCTCGAGTCAGCGTGCTTTTATTTCTTTCCGCAAACAACATCAGAGTGGTTACTGAGAAGATCAATCTGAAGCGTTCTTTCTCAATTTTAATTTAAATTCATAATCTCTAACACAAAATTTAAACTTGCAAGAAATTAATAATACTATTCATATGTCTTCTGAAAACCTGTGTCCTCATTACATGTCTTCGCTTCGTCTATACACTCGCGGGTTATTCCTGTAATTGAGATATCGACAGGTCTTCGTCAGCAATGTTTAGGATGTCTTGATTCCCTAAATCTGCAACCCCTTGAGCATCTGATCGTGGCATAACCATCGATGAACTCAGTTTGCGAAAAGCCTGTGACATATGCTTTGACATATCTTTGCGAACATAAATCAAAACATTAAACAATCCTTGACTTGGAAGAATTAACGTGCCAATAAAGGCTGATTCGTACGTAGGACTTTCAAAAAATTTAGTCATAATTATTGAGGCCTATGAATCATGTGAATTAATGGTGCATTAGCAAAGGAGAAATTATCTTAATCATTTAGAGAATATAGAGTAGATAACAATAACTCACTATTGGTGATGCCCAGATGAAAACAAATACACCAACGTACAAGCAAGCTATTTGAAACACTTCTTTAGACCTTATGCTCGAAAAAGAAGCCCTTCTGCATGCCCTTCCTGTTAACATGTACTTTCTTGAGGCTGTCTCGACCGACCGAACATATCGATACAAGGAAGTCATGCAATACGCTATTACAATAAACGCGCAACAAATCGGTAAGATAGCAAGAAACAAAAGGAATTGAGTAGTATTTTTCCCGTGTATGCATTCGAACTCCTCATATTGTTCGCAATTTATCGGATAACTCTGTATAAAACACCACTTAAATGTTGGATTAAAAGATTCAGTCGCTGCCAAATATATTGATATCGACAATGAAATTCCAGTTGCCACACAAAAACAATATGGCTCTATAGCGCGAAACTGTTCCTCTCTCCATCCATACCGAATGTACAACAAAAAGTATGCCGAC